>SDBT01004240.1_pt1 | contig 24434 bp, 14 predicted proteins | sample 2277101 | NCBI WGS metagenome assembly SDBT01 (sample SAMN10404973, study PRJNA504765) | marine sediment metagenome | isolation source: marine sediment core GS10_PC15, 103 cmbsf | place: Arctic Ocean: Southern Knipovich Ridge | collected 2010 | reverse complement strand
ATCCGGATCGCTTCCTTCTCTGGAGTCGGATTGGCAAAATTGTCCGTTCCCAGGCAGAGCGGAGACACTTTGACGCCTGAACGGCCTAATGTTCTATACTCCATAGCTTTATCCTTTCTTCCAATTGGCTAGCGCGCCGTATAGCCGGCATCTACGGTCACCATAGAACCTGCCATATAACTCGCTGAATCAGAGGCCAGGAATAAAACGACGCGCGCGATCTCGACGGGATCGGCTAACCGCTTCATGGGCACATAGTCGTCTGCCAGCTTTTGCAGATCCTCAGGAGTTGGAGGTTTGGGGCGGCCTGCGGCCAGCATCGGCGTGTTGACCTCTCCCGGGCAAACCGCATTGATCCGGATGCCATCGAGCACATGTTCAAGGGCCATTGAACGTGTGATCTGGTGAACCGCCCCTTTGGAGGCACAGTAAGCCAGAACACCCGGCGCTCCAACGCTGCCCCATATGGACCCGAAGTTGATGATCGCACCTTTGCCTTGCTTTTTCATGGGGACGATGGCAGCTCGGCTCATGTAGAAAACCCCGTCGACGTTGACAGCCATCACTCGCCTCCAGTCTTTGTCGGAAGTTCCTTCTGCGCCGGCCCGGTGAATAATTCCGGCGCAATTGACCAGCACGTCCAGCCGGCCGTGCCGTTCCAGAGTGACCTTGACCGCATGATCGCAAAATGAAGAATCGCTGACGTCTCCGATGACGGGCTCGTCGGCCCCTATCTCTGCGGCCATTCTTCTGGCCCCTTCGGCATTGATGTCAACGATCACCACTTTACCTCCTGCAGCGGCAAATTCTCTGGCTGTTGCAGCTCCCATACCAGAAGCAGCTCCGGTAATCAAGGCGACCTTTCCATTAAAATCCATGTGATGCTCCAATCATAAGGATTTGCTTTCAAACTGGCGATTCGGTTTATATATACCAAAGCTACCAGGTACAGTCAACTCCACCGCACTAATGGATTGTCACTGCTGAGTAACTCAATAAGACTCATCGGAAAAAAATGCCTAAATCTTCTGATGTCGCTCTGCTTTTTTCGCAATTACTCGCTATGATTAGGTTTTCTAAACGTTCCAGAGAATAATCAATGCGATGAGCCCGAGTGAAGGTGAATTGTTCAGCTTGAATTAAGCGCAAAATCGGCAAACTGATGAAGGATTATCCTAGCCGCTTTCGGTTTTGTGACTGATGATTCGGATCATGTCCAGCTAAGTCTATATATCAACGCTTAATGATCTGACCGCCCTGGATGATGATTTGGACCTTTCGAAGATTTCTGACGTCTTTGAGCGGGTCGCCCTCGATGGCCAGAAGATCAGCCAGCTTCCTATTCTGTTAACCGAGTTCCTATTGTGTCGACTTCAGTAATGATGCTTGCTGAATTGATTCCAAATTGCCTGAATGTCCTCACCATTGCATCTTCAATTAGTCTGGCCTTGCTAATGTTATTTGTTATTGCAAAAACAGCTGGACCTGATCCTGAGATGGTCATCCCGTCTGCTCCAGCCATAATCGCATTTTCCTTGACCTTATCAAATCCTGGTATTAATTTAGCCCTTACAGGCTCAATAACGACATCGTTCAAACTTCTTGCGAATAACTTATAATCGTCCTTTGCAAACGCCGCAGTAATCAGACACGAATTTCCCATATTGAAAACAAAATTTCTCATTGGTATTCTTTTTGGTAAAATTCTTCTCGCATTTTTTGTAAGGATGACTTTTTCTGGCATAACAAGAATTATTTTTAGTTGTTTTATAGAACCAATTTTAGTTACGTCCAAAGGTAAACAGGATCTGGTCAGGGTAGCTCCACCCAGTAAGGCAGGAGCTGTGTTATCAGCAAAAAATCCTCCTGAAACATATTCCTCTGCCTTGGTGGATGGAAGTATAAGCTCTACTTTGCTTAAACTATTACCATACAAATAGTTGGTTGCAAAAGCAGCTGCAGCAGCAGAGGCAGCACTTGAGCCAAGACCAGAACCAGCCGGCAGTCCTTTTTTGATTTTTAATTCGACCCCGCCATTTACATCTAGAAATTTTAACACTTCAAGAGCAGCAATACCTGCGACGTTCTTTTTCGGGTCTTTGCTCAGTTTGTATGCCGAATCAATTGAATTTATAACAACTCCTGATTTTATTTTTCTTGCCTCAACAATATCGCCTAATCCCTTGATCGCCAATCCAAGCACATCAAATCCCGGTCCTATATTTCCTATTGTACCTGGTGAAAAGACCTTTACCCACGCCATTTTCTCTCCCTTTGCAATAAGTATTCTTTAAATTTTATATAATTATTTGGTAAATAATATGACTTAACTTTTCTTTTATTTATTTTTGTTAATGAGTGAGGAGCATCAGGTGTTATATTCAGTTCCTTCTTTATTATCTCCGGGAATTTGGCTGGGTCTGCTGTTTCTATGCATATGGATAACATTTTTTTGTTCTCTTTGAAATATTTGATCAATGCCGCAATCCCAACAGCACCGTGCGGTTCAATCACAATTCCATAATTTTCATAAACATGTTTAATTGTTTTGACTGTTTCTTTGTCACTTATTGCTATTGAATACAAATGTTTGTTCATCTCTTCAAGATTGGTTCTCTTGTAGACAATACCATCTTTATCCAAAATGCCACCATACAAATCAAAATATCTCGCAAGATTACTTGGATTTCCGACACTCATTGCATTTGATAAACATTCCCTTGAAGGCTCTATTTTTTTATAGATACCACTTTTCAAATACCTTGGGAATTCGTCATTCTCGTTTGTAGCGACAATGATTCTCTTTACAGGTAGACCCATTCTTCTAGCAAATTCACACCCCAAGGAATTACCGAAATTCCCCGAAGGGACTGAAAAGATTACCGGCTGAATATTATCCGCAATGTTTATGTAAGAATAGAAATAGTAAACAATCTGTGGAAGAATTCTGCCTATATTGATTGAGTTAGCAGATGTTAAATTGAATTTATGAAGCTCAGAGTCTAAAAACGCTTCTTTCACTAATTTCTGGCAATCATCAAATTTCCCATCAATTGCTATAGCTTTAACGTTTCTTCCTATTGAATCCAATTGCTTTTTCTGAATCGGACTTACCTCTGATTTTGGATATAATATATATACCCTAATGCCGCTCAGACCTTTGTATGCTTCACCTACAGCACTTCCTGTATCTCCTGATGTAGCCACTAAAATCGTGATCTCTTTATTATCTGGCTTGAGTTTATGCATTAATCTTGCCATTAGTCTGGCAGAAAAATCCTTAAAAGAAGCTGTTGGACCCCTTTCAAGTCTGAGGATAAAGGTATATTGGTCAAGCTTCTCTATAGGAACATCAAAGTTATAAGCATCCCTTGCTATTGCTTTCAATTCATTATCTTTGATTTCATAAGAAAGAAACCTCTTAAGAATCTCATAGGTAACTTCATGATAAGGCCTTCCCTTTAGCATTAAGATATCTTCTCTGGATAATTTCGGCATCCTGGTTGGCATGAATAAACCACCATCTGGAGCCTGTCCCATAAATAATGCTTCCTTGAGTGTAACTTGCTTTTTAAAGCCGGTTATTTTTCTTTCAGTTAAGTATCTGTTTGTACTGTAATAAAAAATTCTTCCTTCCATATTTTTTTACCTAGAAATTATTATTTATAAACATTACTCCTTTCTTTCTTTATTCTTACGTTTATATATTTCATGATTTTTGACTTCTGCAAACATCACTTAGATTTGAAAGATGTGAAATATGTGAAATTTAGATTGGAATGGCCCCGAACAAGGGTTCTCTAGATGGAAATCCCCCCATCCGGGGTACATGTTATAGTAGGCATAGTTTTATATTGATATTTTTTTATTTTTCTTTTCATGTAGGTACTTTATATTAAATTTTTCCTAAAATGTCAACGGATTTATCTCTCCCTCGACATTTTAGAAAAAATTATATAGAAATAATGGTTGTTAAATTGCGCAGCAGGAACTTCTGATGGCGGCCGAAGAGAGCGGAGAATATTTCTGAGGGGCCTTGAAAACAAGGCTCTATGAATGAATCGTTGATGCAGTCTATCTTGTCGAGAACGCATTCTCCTTTATGATGCACTTCTTCACCCTCTCTTTCCTGTTGACTACATCATTTTCCCTATGATATGTTTATTCCGGCATGCCAGAAGGTGAAAATCACGGAAAATCGTGAGGAATCTGTGGTAAGCTCAAAAAGGTGCAGATCCGGAAGCGGACGGGCTGGGCTGTCGGTCCCAGCTCCGTGAATATCAAATAGACAGATTATTGTCCAAAATTTGCGGTGAAGACTAGGAGAAGATTCAAAAATGGCACCGCCTCTGTGCAGGTTTTTTTACGCCATTCCAACCTCGCTCTAAAACGGATGCAGAATAAAAATGGCGACTTCTGGGTGTTTTGACCGCACAAAATAGAAATGAAGCTATAGATAGAGGCATTTAGAAAATATGGAGATGATGACGAATTTTATGAGAATTCAGGTCCTGTCTCAAATCCTTATTAGGAGGAATAATGACTAGAAGAAAAAAACCGACACGAAGACGTCCTAAACGCCTGCAATTGGGATTTGTTTGTCTTCTCACAACATGGATTGTGCTGGTGATGACTGCCTCGCTCAACACACCGATTTACGGCCAGCGGCGTATGGCGCCTCCCCCTCGTGAACCGTTGCACTGGCGCTTCATCGGCCCTCAGGGCAACCGCGTAAGTGCAGTTGTCTGCGACCCTAATGACCTCAATGTCTACTACGCAGGGGCCTGCGCCGGGGGCGTCTGGAAATCGAGCGACGGCGGGACGAACTGGGAGCCTGTCTTCGACGACCAATCCTCACAATCCATCGGGGCCCTGGCTATCGCACCGTCGGACTCAAACCAGGTCTGGGCAGGGACTGGTGAGGCCTTCATCCGATCAAACGTCCTAATCGGAGATGGGATTTATAAGTCCATGAACGCAGGTAAGACTTGGACATGCATGGGCCTGGAGAAGTCCGGCCGTATCGGTCGGATCATTGTTCACCCCAAAAATCCAGACATCGTCTTTGCCGCAGCTCTGGGGCACTGCTACGGCCCTCAGAAAGAGCGCGGTGTCTACATGACGAAGGACGGTGGCAAGACCTGGGAGCAGGTGCTGTTTGCAGATGAAAACACCGGCTGCTCCGGGTTGGCCATGGACCCGAACAACCCTCGTATTCTCTTTGCCGGGATGTGGCCCATCTTAATCAAGACCTGGGGCAAGTTTTCCGGAGGACCGGGAGGCGGGGTTTACGTCTCCCGCGATGGCGGCGACACCTGGAAGCGCATCAAAGGGCACGGACTTCCTGAGTTCGAGGTCGGAAAGGTTGATGTGGCTGTAGCCCCCTCGAATTCCCAACGTGTCTATGCGCTCATAGAGACCGGTGACCGGGGGTCTCTCTGGCGCTCGGACGACGGAGGATTCTACTGGAAGGTCGTAAGCTATGAGCGACGTATCAACGAACGGCCCCATTATTACACCCGGATGTGTATTGCACCCGATGACGAGAACACAGTCTATTTCCCCTGCAACAGAATGTACGTGAGCTACGATGGTGGTGAGTCCATCGATAACTTCTCGGGCGGTGGAGACTGCCATGATATGTGGGCTGACCCCACGCGCCCGGAGCGGATGATGATCGGCAACGACGGCGGAATCAGCTTGACGACCACACGCGGGCGACAATGGCGTCGTGTGATCCTTCCCATCGGCCAGATGTATCATGTGGCTGTGGACAACCGTGTGCCCTATTGGGTGTACAGCAACATGCAAGATTCAACTTCTAAACGTGGTCCAGCATATCCGGGATATAGCTCTGACGTTTCGGTTTGGTCAACTATGGGAGGTTGTGAGGCTGGCTTTTCCTACCCGGATCCCTCAGACCCGAACATTGTCTGGGGGACGTGTTACTCAGGTACTGTCGAGATCTACGATCTCCGTACTGGTCTGGTCCGCAGCGTCAATCCCTGGTCTGAAAAATCTCTCGACTCTCCGGCCAATGTCCTCAAATACCGCTGGAACTGGACACAGCCCATCGCCCTCTCGCCCCACGATCATAACACCGTGTACGTCGGAAGCCAGTACGTCCACAAGACGACGGATGGAGGACAGAGCTGGATGCTAATCAGCCCTGACTTAACCACCAATGACCGGAGCAAACTGGGTTCTTCAGGTGGTCTGAGCAAGGACAACCTGGGTGTCGAGTACGGCTGCACGCTTTTCGCTATTGCAGAGTCGCCTGTCCAGGCTGGCGTCATCTGGGTGGGCTCCAATGACGGCCTAGTCCACATAACCCGCGATGCTGGCAAGACCTGGACGAATGTTACTCCGCCTGACATGCCTCCTTGGGGAACGGTGAGCATGATAGATTCTTCGCGTTTCGAGGCGGCACGCTGTTACATAGCTGTGGACGGACACCAGGAAAATATCCGCGATCCCTATCTTTTCAAGACAACGGATTACGGCCGGACCTGGACCCGGATCGATGCTGGAATCCCTCGATCAGTCCTGAGTTACACAAGTGCTATCAAGGAAGATCCGGTCCGCAAGGGGCTGCTCTATGCCGGCGCGGCCAATGCCATCTACGTTTCGTTGGACGACGGCGCAAGCTGGAAATCTCTCCAGGCTAATCTTCCCCGTGCCTGTATCACCTGGATCGCGTTTCAGGAACATTTCAACGACCTCGTCATCGGGACAAACGGCCGCGGCGTCTGGATCATGGATGACGTCACTTCCCTGCAGCAGCTAACGCCAGAGATCGAGAGGACCGAAGCGCACCTGTTCAAGCTCCGCCCCGCCTACCGGTTCAAGGCCCGCCAGCGTGTTGACTCTGCACCCAACGACCAGAGCCGCGGACAGCGTGCTCCCTACGGTGCCTCCATCAACTATTATTTGAAAGAAGTCCCGGGGAGTGAAGTGAGAGTCGAGATTCTCGACGAGAACGGACAAAAGATCCGAACGCTCGGGGGAACTGCCCGTGAAGGCCTCAACCGGATTTGGTGGAACCTGCGCCATGAACGGCTCCTCCAGATCGAGCTCCGAACAACGCCTGCTTTCCACCCCCACGTCTGGGAGGAAAAACGCTTCCGGAACAAGGAGACACGCCCGGTCCTCCACTGGGGAATAGGGGCTCCCCAGGCCGGCGTGCTGACCGCTCCCGGAACCTACACCGTCAAACTGATCGTAAACGGCAAGGAATACGCTCAAAAGCTTGAGGTCCGCAAAGATCCGGACTCCCGGGGCACAGAGGCCGACATCCGTGTTATGATCCAACTCTGGAAAGACGTCGTCCGAGACATCAACGAGGTCGTAACCATGATCAACCGGCTTGAATGGGTGGGGAAACAGATGGAAGACATGAAGAAGGTTCTGACACAAAAGAAAGACGCCGAGCTGATCATCGCCGCTTTTAACGAGACGTATTCCAAAGTCCTTGCTGTAGAGGACAAGCTTCTACAGCGCCAGTTGCATGCCTCAGATCCCAAATCCTACCGCGACGAGATGATGCTCTACTCCAAGCTTCTCTGGTTCTCGGGAGAGATCGGGACTGGTGCAGGAGATATCCGAAACACCGAAGACTTTGGTCCAACGAACCAGCAGCTTGAGGTCTACGATATTCTAAAAAGGCGGATGGACAAAGTCCGGGTGGAATACGACCGGTTCTTAAGCAAGACCATCCCTGCATTGAACAAGACTTTGCTAGCAGCTGGTCATGGAGTGATTAAATAAGTATGAAGTAAAAGAATTATCTCATGACTTCCAAGAGCTCTATTCACATTGCGGTTTTTTGGATGGAATTCTACTGATATTGCCTGATCCATAATTGAAGGGAGAATCTATATCATTTTTAGCTTTTTTCATAATATTCTTTGTGAATGCATCCCTTCTCCCGATTTCTTTGTGTTTGACTACAAGGTTTCACTATGATATAGGTTGTAAGGGGTATCAGAGAGCGGAAATTGGACAAAAATGTGAGTAAAACAAGGCAAACGCAAAAACAAAATTCCTATCTTAGAAAAAACACCAAATGGCCTCATAGAGAAGGACAGTTAACGATTCTTCCATCATTTGAAAAACATTTTCTTCAAGAATATAATACCCATAATGAATGCGTCAAATATCAAGGACCTCAGGAGGAAAAATAAATGCATTCCGTCCAAATAAAATTTTTTTCTCTTTGTATTGGAATATGTTTCTCTCTATTTTTTACTGTCCCCTCCATGTCAGCACAGGAGGGCTTAGGAAAGGGAAGAATAACCGGAACCGTGCACGATGAACAAGGAAATCCAATTGAGGGCGGTTTGATTGTCGTAGAAAATATCTATAACGCAAAACTCAATACATCTTCCAATAAGAAGGGCCACTTTGCCATTTTTGGTTTGGGAACTGGCTTTTGGGCACTCACAGCCACTAAGGACGGTTATGCTCCCTTCTCCAAGCAAATCAATGTGAGACAGCTCAGAAGAAACCTTCCCATAGAAATTATCATAAAAAAGCTGGCCGGCCCCGTCACCATGATCTCCAATGATGAGACCATGGAAATGTTCAACCAGGCAGATATATTGATGAAGGAAGAAAAATATGCTGAAGCCTTGGACATTTATTTTGTGATGCTTGAAAAACATCCAGATATTTATCATACTCATTTGAATATAGGACACTGCTATATGAAGCAGAGTGATCTGGACAAGGCTGAGGCAGAGTTTGCTTTGGTTCTGGAAAAAATCAAGGAGATGCACGGCGACCTACAAACGGATAAGGTAGCAGCTCTGGGGGCTCTATCGAGCCTGGGGACCCTTTATTTGCAGAAAGAAGATTTCCAAAAAGCCAAAGACTATTTCACCCAATCACTGGAGCTTTCTCCGGAGGACCCAGCGGCCGCCTACAACGTCGGAGAGATTTTTTTCTCCAACCAGAGGATTGATGAGGCCATTAGATATCTTGAGCTGGCCGTCCAAATCGATGGAAGCTGGCCGGCATCTTACTTGAAGCTGGGATATGTTTATCTGAACAATGCTGAGTACGACAAGTCCATCGAGAATTTTAACAAGTTTATCCAACTCAATCCCGACGATCCCGAAGTGCCCAATGTCAGAAGGATGATAGAGGCTATTGAAAACCTTAGATAATAATCTTCCTCCCTGCCTCAGCAGAGGAAAACCCGAACAACAAACAAGTCAGGCGGATAAAGCCTCAAAGTTTTTTCTTTATCGAATCGATTTTCTTTTTTATTTTAGCTTGATCGGAATAGATTTCAAGGGATTTTTCCCATGCTTTTAGCGCTTCCTCTGGGTTGCCTATTCTGAAATAGCTTTCTCCGATCATATTTAAAACGTTTGTATTTAAACCATAGAGGGAGATCGTCTTGTCAAGAATAATTATGGCCCGCTGGAGGTTGTGACCTTCGTTTTTCTTGACGATCCAATATTGAAATTTTTAACTTTTTGTCTTATCATCATAGTACCTTTTGGGTTTCACCTACTTAGTGAAACTTTATTTTTTTTCATGCCTCTATTATACCAACTCTTATGCTAGGATAGAGGCCTTTTTTTTATTATTCACTTTTATCTTTGAGCCTTATCTGATAATTTGGGGCGCTGATTATGACTTGACTCGGATTCGAATCCGGTGATATGCTTCATAATAAATATCAGTCTGGAGAGGAGGACCCCATGAGATTATTCATCCGTTCAGCAATCGCGCTAGCCTTGGTCTGCGGCATCCAGACGGCCTCCACCGTCATCCTTCATGGTCAGTCGCCGGAGAAGTCCTGGCCTTACTCCGTGCCGTGCAGAATTCAGGACGGCGACAACAAGGACCTTTTCCTCATGACACTCGGCGACGTCGATACGGCGCTCGCCCAGGGGATCTATGATCCCGTGAAAGACGAAGTGACGCTCAAGGACGGGACGGTCAAGCGGAATTATTTTCGGGACACACTCGGCTTGAAGTATTTCCAGCCGATGGATAAATCCATATTCCCCCTGCCGCCCTCTGGCCTTTGCACGTGGTATTACTATTACCAGGACGTCAACGAAACCGAAGTGAAACACAACGCCAGGTGGATCGCCCAAAACCTCAAGGACTACGGCGCCCTGGTTGTGCAGATCGATGATGGTTGGCAGAGAGAGACGAAGGAAGGACGCCATGGCTCGCGGGACTGGACTGGGGTTGATAAGGCATTTCTGGGCGGCATGGCCAGCCTCGCCGCCGAAATCAAATCTCTCGGCCTGACACCCGGGATCTGGATCGCGCCCCACGGCCAATCGAACGAGACCGTGGTGAAAAATAATCCAGGCGTTTTTCTCTTGAAGCCTGACGGCTCGTCGGCTTCGGAATCATGGGAAGGGAAATTTCTGGTCGATCCCTCGGCCCCGGAGACGCAGAAATACTTAAAGGATCTGTTCACGACGATCTCGAAGTGGGGCTATGAGTATTTCAAAATTGACGGCCAGCCGGTCGTTGTCAACGAGTACAAAAAAGCGGCCTTGTTCATGAAAAATCTGGGTGATCCGGAGGCGCTTTACCGGAACACGCTCGACGTCATCCGCACGGCGATCAGCCCAAATAGCTATCTGCTCGGCTGCTGGGGCACTCCTCTCGAAGGCGTGGGCTATATGAACGGCTCACGGACTGGCGGCGACATCGTCCTCGGGTGGAGTGGCTTCCTCAGCGCACTCCGAGCTACGATGCGGTGGTACTTCACGCACAACATCGTCTGGTACGCAGACCCGGACGTTATGCTCCTGCGCTCTCCGCTGAAGCTCGAACAGGCCCGCGTCTGGGCCACGCTCCAAGGCTTGACAGCGCAGGCACTCCTGTCCAGCGATCGGCTGCCGGACTTGTCGGAGGACCGTGTCGAACTCATGCGACGCGTATATCCGGCAACCGATATCCGGCCGCTGGACCTGTTTCCGTCCTCGAGGAATAAGCGGATATGGGACCTGAAAATCAACCACCTCGGCCGCCGCTATGACGTCGTGGGCGTGTTCAATTTCGGGGAAGCCAGTCCGGAGCAGGTCTTCCTCAATTGGACAGATCTGGACCTTCCCGACAATCGGCCGATCCACATTTTCGACTATTGGAACAGCGAATATCTTGGTGCCTGGGAGGCCGGGATGGCCGTCGACGTCGCTCCGACAAGCTGCCGAGTGCTCACACTCTTGCCCGAATCCGGCCAGATTCAACTGCTCTCGACCAGCCGTCACATCACCCAGGGCTGGGTCGATCTCGTTGGAATGGAATCCAATGCGGCTAAGAATTCTTTTTCTGGGAAAAGCAAGATTATCAAAAACGATCCATACAAGCTTCATTTCGTCTTCCCCAGGGGAAAAAACTTCACCATCAAGAAAGCCTCGGCACAGAGCTCTTCCGGTTCCCTACCAGTGAGGATTTTCAACCACCAGGGTTGGGCAACGGTCAGAATTGACTCGGACGCAACGACCGAAGTGAGTTGGAAGATCCTTTTCGAGCCGGCGGATTCCTACCGCTATCCGACCCAAGCTCCGCGGAACCTTCGGGTCGTGTGCGTTGGCCTGGACGGAGCCGATTTTAAATGGCGCGCCCAGTATTACCTCAATGCCGGATACCAGATTTACCTTGACGGCCGGCTTATCGGTTACACGCCAAACACCGTCTTCCCTCTTCGAAACCTGGATCCGAACCGGACTTACAAAGCGGAAGTCAAGGCCGTCTGGGATGACGGAACGATCGGCGAAAGACATCAGACGGAGGAATTGAAGTTTACCCTAAAATCCCTTCTGCCAGAAGAGCTGCCTCTCTCCGGGCTTGAGCCCTTGAACGGGAGCAGCCAGGTGAGATCGTGGAGGCCGCTCGTCCTAGGCGGAAAGGACTACGAAGGCGGAATCGTCATGTCCACCAGCTCGGACATCGAGTACGACGTCAAGGGGCTCTATGGCACGTTCTCAGCACTGGTCGGCATCGACGATGGAGCTCCGGCCGAATGGAGCGTCGAATTCATCATCAGCGGAGATGGCCGTGAGCTTTGGCGCAGCGGGATCATGAAGAAATCCGATGGCCCGAAATCCGTTAAAATCAGTCTGACCGGCGTCCACCACCTCGTCCTCAGCGTCTCCGATGCGGGAAGTAGGGATACAGGCCGGAGGGGACCCATGGGAGGCTGGGCGGATGCCAGGATCTCGGAACGAATAAAGACCGAGACAAAGTAGCAGGAACATCGCGAGGCCGGGTCCGAGGCTTGAGTGGCCCGACGCAGAACGGAGCCGTGAAGGAATTCGGTTCATAAGTTCCTGGGGAAAAACAGTAGAACTCCCTGCCGGGCCTTTTCTTTGACACTCACACGAACTCGTTTATATAACAGAGGATAGGAATTCAGCTTTCAGTCCGTTACTATCGCCATCAGATCCTGCCAAAACTGGAACAGGATTTCGACCGGCCTCGATCCTGTCGAGGGACGTCCGATCACAGGGTTTCCTGGACCTTTAGTATCCGTAAGCCTAAAACCACCACGATGCTCTCGGAGTGTGTTTGGAATTTGACCTTGATCTTGTCTTTACTCTCGATAAGATCCAAGGGAATCGGGTAAACCTGATCGTATGTCCTAAGCCGCTGGGTTTTCTGGAGTCGTTCCGTAGCGAGTTTCCTGCCGTCAATCAGAACATCGAAAACGCGGTTGCCGCGGCCGCCACCCATATAAATGACGCTTAGTTCCTGCGCTTGACCCGGAAGCACTTTGATATCATATGAGAACCAGCCGCCGTTCCTGGCGCCAGTTTCCTCCCCCTGCAGGTTGTGATCACGTTCGCTCTGCGGGTGGCCGATGAGAATTTTGTCTACGGTGCGTGCCTCCACAGCATTATCAGTGACAAAGGCGATTACTTGCATCTGACTTCTACCGGCTGCCCGTCGAATACGACGCTCCGTGTCTTCCGCTCACCGGCGACACGAACTTCGATCATCCGCCTGGCAGGAGGCAGCATGCGCGAACCGGGTGCGAGGCGCAGCGTCAGACGGCGCTCTGCGTCCCGCCAAACCATCTTGATCCGCATCCACTTCCCCTTCCGGTAATCGAACGTCTTACCATCGTCCTCATAGAGGGTAGATGCTCCATCGGCGCCTGGATAGACGACGAAAGTTAGAGGAGCATCGACCGGCTCATGGACATACTGTTTTACAGGACCAAGCGGCAGGATCGCGCCTGCACGGACATGCAGTGGCATCGTTTCGAGATCGACCTTCCGATCGATCTCGCAGCCGCCCTCCAATCGCTCTTCAGTCCAGAAGTCGAACCACAATCCGTGCGGCAGGTACAGACGACGGCTCGAAGCCCCCTTCTCAACGACCGGCGACACGAGCACATCACGCCCCCAAAGATACTGATCGCCTCGCGCAACTGCCGCCGCGTCGTCGGGATAGTGCAGCCAGAGCGCCCGCATGATCGGCAGGCCCGTGTCACAGCACTCCCGCACGGCCGTGTAGATGTACGGCAGCATGCGGTATCGAAGTTCGAGGTATTTCTTGAGAATTGGCTCGACCTGAGGATTGTTCAACTCTTTGGGATCCGGTTTATATCTCCTGGTCTCCATCGGACCGCCATCGCCGCCGTCCCAGCCCCATGGTAGGCGCAGGTGCCAGTTCCGACCATGAGCACGGAAAGACGGACAGAACGCGCCGAACTGGAACCAGCGCACGTGCAGCTCGCCCGTGTATTCGGACGTGGGCACGAACCCGCCGATGTCGGTGCCCCAGTACGGAATGCCTGAAAGGCCGGTGTTGATTGCGACCGGCACGTGCGTGCGGAGCGTTTCCCAGCGCGACTGCACGTCACCAGACCAGAGGAACGCGGCGTAACGCTGCATGCCGGCATATCCGTTGCGATGCAGGGCAAAGGGTCGTTCGTTCGGCCGCCATCGCTGGGAGCCTTCCCAGTACATCCGGTGGCGGTTCAGGCGGGACGCCGCATCGAGGCCGTCACCCTGATCAGGCCACCAGCCATCGACGCCGATGTCGTAAAGCGGTTTATGGTACGGCCAGTAGCACGGCACGCTGCGGTCCTCCGGCCACCGGTCATCCGCTGTCCGGCCGCTGGGAACGGCGTTCTTCGGGTCGCACGGCTCATGCACCGTACCGGTCAGACGACGGCCCTCGATGACGATGTGCAACACGACCCGGTAGTGCTGCTTGTGCAGCTCTTCGATCATGCCTTTCGGGTCCGGGAAATTGCCGCTGTGCCATGTGAACTCGCCGTTGCGCGTGTTCCACCCGGACGGACAGAACCCGGTTCCAAGGTAGATCAGCGTATCGCAGGGGAGCTTCTTCTCTCGCATCCTGCTTGCGACATCCAGGACCTCCTCCGGGCCCGACAGCGTCCGGTGCGACTGCATGTAACCTAACGTCCAGAGCGCCGGCATCTCCGCGTGACCGGTAATGCGCGCATACTCCCGCATGATCTCCTTTGGATTGGATGAGGACGTAACGAACACATCCAATGGAAGGCCGTCATTGGATGGTGCGAACTTCCCTTCGGAGCCGGTGAAGTCGAACGAGCCCAGTGGATGATGGATGAACATGCCCCACCCGTCCGTGCCTACGAGCCACTGGATAGGGGCACGGCCGCCGTGCGTGCGGAGCTTATAGCCACCCTGACCGCTGCGCATCCGATCCGTTGTACCCTTGCGATCGAACTGAGGTCCGCCCTCCCCGAGCCCGAAGAGCGGCCCCTTGCTTAGAAGAAACGACATCCCGGCCGCTTGGGCATCAAGCGTCATCCTCTGCACCAGCTGACCCGTGCGCGTCTCGACGTGAAGCGTCGGCGGCTCAGTCGTGAACCGCACCACGAGGTTGCCGGCGCGTACGGGATCGAAACGCTCGGTCACCCGGCGGCGCGCGAGCGGGCGCTTCTCTCCTTCACCTACGACAGCACCATCCACTGGAACAGGAGTCGCTTGCCCGTTCTCGATCGGCAGCACAGTGAGGCGAACCGTTGAGGGGCTCAGCATGTAGACACCTATTTCTACCGGTTTGCCGGCGACGACGATGTCCGTGGACTGGCCGCGGATGATGCCACGCGCCAGGATGAGACCAGCGCCGGCCATACCAAGCCGCTTCAATGCGTCGCGGCGGGAAACCGGTCCCGACATGCTATGCATACCAAGGGGTAGCAATCTATTTTTTTTACGCTTCATGACTTTCCCTCCTTTCAATCTCAGCATCGATGCCGTGCATCGCGAAAAAAATAGTACTTCGAACCGCCGATCGAAGTCAAGTACGCATAATGCACCCCGGAAGCTCCCAGAAATATCCTTCAATGATCGGGCCCGACACTATCCAGGCAATCCACTTGCTGCGATGCAGCTCCATCTCAATCCTCGGACTCGTATTGGCGGCGGTCGGTCCTCACCAGTTCGATTCGGGCTGGGCCGCCGGTCATCGTCAGCTCGGCACGCCACGGGTAATCCCAGTTGGTCGTCTGGTTCAGATCCACCTTTTTCCCATCCTGCAGCAGTTCGTACTGCGAGTTGGGGGGGAACGAAAGCCGGATGCCGGTCGTATGAACGTTGGCCGTGCGGTTCTCGAGCGTTAAGGCGATCTTGTTCAGCTTCTTGTCCATGATAATGTTCTGGTCGGCAGCAAAACCGTCGCGTTCGACCTCGATCTTTAGGCGCCGCACATCATACTCGAAGGGCAAGTACATATCGGGGATCACGATGTGGAACCGTCGCCTGATGCCGTCGCGCGGGCTAATGGCGAGCTCGTCGCCCTGGTCATCCATCGCGCCGCCATAGGCGAACCAGCCGAAGATCGGGTCGCGCGTGACAATTGTCGCGGCCATGCGCAGCGCACCTCCGTAGCCCAGATCGATCTCGCCGTCATAGTGCCATGGTCCGCGCGGCACCTGGACGCCTCCTGGGTAGCTCGAGCCCATCCAGGCTCTGCCGACTTTGGAGGACATGAACTGCCAGCCCGAGGCGCCGTCATTCTCTGGTCCCGGGAACCAGTAGCCGTAGTTGGTCTCGGGACGGCCCGTGTTCATTAGACACCAAGAGCTGAGGTACGAGGCGTAGCCGAGCTGCAACCAGTCCCAGGGCTTGTCGGCGAAGTTGAGCGCGTAATCTAAGATACCCCAACCGCCCATCGCGGCCATGTAGCTCATCGACGGATCCGAGCCGAGCTGGTAGAACGAAGTCTCCAGCCAGCCGCGTACTGACAGACCTGCAGCGAGCTGGCGTTCCATGAACGCCCGTGAATGGTCGCGCCGCACGAAGGGGTGCGAATACCATTTCTTGTGCTTGAGGTCATACCACAGGTTCTTATCGGATTTCATGTCGTGCGTGGCCCCGTAGTACTGACATCTTAAGCTACAGTTACCGTCAATCATAATAAACCTAATTGATTTTATTTGACAAATTTTCGAGCATGATCATTTTATTGATTTTCCTTCTCTCCCGGATGGTCTGAGCTTTGATCTTCATCCGGTTTTTATTGTTTTACTCACATTTTTGTCCAATTTCCACCCTCTGACACCCCTTACCCCCTATATCATAGAGAAACCTTGTGGTCAAACACAAAGAAATCGGGAGAAGGGATACATTCACAAATAATATTATGAAAAAAGCTCAAAATGATATAGACTTCATCCCATCAATTATGAATCACACGATTTCCTTGCAAGGGAATACCTATTGAGTTATTATTTATTTTTTGAAAGGGAGTTTCGCTGACATTTTTTTGAAATATTAAATGTTTCATGTTTGATTTTTAAAAAGGCACAGATTTTAATTTTTAATTTCCTTGAAAGGAGGCTCGGATGAATAAATTGAAGTCAGTATGTCTGCTTGCTTTTTCCTTCTTCCTTGTGGTAGGCAGCCAGGCTCAGGACTTGATTCTAAAGGGAGGAACAATCCTGACCAGAACCCAGGGGACAATCTCCAACGGAACGATTGTTATTCAAAAGGGAAAAATAACGGCCTTTGGTCAAGACATCACGATTCCCTCCGGCATCAAAATTATTGACATCAGCGGAAAATATGTGATGCCGGGCATAATCGATAGCCACTCCCATATCGCCATAAGTGATACCAACGAATCGACTGACCCCGTGACTCCTCAGGTCTGGATGAAAGAAGCCCTCAATCCCTATTCTGATTCCATTCTCAAGACTCTTGCCGGTGGCGTAACCACAGTCAAGACCATGCATGGGAGTGCCAACGTCATCGGAGGGGTCAATGTGATTATCAAACTCAAATATGGAAAGCCCGTCGATGAGATGATCGTCCCAGGAGTCCGTCAGCAACTCAAGCTGGCGCTGGGGGAAAATCCCAAGAGAGTCTATGGACGTAAGGGCCGTCAGCCCTCAACCCGCATGGGAGTTGCCTACATCTTGCGGAAAGCCTTCATTGAAGCCCAGGAATATCGGGCTATGTGGGATAGATACGAAAATGATAAGGCCGCACGTAAGAAAGACATCACAGCGCCCAAAAAAGACCTTGGCCTCGAGACACTGAAGATGGTTTTGGAAAAAAAGCTCAGCGCCGACTGCCATGCCTACAGGGCAGAGGAGATTGTCTGGATTATCAACTTCTGCAAGGAATTCGGCATTGACCTAAAACAGATCAGTCACTGCGTCGATGGTTACAAGGTCGCCGACATCATGGCCAAGGCTGGAGTCTCCTATGGGGGCTGGGTCGATTGGTGGGGATTTAAAGACGAACTCTACGACGCCTGCCCCTATGGGATTAAGATTATGTACGATGCAGGAGTGAACATAGTCATCAATTCAGACAATCCAGACGAAATCCGTTATCTGAATCTAATTGTGGCCAAAGTTCTCAAGTACAACGACATTCCTGAAGAAGAGGTTCTCAAGATGATCACCCTTAATCCGGCAAAGGCTCTGGAAATGGACAATCGGGCAGGCAGTATTGATATTGGCAAGGATGGGGATGTGGCTGTGTTTAATAAACATCCCCTGGATTCAACTTCCAAATGCCTGATGACCATCATCGAGGGCACCGTTTACTTTGATTCTGCCAAAGACAGTACAGGAATGAAAGGAGGTCACTGATGTCCAAAAAAACTTTTATTGCAGCAGTCTTGATTGCCTTTTGTCTTTACCCTCTTTTAGCAAGTTCGGAGAAGACCATTCTTATCAAGAACGGAAAAATAGTGCCTGTGGTCGGACCTGTAATCCCCAAGGGGTGTTTGTTAATCGAGAATGGAAAAATCGCCAAGATTGGGGCCGATATCTCTGCCCCAGACAATGCCGAAGTGATAGACGCCCAAGGCAAGTCGGTCTACCCTGGAATGATATCCACCATGACACCCATAGGAGTCACAAGACATCCCGGCGCAGGAGATGACCTCAACGAGATTGGCATTTCCACGCCCCAGATAGATCCTTTCGATGCCCTCAACCCGGAAGATGACTGCATCGAAGTGGCCAGAATTGGAGGAGTGACCACAGCTTTGACCATCAGTGGCACCAGAAATGTTATCAATGGGAAGTCGCTCGTTATTAATCTCGATGGAAATCTTGCCCAGGACATGGTCGTTCGAAGGTATGCCGCTCAAATCTTCAATGTTGGAGCACGATCGCCGGATAAGTATCCCAAAACCCTCCCCGGTGTGGCTTCTTTGATCAGGGATAAATTTAACAAAGTCAGGCGTTACATAGAGATGAAGAAAAGGTCGCAGGCAAAAAAACAGACCAAGGGGGAGGAAAGGTTCAGTTATAACCTCGAGCTGGAAGCCTTGATCCCGGTCTTAAATAGAGAAGTCCCGGCTCTCTTTGTTACCCGAAACGAGGTGACCATCAACAATGCTCTCGCCCTGATTAAAGAATTCAACCTTAAAGGAATCATTTTTGCCCGGGCGAATATTCTCAAGTTTGCCGACCAACTGGCGCAGGAAAAAATCCCCGTGATCTGGGCAGGAGCAACAACCGTTCCTGAGCAGTGGGAGCCTTACGATTTGAATTATCGCACGGCGGCCATTCTCGCCAGCAAAGGCATTCTGTTCGCCTTCGAGAAAATTGTCGGGCGTCCAGACGGCCGCAATTCTCCCCGTAACCTCCCTGTCCCGGCCGCTCTCTCTGTTGCTCACGGCCTCTCCGAAGAAGAAGCGATTAAAGCGCTGACTATAAATCCGGCCAAGATTCTGGGGATCGAAGCAGAACTGGGCTCTCTGGAAATGGGGAAGACTGCCAATGTGGTCATCTGGAGCGCCAGCCCCATTCAGATGAAATCCCGCGTCCAGGCCGTAATCATCAGAGGGAAGATCATTCCCCTCGAGAGCATCCAGACCCGCCTCAGAGATAAATTTGAAAAAATTGTCCACGAACGGATACAGAAAAACAAGGGAAAATAGGGCTTGGTCGTCTTCGTCCTGGTTTGAAATTTCTCAGTTTTAATAGGTCTTCACTAAAGGAGACCTTGGATGAAGGGAAGATTTAAGTCTATTCTTTGACAAAAAAAGGTGAGTCATTTTTTTGCCCATTTTCGAGACTTTTCTCTTGACATCAACATACCAGGAGAATGATAATGTTGATTTCAGGCATGAGAAGGAATTCAGCTTAGGAAAATCTGGGAGGCTTGAAGTGTTTCTTGATGTCTTCAATCTATTGGGCTCTAACAAGATAAATATCGTCCATAATCCTGGAGGGACATGGAAACCCGCAGATGCCAATACAAATGTTGGAGTTTTCACCCAAGCTCCCGATATGGGAAATCCACTGCTATAACGGGCACAAGAGTCTTCAAAGCTTCTATCCGATACTCCTTCTGAAGCCACTAATAAAAGGAGGGAAATCATGCGGATCAATAGAATTTACGTGCTATGTTTACTCATTTTTCTAATCGTCCCGGGGTTAGCGCCTGCTCAGAAACAGCAGGTTGATTCCTCGTTCGTTCGCTGGCGCAACATCGGGCCGGCGAGCATGACGGGACGCATCTCCGACATCGAAGTACTCGACAGCGATTTTCGGATCGTGCTCGCCGCCGCGGCATCAGGAGGCGTGTTCAAATCGACCAACGGCGGCACCACGTGGGAGCCGATTTTCGATCGCTACGGCTCTGCCTCAATCGGTGACGTAGCCTTTTTCCAGAAAAATCCGGACATTATCTGGGTCGGCACCGGCGAGGCGAACAACCGCAATCCCAGCGGCTGGGGCGATGGCATTTACAAATCGACTGATGGTGGCAAGACGTTCACCAACGTCGGGCTCAGGAACACTTATCAGATCGCCCGCATCGTCACCCACCCGACTGACCCGGATATCGTTTATGTCGCGGCCATCGGCAATTTGTGGAGCTATGACGGAGACCGGGGCCTTTTTAAGACTTCCGACGGCGGCAAAACTTGGCAGAAGCTTATCAGCGGTCTCCCCAACGACCGCAAAATCGGCTGCACCGAGATCGCTATGGACCCGCTGGATCCCAATGTCCTCTATATTGTCATGTACCACCGCATCCGTACCGGATGGTCGATTTACAGCGGGGGCCCGAACGCCGGCATCTTCAAAACCACTGACGGCGGGGGAACCTGGCGTAAGCTTACCAAGGGATTGCCAACGGGCGATACGGGACGCATCGGGCTCTCAATCTTCCGAAAAAATCCCCGCACCCTAGTCGCTTGCGTCGAAGCCGACGAAAAGCTACCAAGTGACCTATCCGTTCCCGGCCCGGGCACCTACCGCTCCGATGACGGGGGGGAGACATGGAGATATCTGTTTCGATATACCCGCGCCAGCCGGCCGTTCTACCACAGCCAGATCCGAATCCACCCCCTGGACGACAACCTCATCTATGTCCTCTACCGCAATTTTTTCATGTCGCGAGACGGAGGCAAAACCTTTGAGAGAGGATTCCGGGGCGTCTACGGCGATCCCCACGCCATGTGGATTGATCCGATCGGCGGCAAAACAATGTATTTTGGCGACGACGGCGGAATCCACATTTCCCATGACATGGGCGGATCGTGGATCAAGTTCGATAACATGGCCATCGGACAGTATTACGGCATCTGCGCCGATATGCGCGAGCCGTACTGGATCTACGGCGGACTCCAGGACCAGAATACATGGGGCAGTCCGAGCAACAGCCGTGATCGGTCTGGGATACTCAATGATTATAGTTTCAACTTGAGCGGCGGCGACGGCTTCCACTGCCAAGTGGACCCGACGGACTGGCGGACGGTCTATTCCACTGGGCACGGGGGCGTCCTCGGAAGATCGAATGTCGAGACCAGAGAACACAAAGGCATCACGCCCACCTCTGAGACGACCGTTAATATCAAAAAGTTCGCCCGGACCACCGGATACAAACCCTTTACCTTCATCACTGGAGGGCCCTCGACCGATCGCACCCTCTGGAGCGACGTGCCCGACCGCACTGTCAATGGATTCTACCTGCCTCCGAATTTCCGGTTCAACTGGGACGTGCCGGTCGTGCTTTCACCCCTTAGCCCGAGGACCGTATATTTCGGGTCGAACCACCTCTTCAAATCGGTAGACCGGGGGGACACCTGGACGATCATCAGCCCCGACTTGTCGACGGACGACCCCGTGAAGCGCGACGCCTGGGCTACTTCGGGCGGCTTAACACTTGACATTTCGGGCGCCGAATGTTATTGCACCATCGTCTCAATCGGCCCCTCCCCTCTCAGCGAATCGATCATCTGGGCCGGGACGGACGACGGCAATGTCCAGGTCACGCAAAACGGCGGCGCGAAGTGGACGAATGTCCGTTCGAACGTTCAGGGCGTACCGCCGAACACTTGGGTCAGCTGCGTAGAGGCATCCCACTTTGCCGAAGGGACGGCGTACGCGACCTTCGACGGACATCGGTCGGGCGATTTCAAACCTCACATATTTAAAACCAAAGACTTCGGAAAAACCTGGAAGAATATCGCCTCGAACCTTCCTGACGGGCAGAGTGTATATGTCCTGCGCGAGGATTATAAAAATCCAAATCTGCTCTTTGTTGGGACTGAATTCGCGGTTTACATTTCGCTTGACGGCGGCGAGCGCTGGGATCGTTTTATGAACAATCTCCCTACCGTTCCGGTGTTCGATCTTTTGATCCACCCACGCGACGCGGACCTCATTGCCGGAACACACGGCAGGAGCATCTGGATCGCAGACGACATTACCGCGCTGCAGCAGTTCACGCCGGAAGTCGCAGCGAAAGATGTGCACCTCTTCGACATCCGCCCCGCCGTCCAATGGCTGGAAATCAGCCGTGGGGGTTCACGTGGGGCGTTTTATTTTAGTGGGGAGAATCCCCCGCCGGGTACGGCGGTCCACTTCTACCTCAAGAGCGCGCCACAGGAAGACGTGACGCTGGCTATTTCGAACATGGACAACTCCCTCAAACGCACTGCAAAGATGACGGCGGTCGCCGGCCTTAACCGCTTCCAATGGGATATGCGTTACGATGCACCGGCGGCCGAAGCAAGAGTGGGCACTTCACGCAGGAGGCGTCGCCCTGTTGTCGGCTCCTTAGCGGAACCCGGCGTTTATAAAGTGACGTTGACTATCGGGGACAAAACCTACGAAAACACCGTCACGATTCGCGAAGATCCGCTGAAAGCGAAATGATTGCGAGGACGCTGTAGCTCCGATTCTCAACAAGACATCGGACAGTGGAGTGAGTTTAGATCTCTATCAAGACTTGCCCAAACATCCTCTAAATCTTGTCCAGGAGGAATCCATCCAGTGATATTGCGAACTCAACTTGACACGATCATGAAAAAGAGCGAAGGCGATGAACTCATCGAGAGAACGAAATCCACTAAAAGGAAAAGTCCGAGACGATTAGTTATGAACCGTCCTCAAGGGTCCTCACGGCATTATGCCAAGAGGGCTTATCGCTCTCGTCATCCAGGGAATTAGGGCTTGGTGTTTTTCCCCAATGGCAATTGGAACTTCCCAGAACTTCGATCCGCGTCATTTTTAGCTTATATGTTTTTATTTCAGAAATAGAGGAGTACAGGTTAATGAGGAAAATTTCTATTTCATTCGCGAGTTTTGTAGGCAGTGTTGGGTGCATCGCAGTTCTTGTAATGTTTGCAGGAAATGCAGAAATGAATAAAATCATCCCTTTTAGACCTGGTGATGAATCTGTCTTGGTCTCTACAGTTATAAAGGATTTTAATAATAAAAATGATGATATTTGCAGGCAGAATACAGAGAACGAATATACCAAAACATCTCCTGATATTTCTTGCAAGGAAAGGCAGAAAGTTCCTCAGCCTAAACCTATAATGACTGCTGTAATTGGTGCTACGATTATTAATGGCACGGGTCAAGCCCCGGTTAAAGACGGAGTTATTCTTTTGGAAGGCAACAAGATCGCTGCTGTGGGCAGAGCAAGCCAAATTATCTTGCCGGAGAACATCCACAAAATTGATGCCGCAGGCAAATACATTATTCCAGGCTTAATGGACTCAAACGTTCACCTTGTGATTCGGAGGGGCCGAGCCGATTTTATCAACCGTTACGAAGAGCTTATGGAGGAAGCGGCACAAGTAGCCCTCAAGTACGGCCAAACAACGGTCTTTGACACGTGGGGAACCCTTCAACCCCTTATAAACGTCCGAGATCGGATAAACAGAGGAGAGATTATCGGCAGCCGACTCTTTGTCGCGGGCAACTGCATCGGTATGCCCGGCCCTTTCATTCCCGGTTCTGACGCTGAAAAGACGGTAACAAAAGAGGATGTAGAAAGGATAAATAAGCTCTGTGAAGAAAATGTCGGAGAAGAACTCAGGTTCATGACTTCAGACCAAGTCCGTACGGAAATTCGCCGATATATTGCGCGCGGTGTCGACTTTCTTAAGTATGCCGCGAGCGGGCACGGTCATCCCGATCTGATTGTCTTTTCGGAGGCTGTCCAGAGAGCCATAGTTGATGAGGGCCATAGGGCCGGGCTGACAGTCCAGGCTCACACGACGTCAAATGAGAGCCTGCTCATGGCGATCCGGGCCGGAGTGGATTTAATTACCCATGCCGATGTGACCGGGCCTGTACCGATCCCGGAGTCAACCCTAGCTCTGCTGAAAGAGAAACAGATACCATGCGGTTTTTTTCCAAAAACCAACAGAAGGTGGCAGATCGAGGTCGAAGGAGGCTCTCAAACTCCGGGGGCGAAAAACAGAATAGTCCTGGAGACTCAGAGGCACAACCAGGTCGAGATGGTCAAGGCCGATATTCCCTTGCTGCTCAATACAGACGGAGGAGTTTGGCCCCCCGATATCATCGCCAAATTTCCAATAGAGCATTGGATCGATTACGAAGCCATCATCGGCGAGGGATACTTTATCCGGTGCAAAGGCATGGCAGATTTAGGTATATCGCCGATGGACATCATTCTTTCGGGAACTCGAAATGTCGCTTCAGCCTACCACAAGCTGGGTCAACT
>SDBT01004238.1_pt1 | contig 24439 bp, 46 predicted proteins | sample 2277101 | NCBI WGS metagenome assembly SDBT01 (sample SAMN10404973, study PRJNA504765) | marine sediment metagenome | isolation source: marine sediment core GS10_PC15, 103 cmbsf | place: Arctic Ocean: Southern Knipovich Ridge | collected 2010 | reverse complement strand
CATTAACCGCTTCCTTGTCAGTCTGCTCAGGGATAAGACGGTAGCCAGCCTCAACTATTGCCTTAGCTACTCTACTTTTCCAGCTACCTAGTCCCTTTCCTATTTCTACCCTTACACCCTCAATTATCTTCTCTATGTCCTGTTCCATATTAACTCTCCTTTAAGCTTTCCAGAATAGCCTTGCGTAATGATGGTGGTTTTTCTCCCAAGAACCATGAAAGCAATTTTGCTTTGAATGTACGCTTAGGCAACTTCACACCCTCTAAGTGTTCCCTGAATGTCTGGACGGCTTCTTTGGCATCGACTACCCCATCTGCCCATTTTGTAATCTCACCTTCTTTTCTGGCTATCTTGAATTGCTCCGCTAACTTCTCTTCAATGTTCATTATTCCTTCTCCTTTGATAGCTTAGGGCGCAGTCTTTTGAGATTCCTAAGTCCTCTTTCTTTTAGTAGTTTATCGAGTCCACTATCCTTCTTCTTTGACAGGGATTGCCCATGTAAACTATGCCAGCATTTTGGGCAATCAGATTTCTTTCTTAGGGGGATAGAGTTGTTAGCATGAAGGTCACAAGTCTCTAAGCCCCAATCATATATCCTCTCCCTCTCTTCCCTCTTAGCCTTATCAATCTCCCCTTTGCATAGGATACTGGTTTCTAAGATAGCTTCTTGCCTAGCTCTATCAATAAGGGGCTGGATGAGGGCTTCAATCATGCCAATATGCTTCTCTATATCAGTATCGTAGTTAGTACCCATTGCCACTGCTCCAGTCGTCTGAGGATAAAACAGCTTTCTAAATACTTCCCTCAACTGCTCCCCTTGAAAGGACTGGATACGCAGGACTTTGGCTACCGTTGCCTTAGAGATAATCGAGTCCCTTGGAGATACAGTGCAAGGTTGGTTGTATTTTCTTCCAGGTTGCGATTCAATTTCTGCCTTTATTTCCCTTGATGTCAATTCATACTCTTTCATGTATTAACCTCCCTTAATCTAAGTCTGCTATATCCCCTAGTCTATTTAGTCTCCTCTGTGAACTTACCACCGCCTTCCTTGAAACCATCACACTCGATTACGGGACGTGGGAAGCCAGGGTCAAAGCCTTCATAAAACCAGACGTGTCTTGTACTACCCCTTCTCCAAGCACACTCAATATGAGCAGAGCCTGGCACCTTCATTTTATTTATACAGTGTCCACATAGAATACCCATTACTTCTCCTTCCAGCATATTTAGTCTAAGTCTGCTATATCCCACATTTTATCAGTTCTTGGCTCAATGTAATAGTAGTCGTTGCCTATTATGGCTCCGCATATAGCGTGGTATTCGTAGTAATCCAGTTTTCTCGGCTTCAAGTATTGGGGTACAGCACTGAATTGATGCCACCACCGGCGTTGCTCCATCTGGTTGATAGGGACAATGCTTAAATGCTTTCCCTTGAGCGCAGCCCTATCTCTCAACTGCATTGCCAAGTCTTCGCATTGCCCACTGAACCATATCTCACCTTTACTATTAGCTATGATAATCGCCCGAATGTTGGTATCATCAAATGCCAAGAATGCCCTTAGCTCCTCCGGCGACACCCAATCTTTGGGAATCGTATAGTTTTCACTGGCCTTACAAGTTGAGAAACCCATCACCAAGGCTAATAGTATTACTGCTATGATTACTAATGTTTTCATTTAACGTTTCTTCGTTTTAACCTTTTTAGAATATTCTTTCATGCAAACAATATGCCAATCAGCAGGAATCCCACCTTCCTTAATATGACACCGGCAACATAAATCTTCGTCAGAGAAGTGCATGGCTGGATGAATCCCACACCTATCACAAGCATCGTGATGCCCCTTATATTCTTTCATCTCACACCTACTGCTATGTATTTCATTCCTCGCTCCCATTCAGCCAAATATTTAATCGCCACCATTCCTCTGAGCAGTGTGCCTCCCAACACTCTTGGCACAAGTCACCCCATTCAGCTAATGCCTTACCACATTTTGAACAAATCATTTTCTACTCCCCTATAACCTTAAAAGCCTATTCCACGTTCTTGGGATTGAACACTTTATAATATTTCTTGATAGTGGCTCTCTTAAAGCCCCTTTCCTCTATTCGGTCAATAGACAAGCCCAGCAATACTAACCGTCTCAATTCATCCTTTTCGCAGTTCTTCATCCCATCCTCCAATTAACTACCATCATAAAGACTACCCCTATTTGCGCTTTACCCACCTATCAAATAATTCCTGTCCTGTTTCCGAGTCGTGTTCTTTGCCTTGTGCCTCCCATTTTTCAACGATTTTGTTACAAGCTAGTAGCCAAAGTTTTGCTATTTTAGGGAAGCGTTCTATCTCCTTTTCAGATTCCCTTGAGAACGGACACAGCACACAACCAAGCCTCTTAAATCCCTCATCATAGAGTGAACAATGGGGCAGGTTATTCTCTTGGATGTACTGCCAGATGTCGTTGTTGTCAAAATTTATAATCGGGCGAACAAAGAACTTCTTTATCTTGGGATTACGGTGTGGCTCAAAGCATTTCTGCTTACTACGATTAGCACCCTCCGCCCTTCTATTCCCCATGATTACGACTCTATTCTCACCACCAGCCTCTTTGATTATTCGGCAGCACCACCTGGCTTGCCTTCGTGGTAGCCCGTTCTTTACTACCAACTTCCAGAAACCCCTTGCGTGGAAGTCCCACTGAACATCGGGGTAATATTCTTTGATAAATTGGTGTATCTCTTTCGGGTCAATCGGGCTAACACAGTAATGAGCATCGAACTTAACATCAGCCTTTACCGCTAGGTCATAGATTGCCACACTGTCTTTACCACCACTGAAAGCTAAGTAATACCCTTCAGGCGGCTCCCATGCTTGAAGCAAACTAATAGCAACCTCAACCTTAGTCTGTCTAGTATCTAGTGTTAATTGCTCTAATGCCATTCATATACCCCTATTACTGACAGGATAACCTAAATATGCTCATAGTAGTCACCGTATCTGTGCTTATCAGCAATCCAAACCAGTTTGATGGCCGATGATTGACCAAGTTGCCTGTTCTTGGCCATCTTGACCTCAAGTATCTTGTCATTCTCCGTATCACGCCAAAGTAATAAAACCACATCGGCATCCTGCTCAATATTCCCTGAATCTCTGAGGTCGGCTAGTTTAGGCTTGCTATTTTCCTCAGACCGATATTCCATAGTTCTGCTTAACTGGCTAGCTACTATGACAGGAATCTCCAAATCATTCACTATGGACTTTAATCTCTTGCATATCTCACCAACCCTGACATTCTGGTTTTCCTTACCAGACCAGCAATCGGTCAAGAATTGCAGATAATCAACGAAGAGAATATCTAGGCCGATTGTTTCCTTCATGCGCTTGGTTTGGCTGTAAACATCCTTCGATGATACCCCCCTCGGCAGATAATAAATGGGGCTTTCGGATACCTGGCCAGCCAGTGACATAACATCTCCCTCATCATCCTGCGGTATGCCGTGCTTCCTCAATTCTCTTATTCCAATACCAAGTTCCCTCGCAACCTTCCGCTCCATCAAAGCTGATATACTCATCTCCGCAGAGGCGAATAGAACCTTAACCCCCTGCGATGCTATATTCTCAGCCACATCCTTCATAAGCTGTGTCTTACCTACTGATGGTCTGGAGCCAACAATGATAAACTCAGGATATATGCCTGATGTGATATTGTCTAAGTCTCTAAACCCCCAACTGATAGCATGGCCCGACGTGTTGTACTTGCCTATCAAGTCAAAGACTTCCTGCCCCGCTTGTCGTGGTGTAACCAAGTCGCCGAAAGTGGTATTGGCCTTCCTATATGAATCAAATAAGTCAATACCCTTCTCAATCATGTCGTTGGTGTCAGGGTTTGCCTCATGTCCCAAACTAGCCAACTTCTCAGACATGGCTATCATCTGACGGCTTGCCGATAACCGCTTGACTATCGCAGCATATTGCTCTATATCCATCGAAGTCGGGCAGATAGATATTAAGTAGCTGAGATGAGATACACCACCAGATAACTCAAGCTTTGCAGTCCTGTGAAGTTCCTGAGATATGGTTGTCTGGTTTATCTTCTCCCTGCGATTATGCAGGCTCAATGCTGCCGAGTACAAGACATTATTCTGCCCATAATAGAAATCATCAACCTTCAGGGTATCGGAAACTAACCTGATAGCGTCACCATCAATCAGGAGCGACCCGATAACCGCCTCTTCAGCGTCAAGGTCATGCGGCGGTAGTTTATCTATCATTTCGACCATCCATCAGTGCCAGTTTTGCGTTGGGATACTTTATCTTTAAGAGGAAAAACCCCCTTGTAATTATTCATTATCGACTGTTCTAATACTTTAATGGGTTCATTACCTTCATTTTTAAGAGTCTCCAGTTTCTTAATCAATAATTCCTGTGCCTTATCAGTGGGCGTAGCTCCTATCTTTTTCCTCATCTCCAAGAAAGATAACCAGACCTCCCCATCTAACCAGTCTGGTATATTTATCTTATTTACTTTCTTTAATTTACTTTGTGTACCACGACCTGTAGTTATCCCATTACCAGCCGTAGTTATCCCATTACCAGCCGTAGATATTGGTTTTAAGGGTATTTCCCTGCGTCTATTTTTGTAAACATCTGCGATATTATCTACCAGTTTTTGACACCAAATTAGCCTCGACCCCCATAACTCTTTATCAACCGCTTTCATTTCTACAAGTAGTTTCATTATTTCTACACCCCTTAATTCTGAAACACCTGTTTTGGCGAGTAATAAATGCCACTTTGTTGCGTTACTGACATCCAGATAATGACCATCCGTTGAAGCTAGTTTCTCTAATAACTTGAACCAGAAGGCATAACCATCATTACCGAACTCGCTTTGCAATACAGTTAGGGTATCTCCAGTACAGGCATTAGAATCATGGGGGAAATAACTAACCACATCTTTCTGTGTTCTAGCCATCTATTTGAACCTTAAATCCTTTTTACTGAGTTCTGCCAGCATATACCTTATCAGTGCCGACATACTAATACTGCGCTTCTTGGCTTGCTCAAACATTAGTTGCTTCTCTTCTTTGGTAAGCCGAAAGATGACATTTTCAGTCTTTGCGCCCTGTGGAGATTCATAATTTATTAGTTTATTCATAATATATACAGTATATACATCTTCCCAGTAAAAGTCAAGCTTTTTGTACTATTTTTCAGGGAATGTGCTATTTGTATCATGCTATCACCGTTGGAACCTCAACGCCTAATTCCCCTTTGTTTGGATTGATGTAAAATCTGGGACACCCTATGCGGGAAGGACTGTAGACCTTCTTTTCCCCATAACTTGCTATCTCGCCTTGAGTGTAAGTTTTGAACCAGCACCCAGTTAAAGCACCCACTTTACCCTTTGCCTTTATCCTCATCCCCTCAGTTGTCCCCAATGTATTCGGGCTGTAAATATGGATGTCATGGACATGGGCATAAGCGTATAACTGGGCATCAAAGTCATCCATGAACCTCTTGATATAATTCAGTTTGCCACCAGGAGTCCTAGCCCCGCCTGTGCCATGAGTGACCGCCATCTTAACAACATGAGATTCATTGCTATTCTTACGCTTGAACCTGAGATGAATAAAGCAGGAGTAACCCAAACTGTCAACCCCTAAATCCTCACAGATATTCCTGTGAATGTTATCGTGGTTGTTTATTCTGAAGGAATCTTCATGGTTGCCATAGAGCAGTCCAATACACTTATCCTTGATAGGAGCAAACAGGTCAACTACTCTCTTTCTCAAGTCGTGTTCTATATTGTCTTGTTCTAACCAGTCTGGTATTGTCTTTAGGGATGGTTCCCAGCGTTTATCTCTAGGAGTTATGCACTCAGCATAATCACCCATACCCACCCAGAAGGCGTTGGGGTTGTCTGCTATTTCCTTAACTTTCTTTATGACTTCTGCCTCGGCACAGTGTACAGTTCCTAAATGAATATCCCCTAGTCAAAGGGGATAGATGTAAAACTCATCTCTGCGCCTATAAGATATGTTAAACTCTTTAACTAACACTTAATTAGCCCTCCCTATAGTATCCTGTGGTTTATTTGGTTAACTTTGTTATTGTAGTTGATACACACATCGAGGCAGTTGCCCCTGCATATTCTGTCAGTATGTGTATTGTGCTGTTCATGCCAATCTTTACGTTCTCTCCGCATATTAGGGCTTATATTGCCAATGGGTTCGCCACCTTCTCTGAGATAGATAATGCAAGGAAAGTGCCAATCTCCCGCTACTGCCATATCGTCAAGAACCAGTGGGCACTTATGACTATCAGTGTCTTGTAGCCCCCTCACCGCTATGCCATTAAACATATTATCAACACGGTATTTTAGTATCGGGTATTCATTGAGTATCCCGTCAGGCAAGTCTTTCAATTTCAGCAGGGCTTTATTGTATTGAGCCGAAGGAATAACCCGAATGTCAGCTACTCCGAGTGAATCAGCAAACATAACATCATCAATGCAAGTATCAAAATTCTCCGCCGTAAATACCATGCCCAATGAGACATAGGTTAATTGGCTTAGTTGCTTGATGTTTTCGATAACCTTATTCCAACTATTCCTTACTCCCGCTATCTTGTCACCGATTGCACAGCACCCGCTATCAAGTGAAATTGAGAAATCATTTACACCCTGTTCAATTAGCATTTTGTAATACTCGATGGGAGCAGAGCCATTAGTAGATACGGCAATATGTTCTACATTATTAGCTTTACATCTATGAACCAAATCAAGGAGATTTGGATACAGAGTCGGCTCACCACCTGAAAATCTTACGTTTTTCAGTCCATCACTTATCCAGAAATCAAGTACCTCTGTTGCTCGAAAGAAAGGCATATCACCCAAGCAATCTCTCCGCAATCCACGACAATAAACACAGTTAAAGTTGCATCTGTCTGTCAGGATTAGCTCACATCTCCACAATGGACTGGTCTCGCTACACTGGAAAGCACGATAATCTGATAATGTGTAAAATCCTATATCTTCTAGCTTCACCTATCCCCCCTTATGTACTCCTGATATCAGTTTGCCAGATATACGTTTTGGGGTAATGCTGGTCTGAGGTTTTAATTCGACTTGACTCTAAAAGCCACATAGCGGTCCAAGAATTAACATAACCCCCATCATCAAAAAGATACATATTGCCAGACTCGTGCAGTCTTTCACCAGATTTAAGCCTATCTATCACTTGATGCTTTGTCAATCTCATTAAATTAGCCCTCCTTTGTTCGACTAGCTTATGTACTCCTTAGAATGTGCTTTACTGTTTACCTTAGCTCTTCTGTTACGTTCTGCCATTAGCATTATTAGTCTGGCTCGGTCAGGTCTAGGGACATACCCACACTGTAGGCAATCAGCCTCACCCCATGAAGTACCTATTTGACCTTTTTGACATTTAGGACATGGCTTCATAATCCCCACTCCTTTTTCTTGGAATTAATCCACCCTAATATAGATTCCCGAAAGCTCTCATCGCCCCATTCGGTGTGACTATAGTTTTTATCATATATCTTTACAGCATCTACTACTTCATTTATCCCTGTCTTCTTACCTTCAAAAGAAAGTCTCTCATGGTCGTAAAGTAGAAGCACCTCATTACCATCTAATGCCCAGTCAAAGGCTTTTGGTTCAGTGGGATTTCGGAGTAGCTTATTAAACATCTCTTTCTCCCCTGCCTTAAATGATATTTCAGCTTGGGCTTCCCTCGTCCATATTAAAATATCTTGGATTGCATCGGGTTCTTCTTTAATACTCCAGCTCTCAAAGTCCTCTCTTATATTCGCTTCTAACTGCTCATTGCTCATCACTGTATCTTTCCAGTCCATGTTATTCCTCCTTATATATCAACTGCTCCAATGCTTTACCGAAGGCTTCAGTGGGGTCTTTGTCTAACCCCTCAGTTCTGTTATCAGCACCATATTCTAGCATCCACATGAACCTTAAACCATTAGCATGAGACATACTAGCACCGCTTAACTTCGGTACTGCATACTTGAAGTAGAAGTTCATATCAAGAACGGGATGTTCACCAAGAAGCACACCCTTTTCGTTGCCCCTTTGAACCCACCAATGCCCCATGCCTGGTGAGGGAAATAACTCCCTCCTAAACCCACACCATTTAAGTATCTTCTCTTTATCCATATCATTCCTCCCAGGTTTTCCATATTTTGTCAGGTACTAGAAACAGATGGCCGTCCTCTAACTCAGAATCCTTGAAGGAACATATCAACCCATCTATTATAAGCCCTATCCGATAAGACTTGAACTCATCTGTCCGTTCTTTTCTGGTCTGCTCTATTAAGAGTCTGCGTTCTATGTCACCCATACTTCACCCCTTCGAAACCTTCTTGCACCACGTCAAGGTTAAGTCTAGTAATATCACCATGACAGATAAGATGAGCACTGTAAATATTCATAGGATCGTTGTTACGTCTATTCCTATCAATATGATGTGCCGTAAGCCAAGCGAAATCTTCCGGGTCATACCTGACGTGTCCCGCCTTCCCGCAGTATTCACAAATATCGAATCCGTAACGGTCGTATAAATATTTTTGCCTTTGTTCTTTTACTTCCTTGCATTCCTTATTCCTTTGCCGTTGCTTCGCACTAATTTTCCTTAGAGGGGTGTTTTTCATTTGCCTCTCTCCTGGCTAACGCCATCCCTTCAATATACCCTTTTTGGAAACCATCCTTATAACCCCTGCTATGATTTAGACTGTGTTCCCCAACTCCACAACTCAATTCCAAATTCTCTATTCGGTTATCATCCCTAACCCCATTTTTATGATGAACTATCTCCCAGTCTTGCAGTAGCCTCCCTAGATGCTTTGCCATTATGAGGCGATGTTCTTGAACATATCCAGATAGATTTACCATAGGGTAAAAGAAATCAGATTTATCTAATCTTACCCTTATGTATCCTTGCCCGTCTGGGTGCCTTCCCCCCTTCCACCCTGGGCGTTCCTCCATCCTTTTTGAAGGAATAATACAATGATGACAAAAGGTGTACTTAGGCTTACCCTTCTTGAGTGGCACCCACCTTTCGTGTCCGCACATTGGGCAAGCCACCCAAATATACCACCAAGTTCCACTATCCCTAAACAATTCCGTATTCCGAATAAGTTCTCCAACTATTGGCATAATGCACCTCCTTGTCTTCCCATTATACCATACCCACAAAGAAAGTACAACTCCCTAAGATATTCCTGCCTCTCTGCCTTTACTTTTGAACACTCTTTATCCCTCTCTATTTGTTTTTTAGACTTCTTGCGTAGCGATGTCCTTTTCATAACTCAATATCACTCTCTATGTGTGCTTTTAACCGCCGCTTGATTAGCAATGCAGTCTGCCTCCCAATTTCTTTCCTAGCATCTGCCGAATCTTTAATTTCCCCCTCAGCTTCACGAATAATATCTTCAATCATTAGCGGTATGACCCTGCCGATATTTTCCATGCACAACTCTAAGCCATTGCTTGATATAATATGTTCTAGCCTCATTGGAGTTACCCACTCATCCGCAATAGCCCTAGCTTCTTCTATAACCCGTAGTTTTTCAGGAGATACATCACGAGGGGTTTTTATTTCAGAAAAGGCATCCGTTTTGTGTTTGGATATAATTCTATTTCCGTTATTCTTGGTTACTTCTTCGATAGGTCTCAAAACAATACCCTCTCTTGGGTGTTCGCCCGTGCCATTTCGCATAGCTTGAACTGACGAAGCATCCCTCTCAGCATCAATGGCTGACATATTAGTGGGAATACGATTATAATGGACGAACTCTAAATCAAGCCCCACCACGATTTGTTCGGCTTTCGGCACATTAAGCCAAGTTTCCCCAATCTTTACCTCAAATGACACAAACTTTCCGTCTTTACCGTACACATTGGACATCCCTTGCTGTTTTCCGCCATAACTCTCCCCGTATACAACCACATTTTCATCGCCTATAATGACCTCATCAAATCGCTTCTTCAAATCATCAACATCGAACAAGGCAACGAAATTATCGTAGTTACCCCCTCCAGCAAAGAACTTTACCTCACCCTTGTTGTATGAGATGTGAGCAGATGTTCCGTGTATTTTCTCCATAGCATAGCACTCTGTAAACATAAGTATGTCCTGATTCTTGTACAAATTATCAATATGTTGATACGCCATAGAAACCTCCGTATATTATCTGATACTTCTTCATCTTATCTCCTTATCAACTTAAAGGGGGCTACGGGGCTTGCGGTTTTTGGATGCCCTTAGTTTTACAACTCACCCCCTCTAAGTCTCCTGAGAATGAGGGCTGGCAGTATCAATTTGTAAGTCTTCCTCCAAACACCCTCACTCTCATTCAACCAGCCAGTAGATAGTCGAACTTATCGAAATGCTAATCTACCTTTATTTGCCCTGCCCTTTCAGGTGGCTGGCTTACCTGAGCCTACACCAAGTGTTTTCTGTCTTATGCGAGTTATCCCACTTGAACCTTGTGCAACCCCCACCCGACACCTCTCGCCATTATCGGATGGGTTATGCTCCCACCCCTCCTCGGTTCAGGCACTCTTGCTGGCTCATTTTCACCTGCACTCCTCCCATTCCAATAAACGGCTCATCTAGCCGAGTAGCGGTGCAGTAACCAGCAAGCCTCTTATTCTACTCCTTTCTATTGTACTTTGCGGGATATTCCGCCTTGAACTTTCTCGGTAGCTTCCCTGATTTGACCACGACATTGCGTGAGCGTTTTTATTATCTCATCAAATACGTTGTCGTAGGTTTCCCCATCCTTCGTTTCACATTCTGGTTTCGGGTTTCTCTCTATCAGGTTGTCAATTTCTGATAACAATCCGTAGAGAAGTTTCCTTTGTTCTGCCACCAAGTCAAAGATAGTCTGCTCTCTTTGTTTGCCCTCTTCTATGCTCATTTATTCACCTCCTTTCTTTTCAGATACCCCTTCTAACATTGCCCATGCCTGTTTCTGTCCTTCACGGGTAGTTAAGTTAAATCCCTTAATTGCGGTATCAGTTTGTGCATCAGTAAAACCAAAGGTTTTTCCACTGGCTGCCTTAAATTCTCTAGGCGTAGCGAATAGCAGAGCATCAATACCATCCTTAGTAGCCTCGGCCGTGTCTCTCAACGCTTCTGGTGGGGATTTCTGCTGTGGTTGCTGAACCTGTATATCCTTTACAATTTGAGGTACAGATGGTTTGAAGTGTGCCATTGCCCAATCAAGGGCGGCGTTAAGGGGAGCTTCAGTCAATTTTCGGCGTTCTTCTGTTAAGTTCATACTACAAGCTAATTCAATAATCCCCTTATATGCAACTTGGCTCTCAATACTGAAATTATGTACCCTGTCCTTCTCTGCCCAGTCATCCTTGCTCATGTCATCTGGTTTGCCGTTAGTTGGTTTGTCTGGAGGTGGTGCTTCCGATGTTACCTTGAAGTCCTTAACAAACGACTTATCTTTGTAAATCCCCATTTCCCACTCGTAGGTTTGTCCTTCTATCAGTTCACCCCACTTGTTTTTAAGATAACCCTCTCTGCCTTGCTTTACCTTGAGGACTGTTCCATCACCGAGTGCTACCCTCTTAAAATCCTTGCCATCGTAGGAGTCATCCTCAATCTTGACTATTTTACCTATCATTTATTCCCCTCCATTTAATTTATCTTTTCTAGTTCTGTTGCTATAGTAGCTGTTGGCTCTTCAGTGGTAATAACAAAGGGCAAGTTCTCAGTCTTAGCAATCTTCTCGAACTTAGTGGTGTCCAACTTGAGTGCCAGTTCATGGTGCATAGCCCAAATAAGAGCTGCCTCCGCATCGTAGTCTAGTTTGGTCATTACCCTGATGCCGACCCCAGGTGCTACTGCCTTGTCCAGTGTCTTGCGGTATTCCCCGATAGCCATTTCCCTTAGCTTGTCCTCAGCCCCGCTGGCCTCTGTAGCTGCTACGACTACATCTGTAAAGAATTCAGTATGCTTGGAAATAAAATCGTCATAGAGGGCTTTCTTTTTCTCTGCCATTTCCTTTGCCTTTCCCCTTGCTTCCACTACTGCATTGATTTGTTCTGCGATAGTCATTTACTTAACCCCCTTTTTATATTTATCCATTTCCCTCAGCACTAACCAGATTGGAGTTAATAGAAAGCCCACACCAGCCAGCAGGAAAAACATTACCATATAAAAGCAGTCCTCTATTGTGTATTTTATGTTAGTCATTTTAATTCCATTCCAGCAGTGATTTACAGCAAAAGTACAGTTGTGAGTTTCGGATAGTATTCCTTGATACGGTATGGCTATCCAAGGTAAGCCAGAACCCCAATTCTCTAATGATAGTTGTTTTCAGCATATCCATTATTCTATTACCCCCTTAGTTACCAGTTCCTCAATCTCACGAACATACGCTGCTAGTGCTGTTATAAAAGCCTGTGTGTCCTGTATGAAACCAATAGCATTCAGACCCCTCACAAACTCTCTCATTGCCTTATCAGTAGCGGTGTTGGCTATCATTTCAAAGACATCTGGTAATTCCTTCAGTTTTTCTTCAGCCTCAATGGTGTTCAAGCCGTCAATATAAGGCGAAACAAGCGCAACCCAATCCTCCTCGACAATCTTTCTTCTTTTATCTTCTGTCAGTCTAAAATCTTCAATGTTCATTCAAACACACCCCCTTGCTTCCAGGTATCACGCATCGAGTCTGCTATGGTAAAGTCCTTGCGGTTACGCTTTATAACATTCAGCATACCGAGTAAGTATTTCTGCCTTTCGCTAGGTGTCCAGTTGAACCTCTTTAGTCTACGTGCATTCTCTACTAACTGAAAGAATAATCTCTTTGCTGTTGGGTCTCTCATTTCACCTCTCCTCTGCAATCCAGACCTTACCATATTTCCTGACACCAGCCAGCACCCTCTCAGCATTTGCTTTGGTGGGGTTAAACACCCACTGTAGGTACAAGCCATTGCGGCTGATACACACTCCTGCCTTATCCATTGGACACCAAACATCACAGGATGGCGCAGGGTCTAATCCATGCTTCATTCGGCAGAAGCCACAAAATCCCCTCCCCCCAACTTCTCCTGCAACAACCCCTTCCCACTTTTCTTCTGATTCTTTGACTGCCTGTTCTCTAGTATACATTTTACTTTTTACCTCTATGACTTCTTAATGATTGCAAAATAGCCCGATTTACCCATCGGCTGAAACTCCACTTCTTTTTACCTGCCGCTTGGTCTACCCAATCCGATATGTCATCAGGTATTCTGACTGGTCTTACCCTTGAATTTTTAGTCGGCATCTATCAACTCCTTATTCTCATATATGTTGCCGATGACTTCAATTATGTTAGTGTTATCAAGACTCCAGCCATCATCATTTTTATCAAGAAGATTGTATCTTGCTGTAGAATCATTCCATATAACTTTGAACGTTTCTAATTGAGGGCATCCGTAAGGTTGCAGAGTCACAAGCAGTATATCCCCCTCATATATCTCCTTGCCGTTCTTGTCCTTGAGTCCTGTGTATTGGTCTATTCTCCTCACATTTAGGCGGATATAAGTTTCATCGCATTCTGATTTTAAGCCGTCAGTAGCATCAAAATATATGAAGTTATTTTCCTCTTTATCCCAAGCCCTGAATTTAATCTCTCTCATGTATACCCCTCTTTTCGTATCTAACTACATTAAATATAGCACAGGGGTATACCCCTGTCAACTAGGAAACTACTGGACTTTACCAGTATATTTCTACAAAGAAAGACTCCCCCCCGAAGGGGGGTTATTGACACAGCAATTAAAACCTGCTATAATAAATATATGGAAAAGCATGAATTGGGCGAAATAAGAAAAGCAAAGGAAATTGGCCGTAGGGGTACTGGGAAGCTTATATGGCATTCCTGTATTGTCTGTGGTAGAGAAAGATGGGTGACCTACCGTAAGAACCAACCATGGTCATTAAGATGTCATCGGTGCGGAGTTGGGATTGGCAGAATAATTGAAGATGGTTACATTAAAGTAATAGTCTACCCTGAAGACTTTTTTTACCCGATGGCAGACCGTCATGGTTATGTTCGTGAACATCGGCTAGTCATGGCACAACACCTTGGCCGTTGTCTTCATCGCTGGGAGATTGTTCACCATCGGGGAGTAAAATATCCTATTAACAGCAGAGAGAACAAGCAAGATAATAGAATTGAAAACCTCCAGATAACAGGAACAGAAAACCATGTAGTTAAGCACAACACGGGTTATATGAATGGGTATAAAAAAGGGTTATTTGATGGGCGGTTAAAACAAATCCGGGAATTAAAAAAAGAAATCGAGAGGCTAAAAAATGCCGCTAACGGACAAATTAAAAGCCTCTCTTAATGGTAACCTTCATATAATAGGTATTAAAGCCCTTGTTGCTCATTCTGTGCGTTCTTGTAGCACTCAGAACAAACAGTGAGAATGCGGTCAATGCCACCTGACTTCTCATGTAGCCAGTAGTATTGATGGCCGTGTTTAATAATAGTAGGGCATTTAGCACACTGTTTTTTTATCTGGGCTGTTCTAACCTTGTCTATCGTACTCCATTTAAGTCCACCATCCTAACTGCCTGCCGATTGTGTAGAAGGCAGCGGCTATGGCAGTGAAGACCGTACCGCCGAAGGCAACCTGTCTCTTTCTAGTGGGAGGCATTGGTAACTTAGCTTCTATATCACCTAAACGTATTTCATGCTTACCGAGAGTTATCTTGTTTTCATAGGTTTGTAAGGCGGTGAATTGCCTGAGTTCTTTAGCTGGCATACCCTCAATAAGACGCCGATAGTTAAGCTCGTTAATTATCTCTTTGCCGCCGTTTGCCATATATTCCTCCTTGCTGTCATAGAATGGTGGTGGTAACTCCCAGGGTTTCATCGCTCCTTTCGCATTAGTAAAAGTTTCTTGTTGGTAGGTCTGGACGGCAACTTAGCTTCTATTTCATCCAGCTGCCTCTTTAATGTTATACTCATATCATAGGCCAGTAACGCTACAAACTGCATCGCCTCTACAGGATTCATATTCTCGATGTTTTCTCGGATTTCTTCTTCAGTCATATAGTCCTCTACAGTTTGGTTGCTTCTATGGTAAACAAGGTCTCTGGTTTCTGGGTGTCCTCATCAAATACCTCTATTTCCTGCGCTACCTTGACTTTAACGGTATGCTCAGCACCCCATCGGTCTCCCAGTGTGCAAACCTCATCACGCAAGGCGTCTACGAATGTTCTTATAGCACTCGCGGTATAGTTGGATGACGCTTTATGGTTTTTCTTTAGTGTCAAACCATCAGCGCATCTAATAGTATGGCGGAATCGGGTAACAGACGGCATCAATGTTAGGGCTTTTAGGTTATGATACTTTAAGACAGGGGGCACAGTCTCACTATCACCCACAAAGTCAAACCTTAAATTCATCATGGTGGCTTCTTTATTAGTGAAAGTCTCCGTCTGTTCTGGTGAGGTATCAAACTTATGTAAGAGTGCCCACGTAGCCCCGTCATCGGTAGAGTAATAGACATTGATATAATTGGTGCCCGTTAGGCTCACGCTTCTCATGTACTCATTTATCCACCTTTTCTCTATTGCAAAAAGTAAGCTCATGTATCTTGGTGACCAGAGTGAACCTGCGGTATGAAATCTATATCCACCATCAGCAGTAGCATCATTGGTTACTGGCAGATAGAGTTTGTAGACACCCTCACCTACGGTTGTTGAAGCAATATATAAAAAGGGTCTCCCCTCAACGCTGCATACATGGACTGGTCCTACCCCAGTTAAATCAATAGACCTTATCTCATGCCATATCCATCTCGTTAGGCCAGAGATATATTCCCACCTGCCCGCCAGAACAACAAGGTCACTGGCACCCCTTTTCATTATGGCATATAGCCAACTTTCATCTGAGGTAAAGGCCACACATTCATAGGCATATTGAGAGATACCAGGAGACGACAATTCAGGTGTTACCTCGGTCAGGACACTATCCTTAATCTCCCATACTTGTTGAACACCCATCCTGAAATAGAGACCATCTCTGAACACCTCGCTGTATCTACCCCCATCGGTATCCTGAATACTTCTGAGTTCAGGGAATAACTCAGTAACAACCCCAGCACTGGTTACTGAAAATACCCCCTCTTCCTTCAGACAGTGGATAATACCGTCGTGGGTCTTAATATCCCTGATATTATAGGAAGACTCGCCTACCGTTATCGCTCCACCCCATGCGCCAGTATTGGTTGGGTCGGTAGATTTCTGGACAGTGTAAGGCCAGTCCACCAGCCAGAAGTCAGTACCATCCTGACAGAACAAATCAGCCTTTTCCTTGTTGCCCAGCGTGAACACTTCGGCCGTAGACATGTAGTAGTAGAAATTGGCTGCTCCCAGAGCAATATAGAGATAGGTAGGAAATGACTTAATGTCAGTTATGCCAGCAAAAGACTTACGAGCCAGCCATGCGGTTCCAGCACCATTGAGTTTGAACATACCCGTAGAGGTAGCTAAGTATAGTTCGCCATTAAAGACTGCAAACGCTACTGGTATGCCCAAGGCAAAGAGTGTTATGCTAGAAGCGGCTAAATCCCAGTATATTTCTGCTGTCTCGTCACTTGCGGGATATGTGTTACAATATACCCATAGCTTAACCTTGAGACTAGTTGTGCCTGTAGGAACTACATAAGCTGTAGTTGTACCTATACCATAATCATGGGCAACTGTGCTAAATGATGCTGAAGCTACGTCAACATCATTCCTATATAACCTTACTTCAATAGTATCGATAAAGTTATTGGCGGAGCGTACCAATTTGTTGTAAATGCTTATTTGTATTGTGTGCCCGATATAGTATGTAGGGTTGGCAATCGTTTGCTCCAAATGGAAATTAGAAGGATTATCACCAGGAGCATCTGAATAGACCAAGTCCATTCGTGCTGACTTAGCACCACTTTGAAAATGTGTTGCATCTTCGTTTATACTACCAACAGTACAAGTGCTTTCGTCCTCAGTGTAAGTCCAATCGACAGGCACACCCCCACTCCAGTTCTCAAAATCGGCATTTTCAATTACTGGGGCAGACGGAGTATCGGCAGCTACCGCTACTATCTTCGGCCCAGGATAAGCCTTCCCCTTAGACCTGCAATCTATATTCTGGCTTCTCAGGTATCTCAATGTCTGGAAAGCAGCGTCATCCTCTACCTCAAACTCCAGCGCACCCAGTCCACCATTAAAGAATCTATGAGCGATTACCTTTTGAATATCAGGGGCTAAGTTGGCGTAGGCAATATCACCATAGGCAAAACTTTCAGGCAGCCCGCTCTCCTCATCCCTGCGCCATAGCTTTGTCCCATTCTTATTCTTGGCCAGCATAAAACCTAGCTGGGTAGCACCAGGCTCAGTATAGTACAAATCGTAGTTGTTCAATAAGACATCAGCCATTCTTAATCTCCTATGTCAGCTACTTCTATCGGCTTGGGCATCCAGAGATGTCTGTAATCAGAATAAACCATTGCCCTGTATTTATTAGCCAGGGCACTTAATCTTTCAAAGTCACCCGAACTTATATCACTGGCTTGCCTGCTATAGTAATGGTAGGCTGCCTCCGCATAGAGCAGTTTATCCCTTCTATCTTCAAGGGTAACTGTACCAGCAGGTGTCGAGGCCAGAACCGCCTCTAGCTTACCCTTAGACTCAATAATCCACACATCGTCATCTACAGCTACAGTATGATGAGGGAAGTATATCTGCCTGTCTCCAGCTAGACTCTGAATTATCTCGAAGTCAGTTACCCTGCATCGTGTAGATTCATCATCGTATTTTACAAACACCCCTGTTACCCTGGTATCTCCTATCGCTGCACCAAGGTTAAAGTATTTGCCCGACCCTGCTACCACCTTTGCACTGGCAGCAGTAGTATAGGCATTGGTTAAGTTGGTAGTCATGGTCAGTTTGTTTGTAGCAGGAGCAATAGACTCAATAATAAGTTCCTCTGAGTCATTGTCGTCCGTTACCGTAACTGTCTGCCCGACAAAGAATAACGTGTCATCGGTTATCTCCACCTCAGCTTGGGCAGCAGCAGCATTATTTTTCAGGTCATCCTGCCCGATAGTCTCAAATATCACCTTCCTGTAGAGCTTGGGGTAGATGGACATGATGGCATCGTTCAAGGCATCTATGACATCTTGAACATGAACCTTCCATATCTGGTATGTAGCTCCAATCTTTGGAATGCCTGAGAAGGTAATGTCAGGGTCTACGATACCACCTACCTGAGTGAAGTCAGCAATATTCCTTATATCGCCATCTCCACCACCCAGCGGGCCACCGTCTGTAATGTAAACCCAGTAATCGTCATTGAAATAGTTATCAACAAAGACATTGAGTTCTGTATCCTTCAACAAATCCGCGGTGCCAAGCGTATCAGCCGTTCCCGCAAACTGGGAGCGAGGTATAGTCATCTCCCTGGTAAAAGCACCGAAACCCAGTAATAGTTCAGCCAGCGTAAAGGTGTGCATGATTTACTCCTTATCTAACTCACTCCCAATAGATGCTTTACTCGGTTAAAACTATTGATGCACTGTTCAGCAGTCCAAGCCCCTTCGACTATTTGCCATAATGCAGTATCACCTGTAAGAGCATCCAAGTCTGCTACGCCATTATTATTTCTTGCACCTATATACAGATTGTCCACTATGCGGAAATCATCAAAGGTTATACCTGAAGTGTCACCATTATTTACAGCGTCTAAGGCTTGAAGAGCACCATCGAAATATAGTACAATCCCACCGACTCCGCCTACTGTGCTATCATATACCGCAATGCATTGATGCCAAGTCTCCTGTCCATTAGAAAAAATAGATGAATTGGTTTCAGTAGCGATACTATTGTTGTTTGCTGCATAGGTAGCAAGTAAATTCCCAGTTGCGTTAATATAAAAACTAACTTTATCTTGCCCAGCAGCATTAAGGCTCCCAAGCAAAAATTGAAGACCACTTTGCCCGTCATCTAACCTCACCCAAATCTTCAAGGTAAAACTACCCCTGAAGGTAGATTGAAAGGTTGCGCCTGTGTCTATATAGCTAGCAGACCCATCATGTTCAATATACCATAACCCTTGAGCATTCTTCTTCCACGTAGCACCAACTATAGTACCATGATTACCCTGCCCGCTGAAGTCACGGATAGTAGCACCCGTCCCAGGGTATCCAGGATAGTAAAGAACACTACCTGGCTCACAATACGGATTGCCATTCCAAACGGGTAGTCTAGGAACCTTGGCTATACGTTTTGCCCCACTATTAACTACTCCAGACTCAACTATAGGGGCTAATCGCCAACCGTCTATTGTTGCTCTCATAACCCCTCCTTAAACCAGCTCGTAGATGGTTTCGCAACCCCAGGTATCGCCACCAGCGTTGGCGCTAAGGGCAAAAACTACCGCATCGGCAGCTTGAAAGAACTTTGCCTCTCCCTCGTAGTCCAAATCTACATCATTGATGCTTGCTGTCCCTAAGTCTTGGCTGTATAGCACCACATCATACTCAGTAGTACCTAGCCCCGAGACTACTGTTACGGTGAGGGTTTCTGCCGCCGCTAATGGAGCACCCGTACTGATATGCAATCTAAACCCCAGTAGTCTAAAAGCAGCACCAGGGGCTAAAGTTCTGAGAGTTAGGCCTGTGCCAGTCGAGTTCAAATGGAGTGGTGCTCTCTTAATCCTGAACCATCCAACAATGGCAGACCCCGCAGTTAGGACAACTGTGCCGATAGCCGCAGCACCCGCAGTCAGTATCGCACTAATAAGCAGCTTGCCATTGGCATCGCATATTCCCTCTCGGTAATCATCAGCCGCGTACTTCGCCAAGAAGGGGCGTATTACCCTGTTCTTATAATCAAATAGTTTCTCAAAAATTGCCATGTTTCACCTCCGTTTATTTCCAGCCTGCAATATCCCAACTCTCAGCAGGAGAGTCTTCGACTTCTAAGGTTTCATCACTACCCCCCTCGCTGGTAGGTAAGGCGTTTACCTCAGCCTTCATTGTGTGTGTCTTAATGCCCAGATTAAATAGCCTGACCTTGAAAACAACTGTAAACTCACCACTCTCAATCGTTACCCTTGAGGGTATGGTGTAGTTGACAATATTCTCTCGCATAGTTGCAATACCCTCTTCCACCAATCCACCTATCGGGTTGAATACGGCCACAAGAACCTCAGTGGGATAAAGAGGCTTGCCCTCTTCCAGAACAGCAAATCTCAGGGGAATGTCATCTCCAATGTAAAAAGGACTACTCATTTCTTACCCCTCTTTTCTCAAAGTCAATTTCAATAGGCAAATTCTCAAAGGTAACTTCCTTTGGCGGAGCTATGTCAGGAGTCACTCTAGGCCCCGTCATAACAAAACTTGTTCCAAGCCCCATAGTTAGTAAGGTCATGTGCGCTAATCCATAAGTAGTTAAGCTCATGCTGGGTCTCTCAAAGTTGGATTGAACTCTGTAGGCGAACCACTCCTGCTCAGGTCAAAGGTGTAGAGCACTGTGGTATCATCATCATCATACATTAAAAGTTGGTTGCCCACTATCTCCCATTTCCCTGTAAGAACTTGTCTGATAGTAGTCACCTTATCATCCATGTTTACCTCAGCACTTCCGACAAAGGCGTACCTGTCACTACCAGATAGGGTAGCTGTGCCATCACATCTGATTGCGTAATCTTTCTCATTATCATAGGTGGTGAAGTCATATTTGTACCACCCATCACCCACCTCTGTCATGGCTGCATCCGTGACCACAAGAGAATTATCGGAAAGGTCTCTTATCCGTATCGTAGGGGATAAACCCGTTGCTGGTGTACCTGTATTAGTAAAACAAACTGTAACCCACATTATGCTATGTAACCTCCGCTTACTACTGCTTTGAAGATGATGACTAGCTGAACATCGGTTGTAACACCTGAGATAGCTCCTGCTCTTGTTGTATAGTTGTACTTTCCCATAATGTTCCTCCTTATATAAAGCTAATTCCTTAACTTGTCTCTTTATTCCTCATAAATTATTAAAACTGTGATATCACTATTTCTAATACTGCCACTATTCGTGTCTGCAAGATAAACCCTTACATAAGTGCCATCACTAAAGAAATCGTATTCGTGTTCACCTACACTCGTAAAATTGGGCGGAATAGGATTGTTCGAAGCAGAATTGTATACTAAAACTTGAGCCCCGATTATCTTGGTTCTATCTGCTAATCCGTGAGCTATGTCTGTTCGGTCTCCTTCGTTTGCCCCAGTCGTTCCAGTGAGTTTTACCATCTTTATTCTGGGAGCACCACTTCCAACTGATACATAGCCACTAAGGTCTGCTATTGCTACGCCATTTATATAAACAGTCACGCCAGATAGCCTCCGCTTACTACAGCCCTGAATTTGATTACTATTTCACAAAGTGATGTGACACTTGCGACTGACCCACCATAGACAGAATAATATAGATACTGCCCTTCCCTCAGCAGGATAGACCCTGTATAAGCAATTTGACTCTCTGCTGTTAGATTAGCCTTAACACCATCAGCTTGAGAAATAAATACCTGCGGCGTGGCATCATCTGTTTCAACTGAAAGACCAGTAAATCCTGAATCGCCTGAAAGGTCTCTAGTACAGGAAAATATCAAGGACTCAATAATTATGTCTCCGTCTGTAGCAGTTAGCGTAGCATAACTACCCACACTCGCTGAATCAAGGTCCAGGGGGTAAACCTCTATCTGCATCCTACCCGCAACCCTGGTATCTACAAGCACCGCAATGGCATCAGCCACCGACTTTACTGCTGGAAGGTCTGTACCATGTATGTCCACTAGAACAGCCCTATGGGTATTCTGTGAGCTCTCATGGTTGGTCAGGGCGGTTCGGTGAGTGCTTTGAGAGGATTCATGTGTAACCAAGTCCCCATCTAAGTCATCTATCTTGGTTTCGTTGGTATCAATCTCTGCTATAATGGCATCCCTGGCTGTATTCATCTGGGCATTTGTTGGCCCTACTGGAGTGATAGCATCAAGTAGATTGTCAAGCCTTCCACCATTAGTCCAATCTGTTTCAAGTTCATTAGTGTCTTGGTGAATCTTGGCAAGTAGACTAGCATTAGCCTTCAGGGTAATTGAGGGGGTGACACTGGCTTGTATGAAGTTCCTTGTCATTCTCCTTAATAGTAATGTTCCAAGGTCTGTTAAATTATCAGCATTGACAAAACAGCCAGCAAACAGTCTAGCAGCAGGCATTTCCGTATCATCATCTAGTGTATAGAGAACACCAGTGCCGCTCTCCATTGGTAGACCAGCAACCACGGCAGTCGTGTTGGTATCACCTGTAAGGGAAGTCATCAGTAAATGTTCGTGAAGTGAGGCATCAGACATATCAAGTCTATCAGATAGAGTCCCTGCATCGAAGAGAGCCTTATCCCCAGTAGAGCCGAATACCAGATACATTATCCTATTACCAATGGTTTTACACCACTCGTTAACGGTGTTAGCCGATTGGGTCGTAGCCGTCCCCATCTTTAAGTGTTCAGCAACGGCTGAGTTGCATACCATAATCGGTATCTTTGTCAATATCAAATCATCAAGATTAGCGTTAGTGAAGCCTGCGTATGTATTACTCCCTACCACAATCAAGTCAAAGAAATCCCAACCCTCTACCCCTCCATCAACTCCTGTTTGGTCTAATAGACTGACCGTGGATATCAATTCAAGTTGTGTTCTAATGACTGTATTCGGGTCATCAGACGCTATATTGGCTAGGTCAGGAACTATCAGGCAGATTCTAGTTTGATTATGACCTCTGGTATGTGACCTAAGTTCCTTAAGATAGGCAGCCAAATCTCCGTCATCGGCTTGGACAACATCATCCATATCAGCAGTTTGATTACCCAGTGATGCTATAAGAGCAGCTACGGGAGCAACAACAGCCGTTGATAATCGCCTTAAAGTTCCTAGTAAATCAATACCTTTCATACAAACCACCCTTTATCACGCTGCCAACGTGCCCGCCATTCTGCTATAGTTATGTACTTACCAGAGACTATTGGCCGCCATACCTTGCCGTTAAAATAGTTATAGAGACCTGTATCATACCCGACAAAGAAGTTTTGGTTACAAGTTTCGGGGTCAATCAATCCACCTGCCGTAACAGTTGTGGCAAGGACTTCAAAACTATCCTTATCGCCTCTACAGAACTGAGCCTCCCCTCCAGTTCGACTAACACCCATGAACCACCACTTATCAAAAGACCAGTCGCTTGAGTAAGCCCCTGTGCGAAGTGAAGCCCCTGCTGCATGGTGATGGCGCAAGGTCAGTATTTCGTTCGTATAATGGTATAACTCCCACCCACTGTCACTCAACAAAAAACGACTCATCAGGGTTTTATCATCAGACTCGCCACTTGCAATATAGAACCATCCCCCCAGACTATAATCCTCACTGGTAAAGTCGAGGTCGGTACATGAAGCAGCGAGACATTGGAGATATTCGCTAGTTCCATTAAGGGTGAGAACCATAAGCCCACTATCAAGCTGTGTCCAAGTAGGAGTATTAACCATCGTTATCGGATGATGAGGCTTGGCTACATCCTGTGTAACTACACCGACACCTTCCCTGAAAGGTAGGTCTAAAAGCATCCTCTGATTATAGCTGATATTATCATAAAGAATGGTCATACTTCGTAAAACACTTCCCAAACGTAAGCCTGGTTAGCGCCTCCAGTCTTTTCAATAGTTACCTTGATACCAAAGCGAGTACGGTGCAGGTCAATCCAGATAAGAAGTTCATCAGGCACACCCACTATTGGGGGAAGCTCATCATCTTCAATCCACGCACCACCAGACACGTTGCGGTAGTACGTCCGCAAAACAACAGTCTCAGCACCCGTCTGGTTGGTGAAGTTGATATTTAACTCTTTCGGGCAGTAGACTCCTGCTGGCGCATTATTGATATAGATGGTTTGCTCATTGCCATCTGTGGTGAGAGAGCCGCCAGTTTCCTCAAGAATAGCCTCAGCTTCGATTAAGGCAGCAACACCCGCAAGGGCTGAGGGAATACCTGGAATAGTTTTTGCAACAAGTACAGCCATATTTTACTCCTCTATTCAGTGGGCGGGGGAGTTACCCCCCAACCCACCTTTAGGAATGATGCCTGCCGAGTGGGCAGGCTACATGATTTATTTCTTCACCATCTTGATGAACCTCATTAAAGCCAGCAAGACAACTGGTTCAACATTCAACTCTATGGTAGAAGGTATCTCAACCACATCAAGCACGATTTCAATTTCCTTCGACATCAGTTCGTTGTATTCCTCGATGAACTTCGGATATTTAGGATTAGGTATCATAATGGGGTTGCCATCTTTGTCCTTCTC
>SDBT01004237.1_pt1 | contig 24441 bp, 20 predicted proteins | sample 2277101 | NCBI WGS metagenome assembly SDBT01 (sample SAMN10404973, study PRJNA504765) | marine sediment metagenome | isolation source: marine sediment core GS10_PC15, 103 cmbsf | place: Arctic Ocean: Southern Knipovich Ridge | collected 2010 | reverse complement strand
CCTTTTAGCATCGTGATGCTTCTGATTAGCCTGATTGGGGATCCAGCAACCCGGGCTCCCTACCCCTCCAGGTGCCAGCCCTCGCGCTGATGGAAAAATTCCTCCGGGTTATCGAAATACAGAAGGCAGGATTCGACTATCTTAAAGTGCTTTCGCTCCTCGCCGACCAGAAAGCCGTATAGTTTCCTGGCATTGGGATCAGTTGCCGAAGACTCGGCCTTTCTGTAAAGCTCCTGACCCTTGCGCTCGAAATCCATGGCGAATTGATAAGCGTCCAGATCGCTTCCTTCCACAGGAGTGGATTTCGTGAGCTCTTTGAAAAGCCGCTCGATAGTTGCTTTGGGACGGCCGGCTTTCAGACTGTCAATCACCGCATCGGCATCAGCAGATTTTCCGGAAAGATACTCCTCCTTGAACTTCTCAATCGCTTTTATGTGATTCAACTCTTCCGCAGCCAAAAACTCGAATACCTCCCTGGTCAGAGAGTCTTTTGCATCGGTAGCGGATTTGGTGAAAAAGTCATACCCCTTTTTCTCCATCTCAATAGACGCGGACAACGCTTCCCGTTCTGGCAAATTCATCTCGCTCATTTTGTCTCCTCCCAATCAGCCGTAAAAATAATATCCATGGCATTTATGTCAATACCAAATGGTGCGCAAACCATTTCATGCATCGGTGCAAAAAAGTAACCGTTTCTCAACAAATAGCTCTGGCGAAATCGATGGAACCGTGGTGATGTTTCCCGCTGTTAGATCACAGGTGGATTCGAAACGGGCTCTCTGTAAAGCTGTTGACATTTAAGACGTTTCAGCTATCTTAGTTACGCCAGTTGTCGGGGCATTTCTGGCTGGTTATCTCGCTGGCCAGGATGATTATTAGCAGGGTAATGCAAGCAACGGAGATCCCGCGGATGGCATTATTTTTGCCCGTTAAGACTTGATGGGCAATTGCATTATGCGAAATTCCTCTCAAACAAATCTTTGCCAAAGGAGCAGTAATGAGCAATGTTAAGGTCTTAGGGCTGGTTTTGATTCTTTTCTTCGTGACAGGTTTCTCCGCTGGCGCAGCGGTGATTCATGAGTCGCTGCAAGCCGAACTCGATCGGTTGAATGCCGGTCAGACAGTCGAGGCGATCGCCTTCTTTAACCATCAGGCTGATATAGCCTCCCTTAACCAGCAGCTAAAACAGAAACATTCGACCCTGGCTGAAAGAAATCGAAGGGTGATTATTGAGTTGCAAAATGCGGCGACCCAGACTCAGCCGGTGATGATTGCATATCTGGAAGGATTGAAAGCTCAGGGTGCTATACAAAATTATCGCATGTTCTGGATCGCTAATATTTTCCATGTCGAGGCAACGCGAGAGGGAATCGAGGCCCTCACCACGCGTCAGGATCTGGATATTCTCTATGCCAATTTCCCGATTGAATTAATTAAACCGGTTGAATACGAATACGACGGTAATTTGCTCCTCGGGCATGAGATAGGTCTTGAGAGGATAAACGCTCTGGCGGCCTGGGAGAATGGCTGGACCGGTGCCGGCAGAGTTGTTATGAACATCGATACCGGCGTCGACGGCACCCACCCGGCCTTAAGCGAGAGGTTCCGCGGTGATGTAGATGGCGACGGCGATTACGACGAAAGCTGGCTCGATCCTTACGACACCGAATGGGATTTCCCCCAGGACGGCGCCTCCCACGGCACCCATACCATGGGTACGATTTGCGGGCGGTCTGCCAGCGGCGATACCGTCGGTGTGGCAATTGACGCTCAATGGATCGCTTCCGCGGCTGTCGATAGAGGCGGAATTGATCGCACTATTCAGGATATCCTCATCTCCTTCGAGTGGGCGGTTGATCCGGACGGCGATCCCGAAACACAGGATAATCCCGACGCCATCGGAAACTCCTGGGGAATTCCGGATAATATTGGATGGGAAGACTGCGATAGAACTTTCTGGCAGGTCATCGATAATGTCGAGGCTGCCGGTTCAGTGGTGATATTCTCCGCCGGAAACGAAGGATACAACGGTCTTCGCTCCCCCGCTGACAGAGCGGAGACCTTTTACAACGTATTCTCGGTCGGTGCAGTGAACGGCAGCAATCCCGACCTGCCAATAGCCAGCTTCTCCGCTCGTGGCCCCACGGAATGTGCTGAAGGCGATTTAGCTATAAAACCCGAGGTTGTTGCTCCCGGGGTTAATGTTCGCTCGTCAGTTCCCGGCGGCGGCTACTCAACCATGAGCGGGACTTCCATGTCGTCACCCCATGTGACAGGCGCTGTGGCCGTAATGAGACAGGCAAACCCCGATCTCGATGCTGACACGATAAAAGAAATCCTGATGGCCACAGCCCATGATCTACCGTTTGACAATCCCGACGGCGAAGATAACACCTTCGGACATGGAATAATCGATCTATATGAAGCCTGCCTTCTCGCGCAGGTCGGCTACGGATTCCTTAGAGGTCAGGTCACAGACATTTACAGCAATGGCATCGATGGAGCGTTAATCCGGATTATAGGTTCAGAATGGGCCACAAATACTGACGAAGACGGTTTTTATGCGATGGCATTGCCGGGGGATACAACTTATACTCTGGAGGCTTCCCTCTTCGGCTATCTGCCCGAGCAGGTGGAGGTTGACCTTGCCGTCCAGGAAACGACAATCGTTGATTTCGTTCTTCAGGAGGCTATACAGGGCAACCTGCATGGAACGGTTGTCAGCGCGGAGGATGCATCCCCCATTGCGGGAGCAAATGTTGAGGTAGTCGATACACCTCTGGAGCCTGCACAAACAGATGATAATGGATACTACGAATTTGCGGCTATACCGGGCGATCTTACATATACTATCCTGGTCAGAGCGTCAGGTTTCGGCATAGGGCAGGATTCAATACTCGTTCCCGGAGGCGGAGATGCTGAGCTTGATTTCGCCCTGGGCCCGTTTGAGTCATTTGAGAATGATGATGGTTACTGGGTCGGGGAAGGCGTCTGGGAATGGGGAGAACCAACGTCAGGCCCGGAGTCGGCATTCGACGGCCTTAATGTCTGGGCGACAATGCTGGGCGGCGACTATTATAATAATGTCGACGACCTTCTGATTTCGAATTTCATCACCGTCGATGAAAGCCAGGCGATTCTGAGATTTTACCATTGGTATGATTTCGAAGACGACATGACGACCGCCTATGACGGCGGAAATGTTTCCGTCAGAATTCTGGGCGAGGATTGGGGACTGATCACCCCGGCCGGCGGATATCCCGATGATCAGATCCTGGGTCTGGATAATGAACCGGGCTACTCTGGCTCTTCAGAAGACTGGGTAGAGGCAGAATTCGATCTCGGAGATTTCGAAGGCTCGATCATACAATTAGGTTTTCGGGTTGGCACAAATGACTCAAATACCAGAGAAGGATGGTATATTGATTCCGTGGACGTCTCAGGTGCAGCCTTCTTACCGTCGCCCGATATCGAAGTTGACCCTGCTTCCTTCATCGTCGAATTGCAATCCGGACAATCTGCAGACCGCACACTTACGATAGCCAATCCCACCGATGGAGTTCTGACCTTCGAAATTCAACCTAAAGTCTTATATAGAGGGCTCCGGATTGGCGATGATTCTACTCCACTGGATGCCGCTGGCAACCTGAACAGTTATGACGGACGAAACTACGAATACGAAGCTGATGGGGACTTTCTAACGGTCACATACACCGGCCTCAAGTATGAGATACAGGATCCGGATCCCAATCCTCCCATGGTCCTGGATTTTGGAGGCCCCGACGAGTTCGGATACACCTGGATCGACTCCGACGAGCCGGACGGCCCCGTCTACGAGTGGATCGACATCTCGCAGGATGGCCAGCCGCTACAGTTCGGCGACGACCAGAACCAGGGGCCTTTCGATCTCGGTTTCGAAATACCATACTATGGCAATTACTTCGGCTCCATCCGTATCTGTTCGAATGGCTGGATATCTTTCACCAGTACCGCCACAGATTATTTCAACCAGGCGATTCCCAACGCCAATGACCCGAACGATCTGGTGGCTCCTTTCTGGGATGACTTTAATCCCGGGAACGGTGGAATGATCTATTTCTATACCAACAATACGGATTCCGCCGTCGTTGAATGGGAAGGCGTACCCCGTTGGCCCAATAGCGGTTCTTTTACTTTCGAGGCTATCCTTACTGCCGATGGCAACATAACATACCAATACAATACTCTTGATGGTACTCTCAACTCTTGCACCATAGGTATTGAAAACGCGGGCGGCACCGTTGGCTTGCAGATGGCCTTCAATCAAAATTATGTCGCCGAAAACCTGGCTGTGAAAATTAAACACCCTACCTTCTGGCTCTCGGTGGAACCGCTTTCAGGTTTTGTTTTGCCCGGCAGTTCCTCGGATATCATCGTTACTTTCGATGCTACTGAACTTGATGAAGGAGAATATGCCGGATATCTGGATATCACATCAAACGATCCCGATGAGGGTAGTATCGCCGTGGAGTGCACACTGACAGTTTCCAGGCAAACCGACATAGAGGATTTATCCAGCGTCGTTCCAGAGAAATTCGAGCTCGAGCAGAATTACCCCAACCCCTTCAACCCCTCCACACGGATAAGCTTTGCGCTACCCGTTCAATTAGATGTCAGGTTGATTATTTACGATCTCCTCGGGCGTCAGGTTAGAGGGCTGCTGGCTCAAGAACTGCCGGCCGGATATCATGCTATCAGCTGGGACGGCACCGATGACAGGGGCCGGGCTGTATCCTCCGGAATCTACTTCTACAGTCTGGAAGCAGGCGATTTCAAACAGAACCGCAAGATGATCATGTTAAAATAGAATAAAGCATGCTATTGCTTTAACCCCTGCTCTTTCGGGCAGGGGTTTTATTTATGGTAATATTTAGCCTGTAATGCGAAGCGCCGCCCAAAGCTGGACGGCGCTTCCCCCCTCTTAGCTGCGCACTTTATTCCAGTTTGAACTTATACCATTTTGTAGCGAACGGTTGTCGATCCGTATCCTCGGCGGTCAAAATATAATAATATTTTCCTGCTGGCAGGAGTCTCCCATCGGATGACTTTCCATCCCAGACGACATTTATGGGCGGCAAGCCGGTGCCTTCGATAACTTTCAAGGCCCAGCGGTCGATTTCTCCCCGTGACCAGTTTTTGATCTTGGCTTTGAATACATATAGTTTCCAACTGGTAGTCTTGATTATCCCTTGAGGTCTCAGATAAAAAACGATCCTGGTAAAACCCTTCGATGAAATATCGGCCACATCCATATCAACATTAAGCCGCTGGTAGGGGCGGTCCCTGAAAATAGTATCCTTATCGATAACTGGAGGTTTTACATCAGAATCAGGTGGGGGATTGAAAATCTCCGGCGGTTCCGTAGAATGTTTACTTTGATAAGGCTCAGGCGGCGGAACCGGGTCGGAATATCCATCGCCATACATACTATATTCCGGCATACCCCTGGCGCTGCTTAAAAAATCCGCTCCTATGGCATAAAAACACAGCAATTGAATGAAAACCAGAATCAATATTAGTCTCTGCATGGCTAAAACCCCCGGCCAAATGGTGGCAATCTATGTCCTATCTCAGTGGAAAATTCCCGTTTTGTCTTTTCCGTCCCGGGAATGTCCCCAACGTTAGTTTTATCGGCCAGACGAACCTCCAGCTTACCCGGAATCTATTTTTCCGGTATTTTGGTCTGTTTCATGGCTTCGCCAGTCCTGCCCAAAACGACCACCTTGAGTTTGCGACCTCTAAATCGATCCAGGAGGCTCAAAACCTCCGCCGCCGAGAATGCGTCGCCTGCGATATACAGATCTTCTACATCATCGGTGAGGGCAACCCGGTCAGCGTCCTCGCGGCTGGCTATCACACTTGCATTGGGTCCGATGCCGTCCATGGCAGGGTGTTCTCTATTAACATACTCGACTATAGCTCTGCGTTCCGCTTGGCGCGGAGCCCGCTGCCTGATCCGGGCCGCCGGCTTGCCGGAACTGACTATCACGATATTCTTCTTCCCCTCACGTCGAAACCTGGTGATTGCACCGGGAATTACGATGATCCTGTTGGTCAGAATCAGCAAGAATCCCAGGATGTATCCCGTTCCTATAGCTATTCTGCTGGCAGCAAGATTCATATCCTTTGCTAAAAACAATATTGCCGCAAACAGCAAATAGGCACCTGTTACATTTCTCCAGATCTGGCCTATAAGTTCCAATCTGGAACCGAGAAGATCTACCCTGTGGCAACGTTTGAACACAAACATGAACGCATAACAAAAGGCCAAGCCCAGGCCCATCTGTATGAACTCAATTTGGCCCATGAAGAGGGGCCGATCGAGCATCCTGAAAAGATGTATCTGGCCAAGGAAAGCCAGACAGATTGAAAATCCCGCCAGTAACGAATCGGATATCGCATACAGGATTCCATTCTTTATCAAGGACTTATCCAGCCTGCGGCGATCTTTGTAGACATATCCGGAACTCCTCATAAGGCGGCCCTCTTCGAGGGCTTTCTGAACGATTTTCTCAAAGTCGTTTTTTTCTAACGGTTTCTTGATAAAGTCAAAAGCTCCATTCCTCAGCGCTTCAGTGATGGAATCAAGATTCGCCTGGTCGGATACCATGACTACCATGGTTCGAGGGCTTCTTTTTCTTATCACATCCAGAAGTCCAGCGCCTCCTACGTACGGAAGAGCGACACCCAGAATGGCAAGATCAAAACTCCCGGCATAGATTTTGCCCAGGGCCTCGAGCCCATCAGAAGCAGCGGTGATTTGATGCCCCGCTGCCTCCAGGGTCTTAACCATAAAGCCCTGTACCGTGATATCGTTGTCCGCTATTAGGATATTGGCCATTTTCAGATCCTCTCCATCTTGCGCTGAGATGGTTGGAAATAAATTTATACAGTCACCTTCTGCGGCTCCAAAGCTTCCGGTGAATCTCTATCGTCAGTGGAGAGCACGTCATCGAAAAATTCGAGTGTTTTCTTTGCCGTTTTCTTCCAGGAGAAAAATTCAGATCTCGTCAGAGACCTGCTTCTCAAGAAGAGGTTCAAATCTTCGTCCTCGATTACAGCTCTTAATTTAGATGCGCAATCATCAATATCGTCAGGATCGTAATACAGAGCAGCACCCCCCGTGACTTCAGGGATAACGCCCCTATTCGAGCAAACCATAGCACAGCCGTGAGTCATGGCTTCAATAAGAATTGCCGAACATGTCTGAGGTACCGAGGAAAACAAGAACGCCCTGCAATTTCTATAGAGCGCCTGAAGGTCGGACTCGGGAACTGCTCCCAGAAAATGAACGTGATCGCAGCGTGATTGTTTTCTGATCATGTGTTTGATCTGTTCTACATATTCCAGATCGTAATGGCCGCCTGCAATAAAGAGTGGCGGCAGATCGGAATTAGTCCCCAGCGCATGCAGATAACTCTGGACCATCTCTCTGGCTTTCTTGTAACGGTAGACATGCGACACTGAGAGGATATATTCGCCCCGGATGCCGTATCTACGGAGCACATCAGTATCATCCGCAGACTCCACTGATTCCGGCCTGCCGTTAAGAATGGCCGCCGTTTTCTGCCTGGAATTATCTATGTATCCGGAATAAAAATCGCGACTATACTCAGAATGATAAATTATGCCCTGGGAGGATTTCATGCCACCAATGGTCGCTTTCTTGAGAAGCTTCAGCTTCATTTTCCGGTATGGATTTTCCTTTTTGATATATTGATCGTCGAAGGGGGCTACATTATGAATCATCGTAACCATCGGGCAATGTACGTTTTTGACGCCATAATTTCCCGGCTCAAACAGCAAATCGCATCCAATCTCTCTAACGATCCCGGGAAGCCTGTATCGTTCCCAGTATACCTGAGCAAAAAGGTTCAGAGACGGCGCCCTAAAAAACCTGTACTCGAAATTAACGGGAGCCTCGACGAACAATTTCTCCTGCCCCGACTTTCCGAGAACCACAAATTTCCTCTCCGGCGCCAGCCTGGCGAACCACTCAATCATCTTGTTGAGATGGGTAAGCCCACCGCCGCAAGTAATATGAGTAGCCTTAATGGCAATCTTCATGCAAGCATCTCCTTGACAATCTTCCATGCCTCGCGCCTCGGACGATCCCGATATTTGCTGCTTTCGCCCGTCTGCGAAAATTATGCGAAGACGCGCGGATCATTTTATCGAGATCGGTTTCTTAAGCCTGTCACCGCGCTTTTCAGCCATTTCCACCACACGATTTCGGTTAAGACCGGTAGCGAATTTCTCTGCGATCCTGCTCAATACCAGAAGCAGCCTGTCGGTTTGCTCCGGCGTCCCGATGGTCACCCTCAAATAGCCATCCATCTGTTTTACTCCGGCGAGATTCCGGACCAGAATCCCCTTTTGCTCTAAGAACCTGGCAGCTTCGCCGGGTTCCGAGACCCGCAACAGGAAGAAGTTGGCCGGTGTCACCCGGAATTCGTATCCAATTTCAGGAAGACTGCTGGAGAGTACCTTCTTGGATTGGTCGACCGCGACGATATATTCGTTGGTGTAGCCATGGCTTTCGAGGGCCGCGAATGCAGCTATTTGTGAAACACTGTTTATGCCGTATCCCGACTTGATTCTCCGGATAAACTCGAGATTTTCCGGATCGGAGATTATGTATCCAATTCTCAGCGACGCCAGGCCAAAAGCATTTGAAAACGATCTGACGATTGTGAGATTGGGAAACCTTTTTACCAGGTCTACCGCCGACCTGCCGCAGTATTCGAAATACCCCTCATCCACAATGATCATCACATTCTCAGCATAGGCCAGCAGGAATATGAGTTCGGCCTCGCTGAAAAGCGCCCCCGTTGGATCGTTTGGATTCGAGATGTATATCATTCTGGTTCGAGGACCAATATGGTCTATGAGGGTTTCGATACCCGGATTGAATGGATCGGCGTGATACGCCTCGAGTACTCTGGCGCCGGTGCTTTTCGCAGCTGTACAAATGTTGGAGAATACGGGCGCACTGATTATTATCTCTGTACCCTGCTCAAGATATGTCCGGACTATATGCTCAAGGGCGATATCGGTTCCGCCATAGCAGCTTATATAATCCGGCGGATGCGATATGTATTGGGAGATTTTTATTTTCAACTCATCGGCATCCGGATCGGGGTACCAATTCAACGGACGATTGTATATAAAATTCTTGATCGCTTCGATTATCGCAGGCGACGATCCCACAGTTGTTTCGTTTCGATCCAACTTCAGAATCCCCGAGCGCAAATCGTTCAGACGCGGATATCGCCCTTCCCCGACGTTATAGGGCTCAAGATCCAGCACTGCATTTGCGATCCTAACAAGTCTTCTTTGCATATCACACCTCTGTTTTTATTGATCCCTGGTAATCTTTTATCCGGCTCTTAATGTCTTCAGCTTAAAGCCACCGTGCTCCCCGTTTTTTTCGCCATTTACATTTGCCTGCCAATGAGGATCATTCAAAGCCCGTGCCATTCGCTGCGAATGATCCCGCGACTCTGTAAGTCGCCAGATTTTATATAGGTTACACGATCAGTCCGGGATCGGGAGAGATATCCGCAGGGCAAAATTCGGAAAAATAATCGCTCTTCCTGGAAAAAATTACCGAGGTAGAGGATTCTCCCCGTTATAGGTTAATTGGAGGTTGCGAAAAAAGCTTCCCTGCTACTTCGGGAATCGTATAGCATATATCAAAACATCATCTTTGCGGCCCGACCGCAACCAAAGCTACAATTTTAGTGATGGAAGCAATCAGCAAAAACCGGGGTAAAAAAGTAATGTCTTTTACTGTCGATTTTTTATGGTTTCCCGAGTATACTTGATCAAGCCGCCGGCATCGAGCATCCTCATCATAAAATCCGGCAAGGGATCGAATTTCAGCGGCCCTTTCTTACAGTGAATTTCTCCTGTTTCCAGATCGATCTCGACGGTCTCGCCGTTCTTGATTTTCTCGTAAACTTCAGGCTGCTCCACCAGTGGTATTCCGGAATTAATCGCCGCCCTGTAAAAAACACGGCCGAATGAATTTGCCGCCACACAGGCAACGCCGGCCCGCTTCAATGCCAGAACCGCCTGTTCCCCTCGCTGCCCGATCCCGAAATTCCTGCCGGCGACAATTATATCTTTATTAATAGATTTCGAAGATAGCATTGTATCGTCGCCTTCAAGCGCATGTGCCGCAATCTCATCAGGATCGCCTGATGAATGATTTAGGTCGGGATACATATCATGGACACCGGAATGGTGCCCCACCCGGTGGACGCGGCCTTTGATCAATTTTCTCATTTGATATACTTCCGGGGGTCGGCGATTGCCCCCTCTAATGCGGTGGCGGCGGCAGTGGCAGGAGATGCCAGATACACCTCGGAGCCGTGTGATTCATTACCGCGGTAATAGCCGCTGCCTCCAGCGGCCAGGACCCTCTCTCCGCGAGCAAGGTTCCCCGAGTGAGAGCTTGGATACGGCCAGCACCCCGGATTTACCACCAGACATCCGGACTCGATAAATGTCTTGATAAATCCCCTGTCCAGAGCCTCCGTCAACACCTTCCGCGAACCGGGCACTATAATCATCCTCAGATCGCGATGAATTCTTCGTCCTCTAAGGATCCTGGCGGTGATCTCCAGATCATCAATACGGCCATTTACACAGGATCCGACAACAACATGGTCGATCCTCCTGCCGCTGGCTTCCTCCAGGGGCACAACATCTCTTGCACCATCGGGACAACCCACCTGCGGGGTTAGATAGCTTATGTCGATCTCTATTTCATCATCATATATTGCATCGAGGTCCGATTTGATCGGTGTTATTCGGGATTTGGTGATATTCTTCAAATATCGCCCGGTGATATCATCGAAAGGAACCATGGCCGATTTGGCCCCCATCTCCGTGGCGGCAATTGTCATGGTGAACCGTTCCGAAATCGACATGCCCGCAACGGTCGAACCATGGAATTCAAGTGCCCTGTAGTTGGTGGCATCGGGAGCCATATCGCGCATCAATTTCAACATTATATCTTTGGCGTAAACCCCTCGCCCCAGGCTCCCGTTGATAACAATCTTTACCGATGGTGGGACTCTCAGCCATATTTTCCCAACAGCCCATATCGCAGCCATTTCGGGAGCGCTAACGTAGGTCGATACCGCCCCCAGGCACCCATATGAGGTAGCGTGCCAGTCAGTTCCTGCGGCGAGCTGCCCCGGCAACATATAACCGTTTTCAACCACGACCTGATGACAGACGCCCTCGCCGATGTCATAGAAGTTTTTGATCTTTTGTTTTTTTACGAATTCCCTGATGGTCCTGTGCGCCTCCGCAGCCTCATGCGATTCTGCAGGCATTCCGCGATCCAGCACAATTATGACCCGGTTTGGATTCCAGATACCGGTCGCTCCGAGCTGCCTGAAATTGTCAATCACCAACTCAGAATTGTCATGCGACGTGGCGAGATCCGGCTCCACGTTGACAATCTGTCCCACATCGACTCTCTTCAGGCCCGACTTTCTGGCCAGAACTTTCTGCACCGCGGTCTCCCTCCGGGAATTCTTCCTCCGGCTGGCATCAATAAGGCCCAATTCGAGCTGTTCCAGTCTCAATTGTAACGGCTTTCTGCTGATTCCATATTTCCGCCGCCATTGCCTGAAACCGGCTGCGGAGATGCCAAATTCCGCCCCCGCCCTGACATCATCCCCGTATCTCTCCCAGAGCTCCAGGATCTTCTCCTCGCTATATTTCGGAAATGAATATGAGCCTATTTTCTTTTTGCTGCGCCAGTAGGCTACAAGACGGGCGGGAACGCCATAGACTTCGCCAATCTTCCTGTCGGTGCGATATTTCCTCTGAAGTTCTAAAAGCTCTTTCTTTTTCGGAATCTTCAAGATCTATCCCCCAGTTTATCGAAACCGGGCTTTATCATGTCATAAATATCGATTATGGAGATGGACTGCACCTTGGTATCGCCGACCACAGTCATGAAATTAGTATCTCCCCTGAACCGGGGAACGATATGGATATGAACATGATCGTCGATGCCGGCACCGGCATCGGAGCCAATATTGAGCCCGATATTGAATCCTGCGGCTGGCATGGCTTCTTCGAGAATCTCCACCGATCTTCTGGTCAACTCAAACATCTCGTTCGATTCGGAGGAGGTCAGGTGGCCGAGCTTTCCCTTATGGGCTTTCGGTACAACCATCAGGTGCCCGGCATTGTAGGGATATTTATTCATGATGACAATATTTCGCTTGCCTCTATAAATAATCAAATTCCGACGATCTTCGTTCTGCTTTACCCGCGTGCAGAAAACACAACCCTTCTCTTTGGGGCCTAATATAAAATCACGTCGCCAGCCTGCCCATAAATTGTCCATAAGATATATCGAAAAATGGAAATCCGGATCAATAAATCAAGAAAATTCTAAACCTGTTGCCGGTTTGAGGATAAAAAATATCGTTTTCGGGGAAAAATTACAGATTGATGGTCGAGTCGGCCCATTCATCGTAATGGTCCTGGCTCGTCAGAAGCAGAATCTGATGGTTTTCGGAAAGTTCCTTTATAACCTTCATGGCGTTTTTCAACCGCTTTTCATCGTAACTGGCGAAGGGATCATCCAGTATCAAAATCGAGTTCTTTTCCTCCGAAACCAGATCGGCAAGAGCCAGCCGGGCAGCCAGATAGATCTGATCCATCGTACCGGCCGAAAGCCATTTCTCCGGATCCAGCCAATCACCCTTATCATCCGACCAGATTTCAAATTGTAGATTCGACTTATCGAAACGCACTCTGGAATAGCGACCCGATGTCAGGTCATCGAGGATTTTTGACGTCCGTTTATTTAAAACCTCCAGCTTAGAAACCAGCACATTATGGCGGGCCTCCTCGATGCATTTGGCGGTCAGCTCGAGAGTAGCCAGTTCGCGCTCCCATGCCTCTATGCGAATCTTCGACTTTTCCCTCCGCTCGAGATAGCTGGCGAGAAGCTCTGATCCTCCCTCCGCCATCTCGATCTGCTGAATAAGGATGATTCTCTCGTGCTCCAGGTCTTTTACTCTCTCCTCGAATTGGCTGATCACCAGCTTTTGTCTCTCAAGATCCGCGGCGTCAGTAAGATACTGAGATAATTTTTCTCTCTCCCGGGATGTAGCATTCAACTGCTGATCCAGGTCGCCATGTTGCTTTTGCAAATCGCTGAGGGTTTGGCCGGCGAGTATCTCATTATAATACGAGGTCTCTTTTTCGATTCGCTTTTCATTCTCTTCCAGCTGCCAGAGGCTCTTTTTCAGATCCTCCACAGAAGATACTGAAAACTGCTGTAGCCTTTCGGACAGTCTATTCTTCCGGCTCTCAATATCTTCTTCTAAGCTTTCCAGCTTTCCTGCAAACTTGTCGTATCTCTTCGATAGAAAGGCGCGATTCTGTTTTCTTGAGATCGTAATCGAAATACCGAACATTAATACCGCAACGGAGCCGCCAAGTGCATACCACAGGTGAGGATAGAATCCGGCAAGAAAACCCTGGAAATGTGAGATAGCAAAAAAACCGCTGGCCAACAGCCCTGCCAGGGCCGGCACATTATATATTCCGCCAGTCTTGTAGCCGTTCAAATCTTCTTCCGCCTCTTTGGCATCCTCATCCAGTTCGGCACATTTGGCAGAAAGGTGGTTCAGGCTGTAATCTATCTGCTCGATTTCAATTATCTCATTCTGGCTTATTTTCATCAATTGTGATCGGTCGGATTTCAAGGATTCGATTTTCTCATTCGCCTCTACCGCCCGCTGTATTCTCTTATAAAGTTGGTCAAGCTCAGAAACCTGTTCTATGAACCTCTTTTCATATTCGCAGGCTTTCAAGCCAAACTCGTATTTCTCCTTTCCCGAAGACAGATCCTCAGCTACGTTACTAAAGGCTGTCTCCAGCTGTATCAGATCAGCTCTTTTCTCTTTCAGGTTTGCGATATCGCGTTCGAGCTTATCGATATTGTAGCCGAGCTCATCCACGAGGGCTTTAATACCTCCAATTTCTCCCCCGGATTCGCCGTCTTCCCCGGCGATCTGATCAATTCTCTCGCGGATTTTCTTGATCGTAATAGAGGCCGCCAATTCTTCCCTGCCTCCCGTTACCAACGATTCCAGTTTATCCTTGATCGCTTCAATGGAATCATCAATATGGCTTATCTCTCCCTGGCCAATGCAGGCTGTAGCCTTGAAGACCTCCGGGGACGGCATTCCAAGCTTATCTGATACCCAGGCGTTAATATTCCCTGTATCGCCTGATAATATCTTTTCGTTCCCCTTTAGTATCTCCTCCACGCCCTGCCCGAAATCTTTGGTCAGCTTAAACGAACTGCCATCGATATCCAGAATCGCCTCTATTACAGGACCCTGGTTGCCTTCCCAGTTAACGGCCTTCGGGATTTTAGTGCCTCCCGATGCAGGATCCACGAAGAGTAATGCCATCACGGCCTCGGCCAGAGTCGATTTGCCGGCTTCGTTGGGGCCTTTGATGAGATTCAAGCCGGGTGAAAAATCACACGAGAAATCTCCAAACCGACCGAAATCTTTTAATATGATATGAGAAATCTGCATCCTACCAGATTTCCCTTCCCGACAAAAGCGTATAGCCAATCTTCAATGATTCCTCCAGATCATTTTTCCGGGGGCCCGAGGCGCTATTCAGCTTGTCGACCATCACCTTCAGGTATTGGCCCAATATAGTCTTTTCCTGAACCTTTACCTCGGATATGGAATCCGGCAGAACAGTAGTCCGATCGATAAACTCGAGATGTAGAAACTGATCTTCCAGTTCGTTTCGCAGTTGATCCAGATTCAGTCCTGCCTCCAGAAGTGCCAGCCCGGACAGAGTGACCTTCAGATATGTATTCGATCCCGCCATCTCGATGATCCTGTTTTTCAGGTCTTCCATATTGGCTACGGTCTCCATCGAGATCTCGGCATCTTTCCAGACGAATCCATCTACTTTTCTTGGCTCCACATTCAACGAATCCTTTTGTAGATCTATCAACAGAATATTCCCGGCATTTTTCCATTCAGGAGATAGCATCGTCGGTGAACCGGCGTAAGCAGCACACAGGCCGGCATCCACAAAACTCCGGAACTCAGGTTGCCCTCCAAGCGCAACATAATCGAATGGCATGGATGCCAGCTTATCATAGCTCAAAGGGAATTCGCCTTGATCCCGATCAGGATCTGAGTTCAGATGGCCATATAAAGCCGCTATATGAAAGTCATGGCCATCGATGATCTTCAGCCGTTCCAGAGGATCGCCTGGCGTGTCGCCCACCGCTGCTGAACAACCGTAAACGACAGCGGAAATTTCAGGAATCTCCACGTAGGGCTTCTCAGGATCAGCAAGTATATAAAGATTCTCCGATGGCTTGAGGATCTTCCATTGCTCCCAGAAACTTCCCTTCTCATACCGGTCATGGGATCCCGGTAGAACTATCACCGGAGTCTTATCCAGCCGTTTGATCTCACTGATGAAGAAATTCAGCAGATTCTGCGAAATTTCCAGATTATCGAATGTATCGCCGGCTAATATCAGCAGGTCCGCCGATTCCTCATTAGCTATGTCGATTATTCCTGAGAAAATCAACTTTATCCCGGCCCTTAGTTTATCGCCGGGCATTCCTGGATCTGTAAACGACCTACCGAAGTGGATCGCTGATGAGTGAATTACCTTCATAACCTCGGTAGTATTATCGGCATTTATGACAGGGGATTAACTGTCAGCCGAGAAGTCATGGATGCTAAAATCGATAAATAGCGGGATTCCGGAGCTTTTTCTCCAAATCAATTTTGTGGTTGAGACGGGGTCAGGATGCCGGGCGTAACCTCCGGCATTGCAACAAGCTTAGCATTGCTCTCGCGAATGCGACTCGCCGGAATGCCCGGGATTATCCTCCCAGAGTAAGGCGGCAGGCTGCCTCAATATGATATGTATGGGGGAATAGGTCTATCGGTACTGCCCTTTCGAGAGTATAGCCGTTGTTGGAAAGGACCTTCAAATCACGGGCAAGAGTTGCGGGATTGCACGATATATAGACCAGTTTTCGAGGTTTCATTGCAGATATGAATTTGACAACCTTCGGATGACACCCGGCACGTGGTGGATCTAAGATCATAAGATCGAATTTCCCGCCTTCTTCGACAACCTGTTTCAGGTAGTCCTCAACATCGGAGACAATGAATCTGCAATTCGCAGCGCCGTTGACCCGGGCATTTGTTCTGGCATCCGCGACCGCATCGGCATCCGTCTCCACCCCTATTACTTCTTTGACCAGATTTGAGAAGTAAATCGCTATGGTTCCTGTCCCGCTGTAAAGATCTATCATTCTCTCGGATCCGTCCGGCCCGGCAAGTTCGACCGCCAGATCATAAAGCCGCTGGATTTGATAACTGTTGGTCTGAAAAAACGAATTGGCGGAAATTCTGTATTTTTTCTCACCCAACTGTTCGTAAATATGATCCGCTCCATAAAGAATATTCTCTTTTTCACCTCTGGCTATGTTGGCCTTTGACGGATTGATAGTATGAGATACCGAGACCACGGATTCAAATTTCTTGCCAATTTCCTCCCCCAGTACCATCAGTTGGGGAAATTCCCCCTTGCCGGTCACTATATTGACAAGCACTTCACCCGTGAACTTGCCTTCCCTGATAACCAGAAAACGCATATATCCTTCATGTCTGACAATATGATAGGGAGGCAACCCCAATTCAGATGATCTTCGACGAATGAAATCGACGATGTCGTTCGATAGCTCGGATTGCAGGTGGCAAACCCTTAGTTGAAAGACGTCTTGAAAGCGTCTGGCGACATGCAGCCCCAGCAAGGTTTCGCCGTTATCCCCGGCGTGAAACGAAAACTCCATCTTGTTGCGATAATAATATATCTTGCGGGCGCCGATGATCGGTTCCACCGGGGGATCTGGAGTACCGCCAAGGTGGATGAGCGCTTCTTTTAGTTGATCCTCCTTATATTTTTTCTGGATGGAGTACTCAAGATTCTGCCATTTGCAGCCGCCGCAGACTCCAAAATGCTCGCATGCCGGAGCGATGCGGTGCGGTGATGATGTGAGAATCGTCTCGATTTTAGCTTCTGCGTAACTGCCGCGAGCCTTGAAAATTCTTGCTTGTACCCTATCTCCCGGAAGACCATTCTCGACGAACACAACATAACCGTCGAGTTTTGCCACCCCCTGGCCTCCGAAGGCAAGCGTCTCGACGTCAAGCTCTAATATCTCACCTTTTCTCGGCTTCATATCCTCATCAGCGATAAACTCTTAGATTTGAAATTAACCTGGTCATAGTCATCATTCCCCGGAACCCGTACATGCAGGTTTCTTTCAATATGATCTATATTGATATAGTTGTCAATTTCATAACAGGAGGACGATGGGGAATTCCACCGGCCAATAACTGCAACTCTTAGTTTCTTCAGGTTATCGCCTGCACGAAAAATATATTGCCGCTACGCTCTATCATAAAAACGATTCTATAGCCGTGCTTTATTTTCGACATCGTCTTAACGTAATCGTCCAGATCCTTGATTCTCCGCTTTCCCACCTGGCGGATAATGTCTCCCGATTGTAATCTCCATCTGGCAGCCCAGCTTGATTCCTCGGCTCCCATAACCATGACTCCCTCGGTGTTTCTTACACCTATATAGCTCGCTACGGAGGGAGTAATTTTCGCCACCTTCAGGCCGAATTTATCCATTCTTGTAGGAGCCTGGCGGGTCGGAATCTCCTCTGGTACGATCACCACGGAAAGTTCCTTATCGCCTCTCTGAACGGTCGCCCCCAGGGCGTGTCCGGCTCGGGCGTAGCTCTCTATCTCTTCCCAATCCGCCAGACTGTTGACTTCCTGTTTGCCAATCGAGATAAGCACATCGCTTGCCTTTAGTCCAGCCTTCGAACCCGGAGATCTCTCGCTTACAGAAGAGATGATCAACCCCCTTTGCCGCTTGAGCTCCAGACTCTGAGCTATCGCCGGCGTGATGGGTTGCACCTGGAGCCCGATCCAGGCTTTGACCACCTCGCCGTATTTCAATATATCGTTGATAACCAGCTTGGCACGGTTAATGGGCACGGCGAAGCCCACGCCTTCCGATCCGCGGCTGGAGGTGAAGATAAAGGTGTTGATCCCTATCACCTCCCCCAGCGCATTCACCAGCGGGCCACCTGAATTACCCGGATTAATGGCGGCATCGGTCTGAATCATCTTGCGATAGGTCGCTTTTTGTCCTCTTTCAGGCTTTATATCGCGATTGGTCGCCGAGATAACTCCCACGGTAACCGACGGTTTGTGATCGTCGAGCAGATACCCGAACGGATTCCCGATGGCAATCGCCCATTCACCGATGATCAGATCGTCGGAGTCTCCAAGGGCTGCGTTGGAAAACGTAACCGTGGAATCTGCGTGAATCTTTACAACCGCTAGATCGGTAACCGGATCGGTTCCGACCAGGTGGCCCGGATATTCATCGCCATTTGTCAATGTTACCCTGATCTCCTTGGCGCCACCTACCACATGATCGTTGGTCAAGACGTAGCCCTCCGGGTTGATGATGACACCGGACCCCAGTGAGAGTACATGTCTTTCCCTTATGGGTGGGGGCAGGAAAAGAAAATCCCAAAAATCATAACCGAAAGGCGATGTGTTTCTGGTATGGACTACCTGAATAACGGAGAGAGATACGACGGCCGCTCCGACCTTCTCGGCCGCCCGGACGATGGCGTTACGGCGAGTCAGATCTATGCCGTTCGAGACGGCGTCAATTCCAAGTCCTTTCTGGTCGAGTATTGCCGATCCCGATGTATTGATATCGATGTCCCGGACGATAATCTGGTCGGTCTGGCGATCTAATGGTTCCGTTGGGGCTTTTCTGAAATATCCCAGCGCCGCAAGCATAAAAAGCCCACCAAGAATGCCACCGACTATTATGGTGATTATGATCGAGCTAAACCTGCGCATTAATACCCTCTTTAAATGCAACCTAAAATCTACATTTTCTTATACCGGAATACACCCTGAAAGTTTCGGATTAGAATTATCCCGGTTTGAATCCAATCATGAATACCGCGGGAAAAGATTGGAGCCCGGTGGCTAAAAGACGGCGCACCCGCAATCGGTCTCGGCACAACACTGGCATTCTATCTGAAGAGTGGCATGATGGATTTTATACTTTTTCCTGAGAAGCTCGGTTACCAAATTCAAAATCCTCTGAGCCGTATGAGTAGGCTGATCGGGTACTCTGACATGCGCCGAGAGCACTACATTGGATGATGAAATAGTCCAGATGTGAAGATCATGCACTGAAATAACGCCATCGATTGTCTCCATATCCGCCTTCAAGTCGTCATATTTGATCGTGCCGGGGACGCCTTCAAACAGGATATTGAGTCCTTCCTTCAGCACTCCTGCGGCCCCGAACAAGATGATGGCCCCGACGAAAAACGAAATGATCGGGTCGGCCAGATAGTTGCCGGTAAGATACATAATCAAACCACCGATAACCACTCCAACCGATCCAAGCATATCACCCACAACATGGAGAAACGCTGCCCGGATGTTGAGATTCTCGGCCGCGTGGCCGCGCAATCCCGCAATCACTATGATGTTTGCAAGAAGTCCGATAACCGCCACAATCAACATTAGAATCGATTTGACAGGTTCGGGTTCCATCAAACGGCGATATGCCTCAAAGAAAATATATCCGGCCAGAAATAAAAGCGTCAGGCCGTTTATCATGGCGGTCAGAACCTCGGCTCTCTGGTAACCGAAAGTTCTCTTTACTGTCGGGGGCAAACGGGAAATCCTGACCGCAAAAAGGGAAAGACCCAGCGCCATAACGTCACCGAAAAGATGACCGGCGTCCGCTTTCAACGCCAGGGAGTTCGACAGGAAACCTCCGACTATTTCCACTATGAAAATGCAGAATGTTATCAGAAGCGCCCAGGTAAGCCGCCTTTCCAATCCGGAACCGGGCTTGATGGCCGCGAATGAATGCTGTTGATGCTCTTCGTGATTCATCCTGCAGATACCAGCTTTATTCCGTGCCTCGCCAATATCGCCGCCGTTACCCCCATACCCGATACCAGCCTGCCATCGTCATAAATGGTTTTTACTCCGCAGGAAGGGCTTCCTTCCTTCAAATAAGCCATGTTTACAGCTTCTTGATATGCCTTATTCAACGCTACCTGAGCTCCCCTGAGATAGTTATCGGTAACATCACGCCCTTCGGTATCGATTACCACAGATTTACCATCAAGAACATCAAAACCATTACCACCTTTGATTTCCGATGTCGGTCTGGGACACGGCAAGCCACCATCCATTTCCGGGCATATGGGAACCATCGTGCGGTCCTCGAATTTTTCCAATCTGACATCCTTCAATATGTTACCATCCCACCGGCATTTCTCACCCAGCAAACATCTGGATACTAGAACAGCTTTTTGCATAACATTAGAATATATTGAATCGGAATTCGACGGCAACAAAAAAGCCCCATTCAAAAGGGGCCTGAAATCCAACCAAGCATTATCTCAGGAAAGAAGCGATCTGATAATGTATTTATAAGGGTTGGCCGCTTTTCCCCCAATCCGAACCTCGTAATGAAGATGCGGACCGGTAGAGTAACCCGAAGATCCGACAAGACCCACAATATCGCGCCGTGAGATTCTCTGTCCCTTCCTGACCTTAATCTTGTTCAGATGGCCATAATAGGTGCGAATACCGTTGCCATGGTCAATTACTACGGTATTACCCAGCTTTGTTTGGTATCCCGTATATCTTACGACGCCTCCCGCCGTAGCCAAAACCGGAGTATTCCTGGGAGCGGCGATGTCTATTCCATTGTGAGGTTGAAACGATCCAGTGAATGGGTCATTATGCATACCGAATCCCCTGGAAAGAACACCATCGCAGGGTCTTATTGTGGGAGTATGATCCAGTTTCGATTTTCTCTCCTTCACTGCCGATAGGAGTTGCTCAAAAGACGCATTTTCAAATTCAAGCTGTCTTTGAATTTTCTCAATATCATCCTCCACCAACCAGGTTCTCTGCCCCAGATCAGAATTTATCACGGGATAACTGACGGCTTCGCCGCCCACGCCGACTTCTCTTAGATCAGGATCTATCGGGGGAAGGTCGAAAATCAGCCTGATATTATCATCTTTTTCAATTATCCCCGACATTTCCGCCCTGAGACTATAAACGGTATTTTCCATCTCCGTGATTTTTGAAGCCAGAATTTCGTTTTCAGTGGTCAGTTCGATCAATCGCTGGCCATCTATCGATGAATTCAAGAATCCGATGGCAAAATAGGCGCTGGCAACAAAGAACAGGATTACTATAACCAGGACTGATACGATGAATCTCCGGCTCAATTGCCTATTTACAACCTTTTCGTTACTCCCGGGAACGATGATAATAGAATATTTTTCCGATAACATACCGCGCCACCTCACACTATGTCAAAAGTCGCCGCCAATGTATCTTGATTCAAACGGACTGTCAAGTGTTTTCCTGTCACTTTATCAGAAGGTATTCTTTTTTTAGTATTTTCCCTACAACCTTAATGAATTTCTCAGCGTTCAGGTTCTGCAGGCTGTAAAGATGCCAGCATGTCTTTTCCGGCATCTTGAACTGCGGTTTTCTTTTTCTGGCCATAGCCCCCCCTATTTGGGGCGTCCTGCCAAAATTCATGTTTCAAAAGAACCCATGAGGTTATCGGCGAGAACGCACCTGGCTTAACATTTATTAAACAACCGGCCCAGAAGACCGCAATAATTGTTCCAGTTCTCAGGGATCTCATGTAAAAAGAAATATATATGTAACTATATGAATATTAAAACTTTATGGAGATCAGAACGATCGGGCCCTCACCGGATTTAAGTGCGCGTCATTGGATCTATCCCATAAATATGGATACGACCCGGCATTTTCTAAGCCGGAAAGATCGGGTTCTATTTGCTATAGTTTTTGTTGATTATCGTCTTCAATCAGGAGACTTATCATGTTTTCTTTTATCGGATTCTCCGTTGCTGCCCGGCGGCGTTGATGGAATAGCTCTCGGTGGACTATTATCGATTCCCTTTTTCCCCATCGCCTTTAGCACGATATGAGAAACCGCCCCGATCATAGGGATGATCATAAACACGGCTATGAAAATCGCCCAGAAAGGCTGCTCTTTGAAGAATTGAAGCAATGATTCCGACATGGCAAAAAGGTAGCTGCAGGTTCTCATGCAGTCAAGAGACAAATCTCTTCTGTGATGATAATACTGATTTGACAGGATTATCCGTTATCTTATATTGCATCAACCGGATCGAGATTATGATGAAGGCAAAATCGAAAATAATGATAATGATCGTTCTCGTAGCACCATTCCATATTCTATCAGGCCCTTACCCGGCTTTCGGCGATGAATCACAGAAAGGGACAACTCCACTGATTCTGGCATATGAGGCTACCTATGCGGGCTATAAATTCGCCGAAATCGATTTTACCGAAAGCAATCCCTACCAACATGAGGGTAACACAGTCAGGGAATTGGAATGCCGCGTTGAATCGTCGGGAATCCTAAACGTCAGCGGATTTTATCGCAGCATCGTAAAAGACGATTACACCTTGCTGTACTTCAGCAGCGACGAGGGATCGACGCAGAATAAGAAATTCGTGCAATACTGGTTCGACTATGACAGAGACATAATACGCATAAAATCGAATCACGTCACCGGGATAGATACTTCGACTGCCCATAGGGAGATAAAAAACGTCGATCAACGCTACTTCGATTCCATATCGTTGATTTTTCGAATTAGAGACAGTTATGACACTCTCGCAGTTCCCATCTACGTACCGGTTTTCGTCAACTCAAGACCGGATTCAGTCTTAATCGAGTCTATTTCCCCGGGCGAAACTACCGGCCGAGATGGCAAGACTGTCTCTGCAACCATAATCAAGGGAAGCATTCCGTTTGAGACATTCCCCGGATTAGGCGAAAATTTTGAAATATATATGTCCGACGACGATTTCAGAATACCGCTTAAGGCAATGATTGAGATGACCTTAGGATATATTGAAATCAAGCTTAGAGCCAATTGATACGATCGGGCCTGTTCCAGTCGGACACCGCCATTCACGGGATCGTCAAACCGGCTATCGAGCTTGACTTGAGGATTTTTCCGGTTTAGTATCTTTTGAGTATGGTTAAGATCAGGGAGGCGCGCGAGGAGGAACTGCTCAAGGTCGGCAGGCTCTGGGGAAAGTTTATGGCCTTTAATACCGAATTTAATAGCTCCTTCAGAATCAAAAAGAAAGCACCCGAAATCTTTTCAAAAGAGATGATTGAGAAGATCAAGGATTCCAGCTGCCGGCTTACGGTTGCTGAAATCGATGGCGAGATCGTGGGATTCTGCTATTCCTACATATCTCATAAACCGAAACACTTCAAGCTGGAGAAATTCGGTTTCGTCGGAGATCTCTATGTGGAGGAGGACTACCGGCGGCAGGGAGTGGGCCGCATGCTCGTCAATGACACATTGGCGTTCTTCTCGAAACGAAAGGTTAGACAGATCGAGCTGTTGGTGGCCATAAAAAACATCGATACCGTCAGATTCTGGGAATCCCTGGGCTTCTCCCATCTCCTCACCTGGATGTACAAGCGGACGTAACCTGCTCGCTGGAATACAAATCTAAATCCAGCATAATAGTCGACTCACATTAATAATATCAGTTCCAAACCAGATTCGATATAAGCTTTAAAAGCCCCCTCATTTTTGATGCTCGTGAATATTCCCTCTAATGGACCTTTGTCTTTAGCCTTGACCTTTTCTGGTTAATGACCATATTCTAACGCGTTATGTTCAAAGGCATTCTGATCAGCATGCGGCCTGCGCACTGGGTCAAAAACATGATCATCTTCGCCGCCTTGATATTTGCGCAGGTCTATATGATGCCCGATAAGGTCTGGCTCGCGATACTGGCGTTTGCCGCCTTCTGCCTGGGATCATCCTCGGTTTATCTGGTCAACGATATCTTCGATCGGGAGAGCGACAGGAATCATCCCGTCAAATCGAAACGACCGCTGGCTTCCGGCATCCTCCCCGTACAGGCTGCGACTGTCGCCTCCATTGTGCTGCTTGTCTTCTCGATCGCCATTTCAGCTTATATAAATATGCTGACACTGCTGGCGCTGGCGGTATACCTGGTATTGAATCTGGCCTATTCGGTCATCCTAAAACATGTTGTCATAATTGATGTTATGACCATAGCCGCAGGCTTCGTCTTGCGCGCCGTGGCTGGTGGTCTCGCTATCGATGTCCCCATATCGGCATGGCTTCTGGTTTGCACCACTCTGCTGGCGCTC
>SDBT01004236.1_pt1 | contig 24442 bp, 41 predicted proteins | sample 2277101 | NCBI WGS metagenome assembly SDBT01 (sample SAMN10404973, study PRJNA504765) | marine sediment metagenome | isolation source: marine sediment core GS10_PC15, 103 cmbsf | place: Arctic Ocean: Southern Knipovich Ridge | collected 2010 | reverse complement strand
GTGGTTGATTTAGTGTCTCATTCCTCCCCTTCTACAAGGAAAGGGGTTCCTGAGGTAAGTATGAAAACAAAAAGATATCAGTTTATTAAAGAAATTATAGAAGACGAGAACCCTAATGCCTTATTCTTAGAACCTGAATTTGACAAAGCTCTTATCGGAATATGTCAAAGATATGGTAGAAAATCTGTTGCAGCATATAATTCTGATATTTGTCTGAGAATACTGATCAACGATCAAGGATATGATGAGATTGAAGCATATGAAAAATTCCAAAACAGTTTAGATACTACAAAAAGAGAAGAAAATCAACCAACTTTAATTAGCGATTTTAGAAAAACAAAAATAATTGATTTAGAGAATTTAAAAGTTACTGATACAATCAGCGAGTTAGGAACAAACGATCCAGTCTGAGGTATCAAAACGACTTTGCTCAGAAGTTTCTGCCCAGTTCCAGGGGACACAACCATTAATCCATGAAACACTATTAACAAAAATAGTAAGATCTCCCTGATATCTTTCAGTAAATTCATTTATTTGATATATCATTAATTTCCTAGTTTCGTCAATATCCCAATAATGTAAAATCCAGTTATAAAATTTCTTTATTTTAGGAAGTAATTGAGTAGCAGCTTCAAATCCTAACTCACTATTTGTATCTAAATCAACAAGAATAAGCATAACTTGTTTTATATAATATGCTCCTTCTTTTCTATCTGTAAATGTAGATTCAACATTATATACCAATAATTCATATGTATCTGCCCATGTTTGATAGGATGGGTTATCTGACATTATATTTCTCCTTTATAAAGTTGATATTCTTTTTTTCCCGCAAAAAACCTTTATTTTCAGATTTTTCTATTGAAAGCGAAAGTGATGTATGATACAATATCGGTATATTTATGGGGGGCATAATGTGTTAACCTTATTGGAGTTATAAGAATGTTAAGAATAGGATTTACTGGCACTCGTCATGGAATGACTGACGACCAAAAAAAAGAGTTTGAAAAATTGGTTACTTCTAAAGAATTTGAAGAATTTCATCACGGTATGTGTGAAGGGGCAGATGAACAGGCTCACCACATAATGGAAGATGAAAATCCAGATGTCAAAATAATTGGACATCCTCCTAAATTCACAGGGTCAAAAGTCAATGTCCCATGTCATATTCTTATGAAACCAGATGATTATTTGGCAAGAAATCATAATATCGTAGATGCCACTGATATATTAATAGCCACTCCTGATGTAAAAGAAAAGACAAGATCAGGGACATGGTCCACAGTAAGATATGCCAGGAAAAAAGGAAAGAAAATTTATATAATTCACAAAAATGGTAGAGTAACTATTGAGTAAGGAATCAAAAAATGAGCAAAAGAACAAAAGGGATAACATTTTTAGGGTTGTTGATTATTGTTGTTATTATTGTTATAGGCGGAATATTAGTCAAGAATGTTGGAGGAAGAACCCTAAGAGAAGATAGATATTACGTCTGGGGTTTTGATGGTGATCTTCTTACTATATCTCCTGGACAAATTATTACAGAAGTTACATTTACGTTCAAAGGGATAACTCACCAGGATGAAAATTCTTCTGCTAAACTAGAATTTTTCCTGGTAGATAATCCTAATCTTAGCCAAGGAGTGCAAAAATCTTTTATTACTAATATAGGAGATATAATAGGAGACGATGCTACCAACGGACCAAATCCTGCTTCTCCAAAAAGAAGAGGAGTGACTATTGCTAAAAGCACAGGATGGGGACCACCTATCCTATCTTATCAAGATAATACCTCAGGCAAAGAAGATGTAATATTAAGACTGAGTAATGTAGATAATCCAGAATCATGGGTGTGGGACGTTTTTGATAAACCATTTAACTTTGCACTTTCTACTGTTGACCCGAACACTTCAGACACCGTTTCATTTACCTCAGGGCTTCTTGAGTTTATTGATTATATGGGGAATGGTACGGGTGCAGGAATTCTTATTGATCCAGCAGGAAATGGTTATTTCGAAATAGATGATATTATTATGGAAATAACAATAAATAATTTTGAAGGAGAACCTACTACTATAACACAAACAATATCTGTTGATTTTGCGGCAGATAATAGACCTCCATATATTCTATAACGAGGGAAAATGGCATATACCGTTAAAGCACGTTACTATGTAGATCCAGATCAGTTTGGAGAGTCTTTTGTCCTTACAAGTGATAACGGGGAAAAAGATATAAAAGCAGAAGTTGGAAGGAAAGTAAGGATAGTCCGACTCTGCTCATGTGGTGAAGATGCTATAATAGATAATATATTCTGTAAGAGATGTCGTGAAGAATTTATTATGCATTGACAAACCATTGCACATAGGGATGTTGTCATATACACCAAGAACTCCGAATAAACGTCCTAACCGAAAGAAAAAAATAAAATGCCCTAAGTGCGGAAGGAAATTAAAACCCAGGGTTAGAGAATGTCACGATCCTGGTTGTTGGCATTTATATGTCCCTGTCCATAAAAGGAAACATTGGTGGAAGAAAAAGAAATGAAAAAAATAACTTTATTTATAATTATAGCTATAATTATATTATTATGTGCAATTTCAGTTTCAGCAGATTTTATCTCATCAAAAACAAGCAAAATATTCCATGAATTAGATTGCAGATATGCAACTAACCTTAATGAAGATAACTCTGATACTTATTCGACGTATCAAGAAGCTATTGATGATGGTTTAAGAGGTTGTAACGTGTGCCAGCCTGCCCCTGACCCCAATGAACCCGAACCTGATCTTGATCCCGAACCTGATCCAAATGATATTAATTTATTCCCAAAACAACCTTCCATTGTAATTCCAATAAATGGTATGGTTCTACAAATGAGCCATTGTGGACATGAGTTTAATCCAGAAACTGTTGGAAAACCGATTATAGTAAAAGAAGAATTCTCGATTACATTAAAAAAAGCATTGGAAAGAGGATTATTCCCATGTCTATATTATAGTGCAGAAGAGAACCCTTTATTTCCAGTAATAGAACCAGAAAATGGAATAGACCCGAATATCTATGTCGTTGATGAATATGGTAGATCTCAAAATTATTGGTTTTCTTATTTTTATAATATAATGGCAGTATTTAATTACAATAATTTTGACCCAAATGAAGTTATGTATTTAAGTGCTAGACAAATGGATCTCTTAGAAAATATTTGTGCAGCGTTTGATGGAATAAAAGTTTTAATGGAAGCAGGAGTAATAATAGAGACAGATTATTACACTATGTATCTAACTATGTATTTATCAGAGACAGAACCATACCATATGTTAAAATTTCTCAAAGAATATATTGACCAATCAATTATCACCCAAAAAGCAGTATATGGAACATTTGTTGATTTTGAGACATATGACATAGAAGATTTAAATATATATCAACAAATTTTAAAATATACCATGTCTCATATAGAAGAAGAATATCCTGATAAAATAAATGAAAACAATATGTCTTTTCCTATAGATCCCCAACAAAAACAAAATGATCCTAACTCTTATGAAGATATAATTGTTTATACTACTTATTTAAGTAATTTCTACCATAAAGAAAATTGCAATCATTTCAAAGGCGTAGAGCTTACGATGATGAATAGAGAAACTTCTGTTAAGGCAGGAAATAATGCGACGTGGTATCCAGAAAGTGGGATTGTAACATGGAGAGTTACACCATTTGATATTGGAGATTATATAGCTATAGGAGGTAGCAACATAGGACAAACTGAGCTATTGGCAGTTTCTGTTAGACCATATAGAGTCCCAAATCTTCAAGATTTTACAGCATCCTGGTTAAAGGGTAATTTTAACATGAGTAAGTATGCCGAGTGGTTATCTATGAATGGAAAAATTTTACCTGCAACTACTAATTACGATAGAGAAATCTCATGGATGTTTGAAGACGGAAGATGGTTGCCTTACGGAGGGAGAAAAGACAGACTTCTTGTTCAAAAAGAACATGAAATAATAGATGAAATAACAACTAAAGACAGAACAACAACCACCTATGAAAGACCATTATCAAAATATAGTGTTGTGTGGGAAATGACCAAAAAAGAAGTAAGAGAAATAACAACTACACAATATATAAGAGAAGGAGATGAACAACCTGTTTCTAGTAATATTAATGAATGGATATTTATAAATGGAAAGTGGATCGTTACTAACTCTCAAGTAAATCCGTATGTCAATGAACCTGTATACCCAAGTGAAGAACAGATATTAAGTGCTAAACCAATTGCCCCAACTCTGCCAGATCCTAATGCTGTAGACGAGGAAGAAGAAAGACTCAAATCTTTGATGGTCGATCCCTCTGCCTCAATGTTAAAACCATTTATAGAAGCAATATTAGCTTCTGCTTCAAAAGAAACATATGAAGAAAAACTAATACAATATGGAGCAGATTATGCTGAGTATGAGAAAAATTTAAAAATTTGGGAAGAAGCAACAACCCAAATTGAAGAGCACAAAGAGATGGAGAAAGAAGAAGAAACAATGGTGGAGGATAGAGAATATAGAAGAATGGAAGAAATGTCTCTTATGGAAGAAGAACAAAAAATAAGTGTCATTGAAGAACTATTGATAGATGAAAGAATTACCGATGAACAAAAAGGAACTTTAAGAGAAATTTTGAATGCTATAAGAGAAAACTAGTAACTATATCTTTAATCCTGGAGGAGAAAAATAGTGTATTGCTCATCTGAAACCTGCCCTCATGCATGGGATGAAAACATGGAACAACTATGTTATGATTGTGAATTTATGACAGAACCAGTAAAAGCGATAAAAAAGAATATAGAAGAAGATTGTCCAGGACAATTATTCTTTAACTTTTTCCACAAAAGCTAATTTAATGAATGGATAACTAGCATTTTGTTTTATATAATAAACCACAAGATATGAGTTTTCACCAACTTTAGCTATGCCAGTATAACCACAATGATATTGATTCCTAGCATGTTCTTTTTCGATATGACTAACTTCTATTTTTCCACTATCTAAATCGTGTTCAAAAATAGAAATATAACAAGATTTAGTAATTTCACCATCTATCCCTTCAACATATGTTATATCACTATTTCTATATGTCCCTATTATTTTACTTCCTTCTCTAATAGCAGTCACTCTTTGCCCAAAAATAGGAAGTTTTTTTGGCTCTGACCAATGAATACCATCGGAAGATGTTACTGTATAGACATTTCTTTTATGACCACTATTATCTCTAAGATATGCTATCAAATAATCTCCCATATTAACCACAGAAGCCTCACAAAACTGTTTCGTATATGAATGGGCTACTATATTTGTATCGCACCATGTTTCCCCACTATCTCTTGACCATGATACTAATTGAATTAATTCGTTTCTAGTATTTTTTATTTTATGGTTGGCACAAAATAATTTTCCTTGAAATTCAATAATCTTATCAGGAAGCATACCAGGTATCGCTGTCTCTTGATCCCTAAAAAAATCCCCTTCTGTTTTACTAGTCAAATGAACTGTTTTGAAATGTGCCCTTCTTTCGAAAGTCCCACTTTTCTGATCACAGGTGATATATAGGATATCACCAACATAAGATAATCTTGGGCAATTCCACACATAGTCATCATTTTGTATTTTTAGAGGAAAAGAATTTTTCTTTTTCCATGTTCTACCATTGTTATTAGATTCCATCAAAATTAAATTAGACCATGTGGGGTGATGACCATTTCCTTCTCTATAAACAAGAAAAAATCTCCCTTCTTTTTTAGGACTTTTTATTATGTCTGGAAATGATAAATACCTTGTTCTTCTTTTGGTAATAGTTTTAGTTTTTGTTACTTTAAACACGATCTACCTCATCATCTTCTTTATCATAATTAAAATATTCTTCGCATTCCCTTAGTCTATCGTCATAAGTTCTATTATGCTCTAAATTTTCTTCAGGATCAACTGTTTTATTTTCTATTTCTTTGAGTTTTTTTTTACTACATCTATGCAAGGGAGAACCTTCTTTAACTTCATCCCCACAAATAGGACAGTATCGATTGTCAACTTCAACTAATTCATCATTTTTATCCATAGACATACTATCGGAGGATACTATAATCTTTCCTCATATAATATTTTAAAACTTATTTTTTATAAATTTTTAAAATTAATTAAAGGTTTTTTATATATTATGTCGAATATTTAATATATGAAACTGACTCGTACAATAAAACTTAAATTAGATATACCTGAATCAGAGATATTGCCCACTGTTCAAGCATATACTCAAGCTTATAATTTTGTCAGTTTACAAGGATGGCAAGATAAAGATTATAACGCTATTTCTTTGCATCACAAAACTTATAAAAATATTAGAGAAAAATTTAGTCTTCCTGCTCAATTAACTATATCAGCTAGAACAAAAGCAACTGAAAGCCTCAAATCTGTCAAATCTAGAAGAAAAAAGAAACAAAAAGTTTCTTGTCCAGTTTCTAAACAGTGTTCTATTAGGTACGACAAAAACTCTATTACTATCTGGTTTGACAAAGAAAAGATTTCTCTTCTTACTATTGACGGTAGGAAGAAATATCCTATTCAAGTCCCAGATTATTTTAAACAATATATTACTTGGAACAAATGTTCTACTGATCTTTTTATTAAGGGTCATACAGTTTTTCTTAATATTGTAGTTTCCACTGAAAAAACAGATATCCCTAAAATAGATACTCATATAGGAATAGATCGTGGTATTAAGAAAATAGCAGTAACATCTGAAAAACAATTCTTTAATGGTTCCCAAATCAAAAGAATTACAGATAAATACGAAAAAATTAGAAGTAAACTTCAATCTAAAGGAACTGAATCTGCAAAAAGACACCTTAAGAAACTTTCTAAAAAGGTTAACCGTTTTCGCAGAGATGTAAATCATTGTATTGCTAAACAAATTGTAGAGTCTGTAAATCCTGGAAGCACTATTGTTCTTGAAGATCTGACTGGTATTCGTCAAAACGTTAGATTGAGAAAAAAACAAAGAACAGAAGTTCATAAATGGAATTTTTACCAGTTCGAACAGTTTTTAAAGTATAAAGCAGAAGAAAAAGGTATTCAAGTAGAATATGTTTCTGCTCGTTATACTTCTCAAAAATGTAATAAATGTGGTTATATTTCTCGTTCTAATCGCAAAAATCAATCTCAATTTAAATGTGTTAAATGTTCTTATCAGTTAAACGCAGATTTAAATGCTGCTTTTAACATAAAGCAAAATTACTTAGATAGTATATCTTACCTAAGTAAGGTTGTAGTCAATCAGCCTATCGTAGCATCGTCATCCTGACGATAGTTACAAGCCTCCACCTTTATGGTGAAGGTAATTGACAGACAGAAAGATATTTCATCACTTGTGTCCATAAGTCTGTTCTCATAACTTCAAAAACTGCTGATTTGTATGCCATGCTTGATCCACCACCGATAGCATACATAGCCATTGTTCTAATAGATGATTCTAGGGCATGAGGGGTATCATAGCTCCACCCCATCAATAGTTCATTATAAAAAGCATGGGCTTCTCTAGTTATAACATTAGTAGCACATCCTTCACATTTTTCTTTTTGATGATAATAATGACCTATTTCATGAAAGAAAGTTACTAATATCTGTTCAGGAGTTAGATCTTTATTAATGAATATGAATTGATTAGGGTAGCCATCTAATTCCTGCCCATAAAAATACATGCCTAAAATATTTGTATCAACTATCTTCTTCTCCAAAGGATAATCCCCCATCTTAAGAAATATCTTCGTGGCAAAATCTTTTGTGCTAATAACATAAACTGGTATAGGACTTTCTTTTAAGATAGCCTGATATTTTTTCATCCTCATCATATATTCTAAACTTATTATGTCTAAATCAATACCCGATAGAAAAGAATATGAAGATGGCTGTTGAAAAGTAAATTGCTGAGTAGTAGAAGTGAATTTTTGAGGAGTATTACAAGAGCATAGTAAAATAATTATAACTAAAACAGATATTAGTTTTAATTTCACGGTTTCTCCTATTTAGAATATATATTCTAATACAGAAAAAACTCATGAAACCCTTTATATTTATGATATATTTTCGATTGGAGAAACAATTAGATAGTAGTTATTGCCTACCCTTCCTGCTGTCAGGGGAGATCCTCCAATTCGAATAACTACATATTCTTCTATATCAGGAAGAATGTAAGATGTTTTATTAAGAACCAATTCATCTTGAAGTCCTTGCCCCATTGGGACCCCCATAAGAGTAAACTGCTTGGTAATCTCTGCCATCCCTCCACTATTAACTATGTTCATGTAGTATTTACCAGATTTTTTACTAGCAGATAATCTATTACCATTCCACGTAAATGTTCTATCAGAAGGATCAGTTGGTATATTTATACTTCCTATCTCACTAGGGTTTACATCTATTTCTGGATCTTCATTCTCTGTGTCTTCTATAATATCTAAGGCATAAAACATAATATTTTGACCTACTGAAGGATCTGTTCCAGGGTCAGTATATAAAGAAACAGAAAGAGGCACACCTCCTAAAGTCGCTACCATATTATAATCAGTTACTATTGAGACATATCTAGAAGCATCAACATAAGATACAATTAATGTAGAAGCATTGTTGTCTCTATTTCTATTAGCAACAGCTAATCTAGCTCCCCCTATAGTAGCATATTCTACTGATATATTTGGCATGATATCCACCTTATTATAACTTTTTTATTTATATTCCCATAAAAAAGGTTTATTCCTCTAAAAAAAAGACCTCACCAACCGAAATTGATGAGGTCTAGGATAATAATATGGATGTGTTATGGCATTGGAGACTTGGAACACTCTTTGTGGTCTCCTGTGCGACTTCCGGCAAGCCGGTTGCGTCGCCATCGGCACTCTTCCTGGCACTACCCAGGAAGATCACTAGCTTCTTCTCAGTCGTTCCAACTACCCCGAAGGGCAGGCGTTCCCTGAGAGCCAATCGCTACCTTAGGACCGGCATAAATCGATAACCAACAACCTTCAACCCACATTATTAACTTTTAAATATACTGTGAGGAGGACAATCCCCCTCACAGTGGATCAGGGTTCAAATCCCCGAAGGGAATTCGAATATGCATTATACCAGAACCATAATTTTTTGCAAGAAAAAAATAAAAAAATAATTAAACCCATTCCAAATCTTTTGGGTCTGTTGCTGCTGCTGTATAATCTTGATAATTATCCCATTCTCCAGCACAATTATAAACAACAAAAATCCACTTATCATTCCATGATTTAATACGACCGGATTCTTTGTTCCCTACACCATCAGTATAGATAACCTCACTACCAACCTGTTCTTCTGTTAATTCTTCTATCTTAATCATTTAGTTAGATCTCTTCTTTGTCTTTTCTTTAATTTCTCAACATCTTTTTTTAATTCATTAATTTCTTCTTGGGTCCTATTCTTCTCTCCTATTCTTCGACATTCTCCTGACGATAAATGCCTTCTTAATTCTCCTGACAAAAGGGATTTCCCACATATCCCACAAGTTGTTAGCATCGTCCCGCCGCCAATTCTCATTGTGTTATCCATTTTAATTCCTTTCAATTCTAATCATTAGTAATTCATTACTCTCCCACCCTGTATTTGCTCTTCCCAACACATATTCAAATCATAAACTTCCGTAATTGTTTGCATATTTACATCATCATACTTTTTTGCTATTTTTCTAACATCTTCTGTAGGTTTAACCATAACAGGATAGTCTCCCCAATCAAAAGTATCACAAACCACAATTACATGTGTTGCCCCCTCGTCTTTTCCTCTTTCCAACCATCCTCTGATGTCTTCTCTACTTGTTCCCATAATTTTACCTTTCAATCATTTTTATTATCACTACCGCGTCCAATATATATACGTATTCATCCATTGTTTGTTCTTGCGGAGTGTAAAACTCATTTGTTTGTAAAAACAAAACAGTGAAGCCACATTCCCCGATATTAGGCATTATTCTTGTATGAAGATGTCCTGTAGGAGATCCCATGGAGAAAACTTCTCCAACTATCACATCTCTTAATTGTTTTCTTGGGAAATTAATTGCAGTGGTATCACACTTCATCTTTTTCCTTAGAAAAATAATTCCTAATTATTTCATACCACGTCAAATGTTTGTCTTCCTTAGCCATATTAATGGCTACTTCTACTGGAATACTTGTGTCCCACATTTTTCTTTTCCTTATTACATCATCTCTAACATCGTTAAATACCGAACTACTACAATAATAATCAAACATAGGGATAGAAGAACCAGCTTCTTTCTCCATTATCTTATCACGTCTTGTACATTTATATGTCCCAATATCAGGATCATCTTTCGTTAAGAACCAGCATCTTCCATGTCCATCATCTTCTCCATAACCACATATTGATTTATTACAGCAATAGCCACATCTCACGCATGATGGGACTCCAGTAGTTGTACGACTTTTACCCATCATATCCTTCATCTATATGAAGGTCATTCCCTTCTCTAGCTTTTACTGCCGCCAGGTCGCAACAAGTGTTTTCGATATGCCCATCATGACCTTTTACCCATTTCATAGTTATATCATGTTTATTCAAAAGATGAATTAATCTATTCCATAGATCCTGATTTTTTACAGGTTTTTTCCCTGCTGTTTTCCATCCTTTTTTAATCCAGTTATCTAACCATCCTTGGTTAATGGCATTGGCAACATATTGAGAATCTGTTACAACGGTAATTTTACATTTTTCCTTAAGAGTTTCTAGTGGCTCTATAACTCCAAGTAACTCCATTCTGTTATTAGTTGTGTGCTTGTACCCTTTAGAGGAAGCCTCTTTTAAAAAAGATGTTCCGTCATATCCTCCATCAAAAAATATAGCTCCCCATCCGCCAGGACCAGGGTTCCCTGAGCAAGCTCCATCAGAATATAGTGTTATTTCTTTCATCTTTTTCCCATCTTTCTATCTATTACTGCTCTTTGTTCGTTTTTAGCTTCATTCCATTCTGCTGTTTTTTCTGGCCCTTTTGAAGCTTTGCTAGGAATCAGCCACAAAGAACCACAGCTAGAACAACGTGGTCTAAACCTACTAGTTCTCTCTTTAGCAGATAACCATGTCGGTTCATCACAAACTTCACAAATATATTTATAACAACCTTTCATTATTTCTTCCTTTTTATAAGTTTCTTTTCTATCCCCCATTTTATCCATGCCTCGGTCATTTCTGTAAATTTTCCTCTCATATCTTCGGTAGTAGGACTATCACTTTTTTTTATCCACATCCCAAGTAACATTATAGTAAGCCAAGCTGGTTCTTTTCGCATTCTTTTCAATACCCACACAATAGCTTCTTTACTTTTCATTTTATTCATAGCAATAAAACAAGGGTGATCAATTTCTGGAGAAGATAAATGCATAGTATCTTCTTCCCATCTATCACCAAGCATATTGAAGCGTTCTTGTTCTCCATCCATGTAATAAACAGTACCTTCTCCATTACAAAGATTACATGTTTGTAAAGGATGTTTTTTATCGAACTCTGCCTTCCATTTTTCTTCGACATTACGATAACTTACGAATGCTTTGGAAGGAGTTATTCCTTCTCCATCACACATAGCACATGGTTGAGTGGGGTCATTTAATGCTGAGTTAATCATTTTACACCTTTTCTAACATTCTATCATAGAATTTTTCAAATCTACTATGACTCCAAACATTTATATTTTTACAACTTGGACATATTGAGTTTGCAGCATCTCCCATATTAAAAATAACTTTATCTGTATAAGTAAAATTACATGCTCCGCATTCAATGGTATATTTTTTCTTTCCAGTAAAAATATTCCATAAACCATTAGCAACTAATGATGTAGGTAATGATGTAGGTCTTACTCCCATAGTACATCTCTTTTAAACTTGAATATTATTTAGAACTCTTTTACAAAACTTATTCCTAATATAAAATCATCCCTGCCAGATTTCCCAATCCTGCCCAAGTCTTTATCCAACAAATTCACATAAGTTAAAGAAGGAACGATGTCAAACCATTTGGTTTCTATCGGGCGGGAAATTGATAGCACTAAATCGTTTAGTCTGTCACTATTTTTACCCCAATAAAAATTATTATAATTCCTGTCCCCCCATCCTAAATTTGCTGCCATGTCAAAGCCGAGCCAAAGAGATTCAGAAATACCGACAGAAACATATGCCCCATCCGCTTCATCTATATCTTTATAAAGCTTTACATAAGGGTTGAGAAAAGTTTTCAGACCCAACCCGACATAAATCTCTGTAGTATTGTCAAAACTTGTATTGGGGAAATCATAGCGAATAAAACCAAAAGAGTATTCTATCACATCATGACCTAATAAATAATTAGTATAGTCCAGGGTTATATCTGTTTCGGTTATATCCCATCGGCTGTTGTTCACATTGTCCAACTCTAAATTGCCCCACACTGAAAGAGTGAAGCGTTTGTAGGAAAGATTAACTGAGGGCTGAGAGACAGGACCATCAGTAAAATTCTGACCTCTCCATATGTATTTGCTGAAAAAGTCCATCTGTGTTGTTGCTTCCAGTTTATCTTGTGCCGAGACAGTTCCAACTAAGCCAAGAACAATCACCATCGCAATCACTAAATTCTTCATCTTTAGTTCCTTTCATTTACCTAAAATACGTTTTAAATTACTTTTCTTTCTTACATCAATTTTCTCATCTAAAGCATCAATCAATGCTACAATCTGATCTTTAGAAGGTTCAGGAATATCATTATTCTTACTATCAGCACCGATATTAATCCAAGTAGGTTTAGCAGACACAATAATATCTACTAGTGGCTCAAGATCAAAATCATAGATAGGTTCGATAGTGACGATTGTTTCACAATCTTCTATCTCTTCCTTCATTTCTCCTATGGCTTCTGCCCTCTCTGTGTAAGTAGGTGCTTTCGATTCAACATAAATGGTTCTGTTCGTTTCAATAGTTGTTCCAAACACAACAGAAGGAGGAAACTTGTCCAAGAATTCCATAAACCTTGCAGGGTTTTTACTTTGGAAGAGATATTTGTTTTTAGGATATTCTCTGCATCTCCATAAAACTTTCTCAATCCACTCTGCTGGGACATCATCTGCAAACAAATCAATAGTATGCCCTACAAAGATAAATCTATCTTCTCCCAAATTAGTCATTAAGTCTTTCTCATCTATATGCATAGGAGGAAGGTCTCCCCACTTTTTCATATAGCAATATGAGCAATCATGCTTACACTTGCCTCTAACTGGGGACCAAGTGTGGCTTACAAAGTCATACATATTTCCTGTTGATTTTTTTAATGGCATTTTTATCCTCTCTTAAAGTATTTGCAATTTTTCCAAACTCTTCTCCCATTATTGCTTGTTGCTTAGTGTCGCACATTGCTTTCGTGATTCTTTTAATATCTTCTTCTTTTGCCGTTGCCGCTAAAATTTGACCGCATAAGAGATAGAATTCTGACAGCACTTCATCATTTTTTGATACCATTTTTTATCCTATCCAAAAAGTTTCCATCTAGTTTCATTTCTTTCATCCACCATTTGCTGTAGCTCTTCAGACAACTCTTTTTTATGGATGTCTAAAGCTATCCATATACGTAGTTCTATTTCTGTCATATGCATTTTATTGTGGAGAGCAAGTACATTTGCTTTATCTCCAAGGATATCCATCGCTGGGCCTAAGTCCTTTTTACATACTGGGCAAATAAATTCAGTCATTCAGAACTCTCCTGTTTTATAACTATTTTTTTACACACATAACAAATTTGGGACTCAGATTTTTCATCGTACTTGCCTCCGCATAGCACACATCTATTATTATGTTTTCTAACTCTTGCCAAACTTCGAGTCAATATTTCTTCTGCTGTATCCCAACTACCATCAAGTATGCACATATGAAAACTTAAATCAAAATCAACATTAAGCCATAGATCTGAGAACTCTATAAGAGTTTTTTTGACAAATTCTATATCATCTGATTCAAGAGCTTTTGTCCTCATATCATACAAACGACAAAAATCACAATGAAACTTTTTTTCTTTTGACATTTTTTACTCCAAATCAACTAATTTCCATTCTTTAACATTCTTCAGGGCAATACCACCTGATAATTTCTTCCTATCGATTTCTGCCTTCCATTCCTTCTTCTGCGTGTAATGAGCAGTAGTAACAATCCCATCTTTAAACCTTATTAACACTGTTTGATAATAAGGAGGAAAATATGATTGTGCAGATCTCCATTCATATTTCATAGGTATTATAGCAATAGGTTTAGAAGTAGGAGGTTTCATATTAGCTATAAAATCTTTCACAGATATAGGATCTACCTCTTTTTTAGAGGAAGAATCAACAACATCATCAGAGGGAATCCACATGTAGGTATTGTCATTGTCTAAACCGTTCCAACAATAGAGACGTCCATATCCTCCTTCATTTATTTTGGAGTACTCATGAATACGACTTGATTTTACATCTACCCCATCTTTGAATTCTAAAATAAAGATTCTCTTCTCTGTTGTGCCGCCAGTTTTAATCTCAATTTTTTTACGGACTATTGTCCCCTCTCTCCATAGTTCCCAGTTGCCCTCCATGGGGTCAAAGGTGGTAGGTTTACTATCACAACCAATTCCAACAAACAACATCATTCCTAAACAAGTTGTTAATAACGTCTTTTTCATAATTTTCCTTTCGTCTTTTTACTCAGGCATTTCTTTTTCTATTAACAGCAATAAAGCTCCTAAAGGACAATCATCTTTATGCTTGCCCATGAATTGATATTCGGCACAATGGACGCATCTATTTTCTCCGTGAAAATAATCCCATCCACCTTCGTTGGCCACTTCTAACATTTGCTCTTTTGTTGCCATTTTATCCTTTCTTACTCATTCTATTTTTCAAACCATTCTTATAAAGAATAGAATCGGTAAGCATAGTCAGCATCTCTTCAGGAGTAGTGTCAGGCATCGCAGTTCCACCGGGAAGGTGAAGCCAGTTTCTTGTAAGAGTCATAGGGTCAATAGGAGGAGGATCTTTTGCCAACCTACCATTGATTGAAACGATATCCCAAGTAGCTCCTGTTGCCTCGTCATTATCTTCCTCAAGAACTTCTCTTTTATATATCACAATATCAACATAATTGCAAGGAATCTTTGGCTCAAGAATCGTTACTTGCAATTTAGATGGCTCATGCTCTCTACCAGGAGTTTTTGCCCACTGAGCATCCAACTTCATACCCTCAAACATTGGGTAGGCATCGAATGTATAGAACTTTTTAGCTTCGTCCTTGGGGATACGGACCAAACACACTCCATCTCTATACCCCAGAGTATAACTACCATTAACGAATGCTTCAATAGTTACATTAATCAAATCTTCCCAACTACCTTGATAATGAGTAAATACAGAATCCTCAGTTTGTCTTTTAACAAATTCACTTACACCGATAAGATTTTTAGTCATAAGTCCTCCAGCAGAAACACATCCATAATTTTCATCTTTTACAGCTTTTTTCAGCCACTCCATATCATTATTAAATTTTATTTCTTTTTTTGCCATTAAACATCTCCATATTTTTCTTCATAATGTTTGTAAAGTGCATCAACTTTTTTTTTGGACATATGTTTTCTTTTTATCGGGGAAAAAACAAGCCGTTCTCTTTTAAGCCAAGATCTTGACACTAATACTATAGAAAAAATCGTCCCTGCCTTACACTCGATACTTCTGTTTTTTAAATCTTCTACAGGTACTGACATATAAGATTTTTTACTTTTACTATCAACAACCGTCACAGAAGCCCAGTCGTTCTTTATCTGAGTGATAAAACCTTCAAATTTTTCCTTACTATAACCAAACATTATTTTTTCTTCCAACCATGATATCTTTTATAAACAACAGGTTCCCCACTCCCTCTACATTTCTTCCCATCCTCTTGAGAGCGTTTGCTACTGGTAGATGTTGCCATAACATAACGTTTAAAACCATGGCGATACGCAATGTCATCTTTTGTTGCTCCCACAGGCTCCCCACATTCAGAGCAAACAGAAATTACCAGTAATGTTCTTGGTTTCGCACTCATGCTAAATCTCCAATATATTCATAATTATAATCATTCCACCAAAACCATCTTGCACCACTTTGATGAGTACTAAAAATAAGTCTTCCATTCATAGATCCAGTATCTTTTATACACACAAGCCCTCTAAAAGGATGCCCAGGTGGTAATCTCTTATGTCGTAACTCATAATGTTTTCCAATAATTGGATGAGGTATCATATCACATCCTAATAAAATTGCTTATACGTTTTTCCAACAGTTGGCTGCCTACGAAGAGAATCTCTAACTTTTGTTCTTACAAAAGCCTCAATCTCGTCAAGTGCTTGAGCCGATACTCTTTTGCACTCCCATCCTGGCCTTACTGCTTTTGCTTGTTCTAAAATAAATCTTTTTAATGCTGCCCTATTTGTTACGGATTCCTTCTTCTTTGCTCCCACTGGTTTTAACCTCCATATTAAAAATAAAAATGTTGTGTTCTATCATTTCCCAATTTTCTTTTTCATCTTCTGATTCGGGGAATCCTTTCCATTCCCATTCCTGAACATCCATCTCCTCGATATCTTGTTTATAGAAGTAAAAATAACCACAATGTTCTGTCCAAATAAAGATCATATCTTCAGATTCATCCCAAGTACAAGTGGGAAGGTCAAATGTTGAAGTGTCAAGGTGTTTGATTTTTATCTGTTTTTTAAAATCTTTGTTAGAACGTAATGTCTTACCATGCTGGCACAGGTAACTATATATTGCTAATCTATTATTCAGTCCCTGTGTAAAATGTATCATCAAATTTCCTTTTCTATTATAGCCTTACTACCCATATGGCAGAAAATCTTTTCTCTGGGAAATAATACATATTTCTCATAAATTACTTATGGACAGATACTTACAGATACCACTTGTAGAGGTATTATATCAGAAGTAGGTGAAGCTGTCAAGGAAAAAATATTAAGAAAGTGAAATAGTGTGTTAAACTGTCATAATTAAGACGGGAATAGCACTTATCCCCATCTGATGAGCAGCGATCGCTCTGTGCCTGCCATCATGGTCTGTTACTGTATTATTTTCAAGATAAAGAGTGGGAGGATCTATTTTTTTACCACTTTGCATCATTTTTTTTAATTCATCTATATTTTCTTGAGAAGATTCATCTATGTCAAGTGGTTTGTTTGTTTTTTGTAAAAATTCTTCAGGAGACATTTGAACAATTTTACCTCCATGAGATTTATAGTCTGAGTGTCCATACATCGGAGGGTCTTCTAATGGATAACCTAGTTGTGCTATCTTATACCAGTTCATCTAAATCTCTTTTTTAACCTACCTGTCGGAGTATACATCCCTGTTGATATTAATAATTTTAAAGCATATGCTTTATCTTTCTTCACTTTTGCGGTTTCTTCTTTTATTTTTTTCATTAATGCTTCATGCTCTCTTTCATTCATCTCTAAACCTTTCATTGTGCTAATTTATACCAGTTCATGCTCTTCCCTGCAACCGCTGGAGTAGTTTCATCTTGATATTGTGGTATTAACCCTTGCTCTCTTAATTTATTTATATAAGTAATGGCATCATGAGCATATCCTCCTTCAGGAGTTTTTCTTAGCTCTTCACCCATGTAATTTGATTCTTCTTCTCTATGTTTTTCTTCTGCCGCTTCAAATTCTTCTTGTGTTTCATAATCTTCTTCATTAGGATAACCCGTCCCACTCATATCCCAGTTAGAAATTGCATAGTCCCATATTTCTTCTTCTTTTTTATATAATTTTTTATATAATTCTTGTTCAAAAATCTTCATTTTTAGATATAATCTTCTTGGATCTTTTTCATATTGTTTTAACATCATATCAATAGAAGCTTCTGGAATTTGTCAATAATCTCCCCAATATGATGGTTCTCTACTTCTATTCATTATACTAAGTGCCATATTCATTATATCAATGGGTTCTGTACTTACATTTCTTCCTAATCCATAGTCATCATTTATTGTTCTCTCAATAGCTTCTAATATTTCTTCTGCTGTTCCATAAGCAGTGCTTATTTCATCAAATGGGCTTGAATCATCTTCATAATTTTCTATGTTTGTATTTTTATCGCTTTCTATCCATTCTTTAATCATTGCCCTATATCCTGGCTTAGGAACAGAATTACTTTTACCTTGTATTTGTTTTACATTATGAAAATCATCTGTCTCTAAAGTAATATGAGGGTTATTTTGAGGATCTCTTAATGAATAAATTATACTAAATCCTTCTTGAACGTTATCACAATAGTCTCCAACACAGTGATCCATTCTATTCCCTTCTACTAACAAATCATTTTTACTCATTACTTGTTGAATAGTCCAACCACTATATTCAGGATTTTTCCATTCTGGACCATATGCTATTAATTCTGATTTAATAGGTTCATATTCTTTCCCTTCACCTTTTGCTGCCATTTCCCTATGCCATTCGTCAGAAGCAGCTATGGCTTGTTCTGGAGCAAAAGATGCAATGTTTGGTTGCATCGCTATGTACCAATCTCGTATCTCTCCTACCTTTCTAGCAAATACAGTATAAAGATTATATTCTTCAGGGAGCAAAAAATCCATTGATGGGATACCTTCCCCTGGGTTGGATGGTATTTTACCTTTTCTTATTTTTCTAAAACTAACAAGTATCCATTTTTTAAAAGATTCATCGGCATTGATCCCTGCCCAATTACGTTCATATGCCAAATATGGATCAATATTACTTTTCTGTGGGAATTGTATTTGTTGCAATTGCTCTACTGTCAAACTGGGATTTTTTCTAAACTCATTAGTTAATAACTGACTTGCATTAGGTTCTTGAGAAATTATAAACTGAATAATAGTAGGGTCAGCACCTAAACTTTCTAGGTATGCTGTAATATTCTGAGCTATTATTTTTTTATACCAGTTCATTTTTCTATGAAGGATTATCCATTACTTTTTAAAAGCATCACTACTTGAACTCTCTGAACTAGAACTATATTTAGATACACATACATCAAAGAACGGAATATTTTCTGCCACGCCAAAAATCATTGCAGAATTAGGACCAGCCGTGGTTTTATTAATTACTAATTTTATATATCTACCTATTTTTTGTGTGACACTACGTTCTACCCAGTCCATTGCCCCTGCAAACTCATTCCACCATGATCCAACAGGATCTCCCCAACCATCAGGACTATTATCATCAGTAACATAAAACTGCACATCAACTGGATCTTTGTAACTTTTACTTCTACATCTTATAGCATGAATATTATACGAATTTCCTAAATCTAAAACCATCCAGTGTTGTTTAGGGAGAGAATGAACCCAGAATGGAACTTCTCCGCTTAAGGCATCATCTAATCTGCCTCCTTCATCGCTTCCACAAAAACTAGATAGATGTGTGGAGTCGATATTGAACCACCAACGATCACCAATCGAACTAACCGAACTTTTTGAATTCTTCATTTTATTTTTCCTAAAATTTATTTAAGGTATCCTCTATCGTACAATTCATCGAGCATTTCATCTTTGTCTTCTTGAGTTTCTTCTTTTTTAGTAGAAATATTTCTCAATATCTTACTAACTTCTCGATAATTTTTAACACGTAATAATATATCTATTCTTTCGTAGAGAAAAGGACTTATATCAGGATAGACATATTTTTTTCCGCCATTAAAAGAAATTCCTAGTTCCCCTATATTAGGGAAATAAGAAACAATTGCTATAGGAACAACTTGTTGTGATTTTTTATACCAATTCATTATAATTTAACACCATACATAGCTCTAGTCATCATGCTATTTAGTCTATCTTGGGTATGTCCTTCATCTTTAAGCTCTTGTAGATAACTCTTAAAACTGCCCCAGTCACCTCTTCGAGCAAATATCCTTAATTTTTTTACAAATTCTCCTTCTACTAATTCATTATCATCAATGATACCTCCCATCATATCTCTAGGCTCATTTTCATCTTGCCCAGGATAACGACCTCTCCTAGCAGGTTTTTTCTCTTCTAGTTTTTTCTCCATCTCTGTCAGTCCAGTATAATAATCTCTAGGGAATTCTTCTAAATGATCCCTTGCTATTTCTCTTGCTACCGCAGGATCAGGAGTATGCTCCATCTCAATTTTTTCCCCTACTTCCATTTGCTGAGAATCATATTTTTCCGGAGGCAATCCTTTTGCTCTTCCACCCGGAATTCTTTCTTTGATTGCTTTTTTATACCAGTTCATTTCCCCTCCTGCCATTTGAGTTTGATCACCTAAGAAATATGAAGGATGTCTCTCATCAGTTATTATTGGTCCTCGTTGAAGTTGATAAGTCTGATAGAATTGTATTATAATATCAGGATCATAACCTGGAAATTGAGATACTATATTTTCAGGAGTTTTTCCTTGTTCAATTAAATTCATAATGTTTTTTCTATCTTGACTAGAAATAGCAAAATCTTGGAAGAATTTTTTATTTGTCCCTTGTTCTAATGTTCTTTCTCTTAGCTGTATCTTTGTCATAAACATTTGTTTTAACTTCATTTGGTCCATAGGTTCAATATATCCATATTTAGGTCCAACCTCTTTTATAAATTGGTCAATTATTTTTGTTAATTTTCCAATGGGTATATTAGGGGCTTCATGCACTTCTACTCCTCTAGTGGAGAGAAATTTTTTAAATGCTGAAAATATAAGTGCCTCATTGTCCTTTGTAAATTTGGTAGCTATATTATTATATTTCAATATCCTATCAAGATTACTCTTAGGGATAATGTGATTATGTTGTGCTGCAAATGCTTCTTGTATTTCTCTGGCAGATACTGGATGTTTAAGGGACTTAACTAGTTTCACAACCATTTCTTCTAATTTTGTTTTTCTCTTTTTTACCAGAGATGAGACTTCAAAGCCGTTTGCCATCAAAGTTTGTTTTATATATGCAGCAGAAACTCCCCCTAGTGCTTCCGATATTTGGTTCGTATCAATATTAGGTAAGTTAAAATCTTTTATGCTCTTTTCTTGAATATCTTGAGTTGTCTCTACAATATCTTTATCTAACAAATCACTTAAATATTCTTTTTTGTCTTGTGGTTTTGGGAAGTCCATTTTATTGATGTTTTTCACTTGCTCTAAGGGAATTCCTGTTATTCTACTTATGTCTTTATTACCATGCCCCTTATCCCGTAATTCTCTAACTTGAACAGAAGGAAGTTGGACTGTCTCCCATTTTTGAGGTTTTCCTTTTACTCTTCTTTTCTTGGTCAAGACTTGAGCAGCTATAGCTTTTTCCTCTTGAGAAAAACCCAATCTTTGTTCAGCAGCCATCAATTCTTCTACTGAAAAAGTATATGTTTGTAAGATGATATCATCTATCGCCCATATAATATCATCTAGAGTAATATTAGATTGTTGTGATTGTTTATACCAGTTCATGCTCTTATTAATCTCCTATACCAATTATTCATAGATCCCATTTTAGAAAAAACAACAGCTTGTATGTCTGGAGGAATCTTAGGGAATATACTATCAAAGTTATCAGGATCACTGTTTAAAAGATTAACATAGTATTGAGCAACTTCTTCTATAACAGCGGCTGGCATATGATTCCTTACATTCTCAGGAGTAGCAAGCCAAAAATCATGAAGCATACCAAAATATTTTTCTCTCTCCCTGGCAAAAGCTTCTCCTATTGCAGGTCCATATTGATTTAGTAAAAGTTCTTGTTTTTGAGGATCTAAACTTTTGAAATAACCTATGTCTCTAATAACATGACTACTTTGTTCTCTTTGAACAATATTCCCAACTCCTCCTCCTGTAGCTAATATCTCATCTTGATAATTTTTGGGAAGAATAGACATCCATTCAGGATGAGTTCTAATAGCATTTGTTAAAGACTCAATCATCTGAGAACGTTGTATTCTTCCTTCATTAACAAGCTTTTCCATTCTATCTAATTTGTTAAATCTCCCACGGACCCTAGACACAGGATATTTAGTAAAATCTCTAATAATATACTGTTCTAATTCTCCTGCCCCCCATAAATTTTTAAGTTCAGGAGGGATATTATCTACATGCTCAGAGTTGATAGTTAATAATTTGTCCCATTCTCTCTTTAAAAATTCTGGAGAAAGTTTTTGCCTAATCTCAAGAGGAATTCTTTTGTCATTATAATGGTAGGGATCTTGCCCTATGTAATTGTTCCATGCAGAAAATTGATCATCTTGAGAAAACATCTGTTGCATCTCAGGAGGAAATTCTGTTAATATAATGGGATTATTATGAAATGCTTTTTTGTGAGCTTCTATAATACGAGGTTGCATATCTCCCATAGCATTCTTAATTTCTAGAGGCAAAGCTTTGTAGTAATCTTGAAAACCTTCAAAAACTCTCATATACTGATTCTCATTTAAGCCAGGAATCTCTATCTCCAAAAGACGTTTATCTAGTTCAGCAGCATATCCCTGTTTAGCAACATCTAAAAACTCAGGAAATTTCTGACGATTCTGGTCGCTAAGTTTCAAATATGATTTATGATCTTTACGAATCATGTCCATTACAGTGTTATAATTTTCAGAACCCCTTTCAAGATTAGCGTTCATTAAATATATCTTTTGGATATGTTTATACTGCTCATTGTTCTGATAATCAAAATTAGTCTTTTGAAGGAAGTTAGTTACTTCTTGCCAATAAGGTTCTAATTTCGTTAGCTCATTATTAAGACCACGAATTTCCATAACTTTATTGCCATCTAATCTAATAGCCACAACAGCTTTTCCATCAGATAAGTATAGCCAAAAATCTCCCTTGGACAAGTAGGCATTAGAATGATACTGTCGTGCTACGCACCAACCAGTTCCCTGACTAAAACTCTGTAACTTTTTAAGATTTTTATCGTAGTTTTCTGGTTCTGCAATTTTAGAAGGTATCTTAATCCACTCGTTCCCACCGCCAGCACTTACACTTTGAATCCCCTCTTTGTCTAATTTAGAAGCAATCTTTTTATATTTCTTGAGAACATTCATTTGAGTAATATTGTTATCGTTGATATCTTCCCATATAAAAGCAAGTGCTTCTGCATTTAGGGGAGGAGGTCCAGCTTTTGTTTCTTCTGGAGAACTGTCAAGAATAGGTTTAAGTACAGAATATTGAAAAGCAGGATTATTTTTATATGGTTCTTCTTCTCCTAAGTATTTTGACCATTCCCCAAAAGAATTTTTCTTATCATAATTTAAATGCTCTAGATACGCCTTATTTGCCTCATTTTGATGACCACTTTGATAAGCTCGATAAGCTTGTTGCAGGATAGGATCTTGAGGATTGTCTTTATATTCTTGAGGAATATCTATATGTTGAGGTTTAATATAATTATTTTTATCAGATGTTGGGTCCATCTTAGTTTGTAGAGTAGGCATAAGAGTTTGAGAAATATAATTTTCTAAATCCTCTGATGATTTAATATTTCCCCACTCTTTTCCAATCATATCTTCATACCTATGGACAAAGAATTTGAGAGAGGGATCTACAATACCCAAAGCGTTGATTTTATTCCTCGCTGCTGCTAATTTTAATAATTTTTTATGCCAATTCATTATTTAGGTCTAAATTGTTCATAAGTATTATTGACAGCTTCAAATAAACTATCTTTTCCACCCATATCCTCATTCCTCCACATTCTTTTCATAACTGCCTCATAACCTTTTCTAAATTTTTCATCTTTGAATTTATCAGAAATCATAGCCATACTATCTAGGAAGCTATTAATTACTACATCTGGATCTTTACCTTCATTTATTCTTCTTTTTACTAATTTTCCTAAATTATATTTACCATACCATGAAGGAAGATCCAATGGTGCTTCAGGAGCAGGTTCTTCAGGGACAGGTTCTTCAAAACTAGCGGCTTCAGGAGCAGGGGCTTCAAGACCAGGGGTTTCAAGACCAGGGGCTTCAGGAGCAGGTGCTTCAGGAGCAGGTGCTTCAGGTATTGCTGGTTCAGCAGCATTTTGATTAGCTATCGAAGCGTTATTTAATATAGCAGTACGGTATGTGCTATTATATTGCCCTTTATCTCCTTCAATATAATAATCTTCTCCCTCATTAAAATTCATAGAAGGTGTTGTGTTAAGATTATTAGTTGCTGGATCGATTCGATATTTTTCAAAAATAACATATTTTTTCATACTATCATCTGTAAAGTAATAACTGATACCTTTTCCTGATCTCCATTCCGCTGATTTCTTATGTCTTAATTTAGAGACAAAATGATCGCCTTCTCTTACATTTTCTATAGGAATTGCATTTGCATGAGCATGAGCTATCGGCTCTCCA
>SDBT01004235.1_pt1 | contig 24444 bp, 17 predicted proteins | sample 2277101 | NCBI WGS metagenome assembly SDBT01 (sample SAMN10404973, study PRJNA504765) | marine sediment metagenome | isolation source: marine sediment core GS10_PC15, 103 cmbsf | place: Arctic Ocean: Southern Knipovich Ridge | collected 2010 | reverse complement strand
CACAAAGCCACAAAGACACTAAGGAGACAAAGAAAAAGCGCCTTCAAAAACAACTTTTCACCTCCCAATCTTTGTGCCTTCGTGTCTTGGTGGTAAGAAAAAACCCCACCTGAACGCTTACTAGTTTAGTATACTGTGAAATTGAATCTCTGTCAAGATAATCAGTTGATCACTACCTGCGAGCCCTGGGGGGTTTTGAAGACATCAATGCGCACGGGGAAGGCGTCCTTCAGCTCCTCAATGTGGGTGATGACCAGGATGCGCTCGAAGTCCTCTTTGATGGAGTTGATGGCTTCCACCAGTCGTTCCCGCCCCTGGGCGTCCTGAGTGCCAAAGCCCTCGTCAATGATCAAGGTTTGCAGCCTGGCCCCCGCACGGCGAGCCAGTAGTTTAGACAGGGCGACGCGGATGGCGAAGTTGACCCGGAAGCTCTCCCCTCCGCTGTAGAGCTCATAGTTGCGGGGGCCCAGCTCGTCGGAGATTTTGATGGCCAGCGTCTCCACGGTGTCTCCCTTGAGGGTTTCGCGTTGGGTCTCGAAGCTCACGTGCATGCGCCCGTCGGTCATGCGGGCCAAAAGCCGGTTGGCCTCGTCTTCGATCTCAGGGATCGCGCTCTCGATGATCATAGCCTGCAGGCCCTTTTTGCCGAAGGCCAGCCTCAGCTCGTCGTAGATGGCCTTCTCCTCGGCCACCTGATGCCTTTCCTTGAGCTTCTTCGCCCGCTCTTTGGTCAAGTACTCGCAGTAGTCCAGTTTCTGTCTGGCCGCCCCCAGCACCTGGCGGGCGCGGGCCTCCTTAGTCCGCAGCCCGTCCACCTCCCTGCTCTTTCCCTCTAGCCGAGTGTCCAGCTCGGGTAGCCGGGTCAACTCCTGGGCCAGTGCCTCTTTTTTGGCCAGGTCGGTGGCCGAGGTCTCTTGCCAACGAGCCCTGCTCTTGCGCGACCGCTCCAAACTGGCCCGCTCTTCGTCAACGCGGTCCAATGCTGCCGTCAGCCTGACCTGGTCTTCCTCGACGCGGCCGAGGACTTTGAGGTATCGCCGGACCTCATCGTGTTCCTCAGAATCGTAGCCCAGCCCCTCGATTTGCCCTAAGAGCTCGATTAGTTCGGTATGTTCGGCCTCGGCGTATTTCTCATGGGTCAGGCGTTCGTCCAATTCGGCCAGCATTTCCCGCTGTTTGACTAACTGTTCGGCCGCTTCTTTCGCCTCTGCTAGACTCTTCTCCAGCATCGCCTCACGTTTCTGCAGCGCTCCCTTGGTCGCAAGCTCCCGCCCGATGGCCTCGATCTCTTGTTCCAGGACCCGGCTCCGGGCGGTCAGCTCATCGATCTTGGCTTGGTTGGCCTGGTAGAGGGCGTCGTTCTCGGCCATCTCGGACGTGAATTGCTCCTCAAGCCGAGCCCTGTCCCCCTCCGAAAGCTCCTGGCTGCAGAGGGGGCAGTGGGCTTCGCCGGCTTGCAAAAGCCCGCTTTTGTCTTTGAGAGAATCCATTTCGCTCTTCAACTGCTCGTTTCGCGTCTTGAGACTGGCTCTCTCGTTGGATAGCACTCCTATCTCCTGCTGCTTGGCCTCCCGTTCGCTCTCTCGCTGGCCCAGGCGCTCCAGTTCAGCCCGAACTTTAGCCAGCTCCGCCTCCAGCGTCTCCAGCTCCTGAGCCAGGGCGGAGAGCTCCTCTGCCTTCTCTGAACAAAGGCTCTGCTTCAGAGCCAGAGTATGTTTGGCTTCGGCGATGGCCGCCTCCAATTGGCCCTTGCGCTCGTTCAGCTCCACCAATTGCGCTAGCTTCTCGTTCAGCGACTCGTAACGTTGGCGGGCTGTGGTCAGGGCGGCGAAGGCATCTTCGATGAGTTCTCGATCTTTTATGACCGCCTCGTACTCAGCCAGGCGCGCCTGGCCGGCAGCTATCTGCTCCCCGATTTCGACAAGCTCTCGCTCCCCCTGGGCCAGCCGTGCCGAGAGCTCCTCGATCTGGCTACGTTTGAGCTCCAGCTCCTTCCATTCCTCTCGCAGCTTGCGCAGCTCTTCTTCGGTCCCTCGCAAGGCAGTATTCAAGTTCTCAACGTCGACCTGGGCCTGTCTTAACTCCTCCTCGTATTCTGGCTTTCGTTCCAGCTCCCGCTCCATTTCTCGGATCTGAGCGACGATCTGTTCGACTTCGCTCTTCCTGTCCTTGGCCCGGTCTTTGGCTCGCTCTTCGTATTGATCGTAGAGGGAGAGGCCCAGGATCTCGCCGAGGATGCGCTTGCGCTCGCCGGGGCGCTTGACGGTGAACTCGTCGGCGCGCCCCTGCAGCAGGAAGGCCGAGTTGATGAAGGTCTCGTAGTCCATGCGCAGGATCCTGTTGATGCGGGCCTGGGTCTCGCGAATGGTGGGTTCGGTGAGGGGGCGGAAGAGGTCACCGTCGCGCACCTGTAGCTCCAGGGAACTCCGCCCTCGCCCACGGCTGTCCCGCTTACGGATGACGCGGTAGTGGTTCTCGCCCAGGGCGAACTCAAAGTCCACCTCCATCTCCGTCTGGCCCAGGCGGATCAGCTCGTCGTCGCGTTTAGCGCGGGCCTTGCCCCACAGGGCCCAAGTCATAGCATCCAGCAGGGCCGACTTGCCGTGGCCGTTGTCCCCGGCCAGGCAGGCCAGGTGGATGCCGGAGAAATCCAGCGAATCGAGTTCGCGGTAGCACATAAAATTTCGCAATTGAAGTTTAAGTGGGATCATAACTAAACCTCCAATTTCCAACTTCCAGCTTCCAATATGATACCACAGGTTGGCAAAATGCTCAAGCTCAAGTTTCCACCTTGACGAAACTAAGATTTGTTGGTATACTCGTTATTGAAGCGAGGTGATGCCCTATGAGACGAGTGGTATTGAAAGAAGCCCATGCCCCCTACACTCTGGCTATTGAGGAATAGGCCCTGATCCGGGAGCCGTTTATCTTGGAGCGAGATGGTGAGGCGGTGGCTGCCGTCATCCCCATCACTGAGTACCAGACTTTTCGCGCCTGGCGAGAGGCGCGGGGGCGAGAGGAGAAACGGCGAGAAGACCTTGAAGCCTTCGAGCGGGAGCGGCAGGCTTTTGAACGCTTGAAGCCTGAGCTGTTGCGCACCCATTGAGGCCAATGCGTGGCTATCCACCAGGGAAAGGTTGTGGAGGCTGGCCAGGATCGGTCGCAAGTGCTGGACAGCGTCTATGACCGCTTTGGCTACGTTCCACTTTATGTACAACGGATAGAGGAGCAACCGCGCGTCTACAAATTGCCTCATCGAAAGGTGGCACTTTGATGTGGGCCTATGACTGAAGTGTTGATCCGCCTGCCCCGTTTGTTGACATCCGTATCTTTCCCCTTACGTTTCACGTCTTTACGTTTTACGGCATCCTCAACAACCTATGTCGCCTGAAGCCACTTTTCCATCAACGATTGGAACCATTTTACGGAGGTAGCCATGGATCACGTTCTGGGTTTGAAATGCGTCCTTTGCGGCGCGGAGTACGACGTTGATGAGGTGCTCTACGTCTGCCCCAAGCACGGCGACGAGGGTATCTTGGACGTCGTGTATGACTACGACCTCATCGCTCGACGGTTGACCAAGGACCATCTGGCCAAGGACCAGCAGACCAATTCCATCTGGCGCTACGCTGATTTGTTACCCATCGCCGACCTTAGCCTCGTTCCGCCTCTGCAGGTGGGCTGGACGCCGCTGTATCGGGCCGAGCGGCTGGAGAAACGGCTGGGCCTCAAGCATCTCTGGATCAAAGATGATGGTCGGGAGCCTACGGCCTCTTTCAAAGACCGAGCCAGCGCGGTGGGGGTGGTCAAGGCTCTGGAGCTAGGACGTGACATAATGACCTGTGCCTCCACGGGCAACGCCGCTTCGTCTCTGGCGGGCTTGGCGGCCAGTGTGGGGCTGACCACCTACATCTTCGTCCCCCAGACGGCTCCCCAGGCCAAGGTGGCTCAACTGCTCATCTTCGGAGCCAACGTGATCATGGTGGAGGGCACTTACGATCAGGCCTTTGACTTGTGCCTGGAGGCCTCAAAAGAATACGGCTGGTACAGCCGCAACACGGCCTATAATCCCTATCTCTCCGAGGGGAAGAAGACGGCCTCTTTGGAGATCTGCGAGCAACTGGCATGGGAGGCGCCCGATCGTATCTTTGTCTCCGTGGGCGACGGCTGCATCATCGGCGGACTTTGGAAGGGGCTCAAGGATCTACGCGCCCTGGGTTTCATTGATAAGATGCCGAAATTGATGGGCGTGCAGGCGGAGGGGGCGGCGCCGCTGGTCAGAGCCTGGCGGGAGGGGACGGCGGAAAACCTCGCTAAGGAGATCAAGCCTGTCGTCCTCGATACCCTGGCCGACAGCATCGCCGTGGGCGTGCCTCGCGACCGCATCAAGGCCCTGCGGGCGGTGCGGCAGACCGGCGGTGAGTACCTGGCGGTAAGTGACGAGGAGATTCTGGATGCCATGCGCGTCCTGGCGCGGCGGGCCGCCGTCTTCGCCGAGCCCGCTGGGGCGACGGGTTTCGCCGGCTTGGCGAAGCTGGTGCGCGAGGGCCGGATTGACCCTGAGGAACGCATCGTGGTGGTGGTCACCGGCAACGGCCTCAAAGACGTCGCCAGCGCCATCAAGGCCACCGGCCAGCCTCACCTCATCGAGCCGACGATAGAGGAGTTGAGGCGGTTGATGAGGAGGATATAGAACACGGATGGGCAGGATTAATGGATCGGCTGCGCCTATCGCAGCAGAGACTCATGCCTCATTGCCTCGCTCCTCATTGCCCTGTCAGCGGATACGCGCAACCGATCCGTAAATCCTTGCTAGCCAGTCCGTTAAATCTCACCAGTCCGTTGTTCCTCACTCCACACGAATGCTCCCCAGAATGACCCTGTCGCCAGTCAGGTTCAGTTCTTGGTCGAAGATGGGCACGCGCTTGATGGTTGCGATGCCGTACATGCCCACCTCGATCCAGTACTCCCCCGGCGGCGTCTGGGGGTCGAGGACGACGGTGTAGCGGTCGTCTATGACCTGCCCCTCCAGCCACTTGGGAATCCACAAGAAGGTAGGGTAGCTGCCGCCCAGCGAGGTGAAGTCCTTCTGCCCCCAGATGCGGTTCGATGAATCTATGACGTGGACGAAGACGGTGTAGGTCTCCTCCACCGGCTGTAGCGCCCGCCAGTAGAGGGTGACATAAAGAGCCTGACCTGGGTGCGCAATAGTTGGTTTAGTCCTGGCTTTCTCCAGCAGAATCTTGCTGTCGAAGTTGGCCAGGGCTTTTTTTATGAGGTCTGAGGGCGGCTGGATCTGGCCCGCCTCGACGCGCACCGTCGTCAGCTCGATGGTGGTGCCCCCGCTGGAGAGGGATAGGTCCTGCCCCCGTGAGAGAGAGGTGATCCCCAGCCCCAGGGGATACTCGCCAGCCTCGGTGCCGAAGGGGATGGTGATGTCGTAGCGCTCGGCCACCACCTGGCCCGGTTCCCAGAAGGGGGTCAGGAAACGGCTGTCGGTGGTGAAGCGGTACCAGTGTTGGGCTAAGTGGACGAAGGGCATGTAGTACTCGTCCAGCTTCTGTAGAGCCTGCAGGTAGAGGGTCAGGTGGAGGGTCTCGCCCACCCGCGCCGCATCGCGATCCAGGTCATAGCCCAGGATGGCTATCTTATTCTCGACCGTCGCGTCCAGGGGATGCTGCATGGGCGGGGGATCAGATATTGGATCAGGTAGCACCTGATAGAAGGGCCCCACCGGCAGGAGGCGGTATCTCTCCGCCACCGAGCGCCGGTAGCCTGAGAGGTAGACGGGGCCCTGACTCAGGTTGGCCTCCACCAACTCCAGCCAGGGATTGGCCGTGCCAGCGGGCACGAACTTGGCCTGGACGTTGGGCTTCCGCCCCTCGACAAATTCATAATACCAGAGGGGGGTAATGTGGTCCCAGTCACAAAGAAGGACGGCCCCTTTACTTCGGCTGGGCTCAGTACCGGCGTCATGGAAGTAGTCGAAGGTGGCCTGGACGAAGTCATCGGCTAAGCGGTAGTCGCTCAGATCCACGCGCGAGAAGTTGAGTAGGCCCATCCTGAGGGGAGAGACAAACAAGAGTAGGGCCAGGGCAACCGAACCGAGAGCCTTCGTCTGGGGCTGGGCCTGCCATCTCTCCAGAAGGGCAAACAGGGCCATGGCCCCGCAGCCGATCCAGACGGCGTAGGCCATGAAGGGCAGGTGCAGGTATTTCATCACGTCCTGGATGGTGTTCATGATGAAGGCCGAGTTCAGGGCGAAAAAGAGTGCCAGCAGCACAAAGGCTTTTCGTCTCTTGAGAGCTAGCCAGATGACCCCCGCGATGCCCAGCAGGATAGCGGGGGCATTGTATTGCAGGCCCAGGAGCGTCTTGAGGGCCAGCACGCGCTGGGGCTGCTCCCGCCAGCCGAAGGAGAAGAGGTTCATGCGCAGCCCTTGCGCCGTTACCAGGCGCAGGAAGCCTTCCAGCGTGTTCGCACCCTGCGGGCCGAAAGGGGGCGCGCTCCTGAAGGGATAGTACAGGTAAACCGAGAGGCCGAGCAGGAACAGAAGGCCGAAGGCTGCCAGCTTCTTGGGGCTTAGCAACAGTCGGGGTTTGACCAGGAGAATGAAGACGGCGAAGGCGGGGAAGCTGATCAAAATGAGGGGGTGGTGGGTCAGGCCGAGACCGCAGGTCAGGGCGAAGGCGTACAGCCACCTGTCGTCCCCGCTCTTGTCCCAGGCGAGCAGGAGGAACAGGGCGAGCGCGGCCAGAGTTGCGGTCAGGGTGTGGGCATTGGTGAAAGTGGAGTGTTGCCAGAGGTTGGCGCTGACGGCGAAAGTGGCGGCGCCCAGGATGGCCGGCACCTGGGCGGCGAGTAGCGCATTATTCTGGACGCAGATTAACGCTGATCTACGCCGACTTTTCTTTTTATCTGCGAAAATCTGCGTGTATCTGCGTCCCATTACTTGTCGGTCTAAGGCTAAGCTTCGCTCGATGGTTACTTTTTCCGATGATAGTTGCAGTATGATCAGGTAGGTTAGAGAGACGGTCAACGCTCCCCAAAGGGCCGTGAAGAGGTTCATCCGATAGGCGACGCTGCCCAAGGGAAACAGGGTGAATAGTTTCCCCAGCAGGACGTAGAGAGCGTAGCCTGGCGGGTGGGCGATGCCCAGGATGTAGGGCACGAACTGGAACTCGGCGGCGTCCCCCGGCACCACCGAAGGGGCCATCGTGCTGACGTAGAGTAGAAAGCTGCCGACGAACGACGCCGCGGCGACTATTCCCACCCGTCTCTTTTGGAGGAAACGCTTTGTTGAGACTATCATGCTGCAATTATACCACCGTTCAGTTCTCTTGGCAACGCGGTTTGCATTTGACACTTGAGTCGTTGGGTGGTAGAATAGCATTGTAAACATGGGCCGATGCTTGGACATCGTTGTCCTCAGCCAGTCAAGGAGGTGATGCCTATCCTACATTCTCTCATCGGAGCTCGACAATCGCCGATGCAATGCCTTCAGTTTTGGCAACCTTATCAGTTTCTTATTGGTCGTTCGCGACCCTCCGTCCCGGCATGGAAATGGCCCATACTGCCTCGCTGAACGACCCCAGCTATCCGCGCAAGCGGAGAAAGGAAAAGAACATGTATCCCCGTACCAAGAAAGGCAAACTGTGGACGGTCGTCTTGCTGACGACCATGATGCTCGGCTTGGCTCTGGTACCCTCTCAATTGGTATTCGGCCAGGTCAGCGTCGGCACGCTGGCCGATTGTGCGAGGACTGCCTTTTCCACTGAAGAGGACTTCATCGCGCACGACGCGGCTGGCAATGCCATCTATGTCTCCGACGGCGACCTGCTCTCGCCCGATGGTGTCATCTGTGCCCGTAACTGGGATCTGGTGCACGATGCCTTCGATGTAGATCAGGACGTGGGCCTGGACGCCGTGGATGTGCTCAGCGTGGAGAATGACCTGGTGGCCTTCTCTACCGAGCTGGATAGCCCCCACGGGAACTTCACCGCCGGCGACTTGCTGGCCACCAATGGAGCCGTAATCGCCAACGTTGCCCTTACCGCGAACTTCCAGCTAGGGTACGACATCGGCCTGGACGCGCTTCACTTTGTGGGGGATCCAGAACAGATCCTCGGCTTCCTGGACGAGGTCAAAGGCCTGGGCCGAGGCTACTGGTTGCAGAACCCCAGTGCCCTTGCCAGCAGGCTCCGCCAGTGGAGCATTGACATCTGGTTCTCCACAGAGGGGACGGCGCCGTCGGTGGAGGAACAACCCTTGTTCCTCGACGGCGACCTGCTATCGGCTCGCGATGGCGTCATCGTGGCCGGCAACGATGTGCTGCTGCCCATTACGGTGCCCGCCGGCATTCCCAGCCGTGGTGTGGACTTTGGCCTCGATGCTTTCGGTTCGCGCACGCGTGCCTTTGAGACAGCGAAGGGGCGCGGCCTCTTCTCGACCGAGATACTGCATTGGCCTGCTGCAGGGGGCCCGAGCTTCACCGACGGAGACGTGCTGCACTTCGGCGACGGGATCGCCTACACCAACTGGGACCTGATCGAGGCCTTCGAGCCATTCGCCGACGACCTGGGGTTGGACGCCTTCTACCTGGTGCCCGTCGGCCCGCCGCCGTCCTGCTACGCCGCACTGACCGCCTTGGGTGGCACTCAGGCGCCAGTAGCCAACCTGAACATCGACGGTCTCGCCGATCTGGGGATGCCTACAGTACATCCCTTTGGCAACGATGTGCCCTTCTGGGGCCATCTCACGTCCTGTGTGACCAAGTTCCGGGTGGTGTATCGCCCCGATGGTGACACCGGCGATGGGACGCCCATCCTGCCGGGTACCTGGAGTGTGGGCGATCCGAGCAGTTGGGACGCTATCAGCATGACGTGTTTGGACACGATGCCACGCCCGGCTCCCGACGCCCAGGATTACTACGATGCGGCCGAGTACAGCAATCTGCTCCAGTGCGACCAGTTGCCGCTGACCAACTGGCATACCCCCAGCGCGCCAGATCCGGACGGCCTGTACGAAGTGCGATTGGATTACCAGGTCGGGGCGACCACCTACCACGGCCCCTGGTACCCGGTCCAGTTGGACAACACGCTCCCCGTGATTGACGACCTGGCGTTGGTGATCCAGCCGGGAACCTCCAGCGGCGGCAGCGACAGTTGCCCCGTCTACTCGGCGGCCAACATGTCGTTGATGCTGCAGGGGCAGTTCCAGGACGAGTACTTCTGGCGCTACCGGGCGGTCATTGACGGCGACCTGTATCCGGCTCACGCCTACGCTCTCACGAACTACTACGACGGCACGCTGCCCGCCGCCAACCTGGACGACACCGGCACCACGCCGGACGGTGTGCTGGTAGACCTGCACGAGGTGAGCGTCTACGACATCGTACCCGATCCCGCCGACTGCTGCTACTCCATCCGCGTCCGAGTGTGGGACCGCACCATCTGGGGCAGCTTCTGGGGCAACCGGGCCTTGGTGAGTGGATACGTCGGCCGTTGGGTTGGCGACGACATCTACTTCTCCTTCCAGCCGTGACATCGGCAACATGTGCGTTGTCTTAAACAAGGAGGAATGTGATGAAACAGAACATTCTACGTTTGATGGCGCTGGCGTTGCTGATGATTATAACGCTGACGCTGGCCAGTGAAATCTTCGGCCAGCCGCAGTTCGACCTGGCCGACTGCCGTGAGATCGGCTTCTCCACCGAGGAGGACTTCTGGACACAAGGTCCCGTACCCGCAGATGGCAACTCCATCATCTCCGATGGCGACCTGCTGGGCCGCAACGGTAGCATCTGTGCCCGCAATCGCGAGTTGGTGCAACCGTTCGATGTGACGCAGGACATGGGCCTGGACGCTGCCGACCTCATCAGCATCGAGCAGGGGTTAGTGGCTTTCTCCACTGAGCTGGACAGTCCTCACGGCAACTTCAAAGCTGGCGATCTGCTGACTAACCACGGCGCGGCGATCCCCAACCAGGCGCTGCTGGCTGCCTTCGGACAGCACCCAGACCTGGGTCTCGATGCCGTGCACTTCATCGGTCAGACCGACAACATCGTTCGTTTCCTGGCCATCGCTCAACAGCAGGGACGGGGCTTCTGGGTGAAGAACCCGCAGGCCTTCCCCAGCTATCTGGAGGAATACGGCATTGACCTCTGGTTCTCCATTGAGGGGACGTTGGCGATACCCGGCGCGGCGATGATCCTGGACGGTGACTTGCTCTCGGCTGCTGATGGAAATGTGGTCTACCACAACAGCGAGTGGTTATCGCCTCCCATCCCCGCTGGTATCACCCAACGTGGCGTGGACTTCGGCCTCGACGCTTTCGGCGCCGATTGCTTCGGCAATAGTGGACCGTCGCGCTTCTCCACCGAGATTCTCTACCGCCACGAAGAGCCGGCGCTCACCTTCACCGATGGTGACGTGCTGATGTTCGGCGGCGGGATCAAGGAGAAGAACTGGGACCTGATCGCAGGCTTCGAGCCAGTGGTCAGGATGGTGGGGCTGGACGCCCTGACCTATCCTAGCTGGCGGGAGGAGTGCGAGGAAGAAGAGAGGAAGGAGATCTACCTGCCTATGATCATGCGCCGCTTCCAGCAGGAACCCTACTGACTGAGGAGAGGCTCTGCAGCACCTCGGTGCTGTAAAGCTTCCATAGCTCTGTCCGCGCTTGCAGCCCCCTTCATGTATCGAAGGGGGCTGCGTTGTTGAAGGAGACTGAACCTTGCCCTCTCGCCGCAGTTGGTGTACGATGTCCCTTCCAAGCCGCCAGCGACCACCGAGTGGGAACTGCCGCGCCAGAACCTGGCCGATGTTGAGCCCAAACTTTCAATGGCCTTCCTTTTCTTTCAGTGGCTGCAATTACACCACCGTTAAGCTCTCTTGGCAACGCGGTTTGCATTTGACACTTGGGTCGTTGGGTGGTAAAATAGCATTGTAAATATTGGCTGACACTTAGCCATCGTTTGAACAGTAGATAGCGGTATGCGAATGTGTGAATTTACATGCCGTGATGTAAGCCTTGTGTTGAGCTTGTCGAAACAATGGAGTAGCTATGATTGCTGGTATCAGACAAAAGACCGTTGTGGGAGAAGGCGGCAAAATCGAGGTTTTGTCGTCGGAGTTGCCTAGCGGCACGTTGGTAGAAGTGATTATCTTGGCGGAGCCGGTTGAGCAGGATACGACCGAGTATTTGCTATCCACTGAAGCCAATCGAGATCACCTGCTTCAGGCCTTGCGAGACCTGGAAGATCCATCCAGGTATATCTACGTCAATCCGGCCGACCTGTGAGAAAAACCACTACAACTCCTTTGGCGCGGCCGCGATCCTGGCCGAGGCTATGACAACCTATTAAGAGGAAAGCACAGGGAACGTTGAATGCAGGATTTGCTTTGACATCTGACCCATTGTGTAGTACAATAGCATTGTAGTTATTGCGTGACACTGAGTCATCCAAGCTCAGTCCTCAGAAGCTGAAAAGGGGATAATGATGGATGTAGGAGAAGTATCTATGCTTGAACTTGAGTATTTGACAGATAGGAGTGGGCAACTAAAGGCAGTTGTTATTCCCGTTGAGTTATGGAAACAACTGTTCGTGGAAGATGACACTTCTTCTGAGGAACTATCCGAAGCAATGGAGGACTATTGCCTGAGTAAAGCGATGGATGAAGCCCAAGAAACCCCTCTGTTGAGCCGTGAGGAAGCTTTGGCCTATTTAGAGGCATAGTCAAGGTGGAAGTTCAATATCGCAAATCATTCTTGAGAGACCTGAAGAAGTTGAAAGGGCAACCTGCCTACGATAAGATTTTCGAGCTTGCCTTTACGGCTTTGCCAGAGGCAGACGGATTAAGAGATGTTACAGGCGTTAAAGCAATGAGAGGCTATCCAAATCGTTATCGTATTCGTATCAGTGTCTATCGCGTTGGGATAGAAGTTCATGGTGATAATGTTGAATTAATGCGTGTTTTGCACAGGCGGGAGTTTTATCGCTATTTCCCTTGATTAAGGTAAAGAGTCGCATAACTACTGCTGGATCGTTGTGGAGTACAATAGCAAGTAAATAATGACCGACACTTAGCCATCGTTGCCGCCATCGTAGCTGGTAGCTAATGTAGGAGGTGAGAGCATGAGACATTGAAGGCCGACCTTTTCCGCAAGTCAGGAAGGGGTTGGCTTTTGTTGTTTTGGACCCATTCTGAAAGTTTGCCATTTCAATGCTGTGGGAAAATTTCCGCCTAATACGCCAGATTGGGGATATATGTGGAAAAACGTCCGCCTAGTATTCTGAATCGGGTGACTAGGTGGACAGGTGTCCAGATAATAACAAGTTAGGCAGCAAAGAAAGGAGAAGAGACTATGAGCTTCGCAAGTCAAGGCACACAACAGAAAGTCCCGTTCCCATACGACGACGTTTTCGATGGGGTAGTTGCCGTGATACCGACGATCGGATTTCGCCTCAAATCCCAAGATCGGGTTATCGGCCGCATCACGGCCAGCACAGGGATGTCACTATTCTCGTGGGGAGAGAACCTCACGATCGTGGTTGAGAAACTCAATGACAGCAGTACTCTGGTCGCCATCGAGTCGGCATTGAAGGTCGGCATCAACGTGGCAGGCGCACATCGCCACGGAAAGAATTTCAACAGATTGATTGAAGCGCTCAGCTCGTACTTGCAGACCCGTGGTCAGAGAAATGCCTAACAACCGCTTGCAGCCGACTCGCTACGCTCGCGGCTGAAGCGGGGCGTTAGGCGGGCAGAACCTAGACAGAGTTCATTACGTTCAAAAGGAGGATTGTCAGACCCATGTATTTTGATGCGCTGAAGATCAAGAACTTCGGCCCTTTCCGTGCTCTCGATATGACGTTCAGTTCGGTTGGAACAAATCTGATTACAGGCTCGAACGGTACTGGCAAGACTCAGTTGATAGGGGCGATCATATTCTCACTGGCAGGAGCAGAGGCGGTTGACTTTAGGCCTGAAGGACAGATACCGTCCCAAGTGGTCCTGACGATTCGAGAGGATGCAAGGTCCGAGACCATCACATGTAGGCTTGCTGAAAAGGATCCTGCAATTGAGGAGCCCACAGTACTAGTGGACAGACAGGTTTCTCGCTCACATCCCCATTCGGAGGACAAGGAATTGTCCCAATACCTTCTGGAATCGCTCACAGATCTGAATATTCCCAGATTCCTGTTTAACCCAGAGCTTAATGAAACTCCGCTGACGCAGCAAGAGCTTGACATTCTCACGCGTTTTGAGTGGAGAGATCGGGAGACCCACAGAATGTGGAGTGAGTTGCGCAGAAGTTACGAGAGTGCAAACTTCGGCACAGAGGTGTTGTCGGAAGGAGGAAAACGGATTTTGGGGCTCGCCTGTGAATTCGTCAGGCGTCAGAATGTGGCCCGTTCTGTTCCCCTTCTCATTGATGACGCTTTCTGGGCTTTTGACCAGGTTGGACTGAAGCTAATAGGCGACTTGATTGAAAATATTGGCCAGAGAGACCAAGTTGTTATCCTTACTTCATCAGATGCGGTTTCCAACGTCGTTCAGAGAAGTGTGAGGACTCGTCTGAAACTTCAATCTCCGGCTCCCCGCTTCCTGGCAGCGCTTTCTTATAACTATTATCTGCAGAGCCAGCTTTCGCGACTATCACAAGGTCGAACGGTCTCAAGTTTCGTTCTGGGCCAACCCATCGGGGTTGAAGAGAATCTCTGTCATGAATTCAAAGAAGTCAAAGGGAGTAATCCCGTTCGCGCCATCCGGGATGTGGTTGATCAGTATGCTGTTGCATTCCTGAATATGGGCGGTCGCGAAGTAGGGCGAATTTACTGGGGAGTGAGGAATGAAGATAGTGTTGTTGTTGGAGTAAAACTGGGCTTTGAGGAGCGGGATCAAATAAGACGACTTGTAACTGAGAAACTGTTCCAAATTCAGCCACCTATAGCTCCAACTGCATACCGAGTGAAAATCCACCCAGCTTACGATCACAACGGAATCGTCCCCGACTTATATGTGGTCGAGGTAACGGTACCATCGTCATCGTCTAGGTATCTTTATTCGACTGGTAGGGGTGAGGTGTTCGTCAAGACAGATGCTGGAAAAAAGAAGCTATCTCCCATCGGAATTCAGAAGGAGGTACTGAGGCGTACCCGTAACAATAAGGACACTGGATAGGTAGCCCGCCTAACAACAACTCGCTGAAGCCGGCCTGCTAATCGAGTATCCTTTTGAGGTTTGTTTTCGTTTTTGCAGCGTTTTGTGTCATGGGGGGTGTCACTGCGAAACCCGCAGGCGGCTTAGCTCGCAGCCGTTAGGCCGAACTTAGCAATCTAATAGCCAAAGCAAGGGTATTGAAATATGAGCAAACAAAACTCTGAAGAACTATCAAAGCGACAAGAACTCATTTATGAGTTCTTGTCCGAATTATCTGATCCCATCCATAAGCGAGTTATTCAATCATATGGCGGGAATGAACCAGTAGAGTCAATGGAGGCTGAGTTATGGAAAATCATGTTGGAGATATTATCCGATGAAGATTAAGGCCTTAACAGTGCAAGGATTCAGAGGTTTTAACAGTCTGCGATCAATCGATTTCAATGATCGACTTACTCTGATTTATGCGCCAAATAGCTATGGCAAGACCAGTATTTCAGAGTCATTTGAGTGGCTTATATATGGCTCAACTTCGAAGGTTGAGAAAGCCTTATCTAAAACTGAGTTTAAAGGGTCATATCGTAATTTGCATTTCCCATCAGATAAAACAGCATTTGTACAGGTGCGTTTTTCAAGTGTAGACGGTGAAATAGTCTTTACAAGTGAACTCATCTCTCCTGATGGATATAGGAGATTCGTTGGAGAGGGTGGGGAGAAAATCGAAGTAGATAATTGGCATCTTGGCTATGATCTATATGATGTTCCAAAGCCATTTGTTCTCCAACATGCTTTGCAATATTTACTCATGGCTAAGCCAGATGAACGATTTCAGGGATTCGCTCGCCTACTAGGATTTGAAGTACTGGATGAAATTCATAAAGATGTTATCTCTCTTTGCACCAAGCCCCAATTGCCTGATGAAGTAGTAAATCTCCAAGATCGTATTTCAGTTCTTCGCGTACGGATCGATGAACAAACAAGTTTGTCTTCGATAAGTAAAGAGTTCAAAAAGAAGAAAAAATCCATACCTGACATGTATGAAATCGTTTTTGCTGAATGTATGAATAGAGTTCCTCCTGACACAAAGGAGGAATCTATCCTTCCGCAACTATTGAAGGTACGCGAAGAAGAGGTAGCAAAGGTTTTCAAAGGTCATATCACTCATCTTGAATTCTCAGATGATGAGGGCAAATTGAATCAAGCAGATGAGGAGTACTTTCTTACATACCTGACTGAAGATTTCATAAATGAATATACTTCCCTTATTGCTCTATCTACACTCCAGGAAGTCATCCAGCGTGAACGATTCCTTGACTTTGGAATTAATATCCTTGGAGTGAAGCCAAAGAATTGCCCATTTTGTGGTCAAGCAATTGATGATTCGATCATACAACACGTTCACGATGAGCATAAAACCTTAATGGAGCGCACAAAGCCTGTAAGTGATCTGAAGTCTAAGCGTATTGAGGTTATTAACAAACTTACTTCAGTGTTGAAGCGTCTTGATTCATATCATTCCCGTTACTCATCCAAGCTTGCATCATTTCTCGAGATTAAGTCTTCATTAGGAACTCTCGAAAATATCTTATCACCAAGGCATCAATCTCATTTCTTGGCTATAAATAACGCAGTAAGTGCTTTACAAGATCCTAATCAAGTTATTAAGAAGTCATATAAAGCTGTTTCGGAGAAGCTTGAAGCAGTTGTTACCTCTGTCGAAAAGTCCGAAGAAGACTCGGAGCTAATGAAATCGTTTAGTACTTTTCTCACGGATTACTTATCAAAAATTCATTCTTTGAACGATTTACTTGCTAAGCACGCTTCAGCAATCTCTGAGGCAGATCAAGTATTGCAACATGAATTAGATATGCTCGCGGGAACCGAAGAGGTAAGCATTCTTATTGACTTACTTGAATTGCGTAACGATATTGAGAAGTGCATTCGGATTGAGGCAGTAGTTAGTAGTCTGAGTGAATTGAGAAAATCTGTTGACGATTTCGTTGCTAATAGAATCATACAGTCAATTGCATCAGATCTAACTGATGAGGTAATGCATTGGTACAACAAGATAAAAACTACGGGTGACCCCGATGTTCATTTCGATGGCTTTGATCTAGAACGGACAAAAACAGGCAAGGTTAAATCGCGTAGAGTTCAGATCAAAGCTGCCTCTTACGGTGAAGAGTTGGTTAGCGCCGTATCTTCACTAAGCGAATCAAAGCTAAATGCCTTAGGTTTATGCATGAGCCTTGCGATTAATCTAAGTGGTGATTCACCATTCGATTTCATCCTAATTGATGATCCAATCCAATCACTTGATTCTGAGCATGAGACACAATTCATTGAAATTATTCGAGAATTAGTTGAATCATTTAGTGTCCAATTAATCATCCTTTCTCATAATAAATCCTGGCTTGATCAAGTTTGTGCGGGATGTCGTGCATTAAATGGCTGGTACTATGAGATCACTGGATATACTAAAGAGGGTCCGCATATTGTTCCAATTTCTTGGGCGAGATGGAAAGAAAGACTTAAGTTAGTGGACGCAATTGCTAATGATCCAAAATCAAGTACTTTGAAGCTTCAACAAGCAGAAGAAGAAATAAGAATAGTGATTTCTGACCTCACATCTGAGTTATATCTGAAAGAAAGAAGAGTCCAAGTAGGTCCACATAAGTTGAATTCCGCGAAGGTTCAGAAGATATTAACCGAATGCGGTGTTGAATCTTCGTTAGTTGATCGAATCGTCCAAACTTTTGGTACTACGGATGATTCTCATCATGCCCCAGCCAAATATGTACCTGATCGTGAGAGGATTAAACGCTATCATTCCTGGGCGCATGAATTATCAAAGCTGTTGTGATGTGGTTTCGGAATTTATCAAAGATGTTTTATCTTCAATTCATGTTGCGTTCATTTCACAAGCAGTTCGGCCTAACCACTCGCTGGAGCGGACTAGGGATGCGGGCGCTTTTGATGTCGAGTGGTCTTATCCCTGGCCGCTCAGTTCGCAGCCGTTAGGCAGCACAGCTTCAATCTGGATCCGAAAATACTTAGAAGGAGGTTGACATGGCAAAGAAACGAGACACATACAAATACTATTTCAAAGTGGGCAACAAAATCGTTCATGGCGGCAAAACTCAAGACTTAGAGCGAAGGGAGCAAGAGCATCTTCAGAAGTGGCCAAAGGGGCACATAGTTCAAGTAGGCCGCCGCACGACAGAAGAAGCTGCAAGAGAATGGGAACAGGATAAAGGCTTTAGCTAATCTCGACACTTACGATCCTACCTGGTGCTGCCCAACATCCGCTGGAGTTGACCGCCTAATCTCGGCCCGAATTCGAGGTTTGCGTGGTCAAGTTGGCAGTCTTTGCCAGAGGCAGCCACTGCAAACCCGGTGGCAGTTCAGCTTTTCCGTTATGCAGACTCGAACCCTGTTTGAGTGGCGCAAACCCGACCGTGAGCCTTCTGTCTCCAAGCGTCCTCGGACGCCCAACCGTAAAAGCCGCGCTGTGATCAGGGACGCTCTGCTTTTGGCCCACCGTGGCAAAGCGATTTGCATTTGACACTTGAGTTGTTGTGTGTTACAATAGCAAGCAGATATTGACCGACACCTAGCCATCGTTGCCGTCATCGTAGCTGGTAGCTAATGTAGGAGGTGAGAGCATGAGACATTGAAGGCCGACCTCTTCTGCAAGTCAGGAGGGAGTTGGCTTTTGTTGTTTTTGCTATTCTGGCAGTTTGCCATTTCAATGCTGTGGAAAAACATCGGCCTAGTATCCCAAATCGGGTGACTAGGCGGACAGGTATCCAGATAACAAGTAGTTGGGCAGAATTTAATGGATGAGAAAATGTATTCTTTTGTTTTTTAGATTCGATTACATCTACATCCCAATTAAAGGTGATAACCATGATTATCTCTCTACCTTGGTATGTTTTATTTCTAATCATCATATCTGCTGTTGCTTTAACCTTATTACTTCAAAAAAGTATTAGGAGAAGTCTTAAACTCATAAAAAACAAAGCGGTTTTCATAAAGCATTACTGGTGGTTTTCAATCTTCTTTGTGTGCCTTTCAATTGCTGCTTATATATTCATTTTTAAGTTTTTTCCTGAAAAAGATCTAAACATAGCAGTCAGCGTTGTAGATACCGCACTAACGATTATTTTCGCAGTTTTCGTAGGGTACTATGCATTTATGCAAGTTGCAGAAATTCGTGTAAATAGAAATAGAGAAGAAGCTGATAGATATCTTGCCGAAAAAAATTATTTTAGGGCGGCATCAAAATATGAAGAGCTATTGAGAATGAATCCAAATGACTACCATAGTCTGTCCAATTTACTTGAAATCAAGCTTATCGATGGGAAAGATGAGTATTTTCAACTACACATCGACGAACTGCAAAAATCTGTCATTGAACCATCTGAAAATATCACTTGTTTCTTTCTAAAAATAGCAAGAGAGCTATTTCTGCAGCGAATTGGAGATGCAAGAACACAAATTCATCTTCTTGTAGAATTCGTTAACGAAAATCCTAATGCGCTTTCAAATCATAGATGGAGGTATAACGACATTAGCTCATCCAAACGTTTTCAGGATCTTACGGGTGAGGCATTGGAAATCTTTCAAAATGCAATAAGATTTTTAGAAAACAAATTAAAAGGTGATGAAAAAGAAGCTTTCGAAGAGGAAGATTACGCTCTTACGGAATATAACAAAAGAATAGAAGAAGAAAAGAAACAGCAAGAAGCAAAACCCAATACATCCTAAAAACAAGGACACGCTACAGGCCCACTCTCTGATGGTGCGTGCCCAACAAAACAATGCACCAGACCGCTCAAATGCGCTATTTCTCGGAGTTAGGCATTGCTCTTGAAGTGTTATAGTAGATTGGAATATCATGCCTTCGAGTCGCGGCAGGTGATCTTCACGTTAGTGCAGACTCGAAGCCTGTTTGAGCGGCGCAAACCGACCGTGAGCCTTCTGTCTCCAAGCGTCCTCGGACACCCAACCAAAAGAGCCGCCCTGCGATCAGGGCGGCTTTGCTCTTGGCCCACCGTGGCAACGCAGGATTTGGTCGCTGTTACAAAGGCCGGCGATCTCCTTCCCCGCTACCGCCAGCAGGTTCAGTTCCGGGCGGAAGCGGGGCAGGTTGACTCAGTGGAGCCAATCTTCCAGGTTTTGTCAAGTGGCCGAAAGGTGATATAATGCAGTTGCTTTGATCCCGATGGGATGATGGCCCTCTTGGGAGTTAACGGGATAATCCTGGAGAAAGATGCATTCGATTTTGGAGATTCGATCCGAAGTTCAGAAGGCCCTCAATGCCAACTCACCCGTCGTGGCCCTGGAATCAGCCCTGATCTCTCACGGGCTGTCGTATCCCCAGAACCTGGAGACGGCGCAGGCCCTGGAACAGGCGGTGCGGGAGAATGGGGCAGTTCCGGCCACGATTGCCATCATCGAGGGGAAGATCAGAGTCGGGCTGACGGAGGGAGAGCTGAAACGGCTGGCTACTCAAAAAGGGGTGCGCAAGGTTAGCCGGCGGGACCTGCCCATCGCCGTGGCGCGGGGTGAGGACGGGGCGACGACGGTGGCAGCCACGATGTACGTAGCCGCCCTGGCCGGCATCGAAGTCGTGGCCACCGGTGGCATCGGCGGGGTGCACCGGGGACAGCCCGCCGACATCTCGGCCGACCTGCCGGAGTTGGCCCAGACTTGCGTGGCCGTGGTCTGCTCAGGGGCTAAGTCCATCCTCGACCTCCCGCTCACCCTGGAATGGCTGGAGACCCACGGCGTGCCCATCCTGGGCTACAGCACCGATGAGTTCCCCGCCTTCTACTCCCGCCAAAGCGGCCTGCCGGTGGACGCCCGCGTGGACACTCCTGATGAAGCGGCCAGCATCATTCGCGCGAAGTGGGAGTTGGGGCTGGGAGGTGGCGTGCTGGTGGCGGTGCCCGTGCCCCTGGAGGCGGAACTGCCCCGCGAACTCGCCGAGGAAGCCATCGCGAGGGCTTTGACAGCAGCCCAGGAGCAGGGGATCACTGGCAAGGAGTTGACCCCTTTTCTGCTCAGCCAGATCGCCCAGTCTACCGAAGGGATCAGCGTGGAGACCAACATAGCTTTCTTGAAGAACAACGCCGCCGTGGCAGCGCGGATTGCGGGGGCGTTGAGGGGGATGGGGTAACTAGGGTTGAGGCTCTCTCTCCCTGGCACATTGGCAACCTGACCGTGCCCCTTCTCTCCGCCGCCTTGCTCTATCTGATGGGATAACACGGATTGGCCGAATTAACGGATCAAGTGGCTCAGGCTGAGGAAGAATCCGTAAATTCTGCACATCCTGTTCTAAAAAACACCGGAGGAACATCATTCCCTCCGGTGTTTTTTGATTGGCCAACAACTCTAAATTCACGTGGGTGTGGCTAAAACATGAGTCGAGGCTTTAGCCAGCTTTCTCCGCCTGAAGGCAAGCCATTTTAGTCAGACCCAGGTCATGTTTCCTGTTCGACCAGGACTTCCTCTTTGACAAAGGCCACTTCCTCGACCGGGACTCCCTTCTGGGCAAAAGTCAAACCCTCCTCATCGACATCTATGACCACGGTATCGCCTGACTGGAAGCCGCCGTTCAGCAGTTGTATGGACAGCGGGCTCTCTACCCGCCGTTGCAAGGTGCGCTTGAGGGGGCGGGCGCCAAACTGGGGATCGTAACCCTCCTCGGCCAGCCACTCCCGCGCAGCCTCGGTCAGCTCTACGGTCAAACCTTGCTCGGCAAGACGCGCGCTGATCTCCTTCATTTCTAGCTCAACGATCTGCTTCACCTGCTCTGGGCTCAGAGTGTGGAAGATGATGATCTCGTCAACGCGGTTGAGGAACTCGGGGCTGAAGGTCTTCTTGAGCTTTTTCTGGATCTTCTTATGCGCCTCTTGCTCATCGGGAGTGTCTGCCTCTCCCGGCCTCAGGAAGCCAAGGGTGCCCCCCGTATGGGCAAACTCCGTGCCGATGTTGGAGGTCATGATGACCACCGTGTTGCGGAAGTCAACGATGTGACCCTGCCCGTCGGTCAGGCGCCCGTCCTCCATGACTTGCAGCAAGGCGTTCCAGACGTCGGGATGGGCCTTCTCGATCTCGTCGAAGAGGACGATCTGGTAAGGCCGCCGCCGCACCGCTTCGGTGAGCTGTCCTCCCTCCTCGTAGCCCACGTAACCAGGGGGGGCGCCGAAGAGGCGGGAGACGGTGTGTCGCTCATGGTACTCGCTCATGTCCAGGCGTACCAGAGCTTCCTCGTCGTCGAACATGAACCAGGCCAGCGTCTTGGCCAGCTCCGTCTTGCCAACCCCAGAGGGGCCCAGGAAGATGAAACTGCCGATGGGCCGCTTGGGGTCCTTTAAGCCGCTTCTCGCCCGGCGGATGGCATCGGAGACGGCGTTTATGGCCTCGTCCTGGCCGACGATTCGCTCGTGCAGCCTTTCTTCCATGCTAAGGAGCTTTTCGGCCTCGGTTTCCATCAGACTGTGCACTGGGATTCCCGTCCAGCTAGCCACTACCTGAGCGATGTCTTCCTCGTCCACCACTTCGTCCAGGTTCATCTCCTGTCGCCAGGCATCCCGTTGGTCGTTGAACTCCGTCTCCAACTTCAGGCGCCCGCTCTTGAAACTGGCCGCCCGCTCGTAGTCCCGCGCTGCCCAGGCGGCCTCTTCCTCGGTGATCAGCTTCTGCAGATCGGCCTTCATGGCCTTGAGATCTGGCGGCATGCTGTAGATGGCGACGCGCAGTTTCGCTGCTCCCTCGTCAATAAGGTCTACGGCCTTGTCGGGAAGGTGGCGGTCCGTCACGTAGCGCTGGGAGAGCCGGGCGGCTGCCACCAGGGCCTCGTCGGCAAAAGTGACCTTGTGGTGGGCCTCGTAGCGGTCGCGAAGCCCTTTCAGCATCTCGATGGTCTCCTCAACGGTGGGCTCCTCCACGTAGATGGGAGAGAAGCGCCTCTCCAGAGCGGAGTCCCGCTCGATGTACTTGCGGTAATCGTTCAGGGTGGTGGCCCCCACGCACTGCAGCTCGCCCCGGGCCAGGGCAGGCTTCATCATGCTGGAGGCATCCAGGGCTCCCGCGCCAGCCCCAGCTCCGACCACGTTGTGCAGCTCGTCAATGAAGAGGATGATCTCCCCCTCGGCCCGCTGGATTTCTTCGATGGCCGCTTTCAGGCGTTCCTCGAACTCGCCACGAAGGCGAGAGCCAGCCAACATGGCCGCCAGATCCAGAGAGACGACTCGTTTGCCCATCAGTATCTCAGGCACGTCGTCATCTGCGATTTTCTGGGCCAGCCCCTCGACGATGGCCGTCTTTCCCACGCCGGCCTCGCCGATGAGCACCGGGTTGTTCTTGGTGCGCCGCGACAGCACCTGGATGACTCGCAAGATCTCCTCGTCACGGCCAATGACCGGATCCAGTCTTCCCTCTTTAGCCAACTGGGTCAGGTCGCGGCTGTATTTTTCGAGGACACGGTAGCGGCTTTCGGCGAACTGATCGGTCACCCGTTGGCCGCCGCGTACTTCCTTAATGGACTCGTGGATGCGGTCTTTGGTAACGCCGTAGTCGCCCAGAATGCGAGCCACTGGGGTGCCTCGCTCGCTGGCGATAGCCAGGAAGAGGTGCTCGGTCGAGATGTACTCATCCTTGAGCTTGCTGGCCTCCTCGTTAGCTACATCTATGACCCGCTTGAGGCGGGGAGTGATGAACACCTGGCCGGTCCCGCCGCCGTAGATGGCGACCTTGGGGCTGGCCTTCAGCACCCCGTCCAGGCGGCTTTTCACCGTCTCGATGTTCGCCCCCAGCTTCTCCAGAATCTGAGGGATGACGCCCTCCGGCTGCTCCAGGAGAGCCAGCAGCATGTGCTCGGTGTCCACCTGGTTGTGGCTGTAGCGCTGCAATATCTCGTACGACCGGGTGGCTGCATCCAGCGCCCGCTCGGTGAAACGATCAAATCTCATCATGGTAATTCACCTCTCTAATCTCTTACAAAGCTGGCTTAGTAGCGCAAAAGCGCTCCGATGTGGCCCGCCTTCTCCAGGGCCGGGCTGTCTCTCACTACCTCGACCTGCCCTCCTTGGTCAATGACCTCTCGCACGATCAGGTCTACAGCAGCATCTATTTGCTTTACTTTACTGCCGCAGAAGGGGCACTCCTCCTGGGCTTGAGCAACGATGTAGCCGCACTGTTCACAACGGTAGGCAGTGGCTTTGTATCCTTCGGTTACCAACAAGATGCGCACTCGTCCCTCGTACATAGCTCCCAGGGTGTCGGCCAGCCCGATGGCCCCGGCCCCGCCCTTGGCTGCTGCGGTGATGACGCTCTCCACGAGTGCCTTCTCCCTCTCGCGCTCAACCTCCGCTATGATTTCCAGCGAACGGTCCAGTATATCTGCCTCCGAGGCGGTCATAACTGCGGGGAAGCTGCCCACTATCTGTTCTTGTAAGTCTTTGGGCAGCATTTCCTGAAACTGGGCCACGGTCTGGTCTGTGCCGCCCAGAATGATGCGACTGCACCGTCCCCCCCCGCAGAACTTGGCCGTCAACTCGGCTGCCTCCTTGAGATTGCGCTGGGCTATCTCCTCCTCCCTCCGTCCAGTGCGCCCCGTTACCCCACCCCGACGGCCAGCCGCCGAGCCGCGGCCGTGCTTCATGCGTTTCACTTCCTCACCAATAGTCCCGCTGGTCTCCTGCAATTCCCCTAGTTGGAAGAGGAAGAGGCGTGCTCCCTCTTGATCCACCAGCACAACCCCATAGCGTCCGTAGGCGTCGAGGATGTTGGTCAAGGGCTTGATGTAGGGTCTCTGGCCTACGTAGGCGTGGTTTTCCACCGGCACAGCCAGGGGGTAGGCCCGCCAAAAATCCTGCTCCAGGCAGGAAAATAATACCACCCCCTTGCCTTGCCAGTCGTACTCGTGGTCGAAATATCGCTCCACGGCGCCGACATCTTTGCGCCGTGCCTGACCTGATATCTCCTTCAGCAGGCCCCTCAGCACCAGCTTGTACTCATCAGTGGTACGCTTCGTCGGATCAACGTCCAAGTACAAGCTTAGCACCGGCGATTCCTCGCTGTGAAAACGCACTAGCTCTTGCAGATCGTTTTCGCTGAACATGCTCTAGCCTCCTTTTGCTTTAGTTTTCAGTAAGCGTTCAGGTGTCATTGCGAGGCACGGTTTTTTGTGCCGAAGCAATCCCCAATCGCCGATTCGGAGATCTCTTCGCAACGATTGCTCCCAACGACGATGGAGATTGCTTCGCAAAAA
>SDBT01004234.1_pt1 | contig 24447 bp, 16 predicted proteins | sample 2277101 | NCBI WGS metagenome assembly SDBT01 (sample SAMN10404973, study PRJNA504765) | marine sediment metagenome | isolation source: marine sediment core GS10_PC15, 103 cmbsf | place: Arctic Ocean: Southern Knipovich Ridge | collected 2010 | reverse complement strand
TGTGTTGCTGTCTGCAGATAAGGCGTGATTTCCGCAAATACCGAGCTCAATAATAAAATTAATACCAAATTTAAACGAATAAACGCCAATTATACTCCTGATTTAATATAAAGCCGCCCCCGAGAACCCGGGGCGGCTTTAAAGCAGGCATGAAGATTTATTTCCTTATTTAAGCAGTAGCATTTTATGAGTTTTTCTAAAATCACCCGCTTCTATACGATAGAAATAAATGCCGGAGCTTAATGATTCTGCAGACCACTGAATTTTGTAAGGGCCCGCAGGCTGATTTACATTATCCAGAATTCTCGCAACTTCCTGGCCAATTACATTATAAATTTTCAAAGTTACATTTGTCTTCTTTGCCAAAGAATATTCAATGGTAGTTAGCGGATTAAAAGGATTGGGATAATTATTCTTTAAATAATAGGTATAAGGATTAATAATATCACCAATTCCGGTTGGGTATCCGAGGGGAGAACCAGTAACATCCGAAGTTCCAAGCGTAAAATAAGTACCGTTATCAAGTTGAGCGCCGGCAAATTTTATTTCAGGACCAGTAACCACTGCGGAAACAGCAGCCGCTTCAAACACACCTTCTGCCTGCGAACGGGTTAATAAGAAGTAGCCGGACTCATCGCCAGCGTCCTGAGTCAGTGTAAAAGTGATGTCCATAGATTTAGTAAAAGTCTCAGATGCGTCATAGTACCAAACACGCCTAAACCTTGCCTGCAAAATTCCTCCAAGATCGGATTCTGTTGCATCGGTTTTACCGTCATGGCCTATAATTGTATACATCTCGGATATAAATAATTTTTCGTCAGATAAATCGGAGAAATCAGAAGTCACATACACTTCCCCCGATGTATTTTCAGCTTCACCGCCCCAGATAGCGCTTACATTCTGCATATTTTCCATGTGGGTATCACCCATTGGGACATAAGATACTTTCCAATTTGGAAGAGGGCTGCCAACTATTTCACCATGGTGGCCATTACCGCTTAAATCATGAATGGTTGTTCCTTCACCTTCATCAAACTTCCAGTGTCCGACCAGATGTTCATAATAGGGATGATCTGAAGTAATGTCTTTATGACGCCATTCCTTAATAGTTTCATTATCCAGCGCTTCATGCCAGATACGTACTTCATCAATTTTACCTGGGTACTTATCGGGATAAGCTTCTGTGCCATCCTGGGCAAATACTAACGGATTATGTTCTTCATTAACAACCGGGCCTATTTCCCTACCAGGCACAAAATTCTCGGCAAAAAGAAAGGGACCGAGAAATCTATTATCTGTAAAAACAGTAATGGAATCGTTGGTAACACCGGGAGCGCTTCTGTCTAGGGAGAACCCAACATGATGCCAAAAATTATCATAAATATTTTCAAGATCGAAATCGATATCGAGTCTAGTAGTGTCGGCAAAGTTTAAATCCCATGAATTATCTTTGGCAGCCATATTCCAGCCGTTGTTGTTGCCTGAGTCCCAGTCTTTATTTGATACAAAGGCGGGATCGCTATCAATTCCCGTGCCAATTTTCAACCATACTTCAACGGTGAACGAACGCTCAGACCTAATATCAAAATCATCGGAATAAGGTACTCTTACATATTGTGTACTTTGTATTTGGGCAGATATTAGATATTCAAGAGTTTTGCCTGCCGGAGTTATTTCTGTGCTGAAAACATGTTCATAACCACCTAATCCTTCTAAGTCATCTTCAGATAGAGGACGGTTATAAATAGATACTGCAGCAACGGCCAATTCGTTATCTTCACCATTATCATCAGCGAAAAACAATACTTTATTATCTGCGGAAATTGGGGATAAAGCGTAATCGCCATCTGTAGGTAAAGTTTGTTTTTCCAAAACTTTTTCGCCATCGAGATAAAGTATGGCATTTATAATTGTATCGCCTAAGCTAATGGCTAAAGAAGCGCGATACCATTCGCCCTGTTTTACATAAGCGGAATCTGTCCATCCAAGTACCGGAGAGCCAATTTTACCTTCGGCGTTAATAAATAATTCAGCGTCACTACTATTCATAGCATCTGCCTGGTACAAAGCATAAGGAATGCCCAATGCAGGAATCATAACATCCATTGAAATGGTGTAACGGTTCACTTTTGTTGCTCCCTCATCGAAACCGCGGGCAACCATATTATGATTGGCTTCATAATAACTGGCCACACCAATTTGTGCAGCCCCATCACTCTCATATGGTCCTTCAACGCTTGTATGGTTTCCAACGAGATTCAAATCTTGTCCAGTTGTCGCCGCCGTCAGGTTTTCGGAATCGTTAAAATCCCACAAACCTACAGGTTCGCCAACTTCAATAAAGTGACCATATCCACCCAGATCTTCGATCTCTTCAATAGTTAATGGGCGGTCATAAAGAGCCAGTTCAGCAATATCAATAGGGGCGTCTTCACCATCATTGTCGCCGAAAAACATAATGGAATTTGAATTAAGCGGGCTGTCTAAAGAGAGACGATCATCAATGGAGCGCGGTGAACCATCACGCAGAAATTTGCCATCCAGGTAATATGTGTACTGAACGCCCAGATCGGCAACGATGATCAAACGATACCATCCTTCCGTATCTGTAACCTTATGAAAAGAGTAGCCGGTTGTTCCAACTCCTAAATTCCCCTCGGATCTTATAAAAGATTCCCAATCACTATCGGTGGGATCACCATCATTATCTGTGGCGTGAAAGGTATACCAAACGCCGGTTGCCGGAATATGGAAATCGATGACTAGTGAGTATTGATTTACACGGCTGGATGTTGAATCCGGATAGGCTGGATCAAATCCATTGGGGAAAATATTGTGCGAACAGCGGTAAAAACTGCCGAGCAAAACCTGAACCGCTCCATTGCCTTCTTCCGGACCGCTGACAGGCAGAAATCCATTGATATCAGCATCAACAGTTACCGTGTCTCTTACCAAAACTTCACCTACCATTGCTTCTTCCAGATTTGAAGCATTGTCAAATGTCCAATGACCGACTAAGCCGTCCGTCGGTAAATCTCCTGTTTGGGCGCTTAAAATAGTTGCCATCATAAGCAGCGCAAATATTAATTTAAACATGTTATACCCCTTCCAAGAAGTTTAAATGAATTCTTATAGCCACCGGCATCTTTAACCGATGGTTTTAATTAACTTTCCAATGGCCCTGCTTTACCAGGATCATTAGAAAACGTGGTAACTTTAAACTTTCATAATACCTCCTTTAAATGATTTGAATGGTTAGAAAATAATAATCCACGTTTAATTATAAATTACGGTTGATTATTAGAATACTATACCTAAAGACAGCCGCGAACTGCTATCAAGAATTCCCCAATCTGAATAAGCATAATCAATCCGGAAACCTAAATTATCTTTAAGATAGAGATCAAGACCTAAGCCGAGGGTTAATCCGTTTTCTGCATATTCTTCAAAAAGATTTGAATAACCCACACGAAGAAAAAACATGTCTTTAAATCCATACTCAAAACCCAAACTTATGCTTTCTGTCGTATTCGTTGGATATTGAAAGTCAAGTGTGCCAAGAAGCGAGCCCAGAGCGCCAAACTCTCTTTTGTAACTAATACCAGCCCTAAAGAGGATTGGTAATGGAAAATGGTCTGTCTTATAAGACACCGGTATGCGATCGATATTTTCATTATCTTCATCAGGGTCCACTGTGGTATCAAGATCGCGGCCGGAGAGACTAATGTTGCCGCCAAAGTTGCTTATACTCATTCCCATTTGCAGCCCTTCCACAGCCGGTCGGTAAAATATACCCAGATCAATGGCCGCTGTTCCTCCACTCACATTCCAGATGCTCTGGCTAATATACTTTCCTGTTAATCCAAAAGAAAAACGTTCGGTGAGAGCGGCCGCAAAGGTCACCGCAACAGCAATGTCAAGTGCCTCATATAATTCGCCGGTCCCTTCAGGCCGTTCAACGGTCCTAACGGGTTGTTCACCGTAAGAAAGACTGGTGAAGCTTAACCCGAGCGAAGAATTAAAAAACGGAAGAGGAAAAACAGCCCCAATAAAATCATGATTGGTTTCCACAAGCCAGTTATTATGCATAAACTCGACCTGAATACCGGATAACCATACAATACTTGCCGGGTTATAATAGAGCGCTGTGGGTCCGTCTGCTACGGCCGTGTAGGCGCCGCCCAAAGCCATAGCACGCGCGCCCACGCCAATTTCCAGAAAAGAAGCTGCTGTCGTGCCGCTGCCGCTGACATCCGTCTCGAACTGTGTCCAGACCGGTTGCTGTATGATGATCAAAAGGAATAAGATAGTTATTTTGCGCATAATCATAATTATGCCTTTCATCATTTATTTAATAATAGCAAACTTTCCCCGCTTTATATCGCCGGAGGGTGTTTCAACAACAAAGAAATAAATACCATGAGCGATTTCCAACCCGTCTTTTGTACGTAGATCCCATATCGCCCTGCTATTCTCTTCTGTTGCCTGGTGTTCAATTTTCCGGACAAGCTTTCCGGAAGAGGTGAATATGTGGATTGTACAATTCTGAGGTAGATTTACAAAATCAATTCTCCGGTCCCCCCGGCCCTCGTCTTCTTTAATAATCTTTCGTTCGAGTGTACTTAAGGCGATATAAGGATCAGGGACCACATAGATATTATTCAGATCTTCTTTAATTTGCGATTCAACGATCATATTGCCTTCGATGGTAAACTCAAAAGTATCATGCCGGTCAAAGGGTTTACTGCTGATAATCTGCAGCAGATCGCCATCTTCAGGCAATACCCGCCGGTCGGTCTCTGAGTCTTTCGGATAGTAAAAATTCCACTTCCAGAGTTGTTTTTTATCTTTCGCGTTATTAGCGATGATTACCCGATCGCCGCTTTTAAGAAAGGATTCTGTTGAATCACGTTTTGCAGGCACATAAAAGAATTCTACAAGAAAGGGTGTTTCTTCATCAGTGACATCCCAGATACTAAAATTAGTTACTGTTCCGAAAATCGACGTATCCGCGCCTACCTGACTAATTCGTATTTCATAATCCCGTTTAACCTGTTTACCGGACAATTCTTCAGTCATATCCTTTATGGTAAGCGCTGAATTTCCTTCTGTCCACTGAACCGATTTTAATCCCAGCCTGTCATTTTTAAGAAAGGCTTGAATTCCGTTAAAAATAAATTCATCCGCCTCAGGATTGGTCTCAGGATCATTGATTGAGAGGAGCGCAAGATTGTCTCCGTTTGTCACAGAATACGAAGTCATTTGATTGGTTACCCCGGTATAGAGCGTAGAGTCATATTGTTCAAAGCGTGCGTCGTCATCGAACTCAATGCGGTATGTATGATTATGCTTGACATCCCGCGGATTATAAACCTGTAAAGCAATCGTGCCTGTTCCATTTCCTGAAACATGACGGATATTCTCCTTACTGATTTCAGGTTCGATGTAGCCGGCCGGGCTTTCATGCGGGATTACAATAGCCGTATTTTGGTCGAAACCGATTGGCCTGCCCAAGGGATCGGTTTGAATATTTGCACTTGACTCGGTCGGTGAAATGGTCATTAAGCCTTTCCGGTCAGTAATGTCAGGATAAAAAGATTCGTGGTAGCCCTGGTCGACGGAAACTATAGCATAATAGTAGCTGCGCCCATTTGTAACGGATGAATCAATATAAAAATGTTTGAGCCCGCTGTCCGTCCCCATGTTGTAAGAAATACCCAGGTCGCTGTCCGGGCCGATTTCGCTGCCGATGCGGACAGGATGCAGGCCTTTTAGTCCGTTATCGAGATCATAGATAGCTAAGGGTTTGAACAAAAGCGGATTGCCAAATCCATCGGTGATCGTTTTTATTTCATTGAAAGTAGGTTCAGTGCTTTTATAGATGTAATATGCTTCGAAATCCTGTCCGTATACCGGATCCCTGGATTTTTCCGCAGAATGGCTCCATTCCAGATATACTTTCCCATCACCCCCGGTCGTCTTAAGAATGGGTTTTCGTGGCGGCTTGGCAAAATTGTAGTCATTGTCATAAATAACCTGCATGGTTCGTTTATTACGCAGAATATCTTCGCGGTCATTTCCAAACAGCAGGGCAATGGCATAGCGATGTGTTTTTTCGGTATCTACAAACTCCACGAAGCCGCTTCCGTAAGTAAAGGCTATATCCCGCTGGTAGCCCGCCCGAATTTTATACGTGTCCGGTTGTATCTCGATATCCCAGAAGTATTCATCATCGGCCATGGTATCGTCAACATCACGCAGATACCAGGACGTCAGGCCTACCTGATCGGACTCGTCATTATCAGCGAACTCAAAATTGGGTTCACCTAAATCCGGCACACCATTAGCCTGGCCAAGATCTGAACCTGTGTAACCCTCATAGAATGGGCCTAAACCGTCTGCACCTAGATCATCGTTTAGCGGCTCAATATCCAGAATCCCATTACCATTTACATCTTCACCCGGATCAAGCATAAGATCGTAATTCAAATCTTCGTAATCCCAGATACCGTTTCCGTTTAAATCTTCCCATCCTATCCAGTCATTATCGTCATCAATGCCATTATTCTGGCTTTCATCGACCATCCCATCCTGATCGTTGTCTATACCATCCTGCGCTAATCCAGGACTTTCCAAAAAGGCAAAACCATAGTATCCCATGGGTAATCCATTAAGCGCGCGAAAATTTATATTCCAGGCGTAAGTAATATCATCAAGATTGTCAAAATCACCATCATCGCCGGTGCCTGAACCACCCAGATCCGGATCGACGTACATTCCTACTATGCATTTATTGAGGTCTTTACCTTCGTTGGTAATATCATAAATGGAGATAAAGATATCTTCAGCCAGACGGTGGCTCCATTGATAATTACGGACTTCGACTTTTAAACCAAGTCCACGCCGTCCTTCGGGCCAGGAACGTGTATCATCAAAAGGGTAGTATTTAAATTCATCATTTTCTCTATCGTCCATCACATAATATGATTCCTGTCCTGCACGAATATATGCTCCATATTCACCATTCCATCTGCCGGCCCGTACACCGGGAATTTCCTGCCCCGGTTCTCTGGTATCACCAGGATAAGAACCCAGCGGCCAGTATTCCGGCCAGGTTTCACGTCTGTGACTTATTGCAAACCACCCCACTTCATTTTGCATGCTTAGGTCAAGAATCCCATTACCATTAAAATCTTCTGCTAACTGCAGTACTCCATCATCTTCACCAAAATCCCCGCTATTTGGAATGCCGTCCACGCCGACATCTTCGCTGACTCCATAAATTTCCGGGATTTCAAGGGCCTCAGGTTGATCCATATTGAAGTATTTAGCTAAAGGCATAAAAGCAAACATGTGTGTATAGTCTGGTGAAATTTCGGCACCACTTCGCCTGTAATTATCAGAGACGATGTGCACAGTATCACCATTCGCATCAACCACCTCTGCAGCTACGAAGAAAACGCCGCTATGCATATAAGAAACTTCCTTTGAGCCTTTCGGCCAGGCAAATTCTGGACATCCTAAAACATAATGAAAAGCAAGAAGACCTGAATTCGTTACCCCTCCCGTTACAAGGTTTCCATCATGGATAAGAAATCGAAAATATTTATCATTGCCACGTGCGGCAGTTGGTTTTGTCAGACTACCGAATACGCGTTCATTGCTACGCGTACCTGAGACAATTTTTTCTTTCTTTTCTCCATCTTTTTGCTTATCCCATTCTTCAGACTGAGCAAAAAGGTGACTTTGAAGAATCAGAAAAAATATCAGAAATAAAACCTGATTTTTAATATGGCGTCTGTGATTTTTTAATTTCAATTGTTTTCACCTCCCTTCAATTATTAAAAACGGAATTCCAATCCAATTTGGATTTTTCTAGGGGAGGAGTAATATCCTGGTTCATTATCTACTTCCCCAAGAGTAAAATGCCCCTCCTGTTCCAGTTTTTCACGCTCAAGCAATTCATCCTCGGGCAAACGTGCATTTTGCCCGGCCCTTCCGGTTGATGAATAGACAGATTCTTCATTAAGATGATCAAAAAGATTATCCACTTTTAAAAAAAGCGCTAACCGATACCCACCCCCGGTGAAGAATTTCATGGCTTTCAAGTCGACATTCCAGCGAATAGATTTGTTATCCCGGTTTCGGTACTCTCGTTCCGCGATATCAAATCTTTCAATAAAAGTAGGGCTATAAGGTAAACCACTGTTCAGAAATCCAACCAGACCGACACTCCAGTCATCGCGCTTTGCGATATTAAGAAACATGTTTAGCGTATGGCGCTGATCCCAATCCAGTGGTAAAATCTTTCTTTCTGTGAATTTAACTTCCTCACCGCCGATACGGGTCGCAGTCTCGATGAGATACAGTGTGTTCGGATCCGATGAACTTCCATTCGCGTAAGCATAGGTATAGTTCAACCCCCCGCTGATTAATCCACCTCGTTTGGTGACGGCAATGGAAATACCTTTAGTGTTGCCATAATCCCTGTTTATATAACGGTCATATCCTACAGCATCAATGGTCGTGCTGCGTTCAATACCGAGTAGATTTTTGAAATCTTTATAATAGGCGGTTATGTCGACGACGATGGTTTGTGTAATTCCTTGCTGAAGACCAACTTCATAGGCCACGGTTTTCTCAGGTTTCAAATTTGTATTACCTAATGTACGACCTTCTAATTGAAATTTATTCATGACATATAGCGGCTCGTTATAAAGATACTGAAAAGAAGGCATCTGAAAGAAATGACCATAGGAAGCATGAAAAGCGCCGGTAGATGAGATTGGGAAGGACAAACCGAGACGTGGACTTAGTTGATACTTTACACTAGCTTCAGCCAGATTTTCCTCTGCTCCCAAATTATATGATTCTGATCTCAGTTGAACAGGATATTTTTCATTTGGAATAAAGGCATCAAAACGCAATCCGGCATTAACAATAATGTCGCCCATTTCAATTTTGTCCTGGATATAGAGGGAGTATTCCTCAGGCTGAATGGTATAATCCCTCCAGAGTGTGAATTCTGAATCCGCGTAGGCGACGTATCTTTCAGCATTATTTATTTCTTCCCAATTCTTCCAGTAATTATTCAAAAAATTCCAATACTCATTAAATTCATGGTCGGCGCCGCTCAGATCAGACTGATTAGGCCATTTTAAATTCTGCCATTCCTGTGTTTCCCGGTAACCCCACGAATAAGTATTTATACGGTGATGCCTAAACTCAAATCCTGCTTTAATAAAATTATACCGGTCTGCCTGCCAGTTAAGATCACCTTTAACCAGGAACATTTCGCGGAAGTCTTTCCCTTTTTTGCCGGTATAAAATCCACTTGTATTCCCAAGTGAAAAACCGTTTGCGTTTGAGCCGATTGGCTGTATCCCTTCGTCGCCCGGATATCTGGCAACTTTATTATCTTTCCGATAGAAAGATTCACCGTCATTATACTGGTAAGAAAGCGCAACATTATAAAAGAAATTTTTTGCGGGAAAATGCTTGAGTGATAGGAAATGTGAATGGGACCAATCTTTGCTCATTGATGTTTCATCCGGCTGGTATCTTCGGGAAGTGCCGCCGCCCTGGGACTTCGAAAAAGAACCGAAAGCCTGGTAGTTAATATTTACCGTCGAACTCGCAATGTATGTCAACTTCGCGGTCATCGAGGTAGAATAAATGTTTTTCAACGGCCCATGCGACAGATCACCGGTTTTTAAAGAATCAGGGATGAATATACCCTGCGTTGATGCAAATTCATCCGGGCTATGCTCCTTGAACCATCGTTCGTATGCGGCAATTTTCCAACCGTCAGCAGCGTTATAGCGGCGCTCATACCACTCCAGGCTTTCCTTATTATTATATCTTCCTGATACTAACAGTCCCAGTTTCTGTGAAAGGATGGGACCGGAAAGGGTAAATTGTACATCTTTTTCAGCCAGTGGATTGTAGTCGTTGACTCCAAGATAAACATCTGTTTTATTGCTTAACCATTCACCTGCATATATTTGCAGAGTGCCACGAAAACGATCGGTAACCCGTTTTGTAACAATGTTAACAACCCCTGATTGTGCCCAGCCGTACTCCGCATTAAACGTACCACTTATAACCTCAATTTCTTCAACCATTGCATTTTCAACTGGTATATTTATGCCGCCGTCTTGACTATAGCTGTTGCTTACAGGAATACCATCCACTAAGTAGGCAACCTCTCTTGAGCGCCCTCCGCGAAAATGCAACTCACCTCCCGACCTAACAACACTCGGTTGTAATGCAATGACTTCTTCAAGCTCAGTAACCGGCATTATATCAATTGTTTCTGTATTTATAATAGCTGCTGTGTGTGTTCGGTCAAACTCAATGGCTGGTCTTACGGCCTCCACAACAATTGTTTCAGAAGTTAAAGTTTCAGGATTCATTGATATGTTCTGGCGCGTTGTCCGGTCAATACTTATAACAAGATTGGTTACCTTTGAAGTAGCGTATCCCACATAGTAAAATGAAACATCATACCTACCCGGGGGAATATTGATGATCATATAATATCCATCAAGATCTGATGATGCACCCAGAGTCGTACCCTCAATTACAATATTTGCGCCGGCAAGTCCTTCGCCGGTTGCGGCGTCTTCTATAATCCCTGTCAGTTTCCCTGTAGTTCCTGCAAGAATGGTCTGTACGAAAAAAAATAATATGATCAATAAAAGACATCTGATGATTTGCATTTCAAAGCACCTCCTTAACTAGCAATTGAATAGTTTTTTATGTGGAGTAGTCTTTGTGGGTTGTATGGCTGCTGAGTCTGACCAGTTTTTTGTTTTCTTTCTGTTTGATACATTTATTACCTGAACTATATTACTATTTTGTTCCCCTTCAAAGGTTTGGGAGTTTCTATATATGGACACTTTTTACCTTTAAACTCAATCTAAAAGATCACATTGATTTATTTTCTTTGTTAGTGTAAATAACACAATATCTATTAAAATATGTATACTTATTGTTAAAAATAAAATAACTGTTTATTAATTTAAGGTTAATATCTATCGCACCATTAAAACGTTCTCATTATCATTAATAATAATTGTTTTTTCAATATTTTCTGTGCAATGTGTCAGTCAGTAAACTGATCCGCCTTTCGGCTGATAATCAGTGGCGAATTATTCGGGTTAGTTATTTTTAAAAACTGTGAAATGGCCTGCTAATTAAATGAAAAAATAATTGTAATCTCCTTCCACCCAATCACTGTAGTTAAGATTATAATTTCTTCCAAAATTATATTAGCGAGAATATCTTAATTCCGACCTTTCGTCAACTCAAAACTATCCTGCATTCTGCCGTCAATGTCAAACATATTAAATAAAAGCCTATCCTTGTTAATATTAACCAGTGCATAATGATGGCCTCTGTATTTTTTGGCGTTAAACCAGGCGGGCGTCGGCGCATGGTCTTCAATATCGCCGCCGGCTCCCCCGCTTTGAATATAGATCACACCATTTGATTCAACTGTTTTATTTCCCTTGATAGGCCAGGAACGTTCATAAGAATGCAAATGACCATAAAAAACAATATCTACATTATATTTTTCATAAAGAGGTATAATCTGACGCATATCTAAATCACCCCAGTTCGTTTCAGCAGTTTCCCAAGTATCTCCGTAATCATCCTGGTCAGAAGTATAAGGGGGATGATGATGCACCACAAACTTCCAGGTTGCCTTAGAATTAGCCAGCTGTTCTTCAAGCCATTTATATTGTCTCCCTCCTTCCCTGAATTCATTTTTTCTTGCGTTACTGTTAAGCATGAAAAAATCGGCATTGCCATAAGTAAATTTATAATAAGCCTCAGGTTCTGGTAAAGAATGATAATGTTCGTACCAGTAAAGATCGCCTTCACCATTCCCTGCTACGGGAAAAAAAGGTATGCGGCTGGCAACCTGAGTAATTCCAACAAAATATTCGTGAGTCCATTCAAACCTATGCTTTTTTGTACCGCCGTCTGATAAGTCACCTAAAACGATTGCAAAATTGGGTCGTTTATCCCACACCGCTTCGGCAATTTTATTATTGATGTGCGGCCGCGCTTCCGTATCGCCAAAAGCAGCAAAGGAAAAAGCGGTGTTCGCATCGACAGCCGTAATAAAGGTAAGAACACCGGAATTGATTTTATTGCCATTGTCAGAAGTTGAAGTAATCCGGTAAAAATAACGGGTAGCGGGTTCAAGTCCTGTGAGTTTTACTTCCTGCAGACGTTTCGGGGTCTCAACATATTCAGTTTTATCCATGTTATTAGTTATTCCATAATCTATTCTAGCTTTTGCCGGCCGGTCTGTTTCCCATAATACATTTATTTGATCCAGTGTTGCATAATTCAAATATGGTCCTGCCGTATAATGAAACTTGTCCTTATAAAGTTTCCCTTCTATCACAAGTGTCTGGAGTTCTTTGTATTGCTTTTGTATAATGGCCGGAGATAAAGCATAATTGTATAAACGGACTACTTTTACAAGATTTGCAAATTGCATATACGGTTCATTTTGCATATAAGCGGCTAATTCAAATTCCTTTTCTGTAATCTTTTTAATTTGGCCGGTAAGATCAACAGAATCTACTCTTTTACCATTCTTATACAGTGTGACTGATTCACCATCGCAGACACCTACAAGATGTGTCCAGTACTTTTTAAATCCTTTTTTATATTTCATTTCTGAGACTAATTGCCGACTATCTGCAACAGAATTAATTATAAAAACCGCATTATCATTATAAAAACCGATCAGCCAGGCCGGTTCTTCATTTTCTTTGCGACTTCTTAATGTAGCAAGTGCGCCTACGGGTTTGTTTACATGATACTTAACCCATAATTCTATCGTAAAAGCATCTTTAGGAAGATCAGTTTTTTTAAGAAGATTTGTTATTCTTTCTGTCGGTTTTTCATTATGAAAAACTAGAGGTTGACTCTCAGTGCGGATAATGGCGTGGGGGAAGATCGGAACTTCTGGTTTAAAACCAGGATAATTTTCTGCTCTGCCTTCCAACGAATAATCAGGCCAAAAAATCCAGTTTCCCAGTATTTTGTTTTGAGAGAAAACAAGTAAGGGTATATGAATACATATTAAGAAAATAATTTTTCTCAACACAATCTACTCCTATCTGCTTTGCTTCGATCTTTTTAAAATTCAGGATTTGATTTTTTGAATAAACGAGTTCGGTTTTACTAATTTTTATTACTTCTAAAATGTTGAAACTTCGCCGACCGTATGCTCTGTTTATAATCACTAATCACTTTCCTGTTTTCGGCCTGGCATTAGATAGTATACCCTCAACATTATCTACTTTTTTACGGTTTTACTTGTACTTATTCACAGGAGTGTATAAGACCATGTCTTTCCAACCACCAATCATGTTATTTTTCATTTTTTTAAAGCTTTTTTGATTATAAGATTTTTATATATATGTTTGATTATATAAATGTTTATATAATCAATTTATATAAAAAGAATCAAATGTCAAGCTTCAAGCTAAAAAAAATTTAAACATTTCGAGATTGACTATTATGAAATATGATTTCCTGGCTACGGACATACATTTATTTTTCCCAAGATTCGATACTCCTAAATTAGTCCCGCACGATAATCAGGTAGGATAGCGGAACCTTAAACAAATACCCACCCTGTTCCCCTGCAGAGATAATCAAATAATCTCCATCAAATGTGATCCCCTCAGCCGGCTCGTAGTCTTCTATTTCGATTGGTAGCCAGGAGATCTTTCCATCGAAATAGACATCAGAATTATCTTTGACTTCGAACAACCATATCATCTCGTTCGTTAGGAGTACCAACTTTTTTCCATCCGGGGTTACATCGGCTGCTGTAACATTGCTTCGAGTATCAAATCGGTCTAACAGAGTCAGCGTATTCACGGTACCGATTTCTGCGGAGTCTAAACGATATAATTTAGTATGAGTATCATCGTAGTGTTTTGTTAGAATATAGAGTTTTTCATTTGCCCAAAAAAGGGCTTCTGCGTTAAAATTTTCCTTTTTTGCCGGTATTTCCGTCTGGTCTGGATAGGAATAAAAAATTTTCGATTTGACGCTTGTTTTACCTTGTTCTGGATAAGGTTCGTTGATGATATAAATGACCAAGTCCCGTCGATTTTGATGGTTGTTACCTATATCTCCGATATATATGTTACCTGAATTATCCGTAGCAATATCTTCCCAATCCACATTCACCGCATCTGGGATTAAAACACCTGTATAATTTTGATTTCGCTGTGATGTTATTATTTTTCCATCATGAGAAACGGGAAAGATACGTGGTATATCACCTGAATCATTATGTGACCAATAAACGTCTTTCCATAGTTTGCTTTTAACAAATCCGGAAGGCTCAAGATTCGCTGGAGGGCCTAAAGAGCCATACGGTTTTAGTGAAACTGGCTTCTTATCCGGGAGGGATACACTTTTGGTGATTAGTTGACTCAGAGTATTACCAAAGAACATAAATATGACTACTGTGATTAAAAAAGAATTCAATAGATTTTTCATACTTAACCTCCTTAAGATCGAGTTCCAAAACGATTCCGTGATAAGACTCATTACTTCCATAGATATAAATACTGTATTATTAATATATTATGAATTTTTAAGGATCTCTTAAATAAATATTGAGCCTATCCCTAACAACCTACAGCTTATATCCTAAAAGCCACTCCCTAAGTTGATCTGATAATCTTTCTAATCATATCAAGAGTTATTTTAATGGCGGGCGGGTCACCAAGTTCCGGGACCACGAGATCAGCCTCTGAGAAATCCTCTTTTTCCGTGTATCTGTTTGTTGTAACAATACAGTACATACCTGCCGCTTTAGCGGAAAGCAGGCCATTGCGGCTATCTTCGACAACGACACATTCGGCCGGTTTAAGCAGCACATGCTGTAAAGCAAGGTTGTAGATTTCAGGATCAGGTTTTTTCTTTGACACGACATCTCCGGCTAAAATAGTATTGAAATGTTTTTTTCTTTCCGCACCAAGCAGTTTTTCAACAATAAGATTGACGGCTCGCTCATTCGAAGTGGAGCATACGGCCAAGTTGATCTCATTATCAATCGCCTCATCAATAAGCCGCGCCACACCCGCACGTAACGGCAGTTCGCCTGATTCTATAATTTGCATAAACAAATCCGTTTTAAGTTTATGCATATCCTTAATAAATTCATCCTTATCCTGCACAATTTCTGGCCAGGTGTTGTTGGTAAAATAATGCTTCATCCTTTCTTTGCCGCCGGCGATCTTCAGAAGCTGAGCATATAGGTTAATATCCCACTCTATATCGAGCCCTTTTTTTTCAAATGCTCTGTTAAAGGCCACCCTGTGCCCATCACGTTCGGTATCAACAAGGACACCGTCGCAATCAAAAATAAGCGCTTTAAGTTGTTTATCCATCTTTAATTCTGTTTTAAGCTTTTCCCGGACTTCCGAACAGGCTGATATTATCAATCACAGCTGCTTTAATCTGTTCAAACTGCTCATCAATGACTCTAAGCGGATTATACTCTGTATTGTGTTGATTGTGATAATTAACAAATCCGTCTATAAATGCATATTTGAGTTGGGTTGAAATATTGACTTTTGCACATCCTAACGATATGCATTTATGGAATACTTCATCTGTAAGACCTGTTCCTCCATGCAGGGCAATTGGAATGTTTGTATTTTTTGCAATATCTTCAAGAAGGAGGTAGTCAATTTTTGGGATGCCCTTGTACACTCCATGAGCCGTACCAATTGCCGGTGCAAAGCAGTCCGGTTTAACCTTTCTGCAGATTTCTACTGATAGATCCGGGTCTGCTAAATGTGCATCCTGGTCCCTAACATCAATATCATCTTCCACCCCGAGAATAGCTCCCAGTTCAATTTCTACCGATACGTCATTAGGACGGGCCATATCAATAACCTGTGTGCTTAAGGCAATATTTTCCTCGAAAGGTTTGGATGATGCGTCAATCATCACTGAAGTCCAGCCTGTATCAATACAATTCATAATAAGGTCCAGGTCTTCACAATGATCAAGATGCAGGGCGACTGGTACCTTCGAATGGCTGGTAAGTTCCTTTATCCAGTTAATGATCGTTTCCGCACCCCAGTAAATAACTGTCTTGGCCGAGGTCTGGATGATGACCGGGGCCTTCAACTGTTCAGCACCTGAAATTAAAGCTCTGGTAGAATTGTAATCGAGGATATTGAAAGCGCCGACGGCATACTCTCCGTCAGCCGCCTTATTTAACATCGATTTCATATTTTCAAGTTGCATTATATTGATTCTGCGTTAAATTAACCTCATTTATTTATATACCGCTTTAATTTTTGTCATATGGCAAAAACGCTAAGAATATAATCCACTATTTATCCAGGATAATATCATTTTCATACCAACAATACAAAGGTTGCTATCAGATAAAAGTATCATAAATCAACTCCTCAATACAGAGTATCCCCGATAGAAATAACCGCCTTTGAAACATCTTTTTACCTTCACACAATTATTTAATCTTGCAGAATAGATAGTTCTTTTATTTACTCATATGTTTAAGTTCTTGTTGAAGGTACTGCATTCCACTTGGGGAGGAGTATCAACGCTGCTAACAGGATAAAAACTCCGAAACCGGTAAATAAAATTTCCCAACCGTAAGTCGCTGATACTATTCCCGGTATCGATAAACCGATAATCTGCCCTGTTGCCCCGAATCCATTAATTACGCCTGTAGCTGAGGAGGCCCCGTCCTTGGGGCCAAAATCAACAGCCGACACACTGGATATGAGCGCATCCGGTCCAAAAACAAGAAAGCCGAGTAAAATCAATAAAACGCTCATCAGCATCATGCTTCCGCTATTTGCAAAGCTGTCAAAAAAGAACAGGACAATAGCCAGCAACGTAAATTCAATTACAATTACAGGCATTCGGCGCGAATTGAAGATTTTATCCGAAGCCCATCCGGCGAAATAAACTCCAAAAATACCGGATAATTCGAACAGCGCGCTTATTCCCGCCGACTCCCCGATGTTGGTGCCGAGTTTCTCAAAAACCATTACAGGTCCCCAAAATAAAATGGCATAGCGCAGCGGTTTTAACAAAAAATAAACGGCTGACAGACGAATGATCATCGCATTTTTGAAAACTTGTCTTATGAGACTTAAGTAGCTTTTCGATTTATCTTCTGATTTAACAGAAGCGGCCAGCGCTGTATCATTTTCTCCGTGATATTTTTCAATCGAAGGTAATCCGGCATCTTCCGGACGATTTTTTTGAAACAGAAAGAAGAGAATCCATATTATTAAAAGGACTGCCGCAGGTCCAAAAAAAGCAAACCGCCAATCACCAAATACAAGTGCCATATAACCCGCAAATAGGCTTGCAACCATTCCACCCAAGGCATAATTCGAGGACCAAATCCCATAAACCCGGCCTCGTTCTTTTCTGGAGAACCAGGCGCTTACATTTTTTACTAAAGGAGCCCAACCGGTCGCTTGAAGAAATCCCTGTAAAAAGAAAAGAACCCCAAAAACAATTGTCATTGACGATAGTCCCATCATAACAGCTACTAATACAGAGGAGAGCATCCCCAACAAAACTACTTTACGTGTCCCAAAACGATCTGCCGCCATTCCCCATACAAACTGCCCAAGAGCATAAGCAATGCCATACCCGCCATCGATAAGTCCCATTACTCCTTTACTAAGATTTACGTTGGGGTCATCCAGCATACCAATTTTCGCTACAGGAAATGCTTTCCTGGTCATATAAAAGCCAAAGTAGGCCAGATATGTGACTGCAAAAACTATCCAACGCTGACGTTCGTATTTTGGATCTTTATTCATTTTCATTTCGCCGGTTGGGGTAGATTTCTTATCAAGAATACTTTATCCTACCATTGAACTTTACCTTCATTGAGGATTGTACTTATGATTAGTACGAGCTTATTTCTCACCTTGCGCCGCATTCATAAAGCGCCGCTGGTAAGAGATAACCAGATTAGTACTTGTAAACTTAGCCAGGTATTCCGGCACCGCCGTTATTACTAATCGGTGCATCATATCTTTAAATTCATCCTCCGTAAGAAGTTTGTCTATCTGCGGAAACATCATCTCGCCTTCCATACTGCAAATGATAAGTCTTGTATCAGGCAAATTTAGATGTCTGAGCATTCGAAGATTGTGGCGAACTGAATCAAGACCATCATTCCCTTCATCATTATGAAAGTTTCTGTACTTTAAAATATTTTCGGCCATTGATTTAGCAGCCAGTAATTCTATATCACTATCCTTTGGTGTGAGGTAATCTTTGTCGATAAGGAATGTTCTGAGTTCTTCTAAGTATTTCTGTTCATTGCTATATTTATAAAATGCGAGTAATTTACTCATAGTTTCACTTTGGAAAGCCCTCTGCCTGAGAAAACTATTTATAAAATATGGTTTAGCCTGAAGGGCCATCGCAGTTTGATAGGGTTCGAACATTAGAGTAAAGTTAATACGATAACCATGTTCACGTAGCATTAAAGCTAAATTATGACCACGTAAAAAATCTTTTGTTGTCCCATCATTGAATTTTCTTTGAAATTTTTTATCTCCATTCAACAACTCATTAACACTATCTTTATTTACAGGACCTGTATGGGGCACTTTAACTACCAACCGATAGGGCGACAACATTTCCTTAAATTTTTCGACTTCTTCTAAAATTTCCTGTTCCGATTTACCAAATGGATCGTTTAGCTCAACGCTTATATCTGCACCAGGACCCAGTATATTTCCTAACTCACGCATAACTTCATCGCGAGTTTTGAATTTCCCGCCAATATTTATCTTTGGATTATTTATAAATAGATCGTAAATGATACCGGGATTACAGGTAAGATTTGAAACTAGATTTTTAATCGGTTCAACTTCATATGGATCAGCCGTGTCTACAGAAAACAAGAACTTTGTGGGACGCTTTTGTCCATTCTTATCGTATGAAATATCTCTGACTAAATCGACTCTTAAAACACCGTCTTGCTCCAAACAATATTCAATCCGAAATCCTGCCGGGATTTCCTGCTGTGGTACTTTAAAGTAATCGACAACATCCCGAAAACTTTTGGTTACCCCGATATATTTTGTTATTGGTTTAAGATTATGATAAAGTTCTATATTAATGGGCAGGTCAAGAGTTCTTTGCACATAGTTTTTATCTTGTTTCACTATTGAAACTTTTTTTTCTGTATCTTTAGTTTGTAACAATGATCGTAGTTTTGCTCTCACTTTACCACTTTGTTCAATTTGTCGTCCTAAATTTATCTCTAACATAACGTTATTCTCTAGAGTATAAGTTGATTATAATTTATTAAGCTTCTGTTAAAAGTTTCAAACCGCATTGCTTACACAGGCTATTCTTCAATCCCTATTGTAATTTTTTCCTAGACATAGGTATCTTCTATAACAAATTTATTTTTATCCGCCCTGTAAATATCAACAGAATATTCAATAATTTCTTCATCTATCGAATACATTTGTCGAGTAATTAACAACACGGGGCTTGTTAATTTAATCATTTCCTGAGAAAATAAACCCAAATATCTGTTGGCATCGTGTTCTATTTTTGAGTAAGAGACAAAAGAACCCTTACCAGGGTAACGTTCTATCAAGCCATCCTGAATTAATTTACTCATAGCCTGACGGACTGTGCCACGGCTGATGCCATATTCTTTTATTAAAACACTTTCCGGCGGCATTATATCCCCAGGTTTAAGCAAGCCTTTTAATATTTTTATTTTAAACATATCCGCCAGCTGGAAATAAAGCGGTATGATATTACTTTTATCAAGCGCCGGTCTTTGGCCTTAGCTCACAACAATTAAAAGAAGCATGTGTGTTTCAATGATTAAAACACATCATGCTTCTCTGTAAACATTCTATTTATTGAAGAACTCTGTTTCTATCAATTCCGGCAAATCTTTAACGCTCTTAATAATGTGAGTATGCCAATATTTACCAAAGGCTTCGATTGGTCTTGGCCCGCTTAAAACACCTATATTTCCGCGACATCCAGCATTATAACCTTCTAACATATCAGCTGGCGTATCACCAATTTTTAAGACTTCGTGTACGTTCTGAATATCTAATTCAGACATAGCATGATAAATCATGAAAGGAGCTGGTCTGCCCCGTTCTCCAGACACATGTTCAACATCTACTGAAATATCCACAAGACCATCTTTCACCCAACCAAGGCCTTCCATAATAGCTTCGGTAACGGAGCGATGAAAACCGGTATCCGTAGCGACCTTAATTTCGTGGTCGTGCAGCCATTTAAATGTATCCGTTGCCCCCGGAACTTCTTTAACCTCGTTACGATAGTGATCGATCATAATTTCCTGGTAACGATCAAATATTTTAACAGCTTCATCGTATGTCTCCGGATCTTTTTCCTTCTCAAAAGTTGTTATATCTACTTTTTTCCCACGGGATCTGGCAATTAAAAACTGATAGAGATGTATTTTATTAGTTCCCATATTCATTAAAATATCATCGGGTGTCGTATCGAGATTAAACTCCACAGCGGCTTTATATAAGCAATCTCTTACCCCGGTATCATCATAAACAGTCGTTCCCGAAAGATCAAACATTACCATGCTAACTTTTCCCATTAAAATCTCCATTTGTAAAAGTTTTTAAAATTGAATTATCATTTTCTGAAAATTACTTTAATTTCACTCCTGTCGCTTCCATTGTTTCCTTTATCACAGCAATGATATTAAGCATATCATTTTTAAAGAGCCGGCCACAAGTTGCCAAACGAAACAAATCTGCCTGGGCAACTTTACCTGGGTAAATCACATAATCTCTTTCATTTAAATAATTATAAAATTTTTCGAAGCTAAAATTGGGGTGATCAGGATAATAAAATGAAACGATTATATTTCCTTGCCACTTATCATCGATATACCTCTTGAAGCCTAATTTATCCATGCCGGCGATTAATGTTTGCATATTTTCCTGATATCGCTTTTCCCTCCCAATAACACCGCCTTCCTGTTCTAATTCTTGTAAAGCCTGGTAGAAGGCCAAAATTATATGAGTAGGAGGAGAAAAACGAAATTGTCCATTGTTTTCAAACCCCATCCATTGATCATAGAGATCCAAGACGTAACTTCTCGCATTTCCCTTTGTTTTCAGCAGTGTATCTTTATGAGCAATTACAAATGCGAATCCCGGAACACCTTCAATATTTTTATTTGCTGTGCAAGCTAAATAATGGATTCCTAATTTCGAGATGTCTATTGGTACCGCCCCAAAAGAACTCATGGCATCCACAAAATTTATCTTATTATATTTTTTGCATAAATCGGCGACAGGTACAATCGGATTCATAAGACCAGTAGTTGTCTCGGAATGCACTGTCGCAACATGAGTAATGTCTTTTTCTCTCTTTAATACTGATTCGATCTCATCTATATTGGGTATTTGATTCTCAGGAAAAACGAGTTCAGTTTTACTAATTTTTAATACCTCTAATGTTTTAGAAATTCGTCGACCATATGCCCCGTTTATAATCACCAGCCACTTTCCATGCTCCGGCGTGGCGGTGGATAATACAGATTCAATGGCATAGGAACCACTTCCTTGAAGAAGAATGCTTTCATATCCCTTGTCAAGTACATTTCCGATTTCTAATATTTTTTTTCTGACTTCAGCAATAATCTCAATAAATTCAGTATCTCTATGCCCAACATCCCTCAACATTGCTTGTTTTACGGCTTTACCTGTGGTTAATGGACCGGGTGTATATAATACCTTATCCTTCCAACCACCAATCATTTTATTATTCATTATTCACCTCAAAGATTTGTATTGATTAGGTTATTTTGTATATATATCTGATTGTCTATATATCTATATATTTAATATACATAAAAAGAAATGAATGTCAAACTAAAATTTATATTAATTGGAATTTAGTAAAAAAGGACCTCCCCTAGTTGAAGAGATAAATTAATTCGATTGATTTTTCTGCATATAATATGTAAATATATATATATATATATAATAAACTTGTTATTTATTGTGAATTTTTTTATAATACCTATACATAAAGCTAAAATAAAGGATTTAGAATGGAAATAGATAAACAGAGTATTGTACCCATGTATTACCAATTAGCAAAAATATTAAAAGAAAAAATTCAGCAAGGAACAATAGAAATTGGTCAACCCCTTCCCTCGGAAACTGAATTAATAAAGAAATATCATGTGAGCAGGGGGACCGCGAGACAAGCATTACTGCTGCTTACTCAGGAAAAACTCATCGAACGATTTCCAGGTAAAGGTTCATTTGTGGCTCAACCAAAATTGGAACTTGATGTATCAAAAGCGATAGGATTCTTTACACAAATTGCTAAGGATGCTGGCCGACGACCTGCAGCAAGAGTAATTAAACAGGAAATTATAAAAGCAGATGATATTCTCGCTAAAAAATTGAGTATTAAACCGGATGATTTAATGTTATATGTGCAGAGAATACGTTACGTTGATGGTGAACCTTGGGCGGTAGAATCAGCATATTTTTGCAATCCGGTCATTGATCTTATTAAAAATGAAGATTTAACTGCGTCGATTTATGAATTAATGCAAGACAAATATGAATTAATTATCTCACATTCCCATAACTTGATTTCATCGGCAGTTGCTGATAATATCATTAGCGATATGCTTGGTATCAGTTTAGGCGATTCTGTATTAACTGTTGATCGTATTGTTTATCTGAATAATGATCGTCCATTTGAATACTCAGCAGACGTTTATCGTGGAGATCGAATTACTCTGAAACTGGATATGTCTTATCAGAAAAAATACTCCAACCTTAATTTAAGAATTACTAACCTGAATTATTCATAAAAATAGCTGTTTCTTCTAATAAGTATATGTTTTATATTGTTTTATCCACAAAAGCAAAATAAAACTTTATAAGAGAAACAGCTATGGAAAAAAATACAAAACAAACGATGCTTTTCAAAGAAATTTCTGGAAAAAAAGTTGAAATCGACTTTAATGGTGGTGAAGTTTCCTCCGATGCTGGACTGCTTTTTCTTCGCGAAACTGAGTCTCAAATTGGTATCATTAATCAAGTGGCCAATGCCATTCACGATAAAAGACATCCCAGTTATGTTAAACATCAAATTGTTCAACTTTTGACCCAGCGCGTTTTTCAAATTGCCTCCGGTTATGAAGATGCAAATGATTCTAATGACCTTAAGAATGACCCTATTCTAAAAATATCTTGTGACAAAGACGACCCTTTGGTCAGTCAACCGACCATGTGTCGCTTTGAGAATGCACCAAGTCGTACGACTCTTTACCGTATAGGAGAAGTCCTTGTTGATGTGTTCATTAACTCTTATGACAGCCTTCCGCAAAGCATTATTTTAGATATTGATGATACAAATGATCCGACTCATGGCCATCTGGAAAACATTTTGTAAATTTAATTTTGTATAGTAATACTTATGATAATTCTTTTACGTTGTGTGACACTCCCTTGAGCAGTAATAACATCCGTTTGACTGTTTGTAATGCTTTTTTGCTTCTCGTACTGCAAAATCAGCAAAATTTGACAAAAAACAAAAACCAGCTATATACTAGCTAGGCTTGATACGGTGATTTTTTTTTATTAAAGCAAACCTATGACTACATGCTTTCTTTATGCCCGCAAATCCAGTGCAGCCGAAGACCGGCAGGCTTTGAGTATCGATGCTCAAATCAAGGAAATGAATGAAGTAGCTAAAAGATCAGATATTAAAATTAAAGAAATCCTTACCGAATCCAAATCAGCTAAAGAACCCGGCAGGCTAATCTTTAATAATATGATGGAACGGATTTACAAAGGCGAAATACAGACTATTTTATGCTGGAAACTGGATCGGTTAGCCAGGAATCCCATTGACGGCGCTTCCATAATCTGGGCTATGAAACAGCACGGCATTAAGATTATCACCCCTTCTCAAATCTACAGCCATCAGGATGAGAATACTATCCTATTGTACATCGAGTTTGGTATGGCACAGAAGTACATAGATGATCTAAGGAAGAATGTCAAACGTGGTATGCGTATGAAACTTGAAAAAGGGGGCTGGCCTGCTCCGGCCCCACTGGGATATTTGAATGATAAACTCGAAAAAAAAATCATTGTAGATCCACAAAGATTTAATTTAATTCGGAAAAGGTATATATTATAATTCTTCATTTCGCAACTTGACAAGCTATAAACTTATAATATATGATCATGTTATGACAGATATACAACCTAAAATTCTAAAATGAAAAGATGAAAAAGTGATATAAGTTGGTTAAATTTAAGCTGTTAGAAACAAAAACTTAAGCCAAAATATATCACTTTAAAGATGAAAAATAAGAAAAAA
>SDBT01004233.1_pt1 | contig 24447 bp, 20 predicted proteins | sample 2277101 | NCBI WGS metagenome assembly SDBT01 (sample SAMN10404973, study PRJNA504765) | marine sediment metagenome | isolation source: marine sediment core GS10_PC15, 103 cmbsf | place: Arctic Ocean: Southern Knipovich Ridge | collected 2010 | reverse complement strand
CGTCGAACTCAGCCTCGGCTGCCCGCCGCAAACCCTCAAGCTCACTATCCAGCGCGGTGAAGTGGATGAGCACCAGCTTGCCCACGCCGCATCGCCTAGCCATCGCTCCCGCCTGAGCGGGGGTCGAGTGCCCCGCATGGTCACCAGTGCTCTCGTGAAAGAGGATGTCCGCTCCTTGAGCCAGCCTGGCCAACGCCTCACAAGGTTCAGTGTCACCGGAGTAGACGATGACTCTGCCGGTCTCCCTGAACCTCACTCTCACAGCAATGGCGGGAATCAAATGCTCCACTGGCGCGGTGGTGATCTCAAACTCAGGCGACTCGATGACCTTGTGCCCCACCCTCATCTCCACCCCGTGGAAGACAACGGGCATCCCACGGGGCCAGTCGTGCCATCCCAGCGCATCCATGATTGAGGTAATGGCATCCACGCTCCTCTGGGGGCCGAAGATGTGAAATGGCTCCTGGCGGCCATAGAGCCACAGGCCCAGCAAGAGGACAGGCACACCGTAGATGTGATCGGGGTGGTGATGAGTGACGACGAGGGAATCGAGGGTATCGAGATTAACCCCGACTGCCTGGAGCTTGTGCAACGGGCTGCCCCCGCAATCAATCAGAATTGAGCTCTCCCGCCCCTCGATAACCAGGTAGGTGTTGTCGCGGGAAGCATCCGCCAACGCTGCCCCTGAACCAAGAATGATCAATCTGGCCATAGATCCTCCCATTTATACCTCAGTCGCCTTCACAACCAGCAACGGCATGTCGTCCTATTGCGCGGCCCCTGACTGGAAACGGTCCACGTGCTCGAAGATGCAGTCGCACAAGTCCTGGGCGCTCATCCCGCCGGCAGCGGAGACCGTCTGGCGCAGGCGCTCCACGCCGAAGAACTCGCCCGCCGGTGAATTCGCATCAGTAATCCCGTCGGTGTAGAGCACCAGCAGGTCGCCGGGGCGCAGGTGCGCACTAGCTTCCTCCAGGCTCACCTCCTCCACCAGGCCAAGCAAAATCCCATCGGCAGCCAGGAAACGACATTCGCCACTGCTGGGGCTGAATAGCAATGGGCGGTCGTGGCCGGCCCGGGCGTAGCGGAGGGTGCCCCGCGCTGGGTCGAGCACTCCGTAGAAGACGGTGACGAACATGTCTGCCTGGCTGATCTCCAGCAGCAGTCTGTGAACGTTCAACAGCACCTGACGAGGCGAGGAGCTGTGTTTGGCCTCAGCATGGATCAGGCTGCGCGTGAGAGCCATGTTCAGCGCGGCAGCTAGGCCCTTATCCGACACATCCGCCATGACCAGGCCCACACGTCCCTTGCCCAGCGGGATGACGTCGTAGAAATCGCCCCCCACGCGGCGAGCGGGCCGGTTACGGGCCGCGCAATTGAACCCCGGGAGGTTCGGGAACTCCTGAGGAAGGATGCTCTGCTGTAGCTCCCGGGCCAGCTCCAGTTCTCGCTCCAGCCTTTCCTTCTCCACCAGAGCGGCCTGGGCTTCTTGCAGTTCACGATAGGCCTGGGCAAGCTCCTGGTTCTTGCGCTGCAGATCGGCGATCATCTTTAGGTCAGACTTGCGCAGCCGGGCGCTGAGTAGCCGGGTGACCTAATACAATAGCAAGGGCTGCTGGGTCAGCACAGAGCGCAGGTCGTGCTCGGAGAACTCCAACAGGCGAGTGGGTTCCAGTGCGTGAATGGCGGCGAAGCGAGGTCTGTCCTCAATGAGCGCCATCTCCCCAAAGAAGTCCCCCGGCCCGCTCCTGGCGATCACCATCTCCTCGGCATCGTGCCCCTTCACCACCTCCACCAGCCCCTCAATGATCAGATACACCTCGCGGCCGGTGGAGTCCTCCTCGAAGACAACCTGGCCCGGCTGGAAGCTCCTCTCCACCGCCACCTCTGCCAGTTGCTCCACCACGTCGGGCCTGGCCCCTTCCAGTAAAGGCAAGTTGCGTAGCATCTCGATGTTTACAGTGGTCACTGGTTGTGCCTCCCTTTGTAAGGTTTTTGCTAATGCGGCTCAATCATGACGTCCTTCCAGAAATTCCGCCTCATCGGCGACGTGGGGTACTTGCTCACCCACGGCTTCACCAGCAGGGGCCACCATGGATACTGCAGGGGCATGATCGGGGCCTCCTCTACCAGGATCCTGTCCGCTTGATGGTATAGTTTCATCCTCTCCTCCTGGTCCATCGCTCGCCTGGCTTCCTCCACCAGTCCATCGTAGGCTTCGTTCTGCCACCAGGTAAGACCCCGGATGGAACTCACTGCCGCCCTCAGGAAGTTATCGGGATCGGGATAGTCGGCCGTCCAAAACAGGCTGAACATGTGTGGTGGCTTCTTCTCCAGCCTGTCGAGAAACATCGCCCACTCAATCCACTCCCACGTGGTCTCTATCCCCAGGTTCTCCCGCCATTGCCCCTGCAGATACTCAATGACAGGTTCGAGGCCATGAAATGTCAGCAAGCCTACAACAGGGAAGCCACGGCCGCCCGGATAGCCGGCCTCCGCCAGGAGCTGGCGCCCCCGGTCGGGGTCGTATGGCAGGCCGATCCCTGCCGAGTGTCCCGGCATTCCCGGTGGCACGAACCCGCCCGTGGCTGGGAAAAAGTGGCCTTTCATCATGACCACATCCGCCAGCGTCTCCCTGTCTGTGGCCAGGACGAAGGCGCGGCGCACCTGAGGGTCGTCGAAGGGTGGCCGGCGCCCATCGAATACCATGCACTGGGTTCCCAGAGTAGGTACCAAGACATACTCCCCGGCATGCCGCTGCCGTGCGCGGTCTAGCTCTATTGGTGGCAAGTCCCAAACGTCGCTCATGTCCACGTCATCGGCTTCGTACATCTCCAATTCTAACTTGAGAGACCGTTCCTTGGGCAAGTACAGTTCCACGCGCTGCACGTTGCCCCTGGACCGGCCGTGGTACTCAGGGTTGCGAGACAGGGTCATTGACTGTCCCCGCTGCCAGGCATCCAGTCTGAAGGGACCGTTGGTGACGATGTTCCCCATTTCCGCCCAGGCATTGCCGTGTACCGCCACCACATGCCGGGGCACGGGGTAAGTGATGGCGTTGGCCACTAGTTGGAGGAAATAGCCCGTTGGCTCTTCCAGCTCTACGACCAGGGTGACGTCGTCGAGGGCTCGCACCTCCACCTGGCCTGGATCGGACGCCTCGCCCCGGTGGAAGGGCCTGGCTCCCTTGACATCGTACAGCAGGCTGACAAAGGGCGCTCCGATGGCCGGATCCAACGCCCGCTTCCAGGCGTACTCAAAGTCGCCCGCCGTCACCGGCGTGCCGTCGCTCCAGCGCACGTCATCCCGCAGGTGGAAGATGTACTTGCGCCCCCTTTCGGACACCTCCCAACCGCGCGCCACATCGGGCACAACGTCCATCTCCGCTGTCAGCTCCACCAGCCCGCTGAATAATTCGTTGATCACAGTGATGCTCGCAGCCATTGCCGGATCCAGGGTCACCGGATCGCCCCCAAGCATCCTGAGGGCGTGAGACGCAGGGGGGCGGCAAGCCGGACGGCCCCATCTCCTCCGCCCGCTGCCACAAGGTAAACCCTTCCTCGTAGGCCTCACGCGCCCGCTCGAAGTCGAAGGCAGTGTGATAGGTCAGCCCCAGCTTCATCAGCGTCCGCGCCGCCCGCTCGTGCTCTCCCTGCTCCTTCAAGAAGGACAGCGCCCGCTGGTAGTAATCAATAGCCTCCTGGTGGGCGTACAGCCCCCGCGCCTGATCGCCCGCCACAAGCAGGTAGTCGGCCGCCTCAGCCGCCCGCCCGGCCAACTCCAAGTGGTCGGCGATCAGCCCGGTGTACTCGCCTACCCGTTCGCCGCCCTGCTCAATCAGCCAGGCTGCCACCAGCCCATGATAGACCCGCCGCAGCCGCTTCAGCACGCTCTCGTAGGTCACCTCCCGCAGCACGGCGTGCTTGAAGATGTACTCCCGCGCATCGGCGAAGGCCGAGGTCTCCCGCTGGAAGATCAACTCCCTCCCCCGCAATGCGGACAAGGTGTCTGGTACCTGGCTCTCGTCAATCCCCTCGCTCGCCGACTCAGTGATGCAGGCCACCGCTCGGTCCCAGAACAACCGCCCCACCACCGAGGCCTGCTGCAACACCGCGCGCTCTTCCACAGGCAGCCGATCCAGTCGGGCCTGCAACACCCCCGTCAGGCTAGGCGGCACCTGCACCTCGGTCAGCCGCGACGGCTCGACCCGCCAGTGCTCCTCCCCCTTGACGATCACGCCGTCCTCGATCAGCATCTTGATCAGCTCTTCGACGTAGAAGGGGTTGCCCTCGGTCCCACTCACCACCAGATCGCGCAGCGTCTCAGGCACTTGCTCCACCTTCTGCAAGATCTCTCCCACCAGACGGCGAGTGTCCCGCTTGGAGAGAGGCTGCAATTCCAGGCGGGCGTGAACCGCCTGACCCTCTCCCCAGTGCGGCCGACGCTCAAACAGTGCGGGTCGGGCCAGGCACACTATCAGCAAACGCTGATCGGACACCGTCAAGGCCAGATGGTTGATGGCGTCCAGGGAGCTGTCATCGGCCCAGTGCAGGTCTTCCAGGAAGATCACGGTGGGGGCCTCCTTGGCCCTGGCCTTGAAGAACTCGCCCAGGTACATCAGGGCTCGGTCGCGGAGCTCCTTGGCGTCATCCAGCACACCTCGCAGGTGGGGGCTATCGCTGAAATCAAAACCCAGCAGTTGCCCGATGAAGTGCGCCTTCACCTGGCTCCCAGTATCCCCCAAGGCCTCGCCAATGCCCCCTTCCAGCTTATCCCGTACCACCCCCGCCCAATCGCTGTCCCGAATCTGGAAACGGAAGCAGAACAGGTCGCGAATGACGCTGTATGGAACGGCCTGCGTCGCCGCCATGGCCCGCCCCTTGAAGTAGTAAACGTCCTCAGGCCGCAGCTCGATCCAGTTGTCGAACTCGTACAGCAGGCGGCTCTTGCCCACCCCCGCCTCCCCCACCACCGTCACCACCCGCGTCTCGGCGTCCTCCATCGCGTCCCGATAGGCGTTTTGCAGGGTCAGCAGCTCCGCCTCCCGCCCGATCATGTGCGTCTCGATCCCCTCCACTCCGCGCGTGCCCAGGCGGAAGGCCCGCGGCTTGGCCCGCAGCACCACGTAGGTCTGCACGGGCTCGGCTTTGCCCTTCACGGTCAGCGGCTCCTGCGACTGCACGTCGAACACGCCGCGCACGTGGCGGTAGGTGTCGTGGGAGATCAGGATACTGCCCACCGGCGCATTCTGTTCCATCCGCGCCGCCAGGTTCACCGCGTCACCCATGGCCGTGTACTCCACCCGCAGGTCAGAGCCCACCTCGCCGACCACAACCAGGCCGGTGTTGATCCCCACCCGCACGTTGAAGCCGCTGATGCTCCGCTCCTCCTCCAAGCGAGCAGCGTACCTCTGCGCCCCCTCAATGATCTCCAGCGCCGCGCGGCAGGCCCGCTCAGGATCGTCCTCATGAGCGATGGGCGCACCGAAGAAGGCCAGGATGGCGTCGCCCATCAGGCGGGCCAGCGTGCCCTCGTAGCGGTAGACAGGCTCGATGAGCACATCAAAGGCCCCATCCATGATCTCCATCACGTCCTCGGGGTCCAGGCTCTCGGCCATAGCGGTAGAACCCTTGACGTCGGAGAAGAGGATGGTCACCATGCGTCGTTCCTTGCCCACCTGGCCCCGCGTGGCCAGCAACTGCTCCGCGAACTCCCTGGGCACCAGGCGTTGGAGAGCTTTGTCGAGCGCAGGGGCGCCCGGCTCCTCCCCGGCCTTGGGAGGTGGCGCGCTCACCTGGGCACCACAGGCGAAGCAAAACTTGGCTTGCGGTGGCAACTCTGTCCCGCATTGAGGACAGGCCGCCGCCAGCCTCGCTCCACAATTGAAGCAGAATTTGGCGCCTTCGGGGTTTTCTGTGTTGCATTGCGGACACCTCATCTCGACCTCCCCATCACCACAATGTCCTAGACCAGACAGGTTTTGGAAAACCTGTCTGGTCTCTCAAGCCAACAGAGCAGCCAGATCATTATTCTGCCAGGCCCGCATGAAAGCGACCACCACTTCGGGGTCGAACTGCGTTCCGGCTCCTCGCTCCAGTTCGGCCACGGCTGCCTGAGGGCTCATGGCCCGGCGATAGGGGCGATCGCTGGTCATGGCATCGAAAGCATCGGCCACGGCCAGGACGCGCCCGGCCAGGGGGATTCCTGGGCCGGAGAGCTGGCCGGGATAACCCCGTCCATCGTAGCGTTCGTGGTGATGCAGCACGCCGGGGATGGTCGATTCCAGGTAAGAGATACCCTGAAGCATGCGCCTGCCGACCTCAGGATGTGTCTTTATCTCCGCGTACTCAGCCGCCGATAGAGGGCTCGGTTTGCGGAGGATGGCATCGGCCACCCCGATCTTCCCCACATCGTGAAGCAACGCGCCTACTTCCAGAGAAGACAACTGCTCCCCATTCCAGTTCATCCGACGGGCGATAGCTTTGGCTATAGTGGTCACCCGATCTGTGTGCCCCCTGGTGTATGGGTCCCTGGCTTCGATAGCATTGGCCATAGCAGTAACGGTGTCCAGGTAAGCCTGACGCAATTGTTCATTCTTGCACTGCAGGCGAGCGATCATCTTGGCATCCGTGTCCCGTAGGCGCACGCTCAGTTCCTTCATCAATTCATAAGCCAGCAAAGGAACTTTTTGGAGCAAAGAGACGAAGCCCTGGCGAGAGATTTCCAGGGTAGTGGTCGGCTCCAGCGTTCTCACTGTGGCTGAACGGGGGCTGCCTTCCAGCAGGGCCATCTCACCGAAGAAATCGCCGTCACCGCGAACCGCCAACACCATCTCCTCCCCGTCCTCGAATCGCTTGGTGATCTCGACCTTGCCCTCTTGGATGATGTGGAATGTATCCCCCTGCGTATTCTCCTGTACGATGACGTGACCAGCAGGACAAGTTCTCTTTCCAATGAACTTAGCGATGTGACGCAGATCATCATCGGACAGAGAAGCGAAAAAAGGTACCTCATGCAGGGCACGAATTAGTGGTTCATGCATCTTGACTCTCCTCCCTCCAATCACACTCAATATCATCAAGTTAGACGTCAGGCGGGGCAGGTGTGACGCACTTCTTTGTTCGGACAAGGCAAGAAACAGTGTCAAGCTTCTCGAAGTCACAACCTTTGAGAATCGGCCGAAGTGCGTCGCACCTTAACTTGTCAGGCGACGAACAGGGGGCGATGAGTTATCTGTTGTCCTCGAGAATGTGAAGGCCCGTCCGTCCGCTGGGGGCTGGCGGACGGACGGCTACGCAACTAAGTAGGGTGCCGACTAGCGTCTGGGGAGGCCCATTGACTCCTACTCTCTTCTTCTCCCCGTCGTCTATTCTATCACATATCCGCGATTTGTGCAACGCTCTGGGCCGCATTGGACAAACAAGGAGCGAGATGAAGCTCGCCTTCGCCAAGGCCGTTGCCCGGAGCGCCAACGCCCGACCGGGCATGAGGAGGAACTGGCTAAGGCCGTCGTGGGCATCAGTTGACCCCTTTCCTGCCTGGCCGCCCATTCATATCTAGGATGGACTCTTGCAAGTTTCGCCCATCTGTGGTATACTCTTAACTGAGCCCCAGAGCGGATATGGTCGAGATGTGCGCTCGCGCTCCATGGCATCGCCGGTAGCTTCACCGCTCCGGACACAATCTGAAAACGAGCAGCAACGGTGGCTAGGAGTCAATTCTTCCCACCCTTGGATGGCAGTTCTGCCTGGAGCCTAGATCCTGAAAGGAGGATAACAATCATGAATAAGGAAAACCAGTTTATCAGAGACGATGAGCCCTTCGAGTGTCAACTTGTCTGCACCACCAAGAGCCTGGAGGACGAGTTTGGGGATAAGGTTCAGGTGATCGTCACGGTGCCATGGCAGGGCAGAGCGGTTAGGGTCGTCAAGCTGCCCTTGTCCGAGGAAGCGAAAGAGCGCCTCTTATCGGTTCCCGCTCCCTTCCAGATCCGCAGGCTGCTGATCAATTTCGAGGTGGTGGATGCCGAAAGCGGCGAGCTCGTGACAGAGTTTGAGCCCCCCTTCGAACTCCAGGTGGAGTATACGGCGAGGCACTGGGATAGCGCGAAGGAGGCTGGGGAGGATCACCCTAAGTTAGCCTTTTGGGACTTCGAAGAACCCGAGGAAGAGCAGAAGTGGGTGGAGTTCACCTCGAGGAAGCACAATTTTCGGGTCGAAGGAGACGAGGAGGGCGGGTTCCTCGTTGCTACGATCACAGAGTGGGGTGACCCAGCTCACGGTTCGGGGCCCTAGGAGCGCCAGGGGGACTTCTGAAGGGGTCACGGACAACCCTGTCCGAATCTAGATCGTTGGTCGTAAGCGTTAACGTTCAGCAGTCAGCCACCCAATCAGGACTGCGACCTTCCAGCGAAGCGAGGGGTAGGCACGGGCTGTGGAACGCTGGCACCCCTTCACCACGGAGCATGGGGGCGCGGGATGGAACTAGATTGGCGCGCTGGTCATCCTCTCCACTTCCAGCTCCATCCCCAACCGAGAGAAGAACTCCCGCGCCTGCTGCCACATCGTCTCTCCGCGCTCTCTATCTCCATTGTCTATCTCGTATCTCGCCCATTCCCGCAACGTCTGTGCCTGCTCCGCCTCTGCACCTATCTCCGTGAAAACCCGCAAACTCTCGGCAAAGCACGCCGCCGCGTCGTAACGGCCTTCTCCAATGACGACGGGTTCGGGCAATCGCGCCGCCACCTTCCCCAAAGCACGCCACGCCGCGCCGATGTTTTCCTGCCGCTCTGTCTCTTGCGCCGACTGCAGCGCCCGCTGTGCTGCCGCCAACGCATCCTCCACCCGCTCCTGCCCCAGACACGCTTCTGCCAGGAAGTAATACGTTAGCGAGAGCGCTACCCAACCAGCGGTTTCAGTCAGACGGATGACCTGACGCAAATTGGTCTCGGCGGCATGGTACTCCCCCAGCCCGACCTGTGCCCCGCCCAGGTTGATGAGATACCCCATTTCCCAGTCCCGGTCGCCAATCTCTTGGGCGATGGCTAAGGCGTCTTGATAGATCGCGACGGCCGCGTGGTAATCTCCGCGCAAGAGAGCGGTGTTGCCCAGGTTGTGCAACATGTTCCCCACCCACCTTCGGTCGCCTAGCTCCCGAAACAACGCCAGCGCCTTCTCTTTGTAGTGGACGGCTTGATCATAATGCCCTACTATATCATGAGTCAGGCCGAGCAAATTCAGGCTGCGTGCCATCTCTCGCCGAGCATCCAGTTCTGTGCTGAGCGCCAACGCCTGCTGGCCCAGCGCTAATGCCGCCTCCGTGTCGCCTAATCGGTAAAAGGCCCAGCCCTTGATCAACAACGCTGTCGCCAGTTCGACCTGCGCACCTGTCGCTCGTGCCACTTCCTCAGCTCGTCCCGCGCTCTCCAGCGCGGCCTGGTGGTCACCCTGCCTGTCGTGTACCGTGCTCAATCCAAGCCAGGCGCGCGCCTGCGCTGCACCATCCCCGGTCGCTCCTGCCGCTGCTTGCATCGCCGCATAGGCCTCCGTCGCCTCCGCGTAGCGTGCCTGCCGCTGCAGCATCTCGCCCAACCCCTCGCATAGCTTCAAGTGCCGCACGACGCCTCGCGTGTCCGCGCCCTCCGGCAGGAGCGTCAACGCTTGCTGATAGTAGTCAATTGCCTCCTGAGGGGCGTAGGCCAGGCGGGCCTGGTCGCCAGCACGAAGCAGGTACTCGGTAGCCTTCTCCGGCTCTCCGGCCCGCTCCCAGTGATGGGCCAGCAGCTCGACCTGCTCTTCAATACGGTCGGGGAACAACTGCTCTAGAGCCTCGGCCACCTGGCGGTGAAAGACCCGCCGCTCCTTCTTCAGCAAACCGCTGTAGGCCGCTTTCCGGGTCAGGTGATGCTTGAAGATGTACTCCAACTCCGGCAGCCGTGCCCGCTCCCGAATCATCCCCTCTCGCTGCAACGTCAGCAGGCATTGGTCCAACTCCCGCTCCTCCTCATCAATGGCCGCCAATACCCGGTAGAGAAAGATCCGCCCGATGACCGCCGCCATCTGCAACACCCGCTTGGCCTCCTCGGGCAGACGGTCAATGCGGGCCGTGAGCACCCCCTGCAGGGTATCGGGGATGGGTATCTCGGCCACATCTGGAGTCGCCTGCCAGTGGCCAGTGGTCTCTTCCTGTACGATGGCCCCGTTGTCAATCAGCGAGCGGATGATCTCCTCCACGTAGAACGGATTCCCCTCGGCGTGGCTCAGGATGCGCCACTTCAACTTCTGAGGAATACCCTCCTCGCGCAACAGATTGCTCACCAGCGTCTCGCTCTCAGCAGCAGACAGGGGATCGAGCCACAGATCGGTGTGACGGTGATGGTAGAGCCGGGCGGCGATCTCCTTGATGCGCCAGGAGCCGTGTTCTGTCTCCGGACGGAAGATGCATAAGATCAGCAGTGGAGCACGATCGGTCAGGGCTAACAGCCGCTCTAGCAACTCCACCGAGGTAGGGTCAGCCCAGTGCAGGTCCTCGCAGACGATTATCAGTGGACGATCGTTGGCGGCGCATTCGATGAGCGTTTCCACCGCGCGGAAAGTGCCCATCTTGAGCGCCTCGCCTTCCAGATTCTGGAGAGCGGATTCGTCTTCCTCTTCCAGAGGCAGTGACATCAGCCGGCTCAGATAGGGGTAGACGTCGTCCAAGTGGTCTGGGCACAAGGTCTGCACCCATTGTCGCAGTGTGTCGCGGACCACGAGAGGCGGGTCCTCTACCGACATACCCAGCACGCTGCGCAGGGCATCCAACCAGAGGAGATAGGCAATGGAAGTGCCATAGGACAGACAGCGACCTTCCACCCATTGCAGGCTCACCGAAGATGCCTCCTTGCGCAACTCCGCTACGAGCCTGCTCTTGCCAAGCCCTGCCTCCCCCACTATCGTCACGATGCCACCCACTCCGGCCCGAAGGCGCTCCACGGCCTCTTGCAGTGCACGGAACTCAGACTTCCGACCCACCAGCGGCGATTCCAGCCCAACGATGCCCCGTATCTTGCCAGAAACGGCCTTGGGACCCAGCACCCGGTAGATGGGAACGGGCTCGGCCTTGCCCTTCACCTGAATGGGCTCCAACGTCTCGAACTCGAACAGCGGCGCGGTCAGGCGGTAGGTATCTGGCCCAACCAGGATCTCCCCCCTCTCCGAGACCTCCTCCAACCGCGATGCCACGTTCACCGCATCCCCCATCACCGAGTACTCTTGCCGCCCCTCCGACCCAATGCCACCGGCGATAACCAACCCGGTGTTGATGCCAAAGTGCAGCCCCAGATTCAAGGTGCCAGGCACTTCCCAAGTGCCAGGCACCTCCAGGTTGAACGCCGCCAACTCGCCCTTCATCTCCAACGCCGTGCGCAATGCCCGCTCAGGATCGTTCTCGTGCGCCACCGGCGCTCCGAATAGGGCTACGATGGCATCGCCAACAAACTTATCCACCATGCCGCCGTACTTCTCGATCACGGGCACCAGATGGTCAAAGTAGGCGTTTATCAGGTCCCGCACTGCTTCGGGATCCATGGTCTCGGCCAGGGCAGTGAAGCCTGAGATGTCGGCGAACATGATGGTGACTAGTTTGCGTTCGCCTTCTAATGCTGGAACAGGCTTGCGCTCAACCAACTCCAACTCGGCTAGTTGCTGCCGCATCGAGCTCAGGGCAGCGTCAACTACCACATCGCCCAGGATAGCACGCTGGGTCTCCAACGCCGCTATCGCTTGTTCCAGTTGTCCACGCTCACTCATCTCCACCGCTCCCCATCCACTGATTCCTCCCTCTCACTATTGTACCAGACAAACGCAGCGAAGTCAATCAGGAAGAGACCCCACCAAGCGCCTAAGCCCTGGCGGCAATAGTGATTCAGCACGACCACGAAGGGGTCCTCTGGCGGGACAAGATCAGCGTGCTCAACCTGGGGCTGGGGGTGGAGGATACGCAGCAATCTCGTTGCGTCAGCCGCCGAAGACCGACTCCGGCCCCTCAAGACATCCCCCCAAGCAGAGCTAACGCAAAAACGGGCAACAGAGCACCCCAAACAGCTTTGGTTGGTGTTCCATCGCCCGCACCGGAAAAGCCCCTCACTTGTACCTAGCCGCCCTCATCCTCCTCGTGAGTCGCCTTCCAAACGTGATACATCCGCTGAAATGCGGTGAAATTGGCCAGGATCGCCAGCACCCATAAACCGATGGGCACCTGATCCAGGACCAAGGCGATGACCAGGACAACGGCCCTCTCAAAGCGGGTGAGGATCCCGACCTTGCAATCGAGACCCAGGCCCTCGGCTCGGGCCCTGGTGTAGCTGACCATCAAGGAACCAACTATGGCGGCATAGATGAGAAGGATCTCCCGGCCAGCGCCGGCTCGGGTATAGAAGACGAGAAGCCCCAGGTAGAGGATCGCCTCCGAGAAGCGATCCATGGTCGAATCCAGGAAAGCTCCGAAGCGGCTCCTCTTACCTGTCAGTCGGGCCAAGGTCCCATCCAAGGCATCAAACAGCGACACCAGGGGGAGCAAGACGCCGCCGATCCTCATGTGGCCCTGGGCCAGTACCCAAGCGACTCCCAGGTTGAGAACAACGCCCATCACCGTCACCGCGTTGGGGGAAACCCCCGTCCGGCCGATGAGACGAGCGATGGGCTCCACAAAGCCCCCAAACCGCTTCCTAAACAACTCGGTCAGGGTCACCGTCTGGCCACTCTTCGCCTCATCCGCCCCTGGCGTTCGGTCTTTGAGAGACTCCAACCTCTCCTCCTTGCTTCTCAATGTCTTTTCTCTTCCAATAGTTCTCGATAGTAACCCAAGACCTGCTGGGCCACCTTATCCCAAGAGTAACCGATGGCCTTGGCTTGCCCCTGGCGTCCCATTCTCCTGCTCAGGGCCGGGTCATTGAGCAGGCGAATCAGGGCATCAGCCAGACGCCGCTCATCTTCGGGCTGGACCAGAAGCCCCTCCTCTCCGTCTTCCAAGACACCGCGATAACCAGCGATATTGGAGGCCACGATAGGCTTCCCAGCCGCCATCGCTTCCAGCAAGATAATCCCGAAGCTCTCGAAGCCGGTGGAGGGCGCGCAGAAAACGTGGCAGGTTCGATAATAGCGAGGCAAGTCATCTTCTGATACCTGACCGATAAATCTGACATCGCGAAGGTGATTTTCGCGGGCATAGAGCACAAATGGCTCCTTGTCCTCCTTGTCGTAAGCTCCTACCACCATGAGTCGGGCTTCGGGAACAGCTTTCTTGACCCGGGCGAAAGCCTGAAGGAGGTATTTGAATCCTTTGCGCTTCTCCAGACGTCCAACGAAAAGGATGTTCAATTTGCCGTCATCAAACCGCTCTAGCGAGCGCAAAGCCGGGTCACCGAAGCGCTCCAGGTCAATGCCGTTGGGGATAATGCGGTAATCGCCTGGCAAATAAGGCGCCAGATAATCTCGAACTGCCTTAGAGACAGCGATCTGTCCATCGAGGCGGCCGAAGAAGGGCTCAATGATGGATTTGGCGTAGTCGTAACCCCGGTGCATGGATTCGCGATAGGCATGGAAGGTGCCCACCACCGCGGACTGGGGGGACAAGGGCGTGTGTCGCAGAACAGCCAGAGGCAGAGTCGGTGTCAGAGGCTCGTGGAGATGGATGACGTCAAACTGCTCCCGCTTCAGTATCTTCTTCACCCGCCGATAGACGCGCGGCGAGAGGGTGATGCGAGCCACGGAGCCTGCGAAGGGAATGTGGGCGATGGAACCAGAGACCTTGATGACCTGCGGGGGCACCTCTCCCACGTCATCGGAGCAGGCAGCGATGATGCGGACATCGTGACCCAGCCGCCGAAATTCCTTGTCCAGATTGAAAATATGTTTGACCACCCCTCCGGGGTAGGGATAGTCATAGGGTGAGACCAGGGCAATCTTCATAAACTATCCACCATTTGCCATAAGGGCGCCGACATCACCCACTGTTCGGGCTGCTCCCCAATATAACGCTCCATGATAGCCACCACCTTCTCCACGATGGCTCGGGCATCAGCATCTCGGTCACCAGTGGCCCCCAACTCTAGAAGCGGCTCAAGGTAGACAGCAAAGGTATTATCAGGCAACCTCTGGCTGAATTCCACAATGATCGGCGCGCCGGTGCGCAGGGAGAGCTGGGCATAGCCGTCGGGCAGGCGGGCAGGTGCGCCGAAGAAGTCCACCACAATGCCTCTACCGGCGATGTTCCTGTCGGCAGCCATGACCACGGCCTCATTGCGCCGCAGAGCACGGAAAAGTTCTATGAGCGACCCATCAATGGGTATCATCCGAAAGCCCTTGTTGGCCCGCAGGCTGCAGATGTACTGAAACAATGCCTCCGGCTTGAGGCGCTCAGCGGGACCGACGACTGGGAGATCCCATAAGGCCGGCAATTGAGCCACAATGTCTAAATTGCCAAAATGGGTTCCAACAAAGACCAAACCCTTGCCCTTGGACAAAGCCCCATCGATATGCTCCCGGCCTTCCACTTTCACCAAGCGATCTATCTCAGCCAAGCTAAGGGTCTGCGCCCGAAACAGGTCGTAGAAATTCTTAGCCATGTTGCGAAACACACCTCGCACTATGATCTCACTATCGCCTGCTGACTTTGGGCTGCCTTGTAGAATGTGAGTTACATTGTCGTAGATGTTGGCTCGCGTGGCCTTGTCCAGGTGGTAAAACAGGTCACCCAATCTGGTTACCAGAGGATAGCCCAAGCCTGGCGGTATGAGGGGCACGACCAAACCCAACAGACGATGGAGATAATAAGTGAGCATAGTATGATTCAGTAGGTTTCCTTCGCTGATCCGTTTCCCATCTGTTGACCGGCCTCGCCAAGCACCTCAGCGAACTCCTGCAAGTACCGGCGGAGCCTTCCTCGATTCAACGAGCAATAGGCCTGGCGTCCCTTCCGCCTGACCTTGACCAGGCCCACCTTCTCCAGCCGCCGCAGATGCCAGGAGATGAGAGGCTGGCTGACCTCCAGAGCCTCGACCAACTCTGAAACGTTTAGCTCAGCACGAGCAGCTAACTGGGTGACGATGCGCAAGCGCACGCTGTCACTCAGAGCTTTGAAGCATTTTGCGAGGTCTTTTGACTTGCTCAACAGATCATTGGGCATATCTAGCTGACCATTCACTCGAACCACGGAGACACGGAGGGCACGGAGAGATTACGTTAAGAAGATCCTTATTGATAAAGAAACGTTTATATATTTTACACCAAAAGTCGGCCTCTGTCAAAAAACCACTTGCCAACAATTGCCTTTTGTGCTAAACTCGTTAGCGAAGCAGCCTCGTTAGCGAAGTGGCGTAGTAGAAGACCTTACTTGAGAGGACAAAGCTATGAGAATCGTTTCCCCCCACCGGTGGGATGTCTCTCCCTCGGAGGCTAAGGAGATACAGCAGGGGCTGCGTAGCAAGGTATCCACGGAGAGGACTTTCGGCCAGGTCAGTATCGTGGCCGGGGTTGACGTTTCCATCAAAGGTGGAGTGGCCAGGGCCGCGATAGTGGTGCTCAGTTATCCAAGCTTGACTCCTCTTGATTACAGCCTGGCGGAGCTGCCGGCGGAGTTTCCGTATATCCCTGGCTTGCTGGCTTTCCGCGAAGCGCCGTCTGTCTTGGCCGCTCTGGAGAAGTTGAAGACGGAGCCTGATTTGTTCATTTTCGACGCGCAGGGCCTGGCTCATCCTCGTCGCCTGGGCCTGGCAACCCACCTGGGAGTGATCATAGACAGGCCCTCCATTGGATGCGCCAAATCGCGCCTCTGGGGTAAGCACGACGAGCCAGGCCCCGAAAGGGGATCATTCGCCCATCTCTACGATGGCGACGAGGCCGCTTGCGCTTCCGAGATCATCGGCGCGGTGGTGCGCACCAGAACCGGCGTCAACCCTCTTTACGTCTCCATCGGCCACCAGGTAGACCTGCCTGCTGCCATCGAGTACGTCCTCGGTTGTTGCACCAAGTACCGCCTGCCGGAGACGACGAGATACGCCCATCGCGTGGCGGGGGGAGAGAGGTTACAAATAGAGGTAAGCCCGCCTACCCTGTTCAGGCCATAGAATAGGTCATTTGGAGAGTGTATGGATACTCAACGAAAAATTGAACAAGCTGCCGCCCTCATCGCCAACTCCAAGTACGTCGTCGCCCTGACCGGCGCGGGAATCAGCACTCCCTCAGGCGTGCCCGATTTTCGCAGCCCTGGCTCCGGCCTATGGGAGAAAGTCAATCCGCTGCTCGTGGCCTCGTCCTTCTCCTTTCGCCTGCAACCCCAGGCCTTCTACGAGTGGGCTCGACCTCTGGTCAGGAAATTACTGAAGGCAGAGCCCAATCCCGCGCACCACGCATTAGCGGAACTGGAGGAGATGGGCCTGCTCAAGACGGTCATCACCCAAAACATTGACGACCTGCACCAGAAGGCGGGCTCGAAGCGCGTTCTTGAGCTTCACGGGAATATGCAGCAGGCCACCTGCCTCAAGTGCCGCAAGGTCGTTCCCATCCAAGATATGATCGAGCAATTCCTCGAAGAAGGCGAAATGCCCTACTGCTCGTGTGGGGGACTGCTGAAGCCGAACGTCGTCCTCATCGGCGAGCAGTTGCCCCGGTGGGTGCTGCTGGAGGCCTGGGGCGAGGCCGAGAGGTGCGACCTGATGCTGGTGGTAGGCTCCTCGCTGGAGATAGTGCCGGCTGCGGAGATACCCTTTATGGCCGGGCGACATGGGGCCAGGAGCATCGTCATCAACTACCAACCCACGCCTTTGGACAGCCAAGCGGACGTGGTGATCCCCGAGGACGTGGCCAAGGTGCTGCCGCAGATCGTCGGACAGGTTGGCAGGTTGGTAGATTGATAGGTTGGGAAACTGGTTCCCAGTTTCCCAGTTTCCCAGAACGAAAACACGGGGCAACCAGATATTCTGGTTGCCCCGTGTTCTTTGCTAATGAGCTATAGAGCCATACTACAAAGGTTTTCCCGTAGAAGAAGGTAGGGTAGTGGAAAAGAGCTTCTCAGTGTCTTTCCGGAACAGGAAGCCTCCCTCGATGCATAGGGCCAGGTGATTGGCCAGCATCTCAGCCGTCACCAAGTCGTGCTCCGAGAAGATTCCGCCGTTCAACTTGTTACAGGCCATCAGCACGCCGTGAAGTTCTTCTTCGCCCACGATGGGGACAGCGAGAAAGGGGTCGTTAGCATATTCATCTTTCCACATCGCTACTCCCAGTCCCTTCTTGATATGATTGGCTGAAGCTAGTGACTGTTTGTGCTCAGCCACCCAACCCACGATACTTTGGCCCAGGGCGATTCTGTCCCCCAGAGCGGGAGTCCCTTTAGAGCTGGTCTTGACCACCACCAGTTCCCAGCGCTCCTTGTCCAACAGCATCACGTAACAGCGGCGGGCTTCCAGGCAATGGATCATAGACGCGAAACACGAAGAGAGCAACTCCTCGCCCCTCGGAGAAAAGCGCGATGGGAATCCCAAGTCTGGCTTAAGGGCAAGGTTGACGTTCATGCCTTCTCCCCTGTCAAATGGTGGGTAGGACGTGACTGTTCCATTTTTGGTGAGATAAGCCGCCAGCCACGGTATGTGTTGATATTGCTGGTTTTTGTCCACTAGATGTAGCACCTAAGGCCCCTTTCATCAATTTTGGGACAATCACGCAAGCCAACGGGCGAATCTTATCAGGCAGTTGCCAACGAAGACAGCAGAGCCGAAGTCCTCTGGCCCTCTAGCTCCTGGCGGAGTATTCCGGTCAAGACCTCGGTCACCTGGGGATCCCACTGGATACCCTTGTTCTTTTCTAGTTCCCGCAGGACAACGTTGAGAGGCAAAGCCCGACGATATGGGCGATCGCTGGTCATGGCGTCGAAAGCGTCGGCCACGGCGATGATCCTGGCTCCAATAGGTATCGAGTCGTTCTCTATCCCCTTCGGGTATCCCTTGCCATCGTAGCGCTCGTGATGGTGAAGGACAAGCTCCTGCCCGGAGCGGAAAAAGGGGAAGCGGCCCACGATGTTGGCCCCTATCTCTGGATGCTTCCTCATCGTCTCCCACTCGGCCTGGCTCAGCGCGGCGGGTTTGGTCAGGATAGAGGTGTCAACCCCGATTTTGCCCAAATCGTGAACGCGGGCGGCTGACTCGATGGTGTCCACCACGTCCTCGGATAGCCCCATTTTGACGGCCAGCTCGCGGGCATATCTGGCCACCCTTTGGGAATGTTGGAAGGTGTAGGGGTCACGCATGTCAATGGTATCAGCCAGGGCCTCGACGGCCTCCTTGGTTTGAAAACGCAACGACGAGTTGTTCCTGAAGGAGATGTAGATGAGGGCCACGGGGATGACCATCAGGCACAAGGCCCAAGAGCTTATCTGAGCCACCAATGCAGCAAGCGGCCCCATAACGTAAAGGGCCGCATGCTGAGGGAGATCGTTGCTGTTATAGGTCACCCACACCCGTATGATGCTGCGCTGGGTTTGCAAGGCCGCTGCCCCGGCTACCAGAAAGGCGTTGATCATGTGCATGATGAGGGCTACCCCCACCAGGGTGAACAGGCCACTGGGCGAATTGATGACCGAGGTGAGGGGCTCTGAGGCCAGGTTATGATAGAGGAAACCACCCAGGCCAGTGTAAAGTGCGGTCTGAGCCACCTCGAACAGGGCGTGGCCCCACTTTTTCCGCAGGAGAATCTGATAAGAGATGAACTTCCCCAGAGCGGCTATGGCTATGGCAGCGGGGGGTGGGAACAACAAGAGGGCGGCGAAGATGGCCGTGGTTTCCGTTGTTATTTTGCTCTTGGGTGGCATGTGCACCGGGAAGCTGGAGGAGACAGCAATGGCAGCCACGAGCAGGCCAGCCAGGATAGGCTGCTCAATGATTACGTCCAACCCTCCAAGGTTAGCCGCCGAGGCGAAGAGGGCCAACGCTACTAGAGCAATGCCGAAGATGTAGGCGCGTACAGGCGTCGAAAAGTCTCGCATAGGAGTGTTCCTCCTTTGAGTGAGATTAAGCTGGAAGATGGGCCATCAGACGATCTTAATCGTCATCCAGCTCTATCTTGCACTTCACCCACCTGTTGCTCCAACCCTCACAGATCGCAGAGTCGTCGTTGCCCGTGACGGACACCACCACAGGGAACTCTGACTTTCCCCTGGTGGCGATCTTCACTCTCACCTCGACCTTCCCCTTCTTCCCCTCGTGGATGATCTCGACCTCCTCACCATGCCCCCCCCAACCGTCACCGGACCACGCGACATAGGCATCAGCATCCTTGGGGACATACACCTCGACGAGCACGGCGCCCTTGACTACGGCCGCCGGGTTTGGATGATCGAGCCCGTAGAGCACGGTAACCATTTCCCCATCTATGGAGATCCCAGGGTCGTCCGGGCACCAATTGAAGGCCGCATAGGCCACGGTGCTGCCCAGGATCAAGAACAGCAGCAGAGCTAAGGTGGTTGTGGCTGACATCTTTTTCATGATTGACCTCCTTTGTCTATGAGCGCATTACACGCTCTTTGCCAAACTCCAAACAGACTTTCGTAACCAACTATAATTATACCACAAAATGACCCTTTTGTGGGTTACGGGAACCTTACAAGAGGGTTGTAACGAGAGTAGAACAAATTCCGAGGAAAAAATATGAATAGACCATAAAACCACCTGAAACGAGCACGGAAGGGTTGCGAAAGGGGGGAACGAATTGCGAGAACGTCTGTGGCTCGCTAGTCTCTTGGCGTGGCGCGCCTCTCGAAGAGATAACCTACGCCCCGCACGTTGTGAACATATTCCGGGGACTCAGGCTCCGCCGCCAGCTTTTGCCGGAGACGTGTGATGTGGGGGCGGATGAGGTAGCGAGCATCCCTCTCGTCCAGTTCGTAGCCCTGGACCTGGCGCACCAGTTCCTGGCAGCTAAGCACCCGGCCGCCGTTGCGCATCAAACACAACAGGATGTCAAACTCTGTGGGGGTCAAATCAATGGGCTGGTCGCCAAAGGTGACTGTGTGCTCGGCTGGCTTAATGGTCAACTCTCTAATTGTCAATACCTGGGCAGCAGAGTACGTGACCTGAGAATCTTTAACCCAAGCCACGTCTGCCTCAGGAGCAGGAGAAGCCAGCAATTGACGACTGGTTTCCAGGTATTCTTGCATATTCTCGGCCATTGTCTCCAGCAATCTCTCAATGCGTTCGAGATATGCCAATACTTCCTTGGCCGCGAGCAACGTCTCTTCTTCGCCCATCCTGCCCTCCCCCCCGCGGTGAATTCGATGCCCTGCTCTCGAAAAGCAGCCATAGTATACTGCAACTTCCCGATCTACACAAACAGATCATTATGGAATGCCGAGGAATAGAACAAACTGCTAGCAAACACGATTCTCCAGAGAGCATGACGCGGGAAAGTACGAGAGCCACCAGATTGATATTCCGGTGGCTCATTATGTTGGACGAGCTTGCCAGCTACTTGACGGGAAGCATGTCATTGGGAAGAGTCACTTCATTTGGCACTAAAACGTGGGCTTTCGAGCATGGCTTCGAAGATCAGCCAGTTCTTATCCCACTCATCGAGAGGGGCATCGGCGACGAAGGCGGTGGAAACCCTCGCTACGTTCAGGCCATCGCCCGCTATCCCGAGCAAGTAGACCTTGTGCCTGACGCCAGAGGTAGCACTTGTGTACTCAGCGAAGATGCGCCTCCCTTGCCACTCACCCAGGGTTACAGACTCGGCCTCACCGACCTGCCAATCCTTGTCGGCCTCACCGCTCAACGTCTGAATGAGGGCCAGTGCTTCATCCAAGACCTGGTCGGCGTCCTGGCCTTCGGCCGATCCAGAGAGAACGATTAACTCAGGTGCGTCCTCCTCCACCGTCTCTCTGAAGATCGTGGCGTTGAGGTCTTCTAAGATCGTCCTCTCCACTATCCACCGTTCAGGATATTGGACGGACAGATTCGCCTCCTCGTCGGTGTAGGCTTGAACGCCTGCTGACGCCGTCGGGGTAGGCATCGGGGTTGCAACCGTCGGCGCAGCTTTGCAGGACAGCACTAAAGCCATAAGCAGCCCCAGTAGGCTCAAAATCGAGGTTCTCCGAATCATGTTCCTCACTCCTCACTTGACTAGCACCTAAGCAAGTGCTACGAGCACTCCGAGTAGCCGCACGAGCGGCAGACAACACACCCCTCGCTGGGCTCCAGGATCTCGCCACATTCGGGGCACTCAGGCGAGATGTCTGGCATGCTCCTGACGACGGAAGTCCTCGCTATGGCATTTTCCTTTGGATTACCAGCGTGGCCCCCCATGTAGCGCTCAATGGACTTGGCTATGGCATCGGAGCAGGAAAGGGCAGAACCGCCGTTGTGCCAGGAGGGCGAAGGGCAGCGGATGCCCTTGATCTGCCTGATTATGGCCTCGGTCTCAATGCCGCTTCTCAGGGCCAGGGAGATGAGCCGACCGATGGCCTCAGATTGGGAGGCCGTGCAGCCACCGCTCTTTCCCATGTGCAGGAAGACCTCGCACAGTCCTTCATTGTCCTCATTGATGGTCACGTACAAAGTGCGATTGCAACCCAGAGCTATCTTTTCGGTCGCTCCTTTGGTCACCATCGGCCGTGACCGAGGCGCTAGCACTCCTTTGTCAGGCTTGGGTTTTGTCACGCTTGGAAGCGGAAGCGGGCCCCTGTTCAACACCTGCTCCTGGCGGCTGCCATCCCGATAGATGGTCAATCCCTTGCAACCCAACTGGTAGGCCAAGAGGTAAGCCGTGGCAATGTCTTCTCTGGTGGCGCTGTGGGGAAAGTTGGCCGTTTTGGACACTGCATTGTCCACGTGGCGTTGGTAGGCGGCCTGCATGCGGATATGCCACTCTGGCGCGATGTCGTGAGCGGTGACGAAGAACCTGCGCACATCGGCCGGGATCTCCTCCAACTTGGAAGCGGAAGCGGCATCCTGGATGCCGCCTCGCTGAGCCACCTCCCACATCAGTTCGGCGCTGTAGAAGCCTCGTTCCTGGGCTAATCTCTCGAAGAAGGGATTGACCTGGGTCAATTCATCTTCGTCCAGGACATGGCGACGGGTATAGGCCAGGGCAAAGAGAGGCTCAATGCCGCTGGATGCGCCGGCGATGATGCTGATGGATCCAGTGGGGGCAATAGTGGTCGTGGTGGCGTTGCGGATGCCCCGCCCTTTGATGCGGTCCTTCAATCCTTCCCAATCGAAGGCAGGGGCGTCAGCCAGGCATGGAGATAGGTTGCAGCTTTCCACCTCCAGCGGCTCCGGCAAGGGAAGCTGGCCTCGAGCGTAGATGGATTCATCAAAGGCCGGGAAACTTCCCCGCAGGGCGGCCAAATCGCAAGATGCCGCTTTGCTCCAGTAGTTGATGGCCTCCATCACTTTTGCAGCCACCGCTTCTGCTTCTTCCGAGTCGTAGGGGATGCCCAGTTGAATGAGCATGTCGGCGAAGCCCATCACCCCCAGCCCGATCTTGCGAGTGCTGAGTGTGGCCGCCTCAATCTCCGGCAGGGGGAACTTGTTGGCGATGATGACGTTGTCCAAAAAGTGGACGGCCACCTTTACCGTGCGCTCCAGCTTTTCCCAATTGATGCCGCCCTCAGGAGTGAGCATCCTGGAGAGATTGACGGAGCCGAGGTTGCAGGACTCGTGGGGAAGCAAAATTTGCTCACCACATGGATTGGTGGATTCGTATGGCCCCAAGGCTGGCGTAGGGTTGAAGTCATTCATTCGGTCGAGGAAGATGATGCCAGGCTCGCCGTTTCTCCAGGCCCCCTCCACGATCTTATCGAATACCTCCCTCGCCATCCAACGACCAGCCACCATGCCTGTGTGGGGGTTGATGCGCTCGTACTCACTATCCTCCGCCAGGGCCTGCATGAACTCCTCAGTGAGGGCCACGGAGACGTTGAAGTTGCTGAAAGCACCCTCCCCTTCCTTGCAGGCGATGAAGTCCATGACGTCGGGGTGATCAACGCGGAGGACGGCCATGTTAGCGCCACGCCTGCGTCCGCCCTGCTTTATGACATCGGTAGCCGTGTCGAAGACACGCATGAAGGAGACAGGGCCGGAGGCGACGCCCCCCGTGGAACCCACAATGTCGCCTTTCGGACGGAGGCGCGAGAAGCCAAAGCCGGTGCCTCCCCCCGACTGGTGGATCAATGCCGTGGCCTTCACCGCATCGAAGATGCTGGTCATGTCATCATCCACGGGCAGGACGAAACAAGCGGAGAGTTGGCCGACCTCGGTTCCTGCGTTCATGAGCGTGGGTGAGTTCGGCAGAAAGTCCAGGCTGGCCATCAGGCGGTAGAACTCTTCCGCCGTCCCTTCCACGTCCGCGTCGGGGTCATAAGCCGTTTCCGCCTCAGCGATGGCCCGCGCCACCCGCCAGAACATCTCCTCCGGCGTCTCGATCACCTTGCCATTCTTGTCTTTTTTGAGGTATCGTTTTTCTAACACTGTGATGGCGTTGGGGGTGAGATTGACGGTAGTCCCACTCATAACACCATCTCCCTGTGTTGGCATGGATAGATTCTGTGTCCATTCTAGAGTAAGCTAATCTTTAATTTTGTTGACCTTGGAAACCTTGGGAAGATTATCCTTCTTCTGAATCAGATAAGTCGGAAATGTCCTGATCTTCCAAGTTTTCGCCCAATTCAATATAGCTAACCAAATGTGAATCCGGTTCATCAGCCTCCTGCACGCGGCTAATCAACCTTGGATCAGATGTATCTGGATTGACTGGGTCGTCGGGCTGGGGCTCCGGTTCAGGAACTTGCTGCTCTTTATCTGGCATATTGTCTCCCTCCTAGTAATTTCTAACTCCTTAATGGTAGTCCTAGCTGCGGTAGTACCGCTGTTGCAGCTAGGAAAAGTGCTTCGAGAAGGAAAAGCAGAAGCGCGGCTTGCGTACACCGAACCTTGCTCTGTATGCTCTGACAATTGAATTCGTAAGACTCGATGAGATTACTGATAACCCTACGTTTCGTAAATTGGGGATCATGAGAAAGATAATGGTCTCGCAGGGGTCTGGGTTCTGGATCTCGCCGAAATGTATGAACGCGATAGGCTAGCCAAGCCAAAATCATACTCAACGCGTAGGAAACTGTTGCCGCAATGAACAAGATAACGCGCAAGCAACTTGGTGAAGTCTGCAGTGCTTGGAGGGCAAGACCAACCGTAATGACCAAAGTAGCAGAGCCAAACACCTGACTAGCTTTTTCATCGAGAACCCGAAGTTGGTCAAACTGATCTTGGAGCCTATCCTTGACCTCAGTGTATACCACGTCTAGACTAGTACCTTTTCAGTATGATTATGATGCATGTCATTGCGAGGAGCGGAGCGACGAAGCAATCCCCGCTTGTGCCAAGCAATCGGTTTCTCACGAGAACGTGGGGATTGCTTCGCTGCG
>SDBT01004232.1_pt1 | contig 24448 bp, 22 predicted proteins | sample 2277101 | NCBI WGS metagenome assembly SDBT01 (sample SAMN10404973, study PRJNA504765) | marine sediment metagenome | isolation source: marine sediment core GS10_PC15, 103 cmbsf | place: Arctic Ocean: Southern Knipovich Ridge | collected 2010 | reverse complement strand
ATTTTCCCGGATAGCTCGTCTCGAATCCGCTTGTTGACCTCCTCGAGCCCCAGGGCGGAGATCTCTTCGCTCCAGTCGCCATGTGAGAAGACGATGCCATTGATTCGAACCGCCACGTTGTGCTCTCGGATCCATTTGTTGTACCGCCCCCCGAGTCCGAACGCGGCACGATGTCCGAAATAGCCCTGGGGGTATTGGTTGTCGAAAGCTTTCTTGATTTCTTCCTCTGGAGGCAGAATCTCGCCGGAGCCTTTGGCTTCCTCTTCTCGCTCCTTGAGGTAAAACCGGAACGCTCTTCTGTGAATTTCTCGGGACTTGCGGTCGTCGTAGGAGGCGAACTCCTCGGGCGAGGTGTGATCCAAGATGCCTACGATATTCATGGCCTCGTGGTTTCCAATGAGCGCGTGGACCCGGCCGCCCTTCTTCTTGGCGTCCTTCTCGAGCTTCATGAGTAAATCCATGCAGTCTCGAGAGCGCGCTCCCCGATCGACGACATCTCCCATCTGAACCAGGTGCGTTTTACCACCGATCCATTTGAGCTTGTCATCGACCAGTCCCGCGTTCTCCAGGGTGGCTACCAGGTTGTCGTAGGCGCCGTGCACATCGCCTATGGCAACGATCCGCTCGACGTTCGTCCATTGGTAAGGAATTTCCTTTGCTGCGGCCGGTGAGAGCGCCACACAGAAGAAGAGGACAATGCAGAGAATGAGGGTTGGTGTTTTCTTCACCGATTGCTCTTCTTTTCGAGATGACCTGATTGAAACAGCGTGCCGAAGATCCCTTGAAGGAAGTCCACGCGGTTCGACAGAAGATCGAAGAGAGGTCCCCGCTCGATCCGGAGCGCCGCGCCGTTTTGGCGAGCCTGTCCCTGCCGTCCCAGCGGGCGACCGGTCAGGGTCTCGTCGATCCCCACCACATCTCCGGCCGCAGCCACGGTGGACGCGCCTGCCTCGGAACCTTCCAAGGAAATTTCGCCGCTGAGGACAATCCAAATCGAAGGCGGATCCCCCTCTCCAAAAAGAGCCGTGCCTTCAACCAGTTCGATCTCGCGGGCGATTCCGGCAAGATGCAAAAGCTCCTCCGCGGTGGCCCGGGAGAAAAGGGCCAGCTCCTGCAGGAGCAGAGCTTTGTCGATGGGCTTTATCGCGTCGTTCTCGCTTGCGTCCCGCTTTCTTGCAACCGTCCGGACCGCGCCTTTCAAGAAGCTGAGAGGATGATCCTCGGCGGGATCATCGAGAAGCATGCGGAAAAGACCTTCCGCGAGCTCGATGTTGTCGGCTATCAAGCCGCGGAAATCCTCGGCAGCCAGAGCCAGGCAGATCGAGTTTTCCTTGGCCCGGGCGGTTTGGAGAAGAGGTATTCCTTCTAGAACTTCCCTGAAGCCCAGAATCGTCGGCGGAGCTATTTCTTTATCATCGCCATCGGGCCCGGAGAGGAGCGCTTTGCCCTCGAGTAGCACTTGGATGTACTCGGCCGGGGCTCCGGTCTTCTGAAACCTGTCGCCCTCTTTGTGACGGACTTGTCGCGAAATGGCGGAGAAGCGGAAAAGCTCGTCTACCGAGGCGAAAGCAAAGAGCGGGATCCGGCGCAGTTGGCGAGCGGTGACCACGGCGGGCACCGGCGGAAGAATCTCAAACTCCATGACGTACCTCCCTCCCCAGCCGATATTCGGCCAGGGCGTAGGAAGCCGATTCGAAGACGGCAAAATCCTTGGCGTCACGGAACGCTAAAGCCTGCTCCAGGTCGTCGGCAAGATTCCACATTTTCATTTCCCGCACCAGGTCGATCGCGATCGCGGCCACCACCGGGTCGTCATCGTAAATCAAGCGGGTGAGGGTCTCCTCCACATCCCGTACCCGAGTCTTCAACAAGACGTTGCCTTTTTGAACTTTTTCATCGATGGGCATGTCCTCGATAATGGACATCACTCTGCCCCTCAAGGCGCCGGAAAGCATGTTGTCCATGTACTCGAGGGCGCTGGCGCGAGACCGTGGGTCTCCCCGTTCGATGGCCCATCGAGCCGCCATCGTGTCTTTCCATGGGTATATCAAGCCCACCTGCCGATACAGGCGGTCCAGGATGCGCTCCAGCTTCTCATCGAAAGCTTTGGATATGAGCGAGTCCTTCGGTAATCCACCCTTTATAAATAGATTGTAGCTCAAGCTGAGATACCGGAAGTAGCGCCGGGACTCTTGTAAGGCCAGTTTTTCCACCTGTTCTCGATCGATGGATAGCTCGGGGTGCAGGCGATGGATTCTTTCGAGAGCAACCACCGATTTGTAACGTAGAAAGCCATCTTCGTCGCCCAGAGCCTCGAGCAGGATTTCGACCGTCTTCTGGCTGGGGAGAAGGGCCAGGGTGCCGGGAATGTGCCGTCGAACCCAGGGATTTTCCTCTGGGTCTTTGAGGAAGAAAGCCAGAGTATCCACAACATCCGTCCCGTAGCCCACCAGAACCCCGCGGGCCGCATCCTTGAGTTGGCGGTTGCGAAGCAGCGAAACGAGAGTGGGGACGAACAGGTAGTCAGCGGTACCGAGCTTGCTGGCGCTGATGACGGCCTCCTTGGCCACTTCCGGGCTGGAGTCGAACAACATCGGGATCAGTACCTCGCGAAACCTTGGATTCTGGATTTCAGCGACGGCGCGCGCCGCGTCGACCCGCGCCGCAATCGCGGTTTCGCGGTGGTCGGTGGCCAGACGTTTGAGAGTTGCCTCGGCGGCCTCGGTGTCTTCCTTATTCTCGCTAGCCGCCATAGCCACCGCGGCGGCGGCAGCCATCCGTGGGTCGGGGTCGTTGAGGTACGGCCGCATGAGCTCGCTGGCGCGCTCCTTACGCAACTCCGCCAGTGCGGTGACCGCAGCGGCCCGGACATCGGCACTCTCGTCTCTGAGCGCCCGCTCGAGGGCCGGAATCCACCGCTCAGCCAGATCGGGGTCGACGCTTTGAATCGCTTTGAGGGCTCGTGCTCTCACATCAGGGGATTCGTGGTGGAGCAGGAGCGGTGTAATGAGATTTCGTTTTTCCAGAGATTCGAGAAGATCGATGGCGTACAGGACCCGGCGTTTGTCCAAGCTGCCGAGCTCTTCGACCAGCGCTTCGACGGTGGTTGGGTCACCGGTCTGGGGCCGCATCTCCGCCGGCTCCATGTCGAGTTTTTCGAGGCTTTGGCGAAAAACAGCAATGTACTCCCTGCGGGCGCGCCGGGCCAAGAAGATCCAGACTACGCAGTAAGCGAGACTGAGATAGCTGAGTTGGTACCAGCTGAAGCCGAATACCTTGATGACCAACAGCAGCGCCACGCCACCGAGTCCTTTGCCGATGAAGCGATCGGCGGTGACGTCCACGAAAGATTTGGCTTTGAGCTTGAGCTCCTTGGGAAGCGGCAAGAACAAGACCTCGCGGGTGGTCTTGTCGAGGCTGTATCGGAGAGAGCTGTCGAGCACCCGGGCAACGCTCGGTGCCCAGAGCATGGGATTGAACAGGATGAGAAGCGCGGTTCCGCCCAAGCTCACCGGCAAAACCAGTAGCGCAAAGCCGATGCCGGCGATTCGATAAATGCGACTGACGAACCAGACCTGAATCACGAAGCCAATCGCCGAGACGTAAAAAGTGATGCCGGCCAAAAAACTGGTGATGGCGTCTTGGGTTTGAACTTCGCTCTCCGCCGCCATGTTGAGCTGTTGCTCGATGGTGACCGCTCCCAGAGCCGCGAATCCGATCACCAGAGCAATGAGGCGAAGATGTTTGGATTGACGAAGCATGGCCAGCGCCTCTCCGCCTCCTACGGTTCCCTTTGCCGGCGCTCGAGCGGCATCGGTCGTCTGCTGGGGCTGCTGCCTTTTTTGAATTTGAATGACGATGACGAAGCAGACTCCGATGATGGCGGCGCTGAAGAGCAGCAAATCTTCCGTACCCACACGCTCCACCAGAAGCGCGGTGAGCCCGGCTCCTGTCATGCCTCCCAAACTGGCGCCGCCCCCGATGAACCCGAAGACACGCTTGGCCTGGCGGGGGTCGTAGATATCGTTGGCCAGAGTCCAGAACTGGCTGATGAGAAAAATACCGAGCAGCAATCGTCCCCAGAAATAAAACGCCGCCGAGACCCATTCTTGGCCGGTCTTGAAGAGGAACCAGAATCCAATCAACAAGCCGATAACGACGACTAGGGTTCCGGGGAGGACCCAACGCGGGGGTATCTTGCCCACCAACCGGCTGTAGTACTGCATGATCACGCCCATGGTGAGGCCGGAGATGAGCATGACCCAGGGGAGGTTGTCGGCTCCGAGGTCGGCAATAAACTTCGAGGTCGCGGAAGGCTTGATGGTGTTGTAAGCGGTCATGACCAGGAAGGAGTAAATGAACATCAAGATGGCGGTGCCGGTCTCACCTTCTCGGAGGTTGACGATAGGCGAGAGCAAACGTTTTGTGAAAGATGTGCTCATAGGACGACTCGGTTTCGATGAAAGGTCTTGATCCCGCCTTCTGGCCTCTGGTTCACGCCCATGTTATTTCACCCGTAGCAATCCTGGCAAGCCGTCGCGTGGGTCAACCGTCTTGAAGGCGCGGCGGTCCTCACGGTGTTTTGCCGGCCCGGACCTCTCCGACGGCCTCCATGTATCGCGCCAGAGCGTCGGGATCGACTGGATTTTCTCCCTTGCCGTCCACCTTGAGGCTGGTCCCCACGATGGCACCGTCGGCGAAGCGGAGAAACTCGGCAATGTTTTCGGCCGAAGTCCCGCTTCCCATGAGGATGGGGCGCCCCCTAGAGGCCTCCTTGGCGCGACGCACATAGTCGAGCTTGGGAGCGTCGCCGGTCATCCGACCCGAGACGATGAGGGCGTCGGCGAGGTAATAGTCGGTCCACTCGATGTGCGTCTCCAGATCGAGTCCGGGGAAAGCGACGGAATGCTTCTTGTCCACATCGGCAAATAGTTTGATCTGCTCGGCGCCGAGATGCTTCCGGTGTCGGAGCAGCCGTGCAGCGCAGCCGTGATCGAGCTCGCCTGTGTCCCAGAGCCTGGCGCCGGTGAGGATGCAGATCCGCACGAAACTCGCTCCAGCCGCCACCGCGATCGAAAGGGTAATCCGTCCGCCGTTGTGAATGACGTTGATGCCCGTAGGAACCCGTGCCGCTTTGACGACTTCGTGGGCTGCCACTGCTTGAGCCGTCATCTCCTCGGGCGGAACATCCTCCCCCACGAAGTACGGATGATCCCACATGTTTTCTACGATCAAGCCGTCAATGCCCATTCGCTGGTACGTTTCGACGTCCCGAAGCGCCCACTCGATGACCGGCTCCATTCCATCGCCTTGGTAGTTTGGGGCGCCGGGTAAAGGCGGCAAGTGGATCATGCCGATCACCGGCTTTTCCACTCCGAACATCTCGCGCAGGCTTTGCAGTCGGAGCGCGTCTTGTTTTTGCTTCCATTCCGGCGTCATCGTTTCTTTCTCCTTGTTCGAGGGGAGCTTTTCGTAAGGAGTCCCTCGGCTTCTCCCATCGCTTCGTCCAGAATCTTCTTGCGAGTTTTTGCTCCACCGGTGCGGAGGATTTTGGCCATTCCCGCCCGGTCGAGAGACAGATACGGCAGCTCGGAGGTGACCGCCGCCGCCCCGGCGGCGTTTCCCAGGATGGCACAAACCAGGGGCTTGGCGCCGGAAATCAGCCCGAATATATATCCGGCGTTAAAGGCGTCGCCTGCCCCGCAGGTGTTCACCACCCGGGTCTCGAACGGTGGCACTCGGAAAGATTTTCCATCCGCAAAGATGCGGCAACCTCCGGCGCCCAGGGTGGCGGCAACCTGCTCGACTCCCAGCCGTACCGCTTCCTGAGCGGCGAGACTCAATTTGCGGATGCCCAGTGCCATTCTGAGCTCGGGAGCGCTGGGAAGTGCCACCGTCACATCGGCTAGTGCCTCGCGAATCGCTGCTGGAGCGGCGACCGCGGCGTACCAGGTGAAGTCGATGGAGGTTGTGGCTCCAGCCGCGCGAGCTGCCTGCAGGGCCTCCCGTGCCGCCTGCCTGGACCTGGGCTCTACAAGAGCGTAGCCTGAAACGTGCAAGTGACGACATCCCTGGACTTGTTCAAAAATGCCTTCCGGTTCCAGGGCCTGGTTGGCTCCTCGAGCCCCGATCAGGGTGCGCTCTCCATCGGCGGTAATTGGGATGATGCAGATGCCGGTGGGGCTTTGCGGGTCTTTCTGGACGGCGCCGGTGTGAATGCCCATTTTGGACATTTCCCGCAAGATGGCCTGCCCCTCTGGGTCTTTGCCAACCCTGCCGATGACTCCGGTAGGGATCTGGAGCTTGACCAGAGCCGCCGCGGCGTTGAAGGCAGAACCACCCAGCGCCCAGATCGCCGCTTCGGCCAGATTATCCCGAGAGGGTTTGGGAAACGAACGGATGTGAAGAAACAAATCCCGGTTGATATCACCGAGGATGATGGCTAAAGGGCGTTTGGGCAAAGTTGCTCCCTCGCCGAGGCGTCAAAGCATAACACACCGGTGCCCCAGAATCTCAAAGGGGATCGCGCGGTCGCGCGGGTTTTTGAAAACCGTCTCCTCAAGCATTACCATCCCTCTGCCAGCATTAAGAAAGGAGCGCGCAAATGTCGAAGGAGAATGATTCCAATCAGGTGGAGAACGCAGTCGAATATCTGGATGGCCACCTCGCTGGTTTCCAGAATACCCTTGCCGAGCTGGCGCGCATTCCCAGTGTCAGCGCCGAAGGGTTCCCTCCCGAGGAGGTGGAGCGTTCGGCGGACGCCATCGCCGAGGCGATGAGACAAAGCGGCCTTTCGGGGGTCGAGATTCTGAACCTTCCGGGCGTTCACCCTTACGTGTACGGCGAGTGGGTGGAGGCACCGGATAAGCCCACCGTGCTCCTATACGCCCACCATGACGTGCAACCGATGGGACGGCTGGAGAAATGGACCTCACCTCCCTGGGAGCCGACCGAGAAAGACGGCAGGCTCTATGGGCGCGGTACCGCGGATGACAAGGCCGGTGTCGTCACCCACCTTGCGGCGATTGAATCCTACCTGAGAACCGCCGGTGGGCTGCCTGCCAATGTCAAGTTCATCGTCGAGGGTGAAGAAGAAACCGGCTCCGAGAACCTGGCCAAACTACTCGAAAAGTACAAGGATAAATTTGCGGCGGACTTCATCGTGCTGACCGACACGGCCAACCTGGATTCGGGTCTGCCTTCTCTCACTTACATGCTTCGCGGCATTGTTACCCTGGACGTGGAGGTCACCGCGTTAGACCACCCGCTCCACAGCGGAATGTGGGGAGGGCCGGTGCCGGATCCGGTACAGGCTCTGTGCAGCATCCTTGGAGGTTTGGTCCGACCCAACGGAAAGATCGACGTACCAGGCCTTTATGACCGGGTTCTAAAGCTCTCGAGGAAGGAACGGGAGCGCATTCGCAGTTTACCTTTCTCAGCGCGTACCTTCTCCCGTCAAGCAGGTCTTTTGCGCGGCGTCAAGCTTGCGGGAGAACGCAACTTCAACGTTTACGAGCAGCTATGGACCCGTCCCAACTTGACGCTCATTGCCCTCGAAGCCAGTCCCATTCAAGGCTCGTCCAATCAAATTGTCGAGTCGGCCCGTGCCCGCCTCAGCCTACGGACGGTACCCGACATGCGATCCAAGGAAGTGGGAAAGCTCATCGTGAAGCGCCTCACTCAGAATCCTCCTTGGGGAGTGAAGGTCGAGGCCAAAGCCATCAACTCAGCTCCTTGGTGGCGAACCGAGCCCGAGGGGCCGGCTTTCGACGCAGCTCTCAAAGCGATGAAGAAGGGATACGGCCGCAGACCTTGCTTGATCGGCGCTGGAGGCACCATTGGCTTCGTCGCGCCCTTCGCTGATGTTTTGGGCGGCGCCCCGGCACTTTTGCTTGGGCTCGAAGACCCCTTGTGCAACGCCCATTCGGAGAACGAGAGTCTCAACCTGGACGATTGGCACAAGGGGATGCGGACTGCGGTTTACTTGTATGATGAGCTTTCGCGGTGTTGAATGCTTTAAGAGCGCTCTTTATTTCGGAAGGGTTCATTTAATAAAGCGGTCGCATCTTATTCTCATTCGAATGATGCGCCCGCATTTAAACAATCAACCCACCGGTGGGCTTTTCTCCTGGAAGCTCAATCGCGGGGGCTTTGGAGAGCCCGGCGCGAAAGACGCGCTCGGCGGTGTCGAGATAGTTTCGGTTGCCGGAAGAGTCATCCCGGTGGGCTTGAACCGCCGCCGATATGGTTTTCAGCATGGCCAGCACTTCGGCGTCGCCGGCAGCGGGTACCTGGGGGATCTCGCTTCGCTTGCTCAAGACATTTCCCAGCCAGCTGATCATGGCCTGAAGCTGCGGCGACTCGGTCTGGTGTTCGTAGATGATCCCCTTGGAGAGAGTCTCGAATGTGCGCACCAATGTGGTGAGTATCTCCAGTGTCATCGAGTCGGACAAGTCAGCGCCGAAATTCTGACGACCCTGGAGAAGCAGATGATGAAGAAACACCAGAAGAGGTACCTGTTCTCGCTGGACGTCGGCGAAATGTGCGATTAACTGAACTTCCTCCGTGCGCTTCTCGGGAGACTCCCACAGCGGATCGTGCTCGCCGTGCAAATAGGGACAGCCATCCGGACAGCGAATCTCGGTTCGCCGCTTGCTTCCGCAACATCGAGAGCAGATCGGGTCACCGCTGTGGGCGGGACAAGAGCGTTTGCCTTTGACTTTGGTACAAGACCAGCAGTGCAACCTCTCGAAACCTCCGCAAGCGTATTTTATCAGAAAAGAGGATCAAGCCCGCAAAGGACGAGCCGCGGCGAGGACCTCTGCAACACTGCTGAAGCGCGCCGCAGGATCTTCCGCCAGACAACGGGAAATGAGCTTATCCAGCAGTTCGGGAATTTCAGGCAAGAGCTGACGAAGAGCGGGGGCGCCGTTGGTGTGAGCTTGTCGGGTGGCGGGATGCTGGCCGCTCAAGCCGTGAAAAATCATCCCTCCCAACGAATAAATATCCGACCTCCCATCCACTTGGTAACGACCCACGAGCTCCGGGGACGGGTAGCCGTCGGCCTTGCCCAAGGCAGGGATCCGCAAGGCCGCCAAACCGATGCCGGTAAGCTTGAGCTTGCCGGTCTTGGCCACGAGGACGTTGGTCATCTTGAGATCGAGGTGCAGGATCTTCTGTTGGTGAGCCTGTCCAAGCGCAACGCAGAGGGTGAAGAGAAGATCGAGTCCCTGTTTGAGCGTAAGGCGCTTACTTCGCGCCATGATGGAGGCAAGATCGAAGCCTTCCACGAACTCCATGACCGCCGCTTTCCGACCCTGGATCTCGGTCAAGCCGAGCAAGCGAACCAAACTGGGATGCTGCAGGCTTCGAGCCACTCGGGCCTCGGCAAGAAGGCGCTGCACCACCGCTTTGTCTTTTAACAGCTCGTTGCGGAGGAACTTGACTGCCACCGGGCGGCCATTTCGAGTATCTACCCCTTTGTAGGTCTCACCAAGAAGTCCCCGTCCCAGCTGCTGGGTGACCTGGATCGGAGACTTGGCTGGAGCAGGCCGTCCGGGCGCTTTGGCTGCCGGGGGGAAATACCCGGTCGTCGCCAGCATCGCTTGCTTCGTGGCGGGCGTCGGCGTGGCGGGTTGTGCTGAAGCCTGTGGGCCGGGGCTTGCCAGTCGGGCCAGCCGTTGCTCAACGTCTTCGTAACCGTAGCGTTCGGCCATCACCTTTTTGTAAGTGCTGATAGCCTCGCGTGTTTTGCCGATGCTTTCGTACGCTCGACCCAGATAGTAAAAATGCTCCAGTGTTTGAGCACTGATGGGCCGATCCCCCAGTACGCGCGAGAGCTTCTCGACCGCCAGAGACGCCAGGTTCTTTTCAATGAACAAGCGTGACAGGATAAGAGTCGCCGCCTGGTAGTGTTCCGATTCGGGATCGATTTTCTGGAGCAGTTGAATACCGTGCTCGTTCTTCCCCACTTCGCATGCGAGCTTGCCGGCCTCGAAAAAGAGCTCCGCTTTCTCGTAGAGGGCCGAAGCTCGGTCCTTTTGCCCGGTTTGTTCGAACAAGCGCGCCGCGGCGCGAAAGTCATCGCCTCGCTCGAACATGCTGGCGGCCTTTTCTTTCATATCGGCGCGCAGGTACACGTTCGCCGCCTGCAAGGGGGAATCGCTCTGCTCGTAACAGTTGGCGGCCGAAGCCAGATCGCCCGCGCCTTCGAAAAGCTCCGCGGCCCGCAGCGGGTCTCCACCTTTGAGAAACTCCTCGGCCGCTTTCTGGTTTTCGCCCTGGTGAAACGCCACTTCCCCTCGGAGAAGAGCCGCCCGCTCGGTGTTGCCGGCCTTTTCGAACATTTGCGCCGCTTCTTCGAGCTTTTCTTCCTTGAGCAGCATTTCGGCCGCGTCCCCGAATCGGCCGGTGCGGGCCGCCAGGCCCGCTGCTTTCAAGGCAAGCCCCGCCCGGTTGTAGATATCAGCGGCTCGGTCGAGATCCCCTCCCTTTTCATAAAGCTCGCCGGCCCGCTCGGCAACCTTCGATTGCCGATCCGAAGATGAGCTGGAAATCAAGCCCCCTCCGCCGAAAGAGGTGGTCGCCGACCAGTGCTTTTCGTAGTTCTCAGCAGCGCGAATGTGCTCTCCCAGGTTCTCGAAAGATTTCGCCGCTTGCGGGAAATAGGATACGTCTTCGTAGAGCTCCGCTGAGCGATCGAAGCGGCCTGCTTCGAAATACAGCTTGGCGGCGTCGATCTTCTGACTGTGCTCTTCGTAAAGCTCGGCCGCTTTGCCCGGGTTACCTATTTCAACGTGAATGTTGGCGGCCCGCTTCCAATCGTTGGCCTGTCCGTACACGTCGGCGGCGCGGTCCCATTGTTCGAGCTTTTCGTACAACGCCCCGGCCGCGATGAACTCTTCCGCTTCGAGGTAGAGGTTGATCGCTTCCGGGTACCATTCGGCGTCTTCGTAGAGTTGGGCGGCGCCGAGGATGTCCCCATGCTTCTTCAGGTGTGAGATCTCCCGCTCGAACTGCATTATCCGGAGCTTCTCGCCTCCGATTTTGTCCAGTACCTGATCCCACACGCCGGTGTCTTTCAGCTTCTGGATGAGGCGGGGCACCAGGATCAGAATCAGGATCAAACCTACGAGTATGGGAAGGAAATCCACGATGGGCGCGGGCAACAAATCTCTGAGGAAGGACATATGCGTTCAGTGAACGGGCAACGCCGTTTCCATAGTCATCCTTGGAGACCTTACGAATAAGGAAAGAATTGCGATTTATTCTCGCATGTGATGATACGAAAGTCAAAGCCTTACAGGTTCAGTGGGTTACGGGCAATGCCGGTTGCGCCCTTGCCTCACCTTGACATCGCCTTTACCACCTCGCTAGCATGAAAGGAGTGGTTCTCTAATGAAAATGGCACTATGACCTCTCATTCCACCGAGTCGACTTCGGAAACCCGCGAAGCGCGCCAACTGGCTGTGCGTTGTGGCCTCCCCTTCGCAGATCTATCCGACTACAGGGAAGATGTTGCTCTCTGGCAGCGAGTGCCCATGGAGTTGGTCCTTCGTTACCGCTTCGTGCCTCTTCGCGACGAGAAAACCGCTCTGGTTGTAGCGGTGGGCGATCCGGAGAGTTACCGCCGGCTGGACGAGCTGGAGCTTGCGCTCGGTCGGCCGTTGAAGTTCATGGTAGCTCCGCGCTCTCAGATCGAAACCATCCTGGAACGTAATACCAATTCCAGCTTTTTGCTCGAGGAAGCCTCCGAACAGCTCAAGCTCGAGCAGGTGGGTGAAGAGGAGGGAGCAGGCGAGGGGCTTGCCGAAGTCGATGGGGCTTCCGGTCCCATTGTGAAACTGGTGGATTCCCTGATTCTGAATGCCGTCGAACGCCGGGCCAGTGACATCCACGTTGAGGCTAAAGACCGGGAAGTTCTGCTGAAATACCGCATCGATGGTGTGCTTTACGAGGCCATGAAGCCCATCGGTCGGGCGCATCAGGCGACGGTGATTTCACGTATCAAGGTGATGTCGGAGCTCGACGTGGCGGAACGGCGTGTGCCGCAAGACGGGCGGTTCAAGCTCAAAGTGGCTGGCAGAGCCATCGATTTTCGCGTTTCCATCATGCCCAGCATTTTCGGTGAGGACGCAGTGATACGCATCCTGGACAAGGAAACGCTTCACGAACAGTTCAAGGAGCTTCGTCTGGATGTACTCGGTTTTCCCGACGCGGAACTGAAACGGCTGAGGAAGTACATCACCGAGCCCTATGGGATGATCTTGGCCACCGGGCCAACCGGTAGCGGCAAAACCACCACCCTCTATGCGGCGCTTTCGGAAATCGCCACGCCACAAGAAAAGATCGTTACCATTGAAGACCCGGTGGAGTACCAGATTCGCGACGTCGTCCAGGTTCCAGTGAACGAGAAAAAGGGGCTCACCTTTGCGCGGGGGCTGCGGTCTCTGCTTCGACACGATCCCGACAAGATCATGGTTGGAGAGGTGAGAGACCCGGAAACGGCGAAGATCGCGGTCCAGGCGGCGCTCACCGGCCACCTGGTGTTCACCACGGTGCATGCTAACAATGTCTTCGACGTGATCGGACGGTTCATCCACATGGATGTCGAGCCTTACAATTTCGTCTCCGCTCTAAACTGTGTCCTTGCCCAACGGTTGGTTCGGGTGATTTGCTCCTCCTGCAAGAGGCAGGTCCGGCCAGGTCTCGCGCTGCTCGAGGAGTCCGGTCTCGATCCCGAGGCTTATCAAGACCGCCCGTTCTTTGAAGGAGCGGGTTGTCGGGTTTGCGGAGACACCGGTTTCCGTGGGCGCACGGCGATCTGCGAGCTGTTGGAGCTTTCCGATCGCATTCGGCAGCTGATACTGGATCGGCGATCGGCGTCGGAGTTGAAGCAAGTCGCTCGGCAGGAGGGCATGAGCTTCCTGAGAGAGGATGCGTTAAAGAAAGTCGTCTCCGGTGTCACCACCCTGCAAGAGATCAACAAAGTCACTTTTGTTGAATAAACAAAATCCCCCGGCTCAAGCCGGGGGATTCTCCTCAATCCCCTAGTGATCCGGATTTTTCCGTTCCCTCCCTCTTTTGGACCTCGCGGTGAAAAAAGAGGCGAGCCACTGCTCGGAAGTACTGGCAGTCCTTACGGGTGACTGCTGCCAGCAAATGTGCATGATTTTTGCTTGACCCTCCCTTGAAGACTTTCCCATTTTTGGAGAAGAAAAAGAGTAAACGGAGGCCGAAAGGCCCGGGAGCAGCGAATCATGGACAGTCTGGTTGACCACCAAACACCGGTCGAGTACTTTAAAGAACTGGTAGAGCAAGCTTTAGCGAGGCAGAGAGTCGACTCGAGCCAGCTTTCCTCGTTTTACCTGGTGCATTTGCTGAATACGTTCGTGCGCCAGGACCGCGCCTGCGCCGAAGTCGGTGTAGGAAAAAACCCTCGGTTGGCGGAAATTCTTTGTCGGGCCCTCGGCGCGACCGGTAGCCGTCAGTTGGCGCTTTTTAAAATGACCGGAGATCTTTCGCTGTTTATTTCCGGGTTCTTTGCCGACAGTTTGACCCGCAAGGCAGTGGACGCCGATTATTACGTTAGAATGGGGGGATTCTCTTACGGAAGCTTGTCCCGTCTCACCACCCATCAGACGGCGGCGGCGGTTTTCACCGAGCTATCGGAGAAGTTCATGAGCTTTGTTGATATATTGAACGAGGTCAGCGAAGCGAGTTTTCTCACCGACAACCGGAGCTTGTTGCGGCTCTACGAAAAGTGGCTGCGCACCGGAAGCGAGAGGAGCGCCGAGTTGTTGAGGGAGGAAGGCGTGTTGTTGGTGCCCGGATCAAAGCAGGTGCATTGATGCTCGAGACCCTTCTGCGCCACATCGATCGCATCTACGATTTGGATCTGGATGTCAACATCGAGGAGTTCTTGATTAGCCGAGAGACCTGCCTCCGCTTGGCCGGTGAGCCGGCGGATGCGGTGGTTCTGGTTACCCAAGATGGCGAGCGAGCCGACCTTCAGGTTGGCCTTTATCTCAACGAGGAAACGCTCTCGCGGTTGAACCGGCTCAAATTGACATCCGCCCTCACCGTCGAGGACTTTGCCGTACTCTGCACCGCCATCGAGGAGGTTAGCCATCTAGCCTACCTCCTCTGGAACGCCGGCCGAGGCAAACAGGTCACCCCGCTCGAGCTCGAGCTCCAGGGCGAGGTGGACAAATTCATTACCGCTATGTTGTTGCTGGCGCGCCAGAACCGCGGGCGGGTTCCCGCCGATCTGTTGGATCGCCTCTTCGGAAGTTTCGAGCTTCGAGAGGGACTCGACGAGTCTCACCGGGCGCGCTACCTGGCCGCGAGCTCTTTTGCACGCAATTACTGCTCCTCGCTCGTTCGCCGTTTCTTGCGCCACTCCCGGTTGAGCGATTTGCTCGAGGATTTGCGATTGTTTTATCGTCTCTCCCAGTGTGGGAAGATCGGGCACATTTCCCGGGTCGTTTACGCTTCTTGAGGGAGGGCTAGTGGCCGAAAGACAATCCGCCACCCCGGATGAGATTCGGGAGGAGCAGCAGCGGCTGCGCTACATGCGTACCCTGGTCGATCTGGCGGCCCAGGTCATCATGCAGAGCCGTCTAGAAAGCTCACAAGCTCGAAAGCTGGTCGAAGCAACCCGGCGCCAGATTCTCCAGCTCTTCCCGGGCAAGGACGAGACTTACGACCTCATTTATCGACCTCGGTTCGAGCGTCTCCTGCTGGAGTACACTAATCCCCCGGCGAATAATCCCCCGGCGTAAGCCGGGGGATTGCTGCGGCGCGTCGAATGAAGTTCGAACGCGCTCGCATAAGATAACTCTTAGCAGTGGAGCCCCGACGACTGTCGTCGGGGCACATCTCTCCAGTCCCCTCCGGGGCATGGTGGATCTTACCGGAGGGGACTTTTATACCAAACTGTAACTCATTTGTTCCTGGCTATTGATATATTCGGAGAGATCTCGGTAGCTTTTCTTGTGCGTGGAATCGGCCGTCAAGACTCGGCGCACCCCCTTGGCAACGGGGTTGCCGTTGACCGCCTCGAAGCGAAAACGGGTGAGCTTGGAGAAGTAACGAGCCAGTGCCATGGGCTCGAACAGGATCTCGCCGCACAAAACAATCCGGTCGGAGGACAGATCGCTCGCGATCTCGCCTCGACCGTCGCCTCTCAGTTTGGCGAAACAACCGAAGACCGCTTTCTCGAGAGCGAAGAGCAGGTTTTGGAGCTGGATGTCAATGGAGCGGCAAATCACCGGGTCTTCGATGACATATTCGATGAGTCCTTTTTCATTGAAGCTGCGGAGGTTGGAAGGGGTGGTGACCTCCGGCAGCATCTCTGCTACCGGCTCCAGGGCGTCTGAGCTCGAGCTCTCGACCTCCGGATTCTCTTGGCTTGGCGTGGCTTTGGAGCGAGTCGAGTCGGAGAACTGCCGTTCGAAAAAGCTCCGAGATAGAGAGCGAACCACCTTGTGGAAGGTATTGAATCCGAAAGCAGTACCCAACCGGAACTGGAGGTTGTCTTGGACCTCGCGAACCAGATGGTCCCAGCTCCCCTCCTGCACCACCAAGCCGGTGAGCGTCCCGTCCACGAAAACCCCCGAAGCTATGCGGCCGGTGCCGAAGTGAACCACCATCCGCGCGCGGTGTGAGTCCTCCTCCAATTGGAGCACCGGCATCCCAATTCCCAGAGCAGCTGCCAAGATCTCTGGAACCAGGACGGTTTCTTTGGGGCTTACGCTGGCGTCGAAACAAGCGCGCAAGTCCATTTGCATTTGAAGACTGGCGGCGGTAGGTATGCAGGCCCATAAACGACGCCTCTGCAGAGGCGACGAGGGAGGCACGACTCGCTCGAGGTAATGGCCCAGAACTTGCGGATCCTCGATACGTCCCGGAAAAACGCTCACGATCTCATTGGATTTTCCGACCAGCCGATAAGCCCGTTGGCCGACGGCCCTTATTTGTGAGCCCACCACTTGGGCCAGTGCCGGCGTTCTCTGCTCGTCGACTTCCCCCCGGCGCCGTACGGTCAAAACGACGCAATCACGGGAAGAAAGGGCTACGCCTAGTTCGTGCAAACGAAACATGAGTTATCTGGGTCGAGAATTTTGATTGAACCATAGCGGTTGTCGGTTGTCAAAGGGCTCATGTATACTGCGCCGACATGAAGCGAGACGAGATGGCCGTTCTGGCCGAGCGGCGCTCGATATCGCCGGACGCTTTTCTGCTCACATTCGAGTCTTCCACACTTGCCTCAGAATTTGTTCCCGGGCAGTTCACCATGCTTCGGGTACCGGCGCCCGGTGTGCTGCTTCGACGGCCCTACTCTTTTTGTGCTGCCGAGCCGGAGCGCGGTCGATTCAGCCTTTTGGTCAAAGTCGTGGGCGAAGGAACCAGAGCCCTCGCAGAGCTTGCCTTGGGCCAAACCGTCGCTTGTCTGGGGCCGCTTGGCACGTCGTTCCGGCTTCTTCCGCCGGAGATGCATGCGGTCCTCGTGGCAGGCGGTGTGGGGATTGCTCCTTTCGTCGGTTTTTGTCAAGAGTTGGCTCGACGGGGGCTCCGGGCAAGCGTCCTCCTGGGAGGGCGCCAAGCCCACGATCTGTATTTGAGGGAGGACTTCGAGGCCTTGGGCATGGAAGTCCGCTGCACCACCGAGGATGGGAGCTGCGGCCGGAAGGGCGTCGTCACCGATCTGCTCGGCGAGCTGGCTGCCTCGAACGGGCCGCATGGTTTCTATGCTTGTGGTCCCACCGGCATGCTGAAACGGGTCTCGGCGATGGCCCGGGAGCTCGGGAGTCCATGCCAAGTTTCCATCGAGCGCCGCATGGGGTGTGGAATGGGTTGCTGCCTGGGCTGCGTGGTTTTTACCCACCAAGCAGGTGAAACGGTAGGCGAGTACCGACGGACCTGCACCGAGGGACCGGTCTTCGATGCCGAAACGGTCTGCTGGGAGAAGGATCCCTATCCTTTGTGAGCATTCGCATGGAGCCCGACCTTTCCGTAGAACTAGCCGGCCTGCAGCTCGCCAATCCATTGATCGCGGCGAGCGGGACCTTTGGTTACGGAACCGAGTATGTCGACCTGGCCGATTATTCGGCCATTGGCGCCATCGTTGCCAAGGGCTTGTATCTCGAGCCGCGCGCAGGCTGTGCACCTCCTCGTATCTGGGAGACTCCTTCCGGAATGCTCAATGCTATCGGGCTTCAGGAGATTGGAGTGCAGCGTTTCATCAAAGAGAAGATGCCGCGGTTGCGCGAATTGACCCCCGCCATCGTGGTGAACATTTGCGGGAGCAGCCTCGAAGAGTACGCCGAGTTGGCGCGTATTCTCGATCAAGTCCAAGGTGTATCCGGCCTCGAGATCAACATCTCCTGTCCCAACGTGAACCAAGGGGGAATTCTCTTCGGTTGTGACCCCGATTTGGCGGCTCGCGCGACAGAGGCCGTACGAGCGGCCACGAGCCTCCCGGTGATCCCGAAACTGAGCCCCAACGTCACCGACATTGCCGCCATCGCCCGCCGAGTTGAAGCGGCGGGAGCCGACGCCGTGTCTCTCATCAATACCATGCCGGCCATGGCCATCGACGTGGAGACGCGAAGGCCACGGCTGGCCAACGTCTTCGGTGGCCTATCGGGGCCCGCGATTCGACCTATCGCGGTGCGCTTGGTTTATCAGGCGGCGCGGGCGGTCACCATACCGGTCATTGGTATCGGCGGTATCGGCTCGGCCGAGGACGCCCTGGAGTTCATCATTGCAGGAGCGGTGGCGGTCCAAATCGGAACCATGAACTTCGTCGATCCCTCGGTGTGGTCCCGTACCCTCGACGGGCTCAAAGATTACTGCCTTCGACACCAGCTTCAATCGATCACCGAACTTTCCGGGACGCTCGCCGTTGCCGAGGAAAATCACTAGAGTCGAAAATGAGCACACCACCGACCCTCATCGTTGCTCTCGACGTTTCCGGGCTTCGCGAGGCTATGTCTCTGCGCCGGTCCTTGGATGGTTTGGTCGATACCTTCAAAGTGGGAAGCGAGCTGTTTGCTTCCGCGGGCCCTCCCATCGTTGAAGAGCTTACCGGATCGGGCGCTCATACCTTTCTGGACCTCAAGTTCCACGACATTCCGAACACCGTGGGTCGTGCGGTCACCGCCGCCTGTCGCATGGGGGTGAGCTTGCTGGATGTCCATGCTTCCGGCGGCAAGGCCATGATGGCTGCCGCCGCAGAAGCGGCCCGGGCCGGCGCCTCCGCCGGCCCGCCGCCACTGGTGTTTGCGGTCACGGTGCTGACCCATCTGGCAGACGAGGACTTGAGTGGAATCGGGTATTCGAGCACCTGCCGCGAGCAGGCGGTGCGGCTCGCGCGTTTGGCGCGAGAAAGTGGTCTGGATGGTGTGGTGGCGTCGGCGGAGGAAGTGGCGGCGATTCGCGAGGCCACCGAAGACCGTCTCGCCATTCTCGTGCCGGGCATTCGCCCGAACTGGGCCAAAGCGGCACATGACCAGAAACGGGTGGCAACTCCTGCCGAGGTGGCCCGAGCCGGCGCCCGTTACGTGGTTGTGGGGCGTGCCATCACGGCTCAAGCGGATCCGCGTCAGGCGGCGTCTCGCATCCTGGACGAGTTGGCCTCGGCTGGGTGAAGCGCCGCGTGCGGTACCCCGGTTCCGACCCCGTCAAAGTCATCCTTTACACTAAACCCGGCTGCCACCTGTGTGACGAGATGAAACAGGTACTCGAAAAAGTAAAGCAAGGTATCGAGATGACGGTCGAAGAAATTGATATTTCCTCGGATCGGCGGCTTTTGGAAACCTATGGCGAGGAAATCCCGGTGCTTTTCATCGACGGTCGAAAAGCTTTCAAATATAGGGTGGGTGAGAAGGACCTGAGGCGCCGGCTGCTACGGGCGGCGGCCCGCTAAACCAAGACGAAATAATCCCTCTTTTTGGCCCCGTCTCTTTAAATGGAGGGCGCCGTCGGAAAGGAAAGTGGTCCCGGAGATTCCCTCCGGGACCACCCGGCCAGAGCGTCTACTTGGAGACGATCTTAGAGTAGGCCCTTCGATTCCTTTGCCAGCAATCCTCGTTGCTGGAGCTACACTGCGGGCGCTCCTCGCCAAAGCTGACGATCTGCAAGCGTTGGGAGGGAACGCCTAGCGATACCAGGTAGTCCATGGCAGCGCGGGCGCGGCGCTCGCCAAGGGCCAAATTGTACTGCTCGGTACCTCGTTCGTCGCAGTGCCCTTCGAGCTCAACCACCGCCGTGTTGTAGCTTCTCTCGAGCCAATCCGCGTTCTTGCCGAGGGTGTCCCTCGCGTCGGCCCTCAAGTCAGACTTGTCGTAGTCAAAATAGACCTCTTGTAGATTGACTTCGAGGTCGCCAATGGTTGCCGACCGAAAAAGGTCAGCTTCCGTCGGTGGCGGTGGCGTCGGTGGCGGTGGCGGTGGTGGTGGGGGTGGCGGCGGTGGCGGCGGCTCTTCCGGCGGTGGCGGTGGAGGTGGTGGGGGTGCGTTCTTCCCACAGCCAACCAGCCCTAGTGCCAACACCGCAGCAAATAGGAACAGTCCCAGGGAGGCCAACAATCGTCTCTTCACGTACTCACCTCCTGCGCGCTATCATAGTAATGCCATGTTTAGACGTCGAGTTTGTCCAATGTTCTCTACTCATCACGACGTCCACTCTAGAACCACGAGGTAGGTATCCTCACAATCGGAGCGTTAGTCTAATCGGCAGCGCTCAAATTTGTCAAGGACATGGAAAAAAAAGGCAAAAGTAAAAAACAAAAAAAAGCGCCGAGCAAGCGCCGTCTGTGGATTTTCGCCTTTGTGGCGGCAGCGGTGACCGGCACCTTGTTCTTCCAATCGCGAAACGAGCCCAGTCCCGCTCGGCCGGATCCGTTGCCATCCCGGCAGGCTTCCGCCGCCGAGGCTCCCCAACCTGCCTTGGCGGCCGGGGAGGCTCTACCCGAAGTGTCGCTGGTTTCACTTTCCGGAGAGCGTCTGGAGCTTCGAGCCCCGACCGGATCGCATTCGGTCCTGCTTTACGTCTTCTCCCCTTCGTGCTCCGTGTGTAGCGAGACACTCCCCGTTTGGAAGGAGCTGTTCGAAGAGGCGAGCGCCCAATCGGTTGAGGTGATTGGCCTATCGGCCCTCGGCCCGATGCAGACGGCGAATTACGTTCGCCAGTTCGATATTCCCTGGAGCGTCTTCTGCTTTGCCGACCGGGCGTCGATGGAGACTTTTCGTTTGAGGCGGGTTCCGTTCACGCTTCTGGTGGAAGGAGGTGGGGAAATCGCTTTGGCCATGCCAGGTCGCCTCGGATCCGAGCAGAGGGCGATGATTTCTGGCCATATCCACGAAACCTCAGATTGAGTCGGGTCGCGACGCGCTGGCGCCGCAGAGGCGAGCGACGTGCAGGCCGAGCTACGATCAGCCGCGGATTCTTTCCGGCAGAATCTTGTAACGCTTCATCTTTTCGTGAAGGGTGGTGGGATTCAAGTGCAACTTCTGGGCTGCCTTTTTCTGAGAGCCATCGACTTTTTCCAGAGTTTGGATAATGATTCGTTTCTCGATATCGGCAATGAGCTCCCGGAGGGAAACATTGTTCAGCCTGGTTGGCTCGGGAACCGTGAGCGAGTCCTCCCCGAGCAGAAGCACGGGGCCGGTGGAGAGTGCCGCAGTGGCAATGCAGTTTCTGACTTCCTGGGACTCCGGAGTACAACCTAGCCAGTCATTCAGGCTGACGGCGCTGCTCAATTGGCGTTTGAGAGCACGATTTTCGTCCAGGAGCCTGCGATAGACAAGCACCGATTCCACCGCTATATGCAGCGCGGCCCGATCCAAGGGCTTGGTTAAAAAGCTCTTCGGACGGAAAGGGCGGCCATCGAAGATGGCCATGGATGTATCCGGCGGCACGACCAGCACGACCGGATCGTTGAACCCGTTCAAAGAATCGAGTGTCGGCCAAGGAGGATTTCCTATCGATTCGGCGTCAACCAGCACAACGTCGTGTTTCCTGTTCCTGAGCTGCTCGATCGCTTCTGCCAGGTCGGAGACACCGTGGACTTGCCAGTTGCTCGACCCGAGGTGAGAGGAAAGCTCCTCCCTTGCGAAGTTCTTCCCAACGATGAGAATGGATTCACCCGCCATAAAGCGCTTTGCCTCAAGTGACCGCCGGAGATCGAGCCACATCGGCCTCCTACGGGGGATGCACTCCTGGTATGAAACGAACACAACTCTCATTGGGAACATACGTAGGAAACGAGGCGCCGGTTCCCATCAACGGACGATTTTGCAGCTGAAAGAGCTCGATGATCGAAATATCTCGCCTTTAGGCGATGAGAAGATCGGTGATTTCTCGGAAGGGACTAGAAAGGAGAATCCCCCGGCATACGCCGGGGGATTATAACTCTCTCGATGAAATAGCGGTGTACACGGTCATCCTCGGCAAGCTCCGGGTGAAAAGTCGTTGCCATGATGCGGCCCTGGCGTAGGAACACCGGTTCGCCTTTGTGGCGGGCGAGGACTTCGACCTCCTCGCCCACCCGGCGAATGATAGGTGCACGGATGAACACCATTTCCAGAGGTTTCCCACCCAGCACCGGACAGGGCTCGAGGCTCACGTGGCTGTCGACTTGTCGGCCGTATCCGTTTCGCTCGATGGAGATATCCATCAACTCCAGAGAGCTCTGAGCGGGGGAGGTTACTTCTTTGGCGAGAAGAATGGCCCCAGCGCAGGTGCCGTATATGCCGCCGCCGCAGTGGTAGAAGCGTTGGACCGGCTCCACCAGTGCCTCGCCGAGCATGAACTTGAGCATGGTAGTGGTCTCGCCTCCGGGTAGGATGAGGCCCGCCAAGCCGTTCAGCTCCTCGGCGTGCTTGACCAGTTGGCAGTCGACGCCGATACCTTCCAACGCCTCCCGGTGCGCGGCGTAGTCGCCTTGGAGGGCGAGGATTCCAACCTTCATTCGTCCTCTACCAACCTCGGGTCTGGAGCAGTTCCTTTGGATCGAGTTTGGCCACGTCGATACCTTTCATGGGTTCGCCAAGATCCTCGGAGACCTCGGCGAGTACCTTGGGCTCGTTGTAGTGGGTTGCCGCCTTGACGATGGCGACGGCTCGCTTGGCCGGGTCTTCGGACTTGAAAATTCCCGAGCCGACGAAAACCGACTCGGCGCCGAGTTGCATACAAAGGGCGGCGTCTGCCGGTGTGGCGATTCCGCCGGCCGCGAAGTTGGGCACCGGCAGCTTCCCTTCGCGCGCCACCAACCGAACGAGCTCGTAAGGCGCTCCGAGCTGCTTCGCCTCCGCCATGAGCTCCTCGTCACCCAACACCGTGAGACGGCGCATCTGTCCGTGGATTTTCCTCAAATGCCTCACCGCTTCTACGATGTCGCCTGAACCGGCTTCGCCCTTGGTTCGGATGAGTGCCGCTCCTTCGCCGATCCGGCGCAATGCTTCACCGAGATCTCGACAACCGCAAACGAAAGGCACCTTGAACGCGTTTTTGTCGACATGGTGCTCTTCGTCCGCCGGGGTCAGCACTTCACTTTCATCGATGAAGTCGACGCCAAGCTCCTCGAGAATCTGCGCCTCGACGAAATGGCCGATGCGAACCTTGGCCATCACCGGGATGCTGACCCTCTCCATGATGTCTTTGATCTTGCGAGCTGACGCCATCCGCGCGATTCCACCTTCTTTGCGGATATCTGCCGGCACCCGCTCCAGAGCCATCACCGAAACCGCGCCGGCGTCTTCGGCAATTTTGGCTTGGTCGGCATCGGTTACGTCCATGATGACCCCGCCCTTGAGCATATCGGCAAGGCCGGTCTTCAACTTGAGTTCGGTATTTGCCATGATTTCCTCCCCGGTTTTATGGTTTCAAATATGGAAAACGGCTTCACGAGCCGAAGGGCGCCGCCGCCCTCTCAGTCCCGTTGCCGCCAGCAGACGCTGAAGGATCTCACCAAGACACTGAACACCCTCTTCGATGCGATCGAGGGGGACCCGCGATATAGAAATCCGGAATGAGCCGTCTCCTTCATCACCGCTGAAGAAGTGATTCCCCGGTGTAAACACCACCCCGGAGCCTGCGCTCTCCGAGAGCAGAGCCTGGCTCGAGACTCCCTCCGGCAGAGTGATCCAGTAAGCATAGCCTCCGTCGGGCTCGGTCCAAGAAGCTTCGTCCGGGAAATACCGGGTCATGGTCTCGACCAGCCGACGACTTTTCCTGCGGTAGATCTTCGTTAAACGTCGAATGTGCTCCTGGTAATGGCCCCGAAGGCAAAACTCGAGCACCGCCGCTTGGAGCAAGGGACTGCTATGGTAGTCGGAGAACATTTTGGTGCGACTCAACGTCTCTACCACTGCGTGCGGTGCTACGATCCAGCCCAGGCGGAGGCCGGGAAACAGCCCCTTAGAGAACGTGCCCAGGTAGATGACCAGCCCCATCTCGTCCAAAGCCTTCAAGGGGGGCAGTTCCTGCCCGGCAAAGCGCAGCTCGGAATCAAAATCGTCCTCGATGACCGGCATCCGATGTTTCGCCGCCAGCTGAAGCAGTTTTTTTCTCGATTCGAGGTCCATGGTGATTCCGGTCGGGTTGTGGAATGTCGGCATCGAGTAGACCAGCTTGACCGGTTGGCGAGTCAGAGCAACTTCGAGCGCTCTCAAATCCATCCCGTGATCGGTCATGGGCACATGGAGCAGTTGAGCTTGGTACTGGGCCAGCACCGGCAGTACGACGGAGTAGGTCGGGCTCTCGACGGCCACCCTGTCTCCGGGATCCACCAGAGTGCGAAACACGAGGTCCAGCCCCTGCTGGGAACCGTTGACGATTTGAACGTCGTCGGGACTTGTCCGCACGCCGTGTTCAGCGAGCCGAGACGCGATGTAGTCTCTCAGTGGGCCGTAGCCGGCCACCGGGCCGTACTGGAGGAGCTGTTTACCCTCGCGATTGAGTACCTCGTTGAGCACGTCCCGAAACGGCTCGATAGGGAAAAGCTCCTCGTCGGGAACCAGCGAGGCAAAATCAATCGGATCCGGGTGCTCGGTCCGCGGGGTGGCGTGACGAGGTTGGCGGCCGGCCGCTTCCATGGCGCGCGAGAATGGCCAAGTCATATCGGCTGGAGGAGCCGGTTCCGGCCGACCGGCGATGAACGTCCCCTGCCCCACATGGGAGCGAGCCATGCCTTCGGCAACGAGCTGATCGTAGGCGCTCGATACCGTAGCCCGGTTCACGCCCAACTGCGTGGCGAGATCCCGACTCGCGGGCAAGCGGGAGCCGGCAGGCAGTCTGCCCGCCGCGACGAGCTGGGCAATCTGGTTGCGCAGTTGCAGGTAGAGCGGCACCGGCGCCGACCGTTCCAGGGAGATGCCTAAATCATCTGATTGGACCATTCCAATCCATGTATACCAGGGCTATTTTTCCCTGTCAAGTAGGT
>SDBT01004231.1_pt1 | contig 24460 bp, 21 predicted proteins | sample 2277101 | NCBI WGS metagenome assembly SDBT01 (sample SAMN10404973, study PRJNA504765) | marine sediment metagenome | isolation source: marine sediment core GS10_PC15, 103 cmbsf | place: Arctic Ocean: Southern Knipovich Ridge | collected 2010 | reverse complement strand
AGAGAAGAATTTCACCAGGTCGAGCTCAGCCAAACTCAGATTACCTTTTATTGCCAAATCACTCCTTCCCAAATTTAAACCTGTAGATTCCTTGAACGTCACCTCCTCCTATGAATTGAACGATGGTGATAGTTACGATAAAATAAGAGAAGACTATCCTATCTATGGGAAGTTGTGGCTAAGGGGCAAGGGTATGGGGTATAAAAGACTTGAGGGAATTGAGGATGAAGTGAAATCTTTTTCTCTTCGCGATACCTTCAGGATGGAAAGTAACTGGAAGCCCCTGGAATTTCTCGATTTAAAAGGGTATCTTTATCCGTTTAAGACTATAACCACTGACATAGACTATACACGCACACAGAGCCATCAGGGTCCAACAGTTCTCGATAGCGAGAAACGCATCTGGCCCTATCTGGATATAAGAATGAGCAGCCTGGAAAAATTTCCTCTACTTGGCTTGGCAATGCAGGAAGTAGAAATGATAACAAAGTACATCCTCACCAGGGAGGATGCCAAAGATATCTCGTTGGGGAAGACGGTAAACTTCAGTGAAGACTTAAGATTTAAATTATTTGAAGATTATTATTTCTGGTTAACCTACAGTAGTTCCCGAAACAGGGTAAAGAGTGCACCTTCCTGGCAAATTAGCCAAGAGGGATTTAGTAGGGCGTATAACGCTCAAATTACTTTTACCTGGTGGAAGGATTGGAGATTTAATCTCAAGTATGGTTATAAGAAAGAAGAGAGAGAGACCGGCGGGGAAAAGACTACTGAGAGTCGGATTTATACACCCAGTATAGATGTAGAGGCGCATGTAAAATTACCCGAATTGTGGAAGATTCCGATAATCGGAAAACAAATCAGAACAGTAGGGGAGATGAAAGTCAAGGCTCGTTTTAGTGCTGAAATTAAGAGAAGCGAGCTCAATTGGGAGAAGGACAATACTGATACATATTCTACCCTGCTATCGAGTGATTTTAACGTGGGCTCAAATTTAATGTTAACCGTAGGAAGTGGCATGACCTTTTTTGTCAATCGCGCTTTATCCCAGAATAACTATTTTGCCGTTGATATCAGCACCACGCTTACCATAAAGTTCTAATATATTTATATGGACTCCTCGCGAAAGCGAGGATTTTTCCTCCCTTTCGGGAGGATTCCAGCAAATTTTGCACGGTTAAAACCGTGCCTACAAATTCTAAACGCTCCGATGAATCGGAGCTACTCCTTCAGACGCAGACTGAAGTCTGCTACTCCTTCAAATGCAGCATAATTCCTTCCGAACGATTCCCGCCTCTGAAAAAAAATTCAAAAAAAGCTTGACAAAGCAATTGACGATTGTTAAAATATGACAAAATTTTAATATTAAAATTTTACTATATGGAGACGAAAATGGAAGATTTGATGTTTTTGGGTCTATTGCAGGAAGGTCCGAAACACGGTTATGAAATAAAGAAAGAGATTAATAATGTGGTAAGTCAATTTACTGGCATAAATGTCAAATCGGTTTACTATCCTTTGAAGAAGTTAGAAGAGAATGGTATGGTTTCCAAGAGAGCGGGAAAGGCAGGGAGGCGTCCTGAGAAGTATGTCTATAGGGTTACTAAAAAGGGGAAAGAAGAATTCGTTAAATTGTTAAATAAGAATTTTCTTGTTATTCAGAGGCCCTACCTGAATGTAGACCTTTCACTCTACTTTCTCCAATATGTGGATCCCCAAGTAGTTAAAAGAAGACTTGAAAACAGATTAAATGGATTGAGAAAAATCAAAGCCTGGGCGGAAAAGAGAGAAAAGACTCTTCAGAGAGAGAAAGCCCTGTACCATATGATTGCTATTACAGAGCATTCTCTGGAGAGTGCCAAGTCCGAAATCAGATTCACAGAGAAATTGATAAAACAATTTGCTTAACAAGCGCGGAGGAAATCGGTTGAATAATTTTTCCAAGTTTTTTGCCAGATTTGTCATTCGCCACAGGATAGTATTTATTCTTATTTCTTTGGTTTTGACTATTTTATTTGCCTATCAACTGAGACATTTAACCTTGCAGACCAATTTAGGTGATTTTGCTCCCCAGAAACATCCTTACCTTGCAGTGCAAAGACAACTTACCCATATCTTCGGCGGATTGAATCAAATCTCTATTGCCATTGAAGTAAAAGAAGGAGATATATTTAATTATCCCACTCTCGGTAAAGTCCATAGAATCACGAAGAAGTTATACCTTCTCGACGGAATAAACGCTGGTAGAGTTGTTTCCCTTTCAGCGAGGAAAATCAAGAGTGTGAAAGCGACTGATGAGGGATTTGGAGCAAGAAGACTTATGAGGTATCCGCCGAAGTCGGCTGAAGAAATGGAAAGACTGAAAGAGACTGTTGTCCGGAATCCTATGGTTTATGGACCCATTGTGTCGAAAGATTTCAAAAGCACGCTAATTCAGGCTGATTTTGAATCGGATGTCTCCTCGAGAAAAATCTTTCGCCAGGTTCAACAGATTATTGAGGAAGAGAAGGATTCCAATAACAATATATACATTGGTGGAAGACCGATATTGGAAGGATGGCTTGACTTTTATACTCCCAAAATGGGAAAAATTTTTATGGGAACGCTAATTGTAATGATTCTAATCTTATACATTGCTTTCCGGTCTAAGAGAGGAGTTCTCCTTCCCCTTGCTTCCAGTCTTATGGCTACTGTTTGGGGGCTGGGAATCCTTACTCTCTCAGGATATAAGCTTGGGCCAACAACCATACTTACGCCTTTTCTGGTAATGGCTTTGGGGATAAGCCACTCTGTTCAATTTATAAAGAGATATTATGAAGACGAACTGAAACATCTTTCCAATAAAGAAGCCTCTCAGGAAACACTTCAGTCTCTCTTTGTTCCCGCCTGTACTTCCCTTGTTACTGATGGATTGGGCTTTCTTTCTCTTCTTATAGTTCCTCTGGCAATGATTAGGAGTATGGCTCTGGCTACAGGAGTAGGAGTGTTAAGTATCTTCTTTACTACTGTAACCTTTATACCTGCAGTCCTTTCTTTTCTTCCTTCTCCTAAAAGAAAGGAGGTTGAGCGAGAGGAAAAATTCAATTTGCTGAACAGGATTTTGGGAAAAGTAGCTTCTTTGAGTATACACCGCTTTTCCAGATGGGCAGTGGTAGGTATTTTCCTCATCCTGGGTGTGGTGGGAACGATAGGTGCTTCCAGAATTGTAGTCGGGGATAATGAACCTGGTTCAGCATCTCTCTACCGCAACTCTCCCTATAATGTTGCCGAGACGATGATAAGCAATAAATTTGCCGGCTCCAGCCCATATTACGTGTTAATCGAAGGTAAAGAAGCGGAAGTCCTGGTAGATTCCGAGACACTTTTAGAAATGGAGTCACTTACGAATTACGTAAAGGAGAAAGTCCCTGAGGTAGGGCATTCTCTCTCCTTAGTAGATTATATTAAGGGCCTTAACTTTGCAATGTTTGGCGGCAACCCCAGATATTTAAGAGTTCCTGAGAAGAGCCAAACCATAGCAGAATATCTCTTCCTCTACTCCATGACTGCATTTCCCGGTGATTTTGACCCTGTGGTTAGTCCTGATTACAAATATGCCAACATCAAATTTGATTTGAAAGACCATAAGGCAGGGACCATAAACAAAGTACTGACTGCAACTAAAGAGTGGGTGGATAAGAATCATAAGGTTCAGAATTTTGAATTCCGTTATCCAGGAGGAGATATCGGAATTCTGGCAGCTATAAATGAGATTATTAGAAAGGTCTTGCCCCAAAACATAATACAATTATCTTCAATAGTATTTATTTGTATTTGGGTTGCTTATGGGTCGTATGTTGCAGGGATTCTACTTTTGATACCTCTGGTTCTGGGGGTGCTTTTGACTTTTGGAACTCTGGGTCTTCTGGGAGTAAGCTTAACAGTAGAAACATTACCTGTAGCCGCTTTGGGAATAGGGTTGGGAGTAGATTATGGGATATATGTCACCAGCCGTCTCAGGCAAGAGATGAGACAAGGATTGCCATTCAAAAGAGCAATATATACTTCTCTGGAGACTTCAGGGAAAGCTGTATTCTTTACAGGAGCAACAGTGGCTCTGGGAGTCTTCTCCTGGGTATTCTCCAATATTCGCTTACAAGCCAGGTTGGGAGTTATTCTCGGGGCACTTCTCCTATTGAATATGCTTGGTGCATTGATTCTGCTTCCTGCGCTTATTTCTATTTTCAAACCAAAATTTATAATTCCCCCTCACCCTGACCCTCTCCCCCAGGGGGAGAGGCAGTAATAAGGGACAGAAGGAGGTGAGATAAAGAAATAAAAGATAGATTGGTTATTTTCTAAATTAAAACATAAAGAAAGGAGATGAAAGATGAAGTCTTTAAAATTGTTTTTTCTGGTTTGCGGTCTGGTTTTGGTTTTGACTCAGTTTGCCAGTGCCATTGATAAACCGTACGAAGGAATTTCAGCCGATGAATTAATGAAGATAAAGTACTATATCAAGCACACTAAATTTGCCCAGGACTACCAGAGCACAGGCCATGTGTGGTTGATTACTAAGGGAGGTTTTAAGAGACATAGGAAATTTTTGAGGTCGCGCATCACTTTGAATAGAAAGAGCGATGGGATAAACTATAAGGATGTGGTGGCGTTCACCGAGCCACGCAACGTAAAAGGTCTGGCAATTTTAACCTGGACTTACAGCGACCCAAAAAAGGAACAGGACACCTGGCTGTGGCTGCCCAGTTTGAGAAAGATAAGGAGAATCTCTCAGTCACAAGCAGATGATTCCTTTATGGGAACTGATTTTACTACCGAAGAGATTACCATCCGCAGGTGGGAAGACGAAACTTATGAAATCATCGGGAATAAGAAATTTGAAGGTTACCATTCCGAGTTTACGGGAAAGACCTATTATGAGGGTTTGGATTGCTACCTGGTGGAAGCAAAACCAAAGAGGAAAGATTGGTATTATTCGAAAAGGATTGTCTGGATTAATAAAAATACAGGAGCCAGTATCTTTGATGAGATTTACGACACCCTGGGGAGAAAGGCAAGGACAATCTTTAGAGAATATCAAGAGTACGAGAAAGGGTATTTACCTCAGACATTACTGGAATGTAAAAACTTGAGAACCGGGCATAAAACAGTTATTACATTTGATGAGATAAAATTCGATTCGGGATTGAAAGAAAGGTTGTTTACAGAAAAGACTTTGATGAGAAGTAAATGGTAAAAGTGAAAACTACCCGAAAAGACCTTATGGTCTATACGGGAGAGACTTAAATTCTAAGGAGGTTAAAGATGAAGCGAGGAGTTAGTAGATTTTTAATTATTGGGCTTATGGTTTTAGTGGCATCTTCAGTTTATGGTATCGATGTCGCTGAAAATGTTACCATTTCAGGAGTAGTGAAGAATGAGACAGCCAGCCATCTGAAAATGGGCGAGTTTATGAAGATTGAGAATACAGTCCAGATGGGAGTAGAATATACACCAACAGATTATCTACATCTATTTGGATTTTTCAGATTTTATTATGATGGTGTCTTTGACGCTGAAGAACAATATGAACCTGCGAGAAGTGAACTTTACAGGACAGATGTTACCAATGATTGGCTCAGGGAGTTGTATGTGGATTTCCTTTCCGACAGGTTGGATGTCAGGTTAGGAAGACAGCAGGTGGTCTGGGGAACTGCCGATGGCGTGAAGATATTGGATGCAGTAAATCCTACTGATATGAGAGAGTTCACCCTGGATGACTATGCTGACAGCCGCATACCTCTGTGGATGCTTAAGTTAGAGTATGCGCCAACAGTTAACGGAACTTTTCAGTGTCTGTTTATTCCAGACTTCCAAGCAAACTACATTCCGCCTGTAGGCGCTCCTTTTACTTTCCGGGCTTCACAAATTGGTCGAGATAATGTTGCTGATTGGCGTATGGCGGGCGGAAGTTTCCTTCAAAGAGAAGATGTGAAGCCAGACCCGTGGAAGGATTTGTCGGATAGCACTATAGGTTTTCGCTGGCTTGATGTATTGGGAGGATTCGAATATACTCTCAATTTCCTGTATGGTTACTACCTTTCAGGAGCCAATTATTCCTGGTTCGAACCCGCTCCAGGACCGCCTAGCCCCGCCATTACCTTGAACCTTCAGAAGAGGTATGAGCGGATATACCTATATGGAGCTTCGTTCACCAAAGCCCTGACTAAAGGGCCACTTTCTGGCTTGACCATAAGGGGTGAATTTGCTTACATTCAAGACGTTCCTACTTACTACGGAACAGATGGTTCGGTCGCAGGACCTCCAGTGAAACTGGACAACTTTAACTATGTCCTGGGATTCGATAAGTCTCTGGTGACAAACTGGTTTGCCAGCCTGCAATTCATTCAGTTCATTACATCCAAGAAAAGTTATCAGGGCAATAGTCTCCTTTTTGGACCAACATTGGGTCCAATGGACCAGGTAACTACCATGCTAAGCTTGAAGCTCTCTACAGATTTTATGCATGAGAGGCTCAAGCCGGAGGTCCTGGTAATATATGGATTGGATAATGACTGGAAAATAACTCCTAAGGTGCAGTTTGAAATTCTGGATAGTCTCGTAGCAGCTGCGGGTGTCCATATTTTTGAAGGCAAACCCAAGAATCTTTATGGGCAGTTTGCTGAGAGAGACGAACTATTTTTTGAATTGAGGTTTGGATTCTAAGGGAGAAAGGGGGAGGATGAAAAATGAACGTAGGAAAAATTCTGGAAGAGAGTACTGCTAAGTTCGGAGACAAGGTGGCTTTGTTTTTTGAGGATGAGAGAATCTCTTTTCGAGAGCTCGACCGTCTGGTGAACAATCTCTCCGCAGGTCTAATTGGGGAAGGCGTGAAGAAAGGTGACTGCGTGGCCACTTTTCTGCCGGATGCAATGGAGATTGCTTTAAGTTATTATGCTATTCTGAAAGTTGGAGTTATTCACGCTCCACTCGATGTCCGGCTAAAAGAAGAGGAAGTGAAGTTAATTTTTAATGACGCTAAACCAGTAGCAGTTATTACCACCAGCCAGTTTCAGGATATGTTTCTCTCAATGAGAGCGGAAATTCCCAGTATAAAGAGCATCATCGTGGTGGGAGAAGAAGTGAAGCAAGGGTGTAAATCTTTCAAAGAGATGAGAGATAAAGATTCCTCCCGAGTTATTCCCGTGGAAGTTGAGGATGGAGATACAGCTCTTTATCTCTATACTTCAGGAACTACTGCTAAACCAAAGGGAGTAATGGTAACTTTTGCCAACCTGGACTGGTTTCCCGAAGATATGCACGCTGTATGGAAAACTACTGAGGATGATATCCATATGCTCTCATTACCCGCTTCCCATATAAGTGGACCTATTCTTTTCAATCAGACGATTGTGAAAGGTATTGCCACTTCAATTCTGGGAGCTTTCAATCCCAGGAAATGGCTGGAGACCATAGAGAAGACCCGCGTGACTCTTATCCATTTCGTACCGCCGATGGCTAATGCGTTGATACAGCTAAATGAGTTTGGAAAGTATGACTTGTCAAGCTTGAAAGCAGTTGCCCTTATGGGTGCATATTCCACTCCCGGGCTGGTCAAAGAATTTGGAGAAAAAATGGGAATAAGACGATGTCTCCAGGGTTATGGGTTAACTGAGACTTCGCCTTTACTTACCATTGAGGCACTCGACAGTGATGCTCCCTTGGGAAACATTGGCAAGCCAATGCCGGGCAAGGAAGTGAAGATAGTAGATGAGGATGGAGATGAAGTTCCCGTGGGAGAGGTTGGTGAGATAGTTACTCGTGGGTCACACGTAATGAAAGGGTATCACAATGACCCTGAAGCTACTCAGGAGATAATCAAGGAGAATGGCTGGCTACACACGGGCGATTTAGCGCGGAGAGACGAGGATGGTTATATCTACATTGTGGGAAGGAAACAAGACAGGATAAATGTGGGAGGATTGATGGTCTATGTTTCCGAGGTTGAGGACGTTCTTCACCACCATCCCAAGATAAAAGAAGTGGCAGTAGTGAGTGCTCCTGACCCAAAAAGAGGTGAAAGAATAAGAGCAGTTGTCGCCCTGAAAGAAGGAATGGAAGCTACGGATAAGGAGATAATCGATTACTGTCGTGAGAAAATGGCAGACTACAAAGTTCCCAAGGAAGTTGAGTTCAGGGAGAGTCTTCCCAAGACAAGGACAGGTAAGATAGCCAGGGGAGAACTGGCTAAAACGAGCTCCTGAAATTCAAGATTCGAGGAACTAATAGAGAACTTACGAAAAGACCGCTAATTGCCTATAGCATTAACGGTCTTTTTTGTAGAGATGAAGAGAAAAACTCTTGAAAAAAATAAAATAAAAAGATAATATCTTAAAAATAGTTTGTTACTGGTATGTGAAAAATAGGAGAGATTTTTGGCTACTTTCTGGGAACTTCTTTTTAATTTTTTCTTTCCCCTTCAGTGTATCAACTGCAGAAGGTTGCTCACAGCCGATAATAAAGACCATGTCTGTGGAGATTGCTGGAGCAGGATTATCTATCTCAATCGACCAATTGACATAAGGCTATCCTTAGAAGAGATATGGTCAGTAGCAGTATATGATGGGGTGTTGAGGAAGTTGATACATCAATTTAAATATAAAGAGAAGAAATATTTGGCCAATCCATTGGGGAAACTCATGGTCGATTTTGTGGAGGAGTACCTGGAAGAAGAAAAATTCGATTATATTATTCCCATCCCACTGGAAAAGGCCAGGCAGAAGAAGAGAGGTTACAACCAGGCAGAACTTTTAGCTCGGATTTTGGGAGAAGCGGCAAATAAACCAATATTGACCAATTTAGTGAAAAGAAGAAAGAAAACCAAGCCCCAGTTTGAACTGAACAAGAAGGAGAGGTTTGAGAACCTTTCCGGTGCCTTTGAAATCTCAGAATCAGTCAAAGAAGACGTCGCCACAATTGCAGGAAAGACAGTTCTACTATTAGACGACCTGGCAACTACAGGCGCAACCCTGGATGAATGTGCCAAAACGTTAAAGAGGGCAGGAGTTAGTGAAGTTTATGCACTGGTCTTAGCCCATGGAATATAGAATTAAAAAGGTAGTCGCAGGCTTCAGCCTGCGTGAAGCAAAGCTTACGCTTTGCTGCTACAAAAAATAATGTAGCTGCAGAGCGAAACTCTGCTAAAAAAGTAGCACTACCTGTCCATGAAAGCGTTTGAGAGTTGCGCGACCTCTCAAAAAAATCTTGACTTTATTGGGTGAATTTATATAATAGCTGGAAGAGTAAATTAATAAAGGGAGGTAAGTGATAAATGGCAACAAAAGTAGGTATTAACGGATTTGGAAGGATTGGAAGGCTGGTGCTACGAGCCGCCATTGCTGAAGGCGTAAAGGAGCTCGATTTTGTAGCAGTTAATGATTTGACCGATGCTAAAACTTTGGCACACCTGTTTAAATACGATTCAACTTTTGGTACTTTTAAAGGCAAAGTAGAGGCAAAGAACAGTTCCATTATGATAAATGGAAAAGAGATAAAGGTCTTGTCACAGAAGGACCCAGCCCAGCTACCCTGGAAAGATTTGGGTGTTGATTTCGTCATAGAGTCGACGGGAAGATTTACCGACCCGGAAAAAGCCAAAGCCCATTTAGCAGCAGGAGCGAAGAAGGTAGTGATTACTGCCCCGGCAAAAGGGGATGCTCTCACTATGGTTATGGGAGTAAATGAAGATAAATACGACAGCTCCAAACACGATGTTGTTTCCAACGCTTCCTGCACCACAAACTGCCTGGCGCCAATAGCCAAGGTTCTCCTGGATAAGTTCGGGATTGAACGGGGATTGATGACTACTATCCATTCTATTACTAATGACCAGGTTACTCTCGACTTTCCCCATAAGGATTTACGCCGTGCCCGGGCAGCTACTCTGTCTATTATTGCTACCACTACCGGCGCAGCAAAAGCTATAGGATTGGTCCTACCCGAATTAAAAGGCAAGATGGACGGTATGGCAATACGCGTGCCTACTCCCAATGTCTCTGTGGTCGATTTAGTCGTCGAGGCGAAAAAAGAGACGACTGTGGATGAGGTAAATAAGGTCTTCAAGGAGGCTTCCCAGGGAAAGCTGAGTAAGTATCTCGATTATACCGAGGAGCCATTGGTATCCCGCGATTTTTATGGGAACAATAAATCTGCCATAGTAGATGGTCTCTCCACAAGAGTGGTAGAAGGCAAGATGATAAAGGTTCTCGCCTGGTACGATAATGAGTGGGCTTATTCTTGTAGAATGAATGATCTGGTTAGCTATATGGTGAAGTCGGAAGCCAAAAGCGGGTCCAAGGAAAAGGTGGCAACTCAATAGAGGTCACCTTGCCGGCTCGGGCCCTCAAGGTCAGAGCCTTTAGCTCTATCTTACGAAAAAGGTAAAAATAATGGAGAAATTAACAATTTCCGACCTGGAAATAGAAGGTAAGAAGGTCTTAATTCGCTGTGATTTCAATATTCCTTTAGATGACAAGGGTAAGATTACGGATGACACCCGAATTCAAGCTGCTCTACCTACAATAAGATACGCTCTGGGAAGAGAATGCGCCGTTATTCTGATGTCCCATCTTGGCCGACCCAAAGGGAAGGTAGACCCGAAATTGAGCTTGAAACCAGTTGCCGAAAGATTGGGAGAGCTTTTGAATCTTGAGGTTCTTATGGCGCCCGACTGTATCGGTTCTGAGGCGGAGAAGATGGCCGGAGAATTGAAAGGCGGAGAAGTCCTTCTTTTAGAAAATTTGCGCTTCCGTGCGGGAGAAGAAGCAAACGATGAAAAGTTCGCTCAGCAACTCGCCTCTCTGGCCGATGTATTTATCCAGGATGCTTTTGGTACTGTCCACAGGGCGCATGCTTCCACATCCGGAGTGCCCAAGCATTTACCCTCTGGCGCTGGCTTTCTATTACAGAAAGAGATGAAATATCTGAAGCAGGCTTTAGAAGAACCGGAAAGACCTTTTTTGGCTATCCTGGGAGGAGCTAAGATATCGACCAAGATTGGAGTTATAAAGAATTTATTGCCTAAATTAGATTCCTTGATTTTAGGCGGTGCTATGGCCTACACTTTCTTGAGAGCAGAGAATATAGGAACAGGTAGTTCAATGGTAGAGGAAGACAAAATTGATACCGCAGGCGAAATATTACAACAGGCTTCTAAAAAGAAAGTAACGGTTCTATTACCTCTTGACCACATTATTGCTAATAAAGCTTCTGAAGATGCCCAGAGTAAAGAAATCTCAGAAGTCGCCATTCCCGAAGGCTGGATAGGAGTCGACATAGGTTCCTTCTCTGTTAAGCGGTTCTCATCGGCAATTAAATCTGCTAAGACCATACTCTGGAATGGACCAATGGGTATCTTTGAAATAGATAAATTTAGTCAGGGGACAAAAGCAATCGCTGAGGCAATTGCCGAGGCTACCAAGAAAGGTAGTATCTCCATTGTTGGTGGAGGAGATTCTGTTGCAGCGGTTACCAAATCCGGACTCCAGGAGAATGTATCACATATTTCTACAGGAGGTGGAGCAGCCTTAGAGTTTCTGGAAGGAAAGGAATTACCGGGAATTGCCTCTTTGAAAGATAAACGAGGAGATAAAAAATGATAACTTTAATATTAGTAGTCCATATTATTGTTTCTATATGTTTGATTTTGATTGTGCTCTTGCAGGTAGGAAAAGGTGCCAGTCTATCAGGCTTATTCGGAGGAGGAGGCGGAGGTGAGGCGATTTTCGGTGGCGGAGGAGGAGATGTTTTTATGAAAAAATTGACCGTTGTCTTCGCCATCCTGTTTTTATGCACTTCTCTAACTTTAACTATAATTTCTGTCCGTAGACCATTAAGCACAATTATCTATAAAGAACCAGCTGTTCCAGCAGCAGTCCCCGAGGAACCCAAAAAGGAAACAGCTGGTCCAGAAGCGCCACCCGTCAAGCCTGAGATACCTCGACTACCAGAACCAGTCCAGCCTAAATAAGTAGGAACAGGTCGGTCGCCCTTCAGGGTGACAGGATACAGGTTGGTCGCCCTTCAGGGTGACGAAATTTTATATATCATTTCTATATTGGGCAGGTGGCGGAATTGGTATACGCGTACGTTTGAGGGGCGTATGGGGTAACCTGTGCGGGTTCAAGTCCCGCCCTGCCCACCAATTGGGTTAGGTTTGAGGGGCGTATAGGGTAACCCGTGCGATATTTCCTAGCTCCTCTCTTGGGGGAGAGGATAAAGGTGAGGGGTATTATTAGTTTTCCAGAGGCCCCTAAGAATCTGCGGGCGTAGTTCAGCTGGTAGAACATTTGCTTGCCAAGCAAAAGGTCGTGGGTTCGAGACCCATCGCCCGCTCTTTGTTTTCTTTTATGGGGTGGTACCCAAGTGGTTAAGGGAGAAGTCTGCAAATGAAAGTAATGAAAATCACTTTAGTATTATTTTTAATAATGGGATTGGTTCTAATTAATGGATGTGGTAGGAAAGAAGAAAAACAACCTTCAGTGAAAGAGGCAGAAAAAATATTGCCAAGAAAAGTAATCCAAGAGAAAGAAGGTGAAAAGGCGTTAGTTAAAAAAGGAGATAGAGTCAAAGTCCAGTATACAGGAACACTGCAGGATGGGACTATATTTGATAAGTCAAAAGAGGAAGGGCCATTAGAGTTTACTGTGGGAAGTGGACAAATAATACCCGGTTTTGATAAAGCAGTAGAAGGAATGAAATTGAATGAAGAAAAGAAAGTAACTCTAAAACCGGAAGATGCTTATGGGAAAAGAGATGAAGCTGCAATAAGGGAGTTCACCAAAAATTCTTTACCCGAAAATTTTAAACCTGAGAAAGGTATAATGATAAAACTACAAGACCAAATTGGAAGAGCAATGCCGGGGACAGTAACAGATATAACTGAGAATAGCATAACTGTTGACCTCAATCATCCTTTAGCCGGAAAGGATCTTACTTTCGATATAAAGGTTATTGGTATTGAGTAATTTAAAGGAGGTGAAAATGAACATCTACGTAGGCAATCTGTCGCGTGATGTCACCGAAGAGGATTTACGACAAACTTTTGAAGCCTTTGGGAAGGTCGAAACCGCCGCTATTATTAAGGACAAGTTCAGTGGCGAATCAAGAGGATTCGGATTCGTGGAAATGCCCGCTAAAGCTGAAGCCCAGGCCGCGATCACCGGAGCGAATGGCAAGGAGTTAAAGGGACGACCACTTAAGATTAATGAGGCTCGCCCTCGTCCCCAAGGCCGTGGAGGTGGAGGAAGACGCGGTGGCGGTGGCGGTGGTGGTGGCGGTGGTGGTGGCGGACGGCGCTTCTGGTAAGAGGTGCTCGGACATAATAGAATCATAGTAAAACCAAAAAGTAATTCTCAAGATTTCTCGTCTGGAAACCACTCTGTCGACGATAAAAACGACAAAAAAGACGTTTGATATCTTTGTAAATTTTTGTCAATTTTACTATGGTTTGGACATTCTAATAGACACTTTTGAAAGAGAGTAATGGCCTCATGTAGACAACTGAATAGGGATGTATTTAAGCGGGGTCTCTAACGTGAGGTCACCCCGCTTTTTAATTTGCCGGAGCAGTTCAAATTTTATTCCTTCCGTTCGTTTTACTTTTCGAGACGACGATTGGATATTATTGACAAAAACAGTTAATTGTGCTATAAGTAAAATACCCAATACTATTATTATTTATGGCGCGGTACCCAAGTGGCTAAGGGAGAGGTCTGCAAAACCTTTATTCGACGGTTCGAATCCGTCCCGCGCCTCCACGGGTTCGATGAATCGAACCCCTACAGTGATTATGGTCTTTGCTTGCGAAAGCAAGATTTTTCCGCCCTTTTGGGAGGAGTCCAGAAGCAAAAAGTACCTGTCACTTTTTTTATTTTTGGGCGGTTAGCTCAGTTGGTTAGAGTGCATGGTCGACATCCATGAGGTCACTGGTTCAAGTCCAGTACCGCCCACCAATAATTTTAGAGTTGTTGATTATAGTTAGGAGATGCAAGTGGCTAAGAGAAACGAAAAAATTGAGAAAGATTTAGAGGCACTGCGCCATTCCTGTTCCCATATTATGGCGCATGCAGTTACTGAACTCTTTCCTGGTGTAAAGCTTGCTATCGGACCACCTATTGCTGATGGTTTTTACTATGACTTTGATAAGAAAGAGCCTTTCACTCCCCAAGATTTAGAAAAAATTACTGGAAAGATGAAAGAGATTATCAAAAAGAATTATCCCTTCGTTCGTTCTGAAAAGTCGAGAGAAGAGGCGCTGAAATTCTTTGGTGATAGGGGGGAAAAGTATAAAGTTGAGCTGATAGAAGGAATGGATGATGAGAAGGTAACCATTTACGAGCAGGGAGGCTTTATTGATCTCTGCCGAGGTCCCCATGTCAAATCGACAGATGAGGTAAAATATTTTAAGTTGTTAAGCGTTGCTGGTGCTTACTGGCGGGGTGATGAGAAGAGGGAGAGCCTTCAGAGAATCTACGGAACAACATTTTTTACCCAGGAGGAGCTGGATAAATATCTATATTTGCTGGAAGAAGCTAAAAAGAGAGACCATCGCAAATTAGGGGTTGAGCTTGACCTTTTCAGCATGCACGAGAGAGCAGGAGCTGGACTAATATACTGGCATCCTAAGGGCTCACGTATCAGGAAAGTAATAGAGGATTTTTGGGAAGAGGAACATCTAAAAAATGGATATGAGCTGGTAGATATTCCCCATATTGCCAGAATAGATTTGTGGCAAACCTCCGGTCACGTCGATTTCTATCAGGAGTATATGTATTCGCCTATGGACATCGAGGGGCAGAAGTATATAATTAAACCAATGAATTGTCCCGGACATATACTGATTTATAAAACTAAGGTGAGAAGCTATCGTGATTTGCCAATTCGCTGGGCAGAACTGGGAACGGTGTATCGCTATGAGCGTTCGGGAGTCCTGCATGGCCTTATGCGGGTTCGTGGGTTTACTCAGGATGATGCTCACATTTTCTGTCGTCCTGAACAGTTAGAAGATGAGATTGTAGGGGTGATTAAGTTTGTTCTTTTCATGTTAAGGACATTCGGCTTTTCCGATTATGATGTTGCCTTAAGTACACGGCCGGAAAAATATGTGGGAACTCTGGAGAGTTGGGAGAAGGCAGAAAGTGCATTAAAGAAGGCACTGGAGAAAGTAAAACTTGCCTATGTGGTTAATCCAGGCGAGGGGGTCTTCTATGGACCCAAAATAGATATAAAAATAAAAGACTCATTGGGTCGAGCATGGCAATGTTCCACTATCCAGGTGGATTTTAATCTTCCCGAAAGGTTTGATATTACTTTTATAGACATCAGTGGACAACGTCGCCGACCAATAATGATTCACCGGGCACTTTTGGGTTCCCTGGAGAGATTCTTTGGAGTTCTAATAGAACATTATGGAGGTGCTTTTCCCGTCTGGCTTGCTCCTGTGCAGGCAACGGTTCTAACTATTACCGACTTACAGAAGGAGTATGGTCAGAAAGTCTATAATCGGTTGAAAGAAAAGTCTATAAGAGTAAAAACAAATTTTGCTAATGAGAAAATAGATAAAAAAATTCGCAATGCGCAGCTTCAGAAAATTCCCTATATGTTAGTCATTGGAAAGAGGGAAGTGGAATCAGAGACAGTCGCTGTAAGAAGAAGGGACCAGAAAGACCTTGGTCCGGTTAAGGTTAACCAATTCATTGAAGACATATCGGAAGAGATAGAAAATAGAAGATAAACCCAATAATGCAGATATTTAATTAGGAGCTGGAAGAAGACAAATAAGAAATTTTTGAGACAGTTCATGAAAAAAGCCCAAAGTTCTGATTATAAATAATAGATTTTTTCACTTGACAAGTAAGAGAGATATTTTGTATAAAAGTTCGGAAGTAGGCTATGCCTCACCTTAAGGAAATTCCGAAAAGGTTGTTATTTTTGAGATAGAAAACTGTGAGGTCCGTCTACGGCGGACTTTTTTTATATTCTAGGAGGTGATGGCTTATAGTAAAAAGAGCGAAGTTGCGAGTAAATGAAAACATCAGAGATAAACAGGTCAAGTTGGTTAATGAAGAAGGTAAGATGCAAGGGGTTGTAGAAATCAAAGAAGCTTTGCTTGCCGCCAGTAGTAAACAGATGGATTTAGTAGAGATTGTTCCTGGGCAGACGCCTCCTCTTTGCAAAATTATGAATTATAGCAAGTACCGTTATGATCAGAAGAGAAAGAAGAAGGAGGCGCATAAACACAGGAGGGTTGGTCAGTTAAAAGAAGTGAGAATGCGTTCCACAATAGGGCAACACGATTTGGATGTTAAGTCGAAGCACATCCGGGAGTTTTTGGAGACCGAACGCAAGGTAAAAGTCACAATTAATTTCAAAGGAAGGGAAGCCAGTCACTCTGATTTAGGGAGAAAAGTTCTGGAAACAATCAAAGGAAATTTTTCTTCCATAGCTAACTGTGAGCAGGAACCTCGTTTGGACGGGTATCGAATGACGATGTTGCTTGTTCCCAAGAAAAAGGTACAGACTGAACGAAAGAAAGAGTAGAATTTATGGATGGAAAGGGTCGCTGGAGCGACGAATAAGGAGCTCCGTGTTAGCGACGGGCGCGAGACGGTGAGCGCCCCGGGTCCGAAGGACCGCTGGAGCGACGAATAAGGAGCTCCGTGTTAGCGACGGGCGGAAGACGCTTGAGCGCCCCGGGGAAACGAGAGCGTAGCGAACGTCCCGATGAATCGGGAAGCACAGACTGATTCACATAGGAGGAGATTTTGCCTAAGATAAGGACTCATAGTGGTGCCAAAAAGAGGTTTAAATTTACGTCTAAGGGCAAAATTAAACGCAAGAGAGTGGGTGCCCGGCATAAATTAGCAAAAAAGAGTTCTAAAAGATTGAGAAAGTTGAGAAAATCGAGCACATCGATTCACAGAGATAGTAGATTGGTAAAGAAACTTTTACCATATGCGTAAAGATTATGCATCCCGATTTTCAAGCGGGAATTTTTGTATCAAAATTATGTATGGGGTTAGGTTAAGATAATGGTGAGGATAAAAGGTGGTGTAACTACCAGAAGGCGAAAGAAGAAGCTCTTTCGGTTAACCAAAGGGTATCGGATGGGCAAGAAGCATCTTTATCGCCATGCAACAGAACAACTGGACAAAGGTCTGCAGTATGCCTACAGGGATCGCCGAAGGAAGAAGAGGGATTTTCGTTCTCTGTGGATTATCAGAATAAATGCTGCTTCCCGCTTGAATGGTATGTCTTATAGTCAGTTTATAAGCGGTCTGAGAAAGGCGAAAGTTCAAATTAACCGAAAAATTTTAGCCGATTTGGCGGTGAACGATACAAATGCCTTTTCTCAATTAGTGGCTATTGTCCTTGAGGCGAATAAGAAAGAAATCCCAGAAGCGTAAGGTTCTTAGTTAATTGGTCGGTTGACATGGGAGCTGGTCGGTCACCCTTTAGGGTGACGGAAATGGCACTCTAAAGAGTGCCCGACCAAAATGGGGAATCTATGGCTAAAAAACAGTCGCTTTCTCCTCCTCAAATAGTCGTCCTTGGATTTTTAACCGTTATCCTTATTGGCACGGTTCTTCTCTCTCTGCCGCAAGCTACTGCCAGCGGAAAGAGTCAACCATTTGTTGACGCTCTGTTTACGGCAACTTCCGCTGTCTGCGTTACCGGTTTAATAGTTCATGATACCGGCGGTTATTTTTCCTTGTTTGGGCAGATTGTTATTCTCTTGCTAATCCAGATAGGTGGTCTGGGTTACATGACTATGGCTACTTTTCTGCTTTTGCTTATTGGCAGGACAATAACTCTTAAAGAAAGATTAATAATGCAGGAATCGATGCCTCAATTTAGTCTGGGAGGTGTGGTTCAGTTTGCAAAACATGTTCTAAAGATAACCCTTGTTCTGGAAGTTATTGGGGCGGTGATTTTGAGTTTACGCTGGATGGGGCAATACCCTGTTTCCAGAGCAATATATCTAGGAATATTTCACTCTGTTTCAGCATTTTGTAATTCGGGTTTTTCCCTGTTTAGCGACAGTTTGAGAGGGTTCCGGGGAGATATGGTTATTTACCTGACTGTTCTGTCTTTGTTCTTCATCGGAGGACTGGGATATGTTGTGGTCAGCGACCTCTATTATTTGAGGTATCGCAAGTTTCCCCAACTTTCAGTGCACACAAAAATGGTCTTATCCATTACATTGGCTTTGATTGTTTTGGGAGGAGTTGGATTCTTTCTTTTGGAATATAAAAATCCCTTGACACTGGGGGGATTGTCAGGGAAAGAGAAAATTATGGCTTCTCTGTTTCAAGCAATGACACCGCGAACAGCCGGGTTTAGTGTGATCAATGTCGGGGGAATGATGCAGGGAAGTTTATTTCTTACCATTATTTTAATGTTCATCGGTGCTTCACCTGGAGGCACTGGCGGAGGGATTAAGACTACTACTTTTGGAGTTATGCTGGCTACAGTATGGGCTACTCTGAGAGGGAAAAGAGATGTTACACTTTTCAAATATCGCATTTCAGGGGAGGTTATTAATAAGTCTTTTGTGGTTGGCTTTTTATCGATATTTTTTATTGTTATTACCACTGTGATTATTACCAGTAGCGAAAGTTATAGCTTCATCAGAGCCTTTTTTGAGACTGTGTCTGCTTTCGGCACAGTAGGGTTGTCCACAGGAATTACCAGCGGACTTTCCAGTCTGGGCAAGACATTATTGATTGTTACTATGTTTGTAGGAAGGTTGGGACCTCTTACCATTGGAGTGGCGATGATGCGTGAAGTGAAAGACCTGAGGTTCCGCTATCCAGAAAAAAGGGTCCTGGTGGGGTGAGGAGGTTGAACAAAATGAAACAATGTGTTGTACTTGGTTTGGGGATTTTCGGCGCCTCTGTAGCTAAGGCTCTTGTAGAAAGAGGCTGTGAGGTTCTGGCGATTGACGAAGGTGAAGAGAAAGTTAAAGGGATATCTGACATCGTTACACAAGCAGTGCAGGCCGATGCAACCGATGAGAAGGCTCTGCGTGCCCTGGGTGTGGACAAAATGGATATAGCGATTGTCTCTACCGGGGAAGATATGGAAGCAAGCATTCTGATAACTCTCCTGATGAAAGAGTTGGGGATTAAAACTATTGTGGCTAAAGCTGTCTCTCCTTCTCATGGGACTGTGCTGCGCAAGGTTGGAGCAACGCGTGTGGTCTTTCCTGAGAGAGATACGGGAGTTAGAGTTGCAGAGAACCTTGCTGCTCCAGACATTCTGGAACACATATCTTTATCTCCAGAATATAGTATCCTGGAAGTTCATGCTCCGAAAAGTTTTATCGGCAGGACTTTAGGAAAGATTGATGTGCGGGCAAAACATGGAGTAAATATAATTGCCGTTAAGAGGAAACTTCCTTATTTGACCGATACAGGGGAGTCCGATTTTAAAGAAGAGATTCTGATTACTCCAGGAGCAGATGAAGAAATTGCCGATAGCGATATTCTGGTGGTTCTGGGGACTAATAAAAAAATAGATAAACTGAGAAAGTTATAAGAAAAAGAGTTAGATTTCCGGACTCTTCCGGAGGAGGATAATCGGAGATGGTTCAAGAGGAAAAGAAAGATTTTAATAACCTTGAGGCAAAGATTGCCAAGATGAAAGACCGAAAAGAAAAAGCAGAAAAACTTATTGAATTGGGTAAGTTCTATTTTCTGAACGAGAAATATAATGAAGCAATTGAGAAATTCAAAGAGGCATCTAAAATTGACGAAAATAATGCGGAAATCTACTATAACTTAGGCATTGTATACGAAAGTAAGAATTTGCCCGATGAAGCCAGCCAGATGTATACGAAGACGCTGGAGCTCAATTCCGGTCATCAACTGGCGAGTAAACATCTGGAAAAGATAGTGGGGAAGTGATGCAAGAGATAGAAATAGCAGATAGGATAGAAGAGTTAAGAAAATTATTTAGGCAAGAGATTGCCAGGATAACTACTCCCGAAGAATTAGAGAAATTGAGGATTAAGTACCTGGGAAGAAAAGGTCTACTTATAGAGATTTTTAAGGAGATTAGCAACCTACCGGCCGAACAGAGACCGAAAGCCGGGGAACTTGCCAACCGGGTTAGAAATGATGCGTTTAGTGAATGGAACACAAAGAAAAAGGAGATAGAACTCAAGAAAGAAGAGGTAAAAGAGGAGAAAGAAGCAATTGATATTACGTTGCCTGGTAAAAAATTCAGTTTAGGGAAAAAGCATCCGATTACTTTAATCCTGGATGAGATTAAAAATATATTTGTCTCTTTAGGATTTCGCATTGTGGACGGTCCGGAAGTGGAGACAGAGTATTACAATTTCGAAGCTCTCAACATGGATTTACACCATCCCGCAAGAGATATGTGGAATACACTTTATATAAAGGAAGGGGTGCTTTTACGCACTCATACTTCCCCAGTTCAAATTCGGGTTATGGAGAAGCAATCTCCTCCTTTAGCTATTATTGCCCCTGGCAAATGCTACCGCCGAGATGCAGTCGATGCTTCTCATTCGCCGATGTTCCATCAGGTGGAGGGACTTCTGGTTGATGAAGGGGTCAGCTTTGCCCACTTGAAAGGAGTTCTTACCCACTTTTGTCATCGAATGTTCGGTCCGGAGACTAAAGTTCGCTTTCGACCCAGTTTTTTCCCCTTTACAGAACCGAGTGTAGAAGCTGACATTCAATGTGTTATCTGTGCAGGTAAAGGCTGTTCTGTCTGTAAACAGAGTGGATGGTTGGAAATTCTGGGTGCGGGCATGGTCAATCCTAGAGTGTTTGAATTTGTGAAGTACGATACGAAGAAGTACACTGGCTTTGCTTTTGGCATGGGTGTGGAGAGGATTGCCATGTTGAGATATGGCATAGATGACATGCGCTTGTTCTTCGAGAATGACCGTAGATTTTTGAAACAGTTCTAAACACACCTCCCAAAAATCACAAAAATTGAATGTAGCTGCAGAGCGAAGCTCTGCGTTATTTGGCAGTGTAGGGGCTTGTCCCCGTAATGATTTTGGGGTCGCGTAGGGGCGACCTTATGGTCGCCCAAGTAAGAATTACGCCCATAAAGGGCTACACTACAGAGGAACCGGAGTGGTGCTATGGTAGACGAGAAGGAACTTTTAGACAAAGCCAGCCAACCAGCAAAAGAAGCGATGAGACTGCATCCCTTTTATCGGGGAAAAATTAAGATAGTAGCGAAGTGCTGTGTGAGAAATTTTGATGATTTTGCAATCTGGTATACTCCTGGCGTAGCAGCACCTTGCAAGGCTATTCATAAAGACAAAAATTTAGTCTACACCTACACTAACAAATGGAATACTGTGGCGGTTATTTCTGATGGCACCAGGGTGTTGGGTCTGGGAGACATCGGTCCGGAAGCAGCTTTGCCGGTTATGGAAGGGAAGGCGCTCCTGTTCAAGTACCTGGGAGGCGTAGATGCTTTCCCTCTCTGTCTGGATACTAAAGACCCGGAAGAGTTCATTCACACTGTAAAGTTACTACAACCATCATTTGGTGGTATAAACCTTGAAGATATTGCCCAACCAAAATGTTTTGAGATACTACGTCGCCTTAGGAAAGAATGTGAAATTCCTGTCTGGCATGATGACCAACAGGGAACAGCTGCTGTAACTCTGGCTGGTCTAATTAATAGCCTTAAAATCGTGGGTAAGAAAATAGAAGAAGTGAAGATTGCCATGGTAGGGGCAGGGGCAGCTAATATAAGTACTGCCAGGATGATAATTGCTTATGGAGTCAATCCAGAAAATATTATTATGTGTGATAGTAAAGGAGCACTCCATAAGAATAGAAAAGAACTCAAAAAGACCCACAGAGAGAAGTGGGAATTTTGCCAAAAGACAAATATCGAGGGAAGAACTGGATATATTCCCGAAGTTATGGAAGGGATGGACGTTTTAATAGCCTTATCTAAATCTGGCCCGGGTGTAGTTAAGAAGGAATGGGTGGCAAAGATGGCTAAAGACCCTATAGTTTTTGCCTGTGCCAATCCTATCCCTGAAATCTGGCCCTGGGAGGCAAAAGAGGCAGGGGCAAGAGTTATTGCCACCGGCCGTTCCGATTTCCCCAATCAGGTAAACAATTCCCTTGGCTTTCCTGGCATTTTTCGGGGGACCCTGGATGTGCAAGCCCAGACCATAACTGATGAAATGTGCATTGCTGCAGCGAAAGAACTGGCGAAATGTGCTGAGGAGAGAGGGCTAAATGAAGAATATGTGATTCCTTCTATGGAGGAAAGGGAAGTCTTTCCCCGTGAAGCAGTAGCAGTGGGAATGGAAGCTATTAGGCAAGGAATAGCCCGGGTTAAGTTGAGTAAAGAAGAACTATACAAGAGGGCCTCAGAGACCATCCGTGTTGCCAGAGAAGAAACGGAATCTTTAATGAAGGAAGGGTTTATTCCTTTGCCCCAGGAAAAGTAAGATGAGAGAGATTACTTCAGAAGAGGTTACCCAGGCAGTAGAGAATCTCTGTATTTCCTCAAATTGTACTTTGAGCGAGGATGTCTGGAAAGCTCTCAGGGAGAAGTTAAAAAACGAGGAATCTCTCGTGGGGAAAGAAGTACTGGAAGAGATTCTGGAGAATGACCGCATGGCTGAAGAAGAGAAACTTCCCCTGTGCCAGGATACAGGTTTTACCACAATTTTTGTGGAAATGGGTCAAGAGGTTAGAGTTACTGAAGGAGATTTTTACCAAGCAATTAACAAGGGAGTAGGCAACGGTTATAGGAAGGGATACTTGAGGAAATCAGTAGTCAAAGATCCACTGCGGCGTAAGAATACAGGCGATAATACTCCTGCTTGGGTGCATATAGATATTGTTCCTGGAGACAGACTTAAGATTTCAGTTATGCCTAAAGGAGCTGGTAGCGAAAATATGTCCACAGTAAAAATGCTCTCTCCAACCGAAGGAGTGCAAGGGGTGAAGAAATTTGTGTTGGATTGGGTAAAGGAGAGAGGAGCGAATGCTTGTCCCCCGCTTGTAGTAGGAGTGGGAATTGGTGGCACTTTTGAAGGAGTGGCAAAGCTGGCCAAGAAAGCACTGTTGCGTCCAATAGGTTCAAAGAATCCTGAACCTTTCTATGCTGAAATGGAACAAGAGCTTCTTAAAGAAATAAACAATCTGGGACTGGGTCCTCAAGGGCTGGGTGGCTCTTCTACTGCTTTAGCTGTTCACATTGAGACTTATCCCTGCCATATAGCCAGTCTACCTTTAGCCATAAACCTGCAGTGCCACGCTGTCCGGCACGCTACAATAATCTTATAAAAGAAAAAGTGACAGGTACTTTTTTATTCCATTTTTTATTCCTGATGCCGCCCTGCTCGGTATGCGATAATAATCTTATAAAGAGGCTTTATGGTCAGTTCTATTAAAATTGAAACACCACTGGATGAAGAAACAATAAGTAAACTGAAGATAGGAGATAAGGTTCTATTAAACGGAATAGTTTATACTGCCAGAGACCAGGCTCATAAGCGCTTAGTTGATGAATTAGAGAAAGCCGGAAAAGAAAATCGCCAGCCTAATCTACCCTTCCCTCTGGAGGGGCAAGTAATCTATTATGTTGGTCCTGCTCCGTCCAGACCAGGAATGGTAATCGGCCCCGCTGGGCCAACCACCAGTGGCCGAATGGACACTTACACTCCCATTCTATTAGAGAAGGGATTAAAGGGAACAATTGGAAAGGGAAGGCGTGGTAAAGATACAATCGAAGCAATGAAGAAGTATAAGGCTGTTTATTTCGTTGCTGTGGGCGGTGCTGCAGTATTAATTTCCAAGAGAATCAAAAGAGTAGAGACAGTGGCTTATGAAGACTTGGGTCCTGAAGCCATCTATCGTCTGGAAGTGGAAGATTTTCCATTAATTGTGGCTAACGATGTCTATGGCAATGACCTTTTTGATGAAGGAATAAAAAAGTACCGAAAAGTTACCTGATAGTGTCATAGGAGTAGCAGGTTTTAACCTGCGTCTTAAAACGCGGACTAAAGTCCGCTACTCCAGAAAAATTGAAATATTTTTGACAATACTAGTTACTTAACAAGGAGAATAAAATGTTGCGAATGATGTGTAAATCGAAGATTCAGAAGGCAACCGTTACTGAGACGAACTTAGAGTACGAAGGAAGTATCGCTATTGGTAAAAATATAATGGCTGAGGCAGATATCCTTCCTTACGAGATAATTCTGGTAGTCAACTTGAATACAGGAGCCAGGTTTGAAACCTACGCCATTCCTGCTGGCAAGAATTCAGGAGTCATAGGGCTTCAAGGAGGAGCAGCAAGACTGGGAGAAGTAGGAGACAGACTAATTATTATTTCTTACGAGTTTGTCGAGGAAGAGAAAGCAAAAATTTACAAACCCAAAATAGTCTTCTTAGATGAAAAAAAC
>SDBT01004230.1_pt1 | contig 24462 bp, 34 predicted proteins | sample 2277101 | NCBI WGS metagenome assembly SDBT01 (sample SAMN10404973, study PRJNA504765) | marine sediment metagenome | isolation source: marine sediment core GS10_PC15, 103 cmbsf | place: Arctic Ocean: Southern Knipovich Ridge | collected 2010 | reverse complement strand
TAACTGGAATATCTACATCGAGTTTAATTACAAATGATGTTAATACAAGTGTGGCAGTATCTACTTTTATATGTTGTTCAACTGTAAGATCTTGAGCCGTTAATACCAATACTTCTGGTGTAGCATCTGCACCAATTCCTTCATTAATGAATGGTTGCTGAGCCGTTAATACCAGTACTTCAGGTGTGGCATCAGCACCAATACCCTCATTGATGAATGGCTGTTGACCAGTTAATACTAATACCTCAGGTGTAGCATCTGCACCAATGCCCTCATTGATAAATGGTTGTTGAGTAGTTAATACAAGAACTTCTGGTGTAGCATCTGCACCAATACCTTCATTGATGAATGGTTGTTGAGCCGTTAAGGTAAGGGTAGCAGTATCAATATTGATATTCTGTTCAACTGTGACTGTCTGAGCAGTTAATACCAATACTTCAGGTGTAGCATCTGCTCCAATACCTTCATTGATAAACGGCTGCTGGGCAGTTAGTATCAGGACTTCAGGTGTAGCGTCAACACCAATACCCTCATTAATGAATGGTTGTTGAGCCGTTAATGTAAGTGTGGCAAGATCTACTGGAATATCTACATCGAGTTCAATTACAAATGTTGTCAATACAAGTGTAGCAGTATCTATTTCAACTCGCTCTATTACGTTTACATCTTGAGCTGTTAATACCAATACTTCAGGTGTCGCATCAGCACCAATTCCTTCATTGATGAATGGTTGTTGACCAGTTAATACCAAGACCTCAGGTGTGGCATCAGCACCAATACCTTCATTGATGAATGGCTGTAGAGCCAAAGATGATGGTTGAATAGCAATGATCCAACCGGCACCTTCACCTGATGAATTTAATGTTATCACTGCATCTGTTGACCCACCAGCAGTGATTAAGTCGCGAGTACCGAAATTGCCTGATATTTCATCACCGCTTGGTAGTGCTGCACCTTCATCTTGTTCAGTCCACGCTCCTGCAACTATAAACGGCGAATGATCTCCCCTAAAAAATGCTGCATAAAAACATAGACATTTGTCTTGATCAGTCGTTACTTCACCAACAGTAGCCTCAGTCCCGCCCCCGATATCAGTGCTTTGGGAGGCGTTGATAGGATCGCTTGTATCCACGCCAGAAACACGCAGATAATACCCCATCATTCCCTGATCAGCCGATGCTACGACATCCTGAGTCGATCCTTCACTACCAGTAGCAATTCGCCAATAGACAGCATTAGAAACTCCGCTTCCATCAATGACACCAATAAAGTTCCAACCTGTTACATTATCACTAAATTGAGATCCTGATGTTGACTCATTCGCGACAAAAAGTAACAATAAATCATCAACGGCGACGCCAGACGGCTTAGTTAGTGTAATCGTATCGGTTTTGCTCGGCTCAAGCCGTTCAGTAAATGTCTTAAGAACTGGTAACGAAGTAGAAGATAATAAGAGTGATGCAGTGTCTACATTGATATTTTCCTCAACGGTAACTGTTTGAGCCGTTAATACAAGGACTTCAGGAGTAGCATCTGCTCCAATACCTTCATTAATGAATGGCTGCTGGGCAGTTAGTATCAGGACTTCAGGTGTGGCATCAGCACCAATACCTTCATTGATGAATGGTTGTGATGCAGTCAGTATTAATGTGGGCAGAGTTGTTATTAATATTTCAGTGCTGGCTAATGAACTAGTTGGTGCGCTGCCTGTAGGATGAAAACCTGCCATTTAATTTTTACAATGTTCCATCATATTATGCTCAAACCGTTCTACTGAGTTCGATCCAAGCTCCTCTCGTTGATGACCACATAAGCATAAGCGAAGAGCTTCGGTCTGCAAACGTAAAGTCACTACTGAGCAATATGTTGCCTGTGGCGTTTTTAACAGTAACATCGCGCGAATCAACCATTGACATAAGAACTAAGATTGCGCTCGCGACACCTCCATTTATTGTATCAAGATCATCGGTAGCGTCATCGTCCTGAGTATCAAGTCGATGATGGCTACTCGTAACCGTAACAACACCCGCAGCGACGGTTAATTCAGTATTATCACCAAGCCTCAACTGATTATCGACCCTAACATTGCCGTTAAAGGTGGCGAGGAGCTCCGTCATAACGAGCGCATCCACGGCACCGGTCACAAATCTCATGGTATTGTCGCCGTGGTCGTAGCTGATCTGCCCACCATCATTGTCTTGTGGGTCCGCGAAGAAGATGTTGCCTCTATCCGTATTCGGGCAGGCAATCGTAATTCCAGTATCGCTGGACGCTTCTATCAGCAAATCATTCGCACCAGCCGCGACCGATGTCACACCACTATTGGATGTGGCGATAGTTACAGAAAAGTCTGCCCCCAAAAAATCAGTCCCAGAACCAAAGCGAGATCGCTTGCTGGAGTCGATGGCGAGAGCTGTTCCCGCATTGACTGTGAAACTCAGCGAGTCGTTGGTGTGATTATATACAATCTTACCAACATCATTATCTTCTGGATCAGCAAAATAAATGTTACCAGAAGCAGAATTCGGAGATGCAATAGTAATTCCTCCCGCACCGTTCATTTCCATAATAAGTTCATCAGCACTACCATTAATGCTAGTCACACCACTATTACCGGTGTTGATGGTGCAAGAGCCAGCTAGAGCACCAACAGCGTCAGAAATCGAAGGGCCGATCAGGAAACGCTTGGTGGAGTCGATGGCGAAAGCCAGTCCAGCATTGACCGTGAACCTCAGATCATCCAAGTTATGGTTGTATACAATCATACCAGCATTATTATCTTCAGGGTCAGCAAAATAAATGTTATTATTAGCAGTGTTCGAAGTTGCGATGGTAATACCTGCATGACCATTGTTCTCAATAACCAGATCGTCGCTATTGCCGTTCGGTGATGTCACTCCGCTATCACCAGTGGAAACAGTCACAGAGCCTAGTTCGGCACCCACTAAATCAGTTATGACCCCACCACCAGTTACGAGGTGTCCATCCACCAGTCTCATGGAAATCTTAGTCCCAGCTAAAAACGACATTTGGCCAAGAGCCGCTGTTGCACTATGAGTATACAGAATTTGGCCTATATCATTATCGTTTGTATCTCCAAAATTCATGCGACCTGTTCCATTCGTGGGCGACATTAAGGATATTCCACAGTGAGCGCCCGCTTCTATCAACAAATCATCACCTGATGAATCTGCCGTAGTGACTCCACTATTACCAGTTGAAATAGTAATTGCACCAGCGGCGGCGCCAACAAGATCAGGAACGGGTGAGCCGGTCAGGATGCGCTGGGTGGAATCGATGGTGAGAGCCAGAGCAGCGTTGACTGTAAATGCCAGGGTGTTGCCGTTGTGGTTGTAAACAATTTTGCCGACATTAGCATCATCTGGATCTGCAAAGGCAATTGTACATCTGCCGGTGTTTGTCGCGGCAAAAGTCATTCCAGTAGTGCTGCCTGCTTCCAATAACAAATCATTAGCTTCCAAATCTGGAGTAGTGACACCGCTGTCAGCAGTAGATATGGTTAATGATCCTGCCACTCCAAGAAGATCAGACAACGGGGACCCGGTAAGAAGGCGCCGGGTGGAATCGATGGTGAGAGCCAAAGCAGCGTTGACCGTGAACGAAAGGTTATCGACGCCGTGAGCATATTTAATTTCGCCGACATTATTATCTTCTGGATCAGCAAAAAGAATTCTACAATCCTGTGTATTTGCTGTGGCCATCATCATCCCAACATGGGTATTGTTTTCAATAATGAGATCATCGGCAACGCTTTGAGCAGTAGTGACGCCACTATCACCACCTGAAATGGTTATTGCTCCGGCTTCACCACCTACTAAATCAGACACTGCGGTGCCGGTAAGAAGGCGTTGAGTTGCATCTATGGTGAGTGCTAAGGCGGCATCTACGGTGAAACTTAGGTCATTCGCAAGGTGATCATATGCAATCATACCAACATTATCATCTTCTGGATCGGCAAAATAAATAGCAGAAGTTTTGTCATTTGGTGCTGCAAAAGTCATTCCCATATTATTGCTGTGTTCAATGATAAAGTCATCGGCGATACCATTTGGTACTGTTACCCCACTGTCACCAGTCGAAATTGTCATTGAGCCGGTATTTGTGCCTACAATGTCAGGGATATTTACGCCAGTCAAGATTCTATTCGCAGCATCAATCGTTAAGCCTAACTGACCATCTACGACAAACTGCATTGCATCTAAAGTGTGGTTATATAGAATTTGTCCACGATTATTATCTTCTGGATCGCCAAAGACTATGCTGCCTTTTTTATCGTTCGGTGTAAGAATACTTATTCCAAGCTGGCCTGTTCCTTCTATAATTAATTCATCTGCATTGGCATCAGCAGTTGTTACACCACTATTACCAGTGGAAATTGTCATCGAGCCACCCTGAGCACCAATCAGATCAGAAAGAATTGTGCCGGTTGATATTCTGCTTGAAGCGTCGAACGATAGTGCTCTTATTCCATCCACAACAATCTGGAGTGTGTCTGTTGTTGAACTGTGATTGTATCTGATCATACCAACATTATCATCTTGTGGATCAGCAAAAATGATGTGTCCCGTGGCTGTATTCGGTGTCGCAATAATAAGCCCCGCGTTACCAGCACTTTCAATGATAAGATCATCACCTTGAGCGTTGGCGCTCGTAACCCCACTATCACCCGTGCTGATGGTCATCGAGCCAGATTGGGCACCAACAAGATCAGGAACGGTTGTGCCAGTTAGGATGCGGTGGGTGGTGTCGACTGTAAATGCTATCGTTCCACCCACGGTAAAGTCCATCGCACGAGCAGTTCCGGTTCCTGTCTTCTCCGTGCCAATCCTAAATATGTCTGAAGTCCATCCCACACGCCCTCGCTCAAGATTGCCCGCGCCATCGGTGGTGTTGTAAATGCGAAAAGTTTGACCAATCGTTGTTCGACGTTGAGCCAGGATGCCACCACCCTCTCTATGAAGACGAACGTCGGTAGTTGCTGTATCTGCATTAATTGTATTTGACCACCCAATCCAATCATCAGCACTAATGGTGAAACCATTGTTATTAAATCTTGCTCTTGACTCTCCATTCCGGGCATAATACGTATCCTGCCCAGAATTCGAGAAGAAAATTCCACTGTTCGTATCACTACCACGAATGGCCGGAGCAGTCTTCAATCCATCAGGCACAGCGATAAAACCCCCGAAAGTTGAGTTCTGTGAGGAGTCGATGGTAAGGGCCAAGGCCGCATTGACTGTAAAGCTCAGATCATTTGCAACGTGATCATATCTAATCATGCCCACATTGTCGTCTTCGGGATCGGCAAAAAATATGCTGCCTTGTCTATCATTCAGAGTTGCGAAGGTGATTCCTGCGTCACCATTATTCTCAATAATCAGTTCGTCGGCAGCGGTATTCGGCGTTACAACCGTACTATTCCCTGTTGAAATGGTCATCGAACCGGGTTCGGCACCAACGACATCAGGCACCCCGAGCCCGGTAAGAAGGCGCTGAGTGGAGTCTATGGTTATTGCTAGTTGGCCAGCTACGGTGAACCTCAGATCATTCGCGACATGATCATATCTAATCTGACATCTAGCATTGCTTTCAGGGTCCGCGAAGAAGATGCTGCCAATAGCCGTATTTGGAGTTGCGATGGTAATCCCAGCATTGGTGCTTCTCTCAATAATAAGTTCATCAGCAGAAGCATTAATTGATGTAACGCCACTGTCACCAGTGGAAATGGTCACGGAACCAGCCGAAGCACCAACTGCATCAGGGACAGTCGTGCCAGTTAGGATGCGCTCTGAGGCATCAATTGTCATTGACAATACACCTGCAGCGGTCACGTCCATAATATCTCTTTGGTGTGAAAATGCAAATAAACTATCTGCAGTCACATCAGAGAATATTTCAACGGTTCCAGCTGCAAAGTTTATTTTTGCTGTGGTGCCTGATGAGTTTTGTAAAACATTAGTTGGACGTTGCAAATCATCTGTTGCAGTGATGTAGGTACCTATTCCTACTTCCCAGGTATTGTCTCCTAGATGAACAGCCACATATGGAAGGCTGTCATTATTCGAAAACTCACCGCCAAATGCTCTAAATCCTGCTGGAATAATAGCCTCTAGTTGAAAAGTGGCTGTTCCTGCTGTGGCTGTTATTTGTTCTTTAACTCTGTAACCATATTCTGTCATAAAAAATCCTCTGTTCTTTGCAATATTTATCGATAAAATTACAAATTAGATAAATATAATTATAGAAAAGGAGATAATAAAATGGCAACATTTGTATTTTTTAATAATTGGAAAGAAACACAGTTAGACGCTAGCCACTCCGGCGGTAATACACCAGTTGATTTCGATACTGATGATATTCGTTTGTCGTTAGTCACTAACAGTAACCCACCAGATGCTACATCTGATCAAGACTGGGCTGATTTAAGCGCAACAGAGGTTTCTGGAGGCGGTTATACTGCCGGTGGATTTGTATTCACAACGCAAACAGTTACTGAAACAGCTGGAACAGTTAAAGTTGATCTTGAAGATGCTACATTCAGTCAAAACGGTACTGGATTTACCAATGCACGATTTGCTATCTTGTATAAATTTGATGCAACAGCGGCCGATGCACCAATAATTGGTTTTATTGATTTTACATCTGATAAAGGAAACACTTCAGGTGACCTTACAATTCAGTGGAATACTGCAGGAGTCTTTACCCTAGCATAAAGGAGAATTAAATGGCAACATATACATTTTTTAACTCGTGGAAAGAGTCACAGTTACGTGACGCTGACGCTAATACACCAATTGATTTCGACGGCGATGACATTCGTGCAGCATTAATTACTAGTGCCGTAGCACCGATTGCTGGCACACATGATTTCTGGGACGATTTGTCGGCAAATGAAGTTACAGGAACTGGTTACACAGCAGGCGGTACTGCACTTGGATCAAAAACGGTTACTGAAACAACAGGCACTGTCACATTTGATTCTGCTGATGTTGTTTTCAGTCAAAATGGTGCTGGATTCACTAATGCACGATATGCAATTTTGTATAAATTTAATGCGACGGCGGCGAATGCTCCAATGATTGGATGGCTTGATTTTATAGTTAATAAGGGTACCGTTGAAGGTGATTTAACTCTTCAGTGGGCTACCACTGGCATCTTTACAATGGCTTAATAGTTCATCGTATTTTATCATGTCATGATAAAGAAAAGATGCAAGAAAATTTAATTTTGGTTCTATTCGTTGTTTTATTAATTCATAACCAGCCAACTTATCTGGATTGGCGGCATGAAGCCGTAAAGTTACCGTTAAATCATAGTCGGGTTTTATAAAATCTTCAAGACCAGTTGTTCCCAATTTGAAAAAATGTATTTTATGAAAGAGATCATGCCAAGTGTGAGATGCGGGCATGGTATGATTATCATATATTCCTGGAATAGGGAATAGAGGATCATTGAGAACCTCTTCCAGATTCAAATCAGTTTGAATACAAAATTGCGCAAAGCCCTTAATCCATCGCTCTACAGGATCCTGTAAATGTGCCAGATAAAATTCAGCTTTAGGATCACGACGTTCAATTTTCCAATTTAATCCAAGCAATTCTTTTATAAACGTATTTGAGGCATTCTTTAGTAAAACAAGATAGCAATATTTTCCGCAGGGCGAAAGAATATATTGCCTCCAAATAGTATTTCGTTTATATTCGGAATCATCCTGGACTATTAATGCTTCTGGTGCGAAAACTGTCATTTCCTACGAACTCCACGTCAGTAAGAACAAAGCCTTATCATTTTCTTTGGAAAAACGTATTGCCTTAACACGTTTGCCCATTTGATAATCAAATTTGAACTTCATACCATTTTCATGGCACCACTTAACGATCTCTTGACGCCCTTCAAACTTCTGACCACGACCACTCCATGAACCCTCATTCAACTTCAATGAAATTAGTGTTTCTTGATGTTCACCAACAACTGTCACTACATGTTCAAACATCCATGTTTCTTTGAAGATCTCCTCAGATTTTGAATCAATATCCAAACCCGTCTCAGTCAAAGAAAACTTGATTTTCTTCTTTTTGAGCCAATTAAGGATACCGTCGTTCAGTTTGATTTCAAGATTGATCATTTTCTTCAGCCCTCTTTTCACGTTCTCTCATTACCCAGGCATAACGTCCTTCATTTAATGGTTGAATGCGCTCAGAAGTGATTAACCTCGTATGATATGGTCCATGTCCGTCCCAATCAACGTCAACATATGTTTCATCTGTCGCCGGTGGTGTCCGTAAACCTGTTATGGTTCCAATTGCGCCCTCGTCGCTGACAATAATTTGTCCAATTTTTATTTCCCAGAGTTTCATTTTGGTTCTTCCATGTGACAACTTGCGGCTTGGAGCGCCGCTGTTCTTCCCACCCTCGCTATTTTGTTCATCGTATGCACTGTCATATCACCATTTTTGTTACGGAGTTCAAGCACCAATGCCGCTTCAACGGCATCAGCAATCTTTACAGCATTTGAATGTCCTATAAACATATTTTTAATATAACAGAATCACAGCAAGATGTCAACAGTTAATTAACAACAACATCGCCAATTCTTCCTCAGTAACTTCCACATAATTATTATTTCCAACATTTATCAAAGTCCATGCAGACAGATCCACGGATATATCTGCATTATATAAAATATTATATTCTATATCAAATCTATCGTCGTCGATATAACCGTATTTCCATGGTTCTTGGTTTGAAACCAGTAAAATTTTGGGATAACCGTCACCAAATTCCCAATCCATAATCCTAACCCGTATTTTATAGGTCATAGCAAAATCTCAATTGCTTTTTTTGCTCTGCCGTATTCTTTTCCTTTGATCCATTTGTCAATTACTGCAATTGCTTTTGGTGTATTCATATCATATTCCAAAGCATTCCAGAATTCTCTAATGTCAGTCCAATCATAATAGGTTTGGGGGATCTTTTCCCATTTGACTAGTTTCTTTGTGGCAAGGGCAACCCGTTCCTCAGTCCAATTAAGGGGTTGACGATAGTGAGTCATATACATTGCGAGCTTAACTAAACGCGGCCTGTAATCAATGTCCTTGATCAGGATCACGTTGCCCAGACTCTTAGACATCTTTTGTCCATCCACAGACAACTGACCAATATGAACCCAGTAATTAGCCAGTGGTGAACCATGTGCGCAAAAGCTCTGTGTCTCCTCATTCTCATGATGCGGAAATTTGAGATCAACACCACCACAATGAATGTCAATGGTGTTCAATTTCTCCTGTCGTCCAGATCTGCTTATGTAGCTGCCACCTGTCTGTTCCAGGATACGTTTAATCATAGCAGAGCATTCTATGTGCCAGCCTGGGCGTCCAAGCGTATCAGAAAAGGTAGACTTCCAACCAGCACCTGGTTCAGCAGGTTTCCACAATATGAAATCTGCTGGATTACGTTTATATGATGCGACTTCACCCTTACGCAATTTAGCTGGATCGCTTACAAAGATATGATGATCATTTGTGGAGGTATCGAACAAAACCTGGTCATCTACGACATAAGCAAAGCCCTTTTCGATGAGATCTTCAATCATTTCTCTGATTGATTTCATTTCATACGATATGGCCTTATATTCTATCCTATTTTTCATAAAGGGTGTCACAGATGCTTCATATGATTTTTCATAGTATCCTGCTACACTTTGCCAAGATCTATCTTCCTCAGACGCCTTAGCAATGATTTTGTCATCAATATCAGTGATATTTGAGAAATTCCGCACAAGATAGACTTTATGCTTTAAAATTGTATGAAGCAGGTCAATTACAATAGGCACACGGAGATTGCCGATATGAGCGTAGTCATAAACTGTGGGTCCGCAGGTATACATCCGAACCGTTTTGTAGTCGATTGATTCGAATGGTTCTACGGTCAGAGTTTTTGAATTGAATAGCTTCATGAAATCGCCAAATTATACGACGTATCCCATGATCACACCAAGGGGCGCAGCAAAGATGCCACCGATTTGTAGGATCGCCTGGATGGTCACGCCCCCATCCATATCAAGTCCGATTACATTAATGATATTGCTGATATAGCCATAACCACAGACAATTATCAGAATAATATAAAAAAGTAAATACCGCATTTTCTATCCTTTCCAATTTTGAAATAGAGTGTGGGCCGCCACGGCCCACACTTCATTTGTTTGCTTGGGCTTAACCAAGCAGTTTCTTCACCGTCTTTAGGGTTTCAGTGATGTCAGTCTCCTCCAGCTTGACCTTCAGGGCCAGGGTGCCAGCAATTCCAACCAACTTCCGAACCGTATCTGCATCATCGAGGGCAAACACTTCGTTAAGCGTTTCATCAGTCGAAACCTTGTGATACTTCTTTTCCTGCAGCGTAATGAAATCATCAGGAAAGTCCTTGATCGTCTCCAGCTTCGCCGAAACCTTGTCCAGAAACTCCTGATCGTTCATGTAAGCAGGGTTGATCACAAACCGCTCTTCAGTAGTGACCTCTTCACCATACGAGATGCCCGCATCGTCGAGAGCTTCCTGCTCCAGCGCCGTAAGTTGCGAGCGCTTCGAACGCTTCCTCAACTCCACCGAGGCCGACCCAACACCGTTAGTACCGCGGAAGTTATCAGGGCGCCTGTTGATCACCATGCCCTCACGGACAAACTCGTCGACCGCCTCGCCTTTAACTTCGTCGTCCAGCGTCGCAGCAATCGTCTCCAGGGACGCAATCAGCGCCTTAACCTGGGCCAGATCCTCAAGACCAGGAATCTCGACCTCGCGCTTGGACTTGCCCTTGACCTTCGTTTCCTTGACCGGGGCAGCCTTCGCCTTGTTAAACATGTTGCTCATTGTCTGTGTCCTCTTTGTTGCGTTGTCCATATTATAGCAGAATATGAGGCAGTGTCAACCAAATAAAGACATTCTTTTCATTATTTTTGCTTCATTTTGCGAAAAGATGTAACTAAATCAAGACCATGCTTCACAATCTTCATTTTATCATCAGGTTCTTTAACAGGAATGATTGCACCACTCCTGGTTATCCTTCTTAATTTTATCTGTGCTTTGGTTAACTTTTTCATGTCAATCTCGTGGCATATTGCGAAAAGAAACTTTAAGATCATGGCCATGCTTCACTATCTTACTTTCATCGCTGATCTCAACCATCGGATTGGCAGCACCAGGAAGCACGCCACCTACATAATTGGCAATCTCCATATGCGCAGTAGACGCATCAAGTACACGATAGAATTTGAACAATTTAAGAAAATCACCGTTGACCCAAATGCGAGTTTCATATCTGTAACGGTCATCAGGTTTCAGTATGGCTGCGACAACAATTTTATTCACTGCCAGCCACTCAATCTCAGCTTTGGTCAATTCACGTCTAAAATGGTCATGCATCTTTGCTTTAGGATTCGACCAAAGCGCATCCTTGAAGCCAAGATTTTCAGCAATGGCCCAGGCTTTCTCATAATCATAGATGAAATCACCTTTGTTATATACATAACTATGAAGGGTTATTGATTTGTCATATGAAGGAATAAAAGTCTTTCTAATAGTTTTAGAGATTTTCACACCAGGATAAACCTTACCTGATACAATGATATTGAAAAATTCAATTACCGCACCACCTTTATCATCCATATTTCCAATGCTAGACATTCTAGGTGGGATTGCCGGAAAATATTCTTTATCCTTAATTTCAATATCAGGTTTTGAAAGATCGCCATGCCCGCGATCAAAAATGATCTCGGTATCAACACCATAACCAGCGCCATCATAATAGTCTTTGCCGCCCAAAATCCTCATGCTGAATCCTCTTTCTCGCTCACCGTCCTAAATCCTTTATATTTGTTTTAGACGTAATAATTTGGTATGGTCCCTTATTGAAAAGAGGTGCTGTTGAATATACCACAGTTCGAGCAATTGTCTCACCACATTCTAGGCAGGTTTTATAACCTAAGGCCTTACGACGATCATTGAATTCCTTATCACATTTTATACATATAGCCATATAATTTATATAGCATCTATTACTCAAGAAGTCTAGAGTTATTCAAGGCACATATCCTCAATGCGACTGGGAACAAATCCCCTACCGTTTACAGAAGCCATTGGATCTCCGCAATGCTCTATAAATTTTAAAAAATGTTCCCATTGACGTTCTGAAATATCTAAATCAAACATATCATAATACATGATTCTAAAAGGTTTATTCATTGCATGTAACAATCCAAATTCACAATGTCCTAATTCATGAAGTGCTATTCTTAACTTCATATTGTCAGATGCCAAGCGCCAATAATTTGGATCTATATTAATTATTGGTTGTGAAATACCAGCAATTGCAAAATTACAATATCCAATTAGTAATTTACCATCGGTTTCTGTTTTAAGATAACGAAATTGAAATTTTGACAAAGATGTATGTCCTGTTTTAGTTTTGATTATATTCTTTGCTTCTATAATTGCATCTTCTTTATTCAGATTATACTCTGGTATGACACATGATATTAAAATAGATAAAATTAATATACTAAAAAGGCATTTCAACATTGAAAGTTATCCATCCTGAAGTAAGTCCTGTAGGTCTTGGTTTTACAGAAAAACTATAATTGTCAATTTGTCCCAGGTCAAATGTGAAATTTTTATCTTCATGAGGTCTGATACAGGAAGCAAGAATTGATATTGACAATACCAAAACTAAATGTTTCCATTTAACCATCTTACCAATTATTCGTTTCAAATGTAGTTCTAAATTCTAATCCTGCAGAATTTTTATAGAAGAGTCCGTCATTATTATCATTTGTTATCTGTCGAGGTCTGAATCCTCCGAAATATTTAGCTTCCGTTTCAACTCTAATCTCATCCATATTACCATCGAAATATTCAAACGTGCCATAACTACGTTGTCCAATAAAGACATTACCTGTAATATCATCAAAATTATAATCTGCAAGAACCACAGTGGCAGTTGCAACTCTATTTCCGTCCAAATACAATGTGAATATAGAATTGGTGGTATCTGTTTCTCTTTCTATAGCCCAATGAATCCATCTAAAAGTTGGTATATTACCACCGGAGATTGAAATAGTATCTGAACCATCACTATATTCAAAGGCCAATGCGTCAGATGAATTAATAAAAATTTCCCAGCGATCTGAAGTGGCAGTTCCTTTGGCAAAAATAACTTGTGCAGTTGATGCTGCGACTGTATAAATCCATCCATCCATAACAAAAGGAGCAATACCAAAATCATAGTTAATGTTATCTGTGATCGTTAAGAAATCACTACCTCCATCTAGCAATAAACTTCCATTTGCTAATCGTGTTCTATATATGTCAATGGCTGCTGTACCATTAAACGCAATTGAATTATTAGGACCTGTACCACCATTTAGTTGGGTTCCCGGAGACAAATCTGTCACTGTGGTTGCTCCATCTACTCCAGCAAAATTAAGATAAAGAACAGTTCTGTTGTCTAAACCATCTATTTCGGCACCATACATTGCAAGAGTTCCAGTTATTGTCGTTGGGCTTAATCCGGCACCATATTCATTTACATGAAATGCAATATTTGATAGAACGGATCCAACTGCTGTAATATTGCCTGACGAGGTAATTGCGCTAGCCGTTGTAGTACCAATTATAGTCATTCCAGAATTGAATGCAGGAGTGCTTGAAAATGTAACTGCCCCATTGAATAAAGAAGTACCTGCGAAGGTCATAACTTGCTCAGATCCAAGCTCAACAATACCATCAAATATAACATCATTTGTAAATCTTGCTGTTCCTAAAAATGTTAAATTATCTCTAATTGTTGAATCAGAGAAATTATTTGAAAATCCTAATCCTCTCCATCCTGTTACACCTCCAGTATAAACCTTTATTCCTTCGATGCTTGGTGTGTTATCAAACCACATCTGACCTATAACAGGATTTAATGGTGGTGTGGGATTAGCGAAGTTTTCTAATTGATGTAAATCATTTTCATTAAGAATTAATCCATACTCTGGATATCTTTTTCCAACAAATTGAATGGATGTTGTTGTATTGTCTAACGTTCCATCTTCGACTGTTACGAAGACAGTGCCGTCTGTTTTTCTTATATCATATGCCAATTATTTCTCCAACAATTTAAAAAGGATACCTGAATAAGATGCCTCTTTGAAGGTTCTGGGTATTTGTTCCCAGGGCATCATTAATGGATGAGTTTTATTATCTTTAGAATATTCAACACCATATCGCCACCCTGACTCTGTTAAGCTCGTAAGCCACATTTGATGGAATTCTTTAATGTCTGAATTACAATAATGGTCTGTTGTTTCTTCAATTTCATCATCAACTTCAATTTCAATTCCTGTATAAGGAGTGGATATTTCAAGGACAAAATCACCCTCAAAATGTTGTGCCCAAACCATTACAATTTTCTCTGCTTCTTTTTCTGTAAGATTACGACTTAGTGGAATAACATACCACATATCATTATCTTTTTTCACTGCCCTTAATGAAATAGTTTTTGTTTCACCAACTTCATCATAGATATCTACAGGTTTAATAATGTTATCAGGTCCTGTCCTTCTAACAATATTGATAAATCTTCTTGCTTCTGCCTTATCTATCTTTTCAGGACAAATTAATTTGATATTATGTTGGAAATCTGTGGGATTTTTCACATTATCCATCTGGATTATCCGCAGCCGCTCGTTTTGCTCTCATTCTGGCTAAACGTGCTTTTGCTCGCTCCTTTCTCTGAGCTGGTGATTCTGTTTCTGTAATAGGTGAGACTATAGTCGCATTTGGTGCAATCGTTATACCACCTCTTTGATTTGTCATATGAATATTTTTGGAGGTATTGTCCGACCAGACAGATCCGAAGACGTAACTTCCGATTACCATAGTTGCGGCAGAAAATGAACCCAAAATAATCGCCTCATTAACCCGTGTATCACCACCCCATATCATTATATATGTGATCGAACAGGCACAAAAAATTAAAGTTAAATATATTATTCGACGTCTAATTGTCCATGGTTTCATATTTATATTGCGTCCATCATTGAACTCATTTTGTTGCATGATATTCCTTACAATTATCATTATGCCATCTTTTCAAATTACCTGGAGTAGTCACTGTATTACAGTAATTACATTTTATTTTTTTGAATTTACCTTCACGATAGGCTCGTTTCACGCCTTCACTATTTCTTTCATTATGAATCTTAGATTTGAGCACGCCTTTAAGTCGTTTCGATATCTTTTCTCTTACAACATCAGCCTTTTCTTCGCCCATTATATCTTCATATGTGTAAGTTTTGCCTTTATTCCACGCATCCCTTCCGCGAGACCATTCACCTATATCATGTGATGGCCTATAACCTTTTTTGGCAATTCTCATATTCTCTTTCCATAATTTAGTTCTATTTGGTGTAAATCCTTTTCTTAAATTTGTGATTGAATCTTTGTGACCACCTTCAGAAATATTATAAAAATTAACATCAGCCGCTGCATTGTAATGATTAATCCAATATATCTCACGCTCACACAGAAGCGCCAACTCTTCTATGTCATCTTCTAAAATAACTTTTGTAAAATTTTCTGCGCCATGTTTAGTAATGGCCTTTCGCAATATTACTCCAGATCCAAGATAATTCTCATCATCTTTGGTGCTCATACCAATATATTGTTTTTGATTAATTTTATTCGTCGTTAAATAAATATATCCCATAAGGATATTTATCATTTATTCAATATAATTTTTGTAACTCGTCCTACCTGATTAGGATCGGGTGAAACTAAATAAGAGCGATCTATTTTTGCTCTTACCCATACAAAATTACCTGTGAAATTTTTGACCTGCAATCCATCTGTTGCCGTATCAAATTGAAGAAAACTTAACGCTTCACCATCTAATACGATGTTGAACCAATCAGTTGATAATGGAGTTATTGCTAAACTCCCCTGAATGAAAACACGTCCAATAAATGCAGTTAAATAGATTCCAACCGTATGAAGACCATCACCTCCAGCGAAACCATCTGCTTTAAATTTGTCACCAGTTACATTGAGTTCAATTCCTGTATCACTTAAGATTAATACTGAAGTCATTCGTCAACTCGCTCAACTTCAATCATTGCCTTATTATCGCCTACTAATTCTTGAACCACTGCTTCTAATTGGGCAACATGATCTGCCTGTAAAAAATGATCAGGTGAAGGTTCATCATTCTTGAATAAACGACTAATGCTAATCTTATATGTTTCTTCTTCCATACGTGCCATAATAATATCTCCTTATTATAGCACTATTTATCTAAAATATAATCAGTAGCCTCCTGGAAAGTGTTACAGCGTTTTTCACCTAGTATCCGTGGATTATTATATCTAAAAGCACGAATATATGAACCTTTCCAACCATGCCACCATCTCGTTAACCCAATTAATTCATTGTAATGATAAAATTCAATACATTTTATTCTAAGTTTCATCTAATTTTTCTTTTCCGTCCACGTCTGACGCCAGGATCTCTCAATGTTCCATCCAAATTGATATTGAATAATTCTGCAATGCGTGATATTTCCATACCGTTTATGCGTCGAATTGAATCCATTTGAATTTTATGTGGTGAACCATCTTTGATATCTTCACCATAAATATCAATACCTTTAATGTCAGTTACCATTAAAAATCTACTTAAGGATTTGTCATCAATTTCTATTTGGGAATTTTTACTTATAACTTGTTTTTCTACCAACTGTTTGAGCAATTCTAATTTCATACACTCACCTGTTCTATAACTTTTTGTGTTTTTGTTTCAAACTTAAAACTAAACTGATCGCCAATAACGTCAATCTTAACCTTACCTCCCTTAACTAACTTTCCAAAGAGAATCTCTTGAGAAAGTGGTTCCTTTAACTGTTCTTGGATTACTCGTGCCATTGGTCTTGCGCCCATTAATTCATCATAACCCATAAGCTTCAGTTTTGTTTTCGCCGGCTTGCTAATTGACAATGTTATTATATTTTTGCGATCTTTGAGCTGATCTGACAATTCTTTGATAAATTTATCAATGATCATGTATACGACATCATCACTAAGAACGTCAAACATTATGACTTTGTCCAACCTATTTCTGAATTCTGGAGTGAATGTCTTCTCAATTGCCTCCATCTGCTTACTGGAATCAATCCTTTTGCCACGACCAAATCCAATCGAACCTTTTTGTGCATCAGAAGCACCAGCATTCGTAGTCATAATCAAGATGACATTGCGGAAATTAACTTCTTTACCCTTGGCATTTGTCAAAGTGCCATGATCCATAATTTGTAGAAGGATATTATAAACATCAGGATGTGCCTTCTCAATTTCATCCAATAACAGGACACAACTTGGAGAATCTTCAATTGCAGAGATTAGCAATCCTTCCTCATCATAACCAATATAACCTGGAGGAGAACCAATCAGCTTTGCTACGGAATGTTTTTCCATATATTCAGACATATCGAACCTGCGTAATGGAATACCGAGTTTCTGAGCCAATTGAATGCAGACCTCAGTCTTACCAACCCCAGTTGGACCTGCGAATAAATAGCTGCCAATTGGTTGTTGCGGATTTCGTAAACCTGCCTTGGATATTAAATAATGTGATGTAAGTATATCGACCGCCGGACCTTGACCGAACACAACCTCTTTAATACGGGAGTTCAATGTTGATAGGTCATTTTCTTCAGATTCCGTCAAAGCAGATCGTGGAATTTTTGCCAATATAGCGACTTCTTCCTCAACCATATCAAGATTAATCTCAATTGTTTCTTTCAGTTGATCTTCGGTGAGATCAATTCTATAATTTGCAGCCGCAGCATCAATCACATCAATAGCTTTATCCGGTAGGCGCTTGTTGTGAATAAATTTAGCAGACAAATCAACAGCCGCTTCTATTGCTTCATCACTATATGTGATACCGTGAAAAACTTCAAAGTTAGGCTTTAGCCCAATAAGGATCTTTTTCGCGTCTTCAATTGACGGTTCCATAATTAAAAGTTGATGAAAACGACGTTTAAGAGCCCTGTCCTTGTCAAATGCCTTCCTATATTCCTCAGATGTCGTGCTTCCAATACAACGTAATCCTATACTCAATACTGGCTTCAACATATTTGCCATATCTAGAGTAGAATCGGAACCTGAACCTGCACCCTTAATTGTATGGATTTCATCAATGAATAAGATAGGACGCTCATCAGTCTTTTCTACTAGAAACTTCAATGCGTCAATGACGGCCTTAAGGCGTTCCTCAAATTCACCACGATATTTGGCACCTGCAATTAAGGATTGCATATTCAAACTATAAACAACTGAATTTTCGAGAGTATATGATACCTGTTCAGTATGAATTAAATATGCCAATCCTTCTGCAATTGCAGTTTTACCAACACCTTCATCACCCGTAAGAATGACATTATTCTTTTTACGTTTGGCAAGAATTTTCGTTATCTCTCTAATTTCTTTAGTTCGTCCAATCAGAGGATCAATCTGTGCTTTGGCAGCGAGTTCATTAAGGTTATCGGTAAATGTTGCCAAAATCTTACGATGCCGTTGTTCAAGGCGTACCTTAGGATCTTTTTCTTTGGCAAGATTACCCTCATCTTCATCTACCATGTCGTCCAAAATATCAGTCATTGCGGCGGCAATATCTTCTTTTGAAGTATAATGTAGAAGGAAGAATTGCGCAGGCGTATCTTCTTCTGTAATTGTAGCCAGAAGCAAATCTGCAGGCGACATTTCACGTGATTGAATTTTTGATCCAGCTGCGGCGCGAGAAAGAATTCTTCGAACAGTTTGTGTTTCTTGAGGATGCGTGCCTTTAATTAAGGTACCATCATATTTTTCCTCTTCGAAATGGCCAATAATAATATTAGTCAAATCTTTGATATTGATACCGCAATCTTCACAAATCACCAGTATGGTATCATCCTTGACAAGGATCAAAGAAAGCAATATATGCTCAGCTGTTACATGGGCATGTTTTCTATCAAGGGCAAATTGTGCGCTATGTGCTAGAATATAATTTATTGATCTATTTGCCATAGTGTTTAGTCCTTTTCTTTTCTGCCATTTGAAGTTTTAATTTAGATGCTCGTTCTCTAAACGTTATTCCTTGTAGGTGATCGTATTCATGTTGAAAAATTCTTGAGCTCAACTTGCGTAATTCATCTTCATATTCTTTGCCGTCTACTCCATACCATTTACATGTAATAAGCTCAGATCTCTTGATTCTCAACCGTAAATTAGGAAAACTTAGACATCCTTCTTCAAAGAAAATTGTTTCATCTGAGAAAGTAAATATCTCAGGATTAATGCAAGCCGTAAATTTATCGTGCCTTTTCATAACAAAAAGGTTATAAAGCAATCCAACTTGTGGTGCAGCCAGACCAACTCCTTGATGTTCTTTCATAACCTCAGACATAGATGCAATTGTTCTTTCTAAGTCTATTTGAGGATTCTCGAAATCTATATCTTCACATTGAGTCTTCAATAGACTTGAGGATTCACATACCAGTTGCATAAATCATTTTCCTAGATTTCTTATGCTATTATATAGCTCTTTTTCTTCACTTGTCAAGCTCTTAGGCATTATGGGTTTAATATGAATCAACATATCCTGGCGTTTTCCCGTTTGTGGGTGCACCATTCCATAGCCAGTAGTTCGTAAAATTGTCGTATGATCTGAGCATGAGGGTAAATTAATCTTAAGAATTGACCCACAAACTGTCTTTACATTTATTTTACCACCTAGTATGCATTGAATTATAGGCACATCTTTAGAGGTATGAAGAATATATCCCTGAATTTGGAATTCTGGATCTGATTGAATAATGACAACTAATTGCTCTGAATCATTTATTTTGAAAGAATTTCCTGAACTCACTCCAGGTGGGATCTCATAATCGTTACCATTCATTGTTATTTTTTTACCATTAATGGCATCTAAAACTGAAATTATAACTCTGTATCTTTTAATCTGTTGACGCTGCCGCAATCCTGCAAAAATATCTTCAAATTGTTGTGAAAACCCACCGAAATGTTCTGATCTGAAATTAAACTGTGGTTGTGGATTATCATATTCACGACGAGAGCTTGGATCTTTTAACGTATCCCATGCCTCACCTATTTCTTTAAATTTTTCAGCGTTGCCACCAGGGCTATCAGGATGTAATTCTTTGGCTTTCTGCCTATATGCTTCTTTAATTTCTTTTTGAGAAGCCGATTCTGTCACTCCAAGGCGCTCGTAAAATTCTTTAGTCAAATTTTATTCCTCAATTATTTTTTCAGGTTTAGGTTTGAATGACTCTTCTAATCGAGTTATGGTATTTTGGTAATAAACAATAATTTCTCTTTGAGCTAAAATATACCGTTTCAAATCTGCAAGATTTAAAGCAAGGTCTTCATAATCATCAGGCACAACACCAAATAATACAACATTTCCTGTCACTAACTCATCAACATTATCAGGTGTAATTACGATCCACATTGTGGAACGTGTGATTACAGCACGATGTGGAGCAGGATTATCAATAATCAAAGTCTCCAATGGATTAACAGAAACATCAACCTCTATAGGATTTTGTTTTCCAGAACAGCCTACCAACATCAAAACAAATAATCCAAATATTATGACTTTATTCTGCATTTGATTCTCCAGGTATCTCTATAATAACAGGTGGTTTATGAAATATAAAATCTGGTTCTGTAATTCTCTCAAATTCATCCCATACCTTTTGAGTTCCATCATTAATTCTACGCTCTATTAAACCTGGACGACGACGCGCCAGACGATCTAAATCATGTCTACTGAATAATTTTTCTAGAGCAATTTTGTGTTGTTCTGTTGCAACTAATCGTTCAGCTAAACCAGCACGTTCTTCTCTCTGAATTTGTGCTGTTGTTCGCATAATGTCTACGTTATGTTCTGCAATTTTACGACCAATTTTTTCAGTAGCAACCCTGACATTTAATTCATTGATTAAAATGTCCTTTTTCAATATCGCTTCATCGTTCCATTTTTTTTGAATGTATATAGCCCCCATAAGGCCAGCTATAATTATTCCAGCGCCAATCAAAATATACATATTAGGTAATCCGAACATACATATATTTACTACATTAAGGTATCTTTAATCAACCTACTGCATAAGATATACCAATGCTTCTTCATCATCATTTCTTATTCTGACATGAGCATCAACATTTTTGCCATAATCTGTTACAGAAACAAGTTGAAAATCTTTGTATAAAGTAATATCAGTAGTTTTGATTTGAATATATTTTGAGTGTACTATTTTCCACGGATTCAATATGAACCAATTTACTCTACCATTATAGTATATGCAAGATGGCATGGTATCATCACCGAGTACTATTCTCCACATTGTGTATCCACAAGTAAAAAGATTAGTTAATCCCAACATGATAATGAAATCTTTCAGATCAAAACCATGAGGACCATGATTACCTATGTAGGCTACTAACATTATAGTTATGGCAATTACTGCTATAATAATAAGAGCACCAATTATACCAGAGATAATAAATACGAAAATTGGAATAAATGTTACATACATCACAAAATGTAATAATATACAGGTAATAAGGCATTCTTGCTTCACTTCAGGCATTGCATGAAATTTAGAATCCATAGTTCACAATTTCAATATCATCTATCATTTTAATCCCGTAAATAATGTTATAATTTTCTTATCCTCACAGAGTTTAGATAATCACTTAACTCATCCTCCTCAAAGAAATATCTAGCACCAGATTTGATCAGACTTCTCAATAATCTAACTTTGAACTGTTCCCACTTTTCTGTGCTCATCTTCTTATATAAGAAAGAAAGCAAAATTTCAAACGTTTCCGTATCTTTTATCGTTGCATCCTTATGCACCAGCAACCTAATAGCGGTTGCAGGATCGTCGATATAACCGTACCTGGGAACTGATGGAGGCATAGGCCCCTTACATTTTGTTTCGAATTCTTCAAGACTAACAGGTTTGAAGCCGCCACGCCTCCCCGCCCAACCACCGATCTTGCACCGGTACCATCGGTGGGGGGCGGCCAGCTTCATTTGAGTAGCAGGGTGAGATACTCACCATAGCCCGATTTGCGCAACTCTTCCGCGCGCAGCACCAATTCGGCGTCGCTGATCCAGCCATTCCGCCAGGCGATTTCCTCCGGTGCGGCTATCTTCAGGCCCTGCCGGGCCTCGATGGTCTGCACGAATTGACCGGCTTGGATGAGCGAATCGAAGGTTCCGGTGTCGAGCCAGGCAATGCCGCGTCCCATCGTTTCGACAAACAGATCACCGCGGGCGAGATAGGCCTTGTTGACACAGGTGATTTCCAGCTCGCCGCGGGCCGATGGCCGCACCTCGCCGGCAATTTCGAGCACGTCGTTATCGTAGAAATAGAGCCCGGTGACGGCATGGTTGGATTTCGGTTCCACAGGTTTCTCTTCGATGCCCACGGCGCGACCGTCATCATCGAATTCCACCACGCCATACCTCTCGGGGTCGCTCACCTGATAGCCGAATACCGTCGCGCCGTGCTCGCGCGCCGCGGCTTTGCGCAACATCTCGGAGAGCCCATGACCGAAGAAGATGTTGTCGCCGAGGACCAGCGCGACCCGGTCGTGGCCGACGAACTTTCGGCCGATGAGGAAAGCCTGTGCCAGGCCTTCGGGCTTCGGCTGCTCGGCATAGGCGAGGTTGATGCCCCATTTCGACCCGTCGCCGAGAAGGCGCTGGAACAGTCCCGCGTCCTCCGGGGTCGTTATGATCAAGACCTCGCGAATTCCGGCGATCATCAGCACCGACAACGGATAGTAGATCATCGGCTTGTCGTAGACCGGAAGCAACTGTTTGGAGATCGACAGCGTCAGCGGGTGGAGACGCGTGCCGGACCCTCCGGCCAGAATTATGCCTTTCATGCGCTCCCCCCCTTTGCGATCAACGCCAGCACCGGCGCCAGCGCCAGCCGCCATGATATCGTCTCCAGGCCGAATGTCGCCTCGAATTTGCGGCAATCGAGGGCCGAGTTGCGGGGCCTCCGGGCCGGGGTGGGATAGTCGGCGGTGCTGATCCGGTCGATCCCGGGCGGGCGCACGATCCCGCGCCGTCCGGCCTGTTCGAAGATTCCGGCGGCGAAATCGGCCCAACTGCAGGCGTCCCGGCCAGCATAATGATAAAGGCCCCAAACCGGGCGTCCGGCGGGCGTGCGGACCAGTTCGCCGGCGATCGCCAGGCAAGTGCCGGCGAGATCGAGCGCCGATGTCGGCTTGCCAACCTGGTCGTCGACAATGCGGAGCCGGCCCTGTTTGCGGGCCAGCCTCAGCATCGTCAGGACGAAGTTACTGCCCCAGGGCGAGTAGAGCCACGACGTGCGAAGAACGACGGTGCGGGCATTTCCCTCAAGCGCCGCCAGTTCGCCGATCCGTTTGCTGGCGCCGTAGGCGTTCACCGGGTCGACCGGATCGGCCTCAAGATAGGCCTCCCGTTTGCCGCCGTCAAAAACATAGTCGGTCGAGATGTGGATCAGTGCCGCATCGACGGCGGAGGCGGCCCAGGCGATCTCGCCGACCGCCTCGCCGTTGATCCGCACAGCGGTGTCGCGTTCGGCCTCGGCATCGTCGACGGCCGTGTAGGCCGCGGCATTGATCACCAGGTCCGGCCGTTCGGCGCCGATTACTCTTGCCGCCATGCCCGGGATCATCAGGTCCAGCCTCTCGCGGCCAAGAAAACCGATCTGCGCGGCCGTCCCGGCAATGCTGTCGAGTGCGCGGGCAAGCTGACCGGATTTGCCGATGACCAGGATGCGCATCCTACCTGTCCATCCGCTGGCCGCTATATCGGCTTTGCCGGATGCCCTGCCACCAGTCCACATTGTCCAGATACCATGCGATGGTGCCCCGCAACCCGGTGGCGAAGGTCTCAAGGGGGCTCCAGCCCAGGTCGCGACGGATCTTCGAGCTGTCGATGGCGTAACGCAGGTCGTGCCCCGGGCGGTCGGCCACGAAGCTGATCAGCCGCTCGTGGGGGGCGCCCGCCGGGCGGTGCTCGTCCATCAGCGCGCAGATCTGGCGCACCACGTCGATGTTGCGGTGCTCGGCATCGCCGCCGATATTGTAGCTCTCGCCGGTCGCGCCATGTTCCAGGACCAGTCGTAGCGCCCGGGCGTGGTCTTCGACGTGCAGCCAGTCGCGAATGTTCTCTCCGGCGCCGTAGACCGGCAGGGGTTGGCCTTCGCAGGCCACGATCAGCATGACCGGGATCAGCTTTTCCGGGAACTGCCACGGGCCGTAATTGTTTGAACAGTTCGAGATCACGACCGGTAGCCCATAGGTCTCGCCCCAAGCCCTGACCAAGTGGTCCGACG
>SDBT01004229.1_pt1 | contig 24463 bp, 23 predicted proteins | sample 2277101 | NCBI WGS metagenome assembly SDBT01 (sample SAMN10404973, study PRJNA504765) | marine sediment metagenome | isolation source: marine sediment core GS10_PC15, 103 cmbsf | place: Arctic Ocean: Southern Knipovich Ridge | collected 2010 | reverse complement strand
GATCCGCATGGTGATGCTATTGGTCATATTTTAGAAAGAATCCCTAAGAACAGGGCAGAAGATGTAATAATTTTTGATCCAGCTGATGTTAATCGGCCATTGGGTTTAAACATGCTTGAATATGATAGTCCTGAACAAAAAACCTTTGTTATAAATGAGATAATGAATATCTTTGATAAACTTTATGATTTAAAAGCAACAGGCGGGCCAATGTTTGAACAATATTTTAAAAGCGCTTGTCATTTGGTTATGGATGATCCAGAATCAGGTTCTACCTTGTTGGAAATACCTCGGGTTTTGGCTGATGAAGAATTTAGAAGGTATAAGTTGTCCAAGTGTAAAACTCCAGTGGTAAAAGATTTTTGGGAAAAAGAAGCGCTCAAGGCTGGAGGTGAAGCTTCTTTACAGAACATGGTTCCTTATATCACCAGTAAGTTAAGTCCGTTTTTAACAAATGAGTTTATGCGGCCGATTGTTTCTCAGCAAAAAAGCAGTTTTAATTTTAGAGAGGCCATGGACAACAAAAAGATTATTCTGGCTAAATTGTCAAAAGGCAAAATAGGGGAGAACAATGCTTATCTGCTCGGGATGATTATAATCGGCAAAATTTTAATGGCGGCTTTGTCCAGAGGTGATATGCCAGAAGAACAAAGAACTGATTTTTATTTATATATTGATGAATTTCAAAACTTTTTAACCGAAAGCATGCAAATTATATTATCAGAAGCCAGAAAGTATCGTTTGTCATTAACCATGGTTCATCAATATATTGGCCAGTTAATAAAGAATCAAGATACTAAGTTTAAAGATTCTATCTTTGGTAATGTGGGAACAAAAATAGCTTTTAGAATAGGGGTTGATGATGCGGAGACTTTAACTAAAGAATTTGCTCCTGTTTTTAATGAATATGATTTTTTAAACATGCCTAAGTATAACGCCTTTGTTAAGCTGTTAATTGACAATGCTAATCCACCCGGGTTTAACATGGCTACTATTCCGTTTAATGAGGTGCCCGGGGTTGTTCCGGCTAATCCTGAGATAGCTAATATTATTAAAGAATTATCAAGCTTAAAACATGGGAAAAGTCAGGCCATGATTGAACAAGAGATCAAACAGAGGAAAAATATAATATTTAAACAAGATAAACCAAGTTATTAAAAGTGTATAATATTAATAATTAATCAAGTTTTATAATTATGAGTTTTGTATCACAATCAACAGGCTATTGGTTTTTGTTTCTATTTGGAGTAGCAATGATTCTAATAACCTATTTTTTTGGGAAACGGAAAGGAGAGGGGACAAAAGAAGGATTTTTAGTGGCCGGTCGAAAAGTAGGCTGGTTCATTGGTGGTTCAAGTATTGCTGCTTCTTGGATTTGGGCCCCAGCTCTTTTTATTTCTGTTCAAATGGCTTATCAAAAAGGATTAGCAGGTATTTTTTGGTTTACTTTTCCTAATGTCATTGCTTTGGCAATTTTCGCTTTTTTAGCACCAAGAATTAGAAGCAGATTACCTGAAGGATATACACTTCCTCAATATATAAAGCATAGACTTAAAAGTGATAGAGTTCATAAAGTTTACTTATTTCCTTATTTTTTCTACCAGCTTATGGCCGTTACGGTTCAGCTTTTTGCAGGAGGAAGCTTAGTATCTCTTTTAACTGGCATTCCTCTTACTACGGTTATGCCTATTTTGGCAATTATTGCCCTTGTTTATACATTAATTTCCGGACTTGAAGCTTCAATTATTACTGATTTTGTTCAGCTTGTTATGATATTTGTAATTGGAGCATTAATTCTTCCAATGACTTGGGTAGCTGCAGGTGGGGCTTCTGCAATAAAAGCAGGCTTAGGTGGTTTAGCAAATATAGGAAACATATTTGATCCTGGTGTTGCTTTTTCTTTTGGCATTGTGACTGCAATTGGTTTAATAGCTGGGGCTATTTCAGATCAGCAATATTGGCAAAGAGCATTTGCAATTAAAAGAAAGCATTTAATCAAATCTTTTATATTCGGAGCAATTCTTTTTGCTGTTGTTCCAATTGCTTTATCAACTTTAGGATTTTTAGGGGCCAACCCTGCGCTTGGAATTGCTTTACCCGAAGGAATTGACGTTTCAATGATTGGGGTACAAACAGTGGCGACATTGCTTCCTACTTGGGCAGTATTTTTATTTGTAGTAATGCTTTTGTCAGGACTAAGTTCTACTTTAGATTCAGGTCTTTCAGCAACAAGCTCTTTGTGGGTTACAGATGTGGTTAAAAAGAAATTAGATAGTGAGGCTATAAAATCAGCAAGATATGCCATGGTTGGCGTTACTGTTATTGGATTAGCAGTTGCTTTAGCCGCTCTATATATCCCTAGTTTTGGGTTAAAACATTTATGGTGGGTGTTTAATACAATTGCTGCTTGTATAATGGTTCCAACAGTATTAAGTTTATATTGGAATAAACTTAGTGAAAAAGGCGTTTTCTGGGGTGTTTTAGTTGCTTTTGTTGTCGGGATTCCTTTATTTGTTTATGGAAACATTATTGATAAGCCTGTCTGGATTGTTGGAGCTTCCTTATTTATAGTAGCAATAAGCACTATCTTCTGTTTAATAATGCCGAGAAAAACTCCTTGGCAGCCCAACAAAGAACAAGAGAATAATTAATTCATAAATGAGACTTAAATAGGTTAGTAAAAGTTAAATATGGTAATTTATAGAAAGTACAGACCGCAGACATTTAAGGAAATAATCGGGCAAGATAATATTGTTCGGATTTTAGAAAGTGAGATTAAGGCTGATAAAGTGGCTCATGCTTATCTTTTTACCGGGCCAAGAGGGTTGGGGAAGACCACCATTGCCCGGTTAGTGGCCAAGGCGGTTAATTGTCAGAATAGAAAAAAGGGGCAGTCAGAGCCGTGTAATAAGTGTCAGCCGTGTCAGGACGTGATGAGGGCTCGGTTTATGGATTTGATTGAGTTGGATGCGGCTTCACAGACAGGGGTTGATAATGTACGGGATAATATTATTTCTTATTCTCGGATTCCACCGACTCAGGGAAATTACAAAGTATTTGTTATTGATGAATGTCATATGTTAAGTACTTCTGCTTTTAATGCTCTTTTAAAAACATTAGAAGAGCCGCCAGAGTATGTAATATTCATCCTGGCGACTACTGAGATACATAAGTTGCCAGAGACCATTGTTTCTAGGTGTCAAAGATTTGATTTTAGAAAAGTTAGATTAGAAGAGATTGTTAAGAGAATGGAAAGAATTGTTAAGGCCGAGAAGATTAAGGTTAATAAAAAAATCCTTCAGAACATTGCCTTAAGGTCTGAAGGGTGTGTGCGTGATGCCGAGTCTTTATTAAATCAGATATTGGCTTTAGATGGGAAAGAGATTACTGATGAAGAAGCAAATTTAGTTATTCCTCCTTCACAGACAACAGAAATTGTTAAATTATTAGAATTAATATTTAAAAAAGATCAAGCAGGAGCAATTAAGATGATTAACGATTTATTACAAGAGGGGACTAATTTGGAACAGTTTATCACTGATTTGATTGAGTTTTTAAGAAAAATGCTTTTAGTTAAGGTTAAGGCGATTAACAGTGATCTTTATTGGCAGGTTGATGAGGAAACGCAGAAAAACATTAAGAAGTTAGGGGAAAAGGTAGAATTAAAGGCTTTAATGAGCATTATTGAAGAGTTTATTAAGACTAAAACGCAGATAGGGTATAGTGAGATACCGCAATTACCTTTAGAATTAGCCATTTTAAGAGTTTGTGAATAATCGGGGGTCGTCTAACGGCAGGACATCAGGTTCTGGTCCTGAGAATTGGGGTTCGAATCCCTGCCCCCGAGTTTGAGAAAGGGTCAGAGAAATAAAAGCATAAATTTTTAGATTATGAATAAAAATTTGTTCGGAGAAAAAACAATCAAAGAGGATAGTATTGAAATTATATACAAAGGGCCATCTTTTGAGAATAAGATGATAATAAGGGATTTATATACCCAACTGAAAGCCATGGAAGGTATAATAAAAAATACTACTGATGTTTTAAAAAAGAATAGAAAAATTGATTTTGACTCTGGCGATATAAAGATTTTTTTAAAACTTAAAAGTGGTACTTTCAGCGAGGTAATTGTGATAATTTTTAATAATCCGATTTTTCAGCAAGTTATTTCAGGTTGTATTACCGCGACTTTCATTTATTTTCTAACAAATAGAAGCAACAAGAACAGAAATTTTCAAAAAGAGATAGAAGATTTTGAAGGGAATAAGGATTTTAAATCAAACATGAAAAAAGTTGTATCTCCTGTAAACATCAGCGGCGACCAAATAAATATTATTGGTAGCAATAATTCAGTGATCATCAAGCAGGAACAGAAAGAAGAATTTTACTATTCACTGGAAGATTCAGATAAAGATAAACTACTAAAAAATGGAGAGTTTGAAGAAAAATTAGAAGGGACAATAAGGAAATTAGATCTTGACGCCCCGAGAAACTATTACTTTGGATTCAATATAAAAAATGGGCCAAATAAAATACCCACCTCAGTCAAAGGCGAATTCCATCTAAATGACTATAGGGATATAATCGACGAACCAATAAAGGTTGAAGCAAAAGTGCGATATAAAGACGGAGAAATTACACATATTGAAATTTTAGAATATCAGCTTTTGGCAACAAGTAAGCAAGATACGATAAAATTTTAAGGAATAATTAATGTTTAAAAATTTATGAGCAAATCAAAAACATTTCCTTTAGGAAGAGATGCTAAAACTGGTGAATTTATAACAGTAAAAGAGGCTAAAAGGCGCCCAAATACTACCACTGTTGAAAGAATCCCAAAACCTGGACACGGAGATACGACAAAGCCAGGAAAACAAATAATTCCTACGCCACCAAAGATAAGAAAAAAATAACTATGAACAAAAAAACGAAGACATCTTTATATAGTAGAGAATTTGTCTATAATAAGTATATAGATTCCACAAATAAGTTAGATAATTTTTATTCTTATATTTCAACAGGAAGTATTTTTCTATTATTATCCTTTCTAAAAGGATTATATCTGCCAGTAAATAATCTAGGGATTCTCAAATTGTCTATTATTTTATTTTTTGTTACCATAATGTTGAATCTTTTTTCTTTTATATATAGCACAAAAAGCTTTGAGCTATGGGTTGATGAGATTGATAACAAAGAAGATAACAAAGATATTGATGTTTTAGCGAAAAGAACAGACATATTGTTTTATTCAAGTATTATGTTATTTTTCGTTGCGTCATTCTTGGCTATTTATTTCATTATTACAAACATATAATATTCATTAATGTGGGATTAAAGATTTTTCAAAGTGGAAGATTGTGTTGACATCCAGGTTCCCACATCGTTCCATTGCCCGAGTTTGTGTTTGTAATTTATATGTAATTACACAAAAACACTTCGTATAATAACTAGTTAAACTCAATATTTTTTTGGGCCAAAAAATGAGGGGTAAGAAAATTAATATGACTGAAAAAATTGAACCAAGAGATATTTCATTTGAAACTTTAATGAATAATGTAAGAACTGGATTAATCAAGATTCCTGACTTTCAAAGAGATTTTGTCTGGAACAGAAAACAAATTATAGAATTATTAGACAGCATTTACAAACATTATCCAATAGGGAGTTTTTTATTTTGGATTACAAATGAAAAACTAAATGTACAAAGAGATATTGGAAATATAAAGCTTCCTGAAGCCCCTGACGGAGCAACCATTAACTATGTTTTAGATGGACAACAAAGAATTACCTCCTTATTTGCTAGTTTAGAAGATGCAGAAATAAAAATAAGAGAAAATGGAAAAACTCGTAAGAAAAAAATTCAAATTTTTTTTGATTTAGATAATAAAGAGTTTATTTTAAGTCCTGATGAACAAGATGAAGAAACATTAGGAAAAATTAGAGGGTGGTGGCCACTTCCAGGAGGCACTAGGAATTATATTAATACTCTTTTAAAGATTTTAGATTATATCCACAACAATAACCTCAATGAAAAAACATTATCTGATTGGATTATCCAAGAATACAAATCTGTTAGAAGTAGAAAAACTACTGGGGGTTATATTGATATTGTGAGAAAAACAGGTTTTGCTAAAATTGTTGCCGGAATTTTTAAAATAACTGAACTCGGGAAAGAAGTATTATATTCAAAAGATAATAAACTGATATTACAGTCATTAATTAAAAATGTTGATTTTTTTGAACATATCCTAAAAATACTTTTAGAAAAACAAGAAGCAAATGTGAAAGATATCCATGAGGAACTTGAAAGTCTTTTTGATATGGATTGGAAAAGTGATGCTCAGGTAATATGGAGATTATATTGGTTGTTAAGTTTAAAATATGTTGAAATTTCAAATAAAAAATATCATTTAACTCAGGATGGGAAAAATTTTACTAAATCATTAAAATTTGATGAAGAAAGTAGAAAAATAGAAGAAGACATTAGATATGTTTCAGTTAAAAAACTAATTGGATATAAAAGTCTTGAATTAATAAGAAGTATTAAATCTGAAGTTAGAGCAAAGTCTTTTAATGGCGCTGTTACAGCTTTAAATTCATATAAGTTTTCAGTAATTTATGTAAAAGATCAACCTTTAGATGTTGTTTGTAATATATTTGAAAGAATTAATAATTCGGGGACTATTTTAAATGTTGTTGATTTAATGGCTGCAAAAACATGGTCCGAGGACTTTAATCTAAAAACGAGATTATTTGATTTTAAGAAAAAATTAAAAGATTATTATTTTGAAACTATACCTGACATCACAATTTTACAATCTATTTCAGCTAATATTCAGAAGTTATGTAATAGAAAAGCAATTTTATCTTTAACTCACGAGCAATTTGAAGATAATTGGGAAAAAACAACAGAATCCATTAAGAAATCAATAGATTTTCTTTATCAAAAATTAAATGTTTGTAATTCTAAAATTATGCCTTTTCCTGCACTTTTAGTTCCCTTGTCTTATTTTTATTATCAAAACAATTGCAAAGATGAAAATGTAAATCAAGCAGAAATTTTGACAAGATGGTTTTGGCAAGCATCTATTTCTAACAGGTTTGATTCAGGAGTTGAGGGAAAAATAGTTGAAGATATTAAAAAGTTTCAAAAAATTCTTGAAAATAAACATATTGAGTTTAATTATCAATTACCTCTTTTAAATATTGAGAGAATAAAAAATCAGAATTATTCAATAAGAAACGCATTTTGTAAAACAATATTATGTGTTTTTGCGAATAAAAAACCATTAAATCTTAAAAATAACTCAATAATTAATTTAAATAAAAGTTTTTCCAAATATAACGCCAAAGAATTGCACCATATTTTTCCCAGAAAATATCTTAAAAAAATTGAGGATGAATTAATTGATTATACTGATAGTATAGTTAATATTGTATTTTTACCTTCATTATTGAACAAAGAAATTTTAGACAAAGAACCATCAATTTATTTAAAAAGTTTTAATAATTCAAATCTCAAAAATTGTTTTAAATCCCACCTAATCAATGATATTTCAGATTCAGGTCTAATGGATGATAAATTTGATGTATTTTTAGATTATAGAGCATCTCAAATATTATCTGAACTTAAAAGATTAACGGGAGTTAATTTAGAAACAGCTACTGAAGATAAAATGATAAGACCAGAATTAGTATTCACAAATAGAAAATATTTATGGGATACCATTAGAAGATGTGATGAATACCTATACTGGTTTGACCCTTATTTTACAAAAAATGGGTTTGAAGCACTGATTGAAGAAGTTAAATCTAATAAGATTAGACATATCAAAATTTTATCAGGACTAAAACAAACTAATGAAAAATTAAGAGAGCTATATAAAAAATTCAAAGAAGAGATGGAATCAAAAAACATTAAAGTTGAATTTAGAATTATAGTAGATAGGTTTATCTCAGATATACATGATCGATGGATAATCTCTAAAGATATTTGTTTCAATTTACCATCTATTAATACTATAGATAGGGGGCAATTTTCTGAAATTAAAACTACTGAAAATAGACCACCTTTTAATGATTGGTGGAGTAAATCAAAAGATATCATTCAAGAATGGAATGATATTAAAGATAAAATAAAAGAATAGTTTTCTCGCTCCTTAGAGTTTAACGGCGATTTACTTTTATTAATATGCAAACACGCGAAAAAACAAAATTATTTCTCGAAAAAAAATATCCAGAAATCATGAATTCTACTGGTAAAAATTGGGACACCAAGGATGAAAAACTAAAAGAGAAAGTATTGGAAGTGATAACTGATTTTTTTCACCCAATTATTACCGAAGGTATTGAATCTGTTGAAAAAACATTAGAAAGAGTGAATAAACGTCGCGAAAATTTTACATTCTTATTTATGGGTACACTCTTGGGTATTACAGGCGGTTTGGTGGCAAATATATTACATGATTTACTAATAACATTTTCGCTGATATATTATATTATTGCTTCAATAATTTTTTTAGTAGTACTTTTGTTCATTCTTCTTTATATCGACTATAAAAATAATATGACTATACAAAATAACAAATTATTAAATACATTTTTGCAACATATTACAAATAAAAAGTGAGCAGCAGCTAAGTTAATATAGTTATATGAACAAAAAACTAGAATTATATTTCACTCGTGATTTTTCTTTATGTACAACTGATTTTTGGCATGATTTATTAGCCGTAGACTTTAAAAAAGAATTTGGCATAGGCATTAATAAGCAAGTAATGCGGTTTAATGGCCGAGCCATAGAAGCCTATAGAGATATGAGTGAAATGATAGAAGTTAGAGATTATATCTTAGCTAAAGGTTTAGATCATCAAATCTTTTCTCAAGAAAATCTTGAGAGGTTTAGATCTGACATTAATGATGTTCTGAGTTTAATTAAAAGGGTTAAAGGAGCTGATTTACAAACAATGATTGATAATTTTCCAGAATCAGTTCAATTAATGAAATCATTTTATCCTTATGCGGCTTTTTCTAATTTTTTACCAAGCAGATGGAGAGAAAAGCTTTTTGCCATGTATCCTGAGCAGGCCAAGGAGATGGCTGATACATGGTATAAAGCTAGAGTATTCTCTGAAGGAAAATTTGAAAGCATAGATTATTATTGGCGGGACTTGATTGGTAAATTTTTAGAAAAACATAATTTGAATAAGAGTCTTTGCACTTTAGTTAGATTTAAAGAATTAGAGGAAATGGTTAAGGGTAAATTCTCTTTAGACATGAAAGAATTAATGGATAGAAAAAAAGGATATATCTTATATCAAAACAATTTCATGCTTAATAAAGATTTTGCCGAATTTTTAGATGAGAACAACTTTGTTTATGATGACTTAAATCTAGATACAAATATTAATGAATTTAAAGGACAGGTGGCTAGTCAGGGTGATATTGTAAAGGGTTCTGTACAAATAATATTAAATATTGATGAAGTAAAGACTTTTAAAAAAGATAATATTTTAGTTACTTCAATGACTGTTCCGGATTTTTTACCAGCTATGAAAAAGGCTAAAGCTATTGTTACTGATGAAGGTGGATTAACTTGTCATGCGGCAATTATTTCTAGAGAATTAAAAGTTCCTTGTATAATTGGGACTCGAATAGCCACTAAAGTATTAAAAAACGGGGATTTAATTGAAATTGATACTAATAAAGGGACAGTAAAGATATTAAAGAGAAATAAATAATTCTTTTTAGTTAATCTATGAGATATGAAACAAATAGTACAAGATCTTCTTAGTCAAGCAGATATTAAAATTGACGGAAAAAGACCTTGGGATATTCAGGTAAATAATCAAGATTTATATGCAAAAATATTAGCAGGCGGGTCCCTTGCTTTAGGAGAGTCATATATGGATGGATGGTGGGAATGCGAAGCCCTTGATCAATTTATTGATAGACTTTTAAGATTAAAATTAGATACAAAAATCAAGCCTGCAAAGAGTCTTATATGGAACATTATTAAGACTAGAATAATAAATCCGCAAAGAAAATCAAAAGCCTATGTGATAGGAGAAAAACATTATGATATAGGTAATGATCTTTACAAAAATATGCTTGATAAAAGAATGAATTATAGCTGTGGTTATTGGAAGGATGCAAAAACCCTAGATGAAGCGCAAAAGGCTAAGTTAGACCTGATTTGTAGAAAGTTGAAATTGAAACCGGGCATGACTATTTTAGATATTGGCTGTGGTTGGGGAGGTTTAGCAAAATTTGCTGCGGAAGAATACCAAGTCAAAGTAATAGGCATCACCGTCTCTAAAGAACAAGTAAAACTAGCTAGAAAGATCTGTGTTGGTTTTGATATTGAAATACGTCTTCAGGATTACAGAAAGCTTAAAGAAAAGTTTGATCGGATCGTCTCTGTCGGCATGTTTGAACATATAGGCTATAAAAATTATAGGAGATTTATGAATGTTGTTGATGGTTGTTTAAAAGATGACGGATTGTTTTTGTTACACACTATTGGAAGAAATAAATCTACAAGAAATCCTGATCCTTGGTTTGAGAAATATATATTCCCAAATTCGATGCTTCCTTCGGCAAGTCAAATTACTAAAGCAGCGGAAGGTATATTTATCCTTAGAGATTGGCATAGTTTTGGAACGCATTATGATAAAACTTTAATGGCTTGGCATAAAAATTTTAATGAGAATTGGGATAAAATCAAAATTTGTTACGATGAACGGTTTTATAGAATGTGGAACTATTATCTCTTAAACAGTGCCGCATGCTTTAGGGTCCATAAGAATCAATTATGGCAAATAGTATTCTCTAAAATAGGATTACAAGTAGAATACGAAAGCATGCGTTAGATTTTTATAAAGGGGGCAAAGATATTAAAAAGTCTAATAATTATGAAAATTCTTAAATTAAGATAGAATATGGAGAAAAAAATATTTAAAAAATTTAAAAAAAGACATCCTAATTTTTATTCCATTATTATTGGTTTGGCCATTATAATGTTTTGGCGAGGATTGTGGGGTTTAATGGATTTGTATCTTTTTCCTAATAATCAGTTTTTAAGTTATCTTTCAGCGGCTTTAATCGGCTTGTTTTTATTATATATTAATGATTTTAGATTAAGGGAATTGGAATAGGGTCGATTTAATCAATTAACAATAAATTTATGAGCTCAGATAATAGACTTAACTTGGTTCAATCCGAATTTAAGTTAACCCAGCGTCAAATGGATAAATATGACCGTCTTTTATCTCAAATTAAAACATGGACTATAACTATTTGGGCTGCTTTGGCTGGTTGGTCTTTTCAATCAAAAATAAAAGAGATTTTACTTTTGTCAATTTTCATTGTTTTAGTATTCTGGTTTTTAGATGTTTTTAATAAAAATTTTCGTCAGGATTACAAAAAGAGGCGTGATAAGATTGCTGATGCTTTGAAGGTATATTTTCAGACCAATAATTTACCCGAGGACTTTGTTTCACCTGATTTACCCGAACACAGGACGATTGAGGCTATAAAATATTTATTTCAGTCGCATGTTTTTTTGCTTTATTTGCCCCTGATTGTTATTTCTCTGTTTCTTTATTATTTTAATTAATATTGGGACTGAATAAGTACCAACCCATCATTATTGATTTATGTTATCAGATTTTTATAGACAATTCACGCTAAAAATGAGTCCATTTCCTACATATTTACTGGGTGAAGTAATGTGTTATAGGGTAAAAAATCTAATAGGAACACATCAAAAGATGTTTTTTACTATTTTTCATGATGGAGTCTGTGATGGATATTTCAGCAAATCTGAATTCATGAGAGTGGGTAATATCATTGTTGATAAAATAGAAAGAAATCCTAATTTTATAGACAATATAAAAGCTAAATTTGAAAAATATATAATTGAATTAATAAGTATTGCCAAAGAGGCGAATAAAGTAGGGGAAAATACTAGTAATAAAAAATTAAACACATTATTTCAGAATTATTGTAAAAAATATTACAAAGCATACGTATATGCTTCAATACCTTTTTTGGCAGATTTCTCATTAGAAGAAAAGACAAAAAATATTATTGCTAAAAAAATTGTAGATAAAAACAAACAACAAAAAGATTTTTTAACATTTTCTTATCCCACTGGAGCCTCTTGGAATTTAAAAGAAGAATTGGAAGGTTTAAAAATCTATAAAACAAAAAGTTCTGTAGATTTAAATAAAAAGATAAATAAACATTGGAATAAATGGAAATGGTTAGAATATGACTTTGAAGGTAAAGAAATTAATAGAAAAATCTTTTTAGAAAAAATTAAAAAACTAAATGCTAAAGAAATACGAGAGATAAAAGAAAGAAAGAAAAATATAAATACTGAATTAAAAAATAAGCAAAAATTATCTAAATTATTAAAACTGACAGACACTGAAGAAAGACTTCTTCGGGCAGTTGGTGAATTAGCTTACTTTAAAGAATACAGAAAGGGCCTATTTTCTAAAACACATTACTTAATAGAACCATTACTAATAGCAATAGCCAGGAAAGGAAATTTATCATTAAAAAAAGTTAGATATTTATGGCCAAAAGAAATTGAAAAGATGTTATTGAATAATCAAAGTATGACTAAAATGGTTAGTGATCGAATAAATTTTTCAATTTATATACAAAAAGGCAAGCAACAGAATGTTTTGATAAAGAAAAAAGCTAAAGATTTTTTAGAAAAGAATATTAAAGAAGATATAAACAAAAAAATATCCGTGATTAAAGGTGTGGTAGCTTCTATGGGCAAAGTCAGTGGAACAGTAAAGTTGGTAATAATCGCCAGAGATATGAAAAAAATGAAAAAAGGAAATATATTAGTGTCAACAATGACAAATCCAGATTTAATACCAGCTATTAGTAAAGCGGCAGCTATAGTTACTGATACTGGCGGGATGACCTGTCATGCCGCCATAGTAAGCAGAGAGCTTAATATACCCTGTATTATAGGCACTCAACATGCTACAAAAATTTTAAAAGACGGAGATTTAGTAGAGGTTGATGCTACTAAAGGGGTGGTAAAGATATTAAAAAGGAATAAATAAATTTATGAAATGGATAAAATTTACTGAAAGAGAGTGTGATTTATTCACGGCCCATTGCATAATGACAGGTTATCTTAATAACTACAAAAAGAACATTGGTACAAATATAGAGAACTTTTTAATGATGAATAAGAATGGGATAATACATTCTTGGCGTTCTAAAGAAGAATATAATAAATTTTTAAACAGATTAAAAAAAGAGAAATTAACAGTCTTAGAAAAAATACTTGATAAGTTGAATAATCAAAATGAAAGGTTAAAAAAGTTTTTAGAATATAAAAAGCTAGATAATTTGACAGATCAACAGTTATTAAAAATATTTAAGAAATTTGTTGATATATATCAAAATTATTTTCCATTATTTACTTTACCAAAATATTTCGGCATGGTTTTAGAGGAAAATAAATTATCCAAAAAATTGAAAGAGAAACTAAGGAAAATGAGAGGCATTGCCGACTATGAAAAAATTCAAAAGTATTTCCTGCCTTTATTTTTTAAAGAATTAGAAAAAAGAAAGAAAGTCAAAAATAATTTATTATTTTATGCCTTACCAGAAGAAATAATTGATTTATTAGAAAGAAATAAAAAAATACGAGAAACCATTTTGAAAGACAGAAAAAGAATGGCTTTATTTTTAACGGAAAACAAGAAAAAGACAAAAGTCTATACTGGCGCAAAAGCAAAAAATATTTTAAAATTGAATATTAAAAAAGAAAAATTGAAAGTGGATTTAATAAATGGAAGTATTGCATATAAAGGGCTAGTCAAAGGTAGGGCAAAAATTATTTTAAGGAAAAAAGACCTAAAAGATTTGGATAATAAAATTGTCGTTGCGCCCATGACTTCAATAAAATTTGTCCCTTATCTGAAGAAGATTAAAGGCATAGTTACCAACGAAGGTGGAATTGCATGTCATGCAGCTATTATATCAAGAGAGTTAAAAATACCATGTATTATCGGAACTAAAATTGCAACAAAGGTTATTAATAACGGTGATTTAATTGAAATGGATGCCAATAAAGGGGTGGTAAAGATATTAAAGAAATGACAAAGAATTATATAATCGGTTTTTCAAATGGCGATTTTTATGGCATGTACAGACAGGAAAGTGATAGATTTTTTGATAAATATTTAAAAGCTTTTCACGAAGAGCATTCTAAAGCAATCCAGCTTCATAGTATAAATGAAGAAATAAATGACTTTTTAATAAATAACGAAAAGAGAGAGAGATATAGTAATTTTGATTATATTTCTTTACATGCTTCTTCTTTGATTAGAAAGGATGATGTATGTTCAAAAAAGATTTTGAAGAAATTAAGAAAAATAAAAGAAAAATTTGATTTGAAAAATATAGTTTTTCATCCAGATGTGATTGAAGATTGGGAGGTTTTTAATGATTTTCAAGATTTGCCTATTTCAATAGAGAATATGGACAATGAAAAAAAATTTGGTAGAACTGTTGAAGATATTGGATATATTCTTGAAAAATATAATTTTAAATTAACTCTAGATTTGCAACATTGTTTTATAAATGATAAAACAATGGCATTGGCAAAAAATTTTCATAAAACTTTAGGTAATAGGGTAGTAGAATATCATTTAAGTGGGTATAAGAAAGGTGAACCACATTATCCTTTATTTAAGACAAAACAAGATGAAATAATAAATAGCTTGGAGTTTTAAAATATACCAATAATAATTGAGAGTAAGCTGGAGAAATTAGGAGAAGAAAAACAGGAGATGAAGTATATATTGGATAGGTTGAAATAGAATTGGGGTTTGAATCCCTGCCGAGCCAGTTTGTCTTAAAAGGCAAAGTTACTCTCCTTGTGGAACTAAATTTAAAAAAGTAAAATAAAAAAACCTCCATCATAATATATATTATAATGAAGGCCTTTTATTTTTTGCCCTCCTTTTTCTGTAGAAGAGAGATTATCTCAGAGGCATCACCTTCAACCCCAAAGACATCACCCCTAATTTTAGAAACATCACCCCTAATTTTAGAAACATCACCCCTGATTCCAGAGACATCACCCCAGATTCCAGAGACATCACCACAGATTCCAGTGGCATTACCATTGATTCCAGAGACATTACCCCAGATTCCAGAGACATCACCCCTGATTCCAGTGACATCACCCTTGATTTTAGAGACATCACCACAGATTCCAGTGGCATTACCAATGATTCTAGCGGCATCACCCCAAATATCAGAAGTATCGCCGGTCAAATGTTCTGCATTGACAAGGTTATTCTCGTTAAGGGTCAACTGGGATAAAATCCTCTGTTGTACAGCTTTTTTCATTTTCCCTTCTTCCTTTTTTAATCCTTAACAGTATTATATTCCATTGTTATATTTCATACTAACATATTTTAGTAATTTGTCAATAGTTGATCTGGACTTAAAATAGGAATCCTGATATACTTTTTAGCAATAACCCAGTAGGTTTAAATTCATGCTTTGAGTAGTTTTAGCGTTGAAAAAGATTTATAATTATAAAGATATTAATCAAATTATATTATTTTAAGCTATGAAACAATTAAAAGTAGGAATTGTAGGATTAGGTCATCAAACCATGGAAGATCATCTTCCTGGAATAAAGGACTCACAATTCGCTAAATTAGTATCAATATGTGACACCAATAAAGAGTTGGTGAAAAAAATAGGAAAAGAACACAATTTGAAATATTATTCAAATATCACTCAGATGTTAAACTCTGAAGAATTAGATTTTATTATTGTAGCTATTCCTCATGATCAATATCTACAAATAATAGAAAAAGCTTCAAAAAAAGGAATTAGCATACTTAAAGAAAAGCCATTTGCAAGAAATTTAAGTGAAGCAAGACACTTTTTGAAATTAGCCAAGGATAACAATATTCAAATTATGACAACATTACAGAGAAGATTTAACCCTATTTATACAACATTTTTCCAACTTGTAGACCAAATAGGAGAACCATTCTTTATTGACTCTAAATATTCTCTTTTTGTTAACTCTCCACATGAAGGATGGAGAGGAAATAAAAAAGAAGCAGGTGGCGGTTGTATAATTGATATGGGTTATCATATGATTGATATGATTATATGGTATTTTGGACTTCCTGATAAAATTTATGCAGAGGCTTCCAGTAAAGCAAAGCCAGATGAAAACTATGATGCTGAAGACACAGCGGCAATTCTTTTTTCCTATAAGAGCGGATTATATGGTTCTTTAATATTATCAAGGTTTTATGCTCCTAAGACAGAATATTTAAGGGTAGTTGGAAGCAGGGGGGTTGTTGATATTCAAAGAGGAGTCATTAAAAGGTACAAAGAAAATGGAGAACTTGCCGAATCATTAACAAGAGAAAGGGCGTGGTCTTCTGCATCAACAAATCAAATTGATTATTTTTGTAGAGTGCTAAGGGGAGAAAGAGAAAATATTGGAAATCCTGAATATCATCTTCAACATGTAAGTTTTGTTGAAGCATGTTGTAAATCAATAAAAGAAGGAAAATATGTTAATCCAAAAGAATTAATAAAAAATGGGAAATAAACTTGCAATTAATGGCGGACAAAAAACAATATCTGATACTGATTTAAGTTTTATCTGGCCAGAAATCACTAAAAATACTAAAAAGGCTGTTTTACAACAGCTTAATGAGAGTATTTCAATCTATAATCAATCTGGGGTAATAAAAAGACTGGAAGAATCTTTAAAAAAATATCACGGCATTAAACACGCTTTGCTTAAAAATTCTGGAACCTCTGCTTTACATTCTATGTTTGTTGGAGAAGGTTTTAAGGAAGGAGATGAAGTTTTGGTTCCTGCGTATACATTTTATGCTACAGCCTCCCCTTTGTTTTTTACAGGGGCCATCCCTGTTTTAGTTGATTGCGATAAAAATGGAAATCTTGATCCTGGTGATATTAAAAACAAAATTACAAATAAAAGCAAAGGAATTATTATAACCCATATGTGGGGTGTTCCCGCACAAATGGATAAAATTTCTGATATTGCAAAAAGAAATAATTTATCTTTAATGGAAGATGGTTCTCATGCGCACGGAGCAACATTTAATAATCAAAAAGTGGGAACTTTTGGAAATTCTTCTGCTTTTAGTATACAGGGGCAGAAAACACTTACTGGAGGAGAAGGAGGATTTTTATTAACCAATGATGATAATGTTTTTTACCGCGCTCTTTTATTAGGACATTATAATAAAAGATGTAAGCAGGAAATACCTGAAGATCATGACTTATATTCATTCGCTGTTACAGGGATGGGGCTCAAATTTAGAATCCATCCTCTTGCTGCAGCAATTGCAGAAGAACAATTACAAGAATTAGATAATATCCTAAAAGGAAGAAGGGAGATGGCAAAATACATGATTAATTCATTAAAAGGATTGCCTGGTATTGAATTACCAGAATTTGACAAAAACATAAATCCAAGTTGGTATGCGTTTATTATTAAATATAAGCCTGACGAATTAGATGGTTTACCTAGAGAAAGATTTTTTAAAGCATTACAAGCAGAGGGATTATCTGAAGTAGATATTCCTGGTTCTACCTGTCCTTTGAATTATCATCCATTGTTTCAAAATCCTTCAAAGATATTTCCCAATTATAAAGGTAAGGTTAAATATAAAAAAGGAGACTTTCCAAATGCAGAAGAGTTTCATTCTAGGTTGTTAAAACTCCCTGTTTGGCATAATAAAAAACATTTAAAAACTGTGGATTTATATATAAAAGGTATAAAAAAGGTAATTAATAATTACAGGGAAATTTTATAAAATGAACAAAGATTTTTATAATGATTTAATAAAAAAAGCAGATGCAGATGGAATAAATAGGCATGTAGTTGGAGCAGTCATTGTGATTAATTCAAGCGTTTTGCTTTTACAAAGGCCTAAAAATGATTTTATGGGAAGTATACATGAACTTCCAAGCGGAAAAGTGGAAAATGGAGAATCTTTAAATATGGCTTTACACAGAGAAGTTAAAGAAGAAACAGGACTAAATATATTAAAAGTAATTCTATATATTGGACATTTTGATTATAAATCAAAAAGCAATAAAAAAACCAGGCAATTTAATTTTGCAGTAATTGTTAGTGATCCTTTAAAAATAAAGCTTACAGAACATGATAATTATGTTTGGTCAAAAGCGGAAGAATTAAATAAATATCAGGTTACAGATAGTGTAAAAAAAATACTTAAAACATTTTGGAATAAAAATGTAAAATAAAAGACTATTTTTTAAAGGACAAGATACAACAGGAAAAATTAGTATAAGGAATTAAAAAACTATTGAAAAAGATCCATAATAATAATTATTACTATTATGGATCTTTTCTGGTTTGTTCGAATGTTGAATAATATGAAGGTGGAAAAATCTTTTCTATACGGACTCTAACATTTCCACCGTCTATAGTAATCACATCCCCCTTTTTTTTGCCAATTAAGGAACAACCTAAAGGACTATTAACGCTGCAGACATCGTTATATGATGGTATGCCATCAACAACAAAGATTATTTTTTTATTATCCCAAAGATATTTTACCTCAACCACATTGCCTATTTTAACAATGTCATTTTGTTCTTCAGGAATAATAACGCTGCATAAACCAAGTTGTCGCGCATTTGCAAAAAGTTGAGAGGCAATACGTAGTTCATTGGCTATGCCAAGTTTATACCCCTCATCATGCCAGCCATCACCCGTCGCTGCGCCAATATCCATTGATTCCCTTACACATTCAAGCTCTTGAAAAAGAATTTTTCTTGAGTTTAAAAGTGCGTCCCTAACTCTTTGAGTTACTGAAATACTCATCTTAAACCTCCATTCCTATTTTATTTTTGCTATAATTATAGCAATATTAATCTTATATTATATAAAAATTAAAATCAAGTTACAATATAGTAAGAAAAAAGCGATTATTCAACTTTTAAAAAATAATCATTTTTACTTGGATAAGAAAAAGGGCGCTGGCTTTAATGGTCAAAGTCAACGCCCCTGGTCGTGGACCTGCTCTGTTAAGAGCCTTGTTGCCGAGCGAGTTCGGCCGCCCTCGCTTTACATTTTTCGTCCCCACAGCAGCGAACCATTGCATTCCCGTAGACTGCCTCAAGCATGGATATACTATGACAGTTGCTCCTGATGCAATCATCTTTCTGCCAGGCTGATTTTAGCCGAAAAACAACTTCTTTTTCTTTTTCCATCTTTCCATCTCCTTTGAAATTTGTGTTTGAGACGGGAAATTATTCTCCCAATTAATAGAAAACAATTTCATCCCCCTATTTGATGTCTAAATATAGCATTTATTTAGACTTTTGTCAATCCCAAACCTAAAACAAGCTGTTGGGCTTTTTAGAAGAAAATAGGCTGCACTTAGTGACAGAAGTGATTGATAGTGATATTATTATAGTTGATTATTTTAAAAATATGATGATAAAAGAAATAGCAAAAATTGTTGAAAATGCCTGTAAACAAAAAACCAATTATTTTGGCTATGGAGCCTGGACTTATCATATTTTGTATGTTGTAAAATATGCCAAATTAATGGCGGAAAAATTTGGAGCTGATGAAGAAATTGTTGAAGTCGCGGCCTTGCTTCATGATTATGCAAGCGTTAAAGATTATAAATTATATAAAGATCACCATTTACATGGCGCAGAATTAGCAGAGCAAATTTTGAAAGAATTTGATTATCCACAAGATAAAATTGAACAAGTTAAGCATTGTATTTTGTGTCACCGGGGGAGTAAACCCGCTCAAAAACTAACTAAAGAAGCTTTATGTGTCGCTGATGCAGATTCGCTGGCGCATTTTGATTCAATTTCATCATTATTTTGTTTAGCGTTTTCCAGACATAAAATGAACGTTGATGAAGCAAATAATTGGTTAATGGGAAAGTTAGAACGAAGTTGGAACAAATTAAGCCCTCAAGCTAAAGAGATTGTTAAAGATAAATACGAAGCAAGTAAACTCTTATTGGGTAATAGGGAAAGATAATAATATGGTTAAATTTAAAAAAGGAGATAAAATATCTCAATTAAGGCAAGTGATAATCATAATCCTTGTCTTTTTAGCTGGTGTTTTTGGTAGTAATTTATTTAATTCTTCTGATGTTCCTGTTTCTGAGGGATTTGAAGCTAGGTTGCATTTAGTGACAGAAGTGATAGATGGTGATACAATTGTGGTTGATGGTTCTAATCGGGTTCGTTTTATAGATATAGATGCTCCTGAGAGAGATGAATGCTATTATTCAGAGTCAAAACAGGCTTTAAAGAGTTTAGTAGAAGGGGAATATGTGCGTTTAGAAAAAGATATTTCAGGGGTAGATGGTTATGGCCGTTTGCTTCGTTATGTGTTTTTACCTCAGGAAGAGCTTATGGATGATATATTTGTTGATAATTACATGTTAAAACGAGGGTTGGCTGATATCCGTGATTTATCTCAGGACAGGAGATACAGGAGTATTTTAATAAGTGGTCGGAATGAGGCTGTAGCTTCAAATAAAGGGATGTGGGAAGCTTGTGAACAAGAATTAGTAGAAGAAATGGAGAGGTTTGAAACAGATGATCCTCCTCCAAATCCTGATTGTGTTATAAAGGGAAATATTTCAGAGCATGGGTATGGGAAAACATATTTTCCTCCTGGTTGCGCTAATTACAAGAGAGTTAAGGTTGACTTGGAAAAAGGGGATATGTATTTTTGTACAGAAGAAGAGGCTGAGGAAGCTGGATTTAAGAAGGCGGGGAGTTGTAGGTAAGGGTTGGGATAAAAAGTTAAAAATATATTATGAAGTTAAAGAAATTGATGAAGATTTTTTTCAAAGGGAATGAGGCTATTTATGCAAATAAAGTCTAAACAAAGAGTTAAGGATCATGGCGAAGTATTCACTCAAGAACGAGACGTGAATGCAATGTTAGATTTGGTTAAAAATGAGACAGAAAGAATAGAGTCTCGTTTCCTTGAGCCCGCTTGTGGCAATGGAAATTTTTTGGGCCCAATACTTGAAAAAAAACTTGCAATAGTAAAGAAAAAATATAGCTTAAGTCAGCCCGAATTTGAACGAATGGCTTTTTGGGCGATAAGCAGTATATATGGAGTTGAACTATTACATGACAATGTCGAGGCATGTATTGAGCGTCTTTACAATATCTTCAACAATGTATATGTAAAGTTGTACAAGAACAAGTGTAAAAATGAATTTAGAACAAGTATTCGCTTTATATTAAAACGAAATATTTTACAAGGTAACGCGCTAACTTTAAAAATAAATAACGGCAAAGAATATATAATATTTTCTGAATGGTCTTTAGTAAATGGCGGAATGATAAAACGAAGAGATTTTCAATATGCTGAATTAGCCGATTTCGATCCAAAAAAGCCAACCCTATTTTCATTACGAGAAGTTTCTGATACGGGCGAAATGGTTTTCTCTCCAAAGCCTGTCAAAGAATTTCCATTAGTCCATTATTTGTTACTCAATTATGAAGATACAAAATAATTATAATCCTGATGTTTTATCATGTTTAGCAAATCTTAGCAGTGATGAGGTTTTTACTCCGCCAAAGTTAGCGAACGAAATATTAGACTTGCTCACTAAAGAAATTTGGAAAGATAAAAATGCAACTTTTCTGAATCCAGCCTGTAAATCAGGAGTATTTCTTCGGGAAATAGCAAAAAGATTATTAGAAGGACTGAAAGAAGAAATTCCTGATGCTCAAAAACGGATAAATCATATTTACAAGAATCAAATTTTTGGAATAGGAATTACTGAATTAACGTCACTACTTTCCAGGCGTAGTTTGTATTGTTCAAAATCTGCTAACGGAAAATACTCTGTATCTAGTACTTTCAACAACGAACAAGGTAATATTTTCTTTGAGAAAACAGATCATGATTGGAAAAATAGAAGATGCTCTTTTTGCGGAGCTAGCCAGTCAGAGTATCAGCGTGAGGAGGGGCTCGAGATTCACGCGTACCAGTTTATACATAATAATAAACCTAATATAATTAAAAATATGAAATTCGATGTAATTATAGGCAATCCGCCTTATCAATTAAGTGATGGAGGAGCTCAAGCGAGCGCTATACCTCTTTATCATAAATTTGTCTCACAGGCAAAAAAACTTAGCCCACGTTATTTAGTTATGATTATTCCGAGTAGGTGGTTTAGCGGAGGGAAGGGACTGGATGCCTTTAGGGATGAAATGTTGCACGATGAGAAAATTAGAGTTTTACATGATTTTCATAATGCAACAGAATGTTTCCCCAGGGTAGAGATAAAAGGTGGAATTTGTTATTTTTTTTGGGACAGGGATAATGAAGGTTTATGTAGAATTATTTCTCATGAATCCGATGGTAATATTTCGGAAACAGAAAGACCTCTTTTAGAAAAAGGATGTGATGTGTTTGTAAGATATAATGGGGCAATCAAAATACTAAATAAAATTAAAAAATATAAGGATAAATCCTTTTCTGATGTTGTCCGGCCCGCTATGACTTTCGGCTTTAGGACATTTTTTAAGGATTTTGATTCTAAAAAATATAAAAAAAATTATGTTAAGGTATATGCTAATCGATCTCAAGGTTATATTCTAAAAAATAGAATAACTAAATCAATTGGCTGGATAAATAAATGGAAAGTAATTGTGCCAGAGGCTATTGGTGTTGGTGATATGAAAAAAGATATTCTAAAGCCTATAATTTCTAAGCCGAATTCAATCAATACAGAGACTTACATAATGAATGGTCCGTATTCTTCAGAAAAAGAGGCTAAAAATGTTGTTAGTTATATTAATACTAAATTTTTTCATTTTTTGTTGGGATTGAAAAAAAATACACAACACACAACTAGGAGTACCTATGAATTTATTCCTATGCAAGATTTCTCTGAATCCTGGACTGACGAAAAACTTTACAAAAAATATAAATTAACCAAGAAAGAGATCGAATTTATCGAGTCCATGATTCGTCCAATATAGTAATTATGAGTAAAAATTTTTTTCCACAAAAACCTGAAATTAATCCTACAATTTACGCCTATGAACTTATAGGCGTTGATTCACATAAAGGCTTATTTAAGGTAGGTTATACTGTTCGCAATGCGCAAGACCGAGTTGCTGAACAGTTAAAAACTAGCCGGCTGGAGTACAAAATTGTTCTAGAAGAGGTCGCTATTAGAAACGACGGGACTGCCTTTACGGACCATGAAGTCCATCAGCATTTGAAGCGACGCAGCATTAAAAGAGAAGATGGAGAATGGTTTAAGTGCACTGTAAAAGATGTTAAGTCGGCTATTAATGATATAAAGAATCGAAAGTTTAGCGTTGATACCAGAGAGCTGAATTTTAAAATGCGCCCGGAACAGAAGGCTGCGGTAGAACAAACAGCAGATTACTTCGCGAGTTATAGAAAAGAAAATCCTGACAAAACCCCACATTTTTTATGGAATGCAAAAATGCGTTTTGGTAAAACATTTGCAACATATCAACTAGCAAAAAAGATAGGATGGACAAAAATTTTAGTAATGACTTTCAAGCCGGCCGTGGAAAGCGCATGGGATGACGACTTAAAAGAACATGTTGATTTTCAAAATTGGCAATTTATTTCAGCATCAGAAAACACTCTTTGGCATAAAGATATTAATACTAAAAAACCTTTCGTGTGCTTCGGTTCATTTCAAAATTATTTAGGGAAAAATAAAAGCACGGGTGGTGTTAAAACAAAAAATAAATGGGTGCATAAAACTAAATGGGATTGTATTGTGTTTGACGAATATCATTATGGTGCGTGGCGAGAAAATGCCAAAGAACTTTTTGAGGCTGAAGAGAAAAAAGAAAAGGAATTTGCCGAGGGTCAAGGATTAGAATATTTAGATGAAAAAACATTGCCTATTAAAACTAAGGCATATTTGTATCTTTCCGGAACTCCTTTTAGGGCGATAGCGTCGGGTGAATTTATTGAGGAACAGATTTATAACTGGACTTACTCAGACGAACAAAAAGCAAAAAATTCTTGGAACGACAAAAAGGGTTCTAATCCGTACGTCTCCCTTCCGCGTATGGTAATGATGACTTATCAGCTTCCTGATTCAATAATTGATATAGCGCAGCAGGGCGAATTCAACGAATTTGATCTGAATTTGTTTTTCTCAGCGGAAGATAATGGTAAAAATGCAAAATTTGTTTATGAAGATGAAGTTCAAAAATGGCTTGATCTGATTAGGGGTTCGTTTTTAGAAACAACAATCGATAATTTAAAACTTGGCGCAAAAAAACCACCGATGCCATTTTCGCATGCAGAGCTTTTAAGTGTATTGAATCATACACTTTGGTTTTTACCGTCAATTGCTTCGTGTTATGCGATGCATAATTT
>SDBT01004228.1_pt1 | contig 24467 bp, 20 predicted proteins | sample 2277101 | NCBI WGS metagenome assembly SDBT01 (sample SAMN10404973, study PRJNA504765) | marine sediment metagenome | isolation source: marine sediment core GS10_PC15, 103 cmbsf | place: Arctic Ocean: Southern Knipovich Ridge | collected 2010 | reverse complement strand
GTGCAAATGAAATACTGAAGAGGAACAGGAACAAAAAGGAGAGAAGAATAGAGATATGTCTTTTCATAAACCTTCCCCGAATAGCACTTTTTTTAGTATATTATAGATTTTAAGTCTAGTCAAGTAAAAAGATGTAAAGTAGATACACTGCGGATTTTTATTGCAGATTGTCTTGAATTTGGTATAATATTTGATACAAATTATTATTAAAATAAGTGCAGGGCTTCGTAAACATGCAGACGTTGGCTGAAACTCCCTCAGAGAAGATTGGCAAGATGAAACGGTATTTTAGAAAAATCCATATACGAAAGGAATTGCAGCTCTTATTACTTGTTGCTATTCTTGTCCGAATAGTATTTCTGCTGGTTTACCATCCGGTTTTATGGCCTGACTCGGGAGGATATCTAACCCTTGCCCAAGCGATGACAAATTTTGATATTGCCAATGACCTTGGTGCCAGAACACCTGTCTACCCGCTTTTCATCGCTCTCTTAAAGTTAAATAGTTGGTCCATTTTCCTGGCACAGTCACTGCTGGGAATTGCCACTTCTATATTTCTTTACTCGATATTCACAAGATTATCAGGTAAGCCGACAGTGGGGGTAATCAGTGGGTTAGTTCATAGTTTGAATCCAAGTACGCTTTTCTTTGAGGCAAATATATTATCCGAGACGCTGACTACTTTTTTTGTTTGCCTGACAGTGTTGTTTGCGTTTAGAGTAGTACACAGTGGCAAGTTGCGACCATCCGCTTGCTTTCTTGTAGGAATCACCAGTTCTTTAGCCGGATTGACAAGGCCGCTATTTCAATTATTGCCCATCGCTTTGATGTTAGTGGTTGCATATACACAATACTCCCGATGTAGGCGTTTTCACATTAAGAACGTTCTTTTATCGGGAGCAAGTATCTTACTCCCTTTCCTTATCCTCATCGTTGGATGGAGTTATGTGAATTATAATAGATTTGGTCACTTTACGATTTCTACATTAACAGGATATCGCCTTACTCAGCATTCAGGAAAGTTTATTGAGAAGGCGCCTGAGGAATACAAAATTATTGCTGATATCTATATACAGGAACGAGATAAGAAGATCGCTACGACCGGCACTTCTGCAGGCACAATTTGGCGGGCGAGGGAAAAAATGCTTGCCAGTAGTGGCTTGTCCCACGCCGAACTGTCCAAAAAACTTACTAAAATGTCAATCGCATTATTCATTGCTAACCCTGTATCCTATGGTAAGAGTGTTATCCAATCGTTCATGTTATTTTGGTTTCCGGCGCCATATCATCAGGGATACAGCGTCGGAAGATTCTTTTCCGGCAGAGAAGTATGGTGGGTATATCCCTATTCATTTGTCTATCTCTTACTCATAGTTGTCTATTTTTCTTTCATGCTTCTACTGGTTATCAGTCGCCGAATAAGGGATCTACTGTGGAAATCAGATATGGCTGTTATTTTCTCAATTATTGCCTATACATCTGTAGTCAGTTCAATGACCGAATTCGGTGAAAATGCCAGGTATAAAGTACCTATTGAAAGTCTTGTAATGGGCTTGGTTGTTCTTTTCATCTATTTAATGGCTTCACACCGTCGGTCTCCGAGAGCTTCAGTTAAAGCGGGCTAACCAGCTTTGCCCAAATCCCTGCTTTTTCGGGACACCAGATACGCAAGAAGTTGTGCAAGATTGCTGCTTCGGTATTTTCAATTATTCAGGAGTGACTTTTCGCTGTGAAAAGTCAAGAGTTCAAAAGATAAACAGGGAGAAATAAGTGCCTAAATGATAACAGATATATTAATTCCATTAATTATGATAGGTTTAGCGGAATTTGGTGACAAGACTCAGTTATCCATTTTTCTTTTATCTTCAAAAACAAAAAAACATCTACATTTATTACTCGGTGTTATGCTTGCTTTTTTGATAGTAGATGGAACTGCAGTGTTAATAGGTTCGTGGATTATAAATATTGTGCCCATCCGTTTGTTAAAAATATTCTCAGGAATAATTTTCATAATTTTCGGTGTGTTGATACTAAGAGACAAAGCAGTAAATGGCGAAAGTAGATTATATTCCAGAAATTCGTTTCTTTCAGGGTTTGTATTGATTTTTATAACAGAATGGGGCGATAAGACACAAATTGCTTCAGGAATATTCGCCACTAAATACAACCCTCTGATGGTTCTAATTGGAGCTATGACAGCGTTAACTCTATTATCTGTCATGGCAATCTATTTAGGTAGGTTCGTTTCTAATAAAGTGGACAAAAAGGTAGCAACAAAAATTGCGGGAACTGTATTTATATTAACGGGTATATCATTCTTTTTATTTTAGAAAACCCCTCTTCTATTTTCTGCATGGCAGCCTCTTCCTCTACTTTCCAAGTTCCTATCCTTTCCTTGTATTCGCTTCCCTTAATCGCTTAAGCTCCTCTTCCATTTCCAGAAGAGCTCGGTGAGAACAAATGAAATAAAGAGAGAAAAATTGAGATATTTTTTTATGAATTTTGTACTTTAACTAATAACATTTTTAGTATATCATAAATTTTGAGGTCAACTAAAAAATAGGTAAGGCCGGTTAGTTTTAGGGCGAGGAAAGGTGTTGTTTAATCTTTGAGGCGAGCTCCGTAAAGTCGAAGGGCTTGCGTAAACAATCTCTTGTATCTATACCATTTCCTGGGGGAGTTCCTGTCATCAAAAGGGTTTTGCAACGGGGATACTTTTTCTTTATTTCACTAATTAGTTCCAAACCATTCAGCCCGGGCATACTCAAATCTGTAAGTACAAGCTCATAATCTTCCCCTTTATCCAGTAACTCAAGAGCTTCTTGTGCGTTCTGAGATACATCGACTCGATAACCGGCGCGTTCCAGTGCTCTCTTGCACATATCTCTAATTTCTTGTTCATCATCAACGATAAGAATTTTATGCCTGTTCATATTTCAAAACAACTCCTCTTTATAATGTGGCTCTTTTAGAAATTTCAAATTACGGGGACAAGCCCCTACACTACTTTTTAGAACAATATCACAATATTGCCTATTTGTCAATAAACAAAATATTGCCTGTTAGGCTATTCATAGGTGAAGCAAAAAAACATATAATCTCTGTGAGGAGTGCCTTATGGAGACTATTTACAAGATCGTGGGTAAGAGGATCCGGGAGGAGAGAAGAAGATTAAAATTAACTCAAGAGGAATTGGCAGAGAAAGCCGATATCACTGCCAACTTTCTGGGACATATTGAGAGGGGAACGAAGAGGCCCACTTTAAATACTTTAAAGAAAATAGCTGATGTCCTGCAGATATCCATGGGAACTCTGTTTGCTACTGAGAAGACTTATAGGTTACCCAGAGAAGACCTTTTCATTAAAAGATTTATGTCATTGCTCAGGGATAAGAAAGGGAAAGAAAAAGAGCTGGTTTTGAAAATCGCCAAGATGATTCTCAAAAAACCAGCTCGAAAATAGGAGTTAATTTATTTAAGGAATTTTTTTAAGTATCTTCCCGTATACGATTTTTTAGACCGGCAAAGTTCTTCTGGAGAGCCTATCGCCACCACCTCACCACCTTGCTCCCCGCCTTCGGGACCCAGGTCAATAATATAGTCCGCAGTTTTGACTACATCCAGATTATGCTCGATAACCAGAACTGTGTTCCCTTTATCTACCAGACGGTGCAAGACGCTCAATAACTTCTCTATGTCTGCAAAATGTAACCCTGTAGTAGGTTCATCTAATAGATATAGCGTCTTTCCTGTACTCCTCTTGGAAAGCTCCTTGGACAGCTTCACCCTCTGAGCCTCTCCGCCCGAGAGAGTGGTCGCCGATTGCCCTATCTTTATATAGTCGAGTCCCACATCGGATAGAGTCTGGAGTTTCTCTCTAATCTTTGGTATATTCTTAAAAAATTTCAGAGCTTCTTCCACGCTCATTGATAGGATATCTGCAATATTCTTACCTTTATATCTGACTTCGAGAGTTTCCTGATTGAACCTTTTCTCCTTACACACTTCACAGGGAACGTAAACATCAGGGAGGAACTGCATCTCTATTTTAATTAATCCCTCACCCGAGCAAGCTTCACATCTTCCTCCCTTGACATTAAAACTGAACCTTCCTGGCTTGTAGCCTCGAATCTTCGCCTCAGGAAGTTGAGAGAAAAGCTGGCGAATAGGAGTAAATAAGCCTGTATAAGTGGCTGGATTAGAACGGGGGGTTCGGCCGATTGGCGATTGGTCAATATTGATTACCTTATCAATGTTTCCTATGCCTAAGAGCTCTTTGTGTTTTCCCGGTTTCTCTTTGGAGTGGTATATTTTCTGTGCCAGTGCTTTATACAGGATTTCCTGAACCAGTGTGCTCTTACCCGAGCCGGAAACGCCGGTAATGCAGACAAAAGCTCCCAATGGAATCTTTACATCGATATTTTTTAAATTGAACTGGGCTGCCCCCTTTATTTCCAGAACCCTTTTAAAGTCTACACTTCTTCTCTTTGCCGGCAGGGGCACTTTCAGTTTACCTGAAATATACGCGCCAGTCAAAGATTCGGGGTTAGCTATTATTTTGGATAGCGAACCACTAACCACAACCCTCCCTCCTTTTTCACCTGCTCCCGGACCCAAATCTATGATGTGGTCAGCAGCATGGATTGTTGCTGGGTCGTGCTCCACAACCAGAACCGTATTGGCTAAATCCCTCAAATCCTCCAGAGTGGAGATTAATCTGGATACATCACGCGGGTGTAAACCAATAGTGGGCTCATCGAGGATATAAATTACCCCCACCAGAGATGACCCAATCTGGGTTGCCAGGTGAATTCTTTCCGCCTCTCCGCCAGCTAAAGTAGCTGCCGGTCGGTCAATGGTAATGTAGTCCAATCCTACGTTGATAAGGAAGGAAAGTCTCTTCTTAATCTCTTTCAGTACTTCCCGTCCAATAAGTACCTCAGTCGGGGAAAGAGAAATCTTGTTGAAAAATCCTTGGGCCTCTTTGATGGAAAACGCAGCTATATCTGCAATAGACTTCTCCTGGATGGTAACAGCCAAACTCTCCTTTTTAAGCCTTTTGCCCTGACAATCTGGACAGACTCTTGTAGTCATATACTTATTAAAAATCTCTTCTCGCACAAAATCAGACTCGGTGCGGTGGTAACGCCTCTCAAGCTGTGTAATCACCCCTTCAAAAGGCTCTCCTGACTCATAGATTTCATCTGGAGAACTGTAAAGTAGTATATTTTGATACTTTTCGGGGAGCTTTTTGAAAGGTGTGTCCAGACTGAAACCATAATAATCACTAACATCTTTAAGCATTTCATAGTAATAGCTTCGAGCAGCCCATTTCCAGCGGTGGCGCCGTGTAGTAATGGGACTGCTCCAGGGAAGCAATACTCCTTCATTTACAGAAAGGCTCTTATCAGGCACAACCAGGTCAGGCTCTATTTCAATCTTCGTTCCCAGCCCAGAACAACTAGAACAGGCACCATAGGGAGAATTAAAAGAGAAACTACGGGGAGATATTTCACCCATGCTTATACCGCAATGAGGACAAGCGTTGTGGATACTAAAAAGAGAAGAGCGCTTTCCGGTAGTATCTATTAGAATCATTCCCTGAGCAAGCTTTAAGGCGGTTTCAATAGAGTCGGTAAGTCTCGTTTTCACTTCGGGCCGAATCACCAGGCGGTCAACAACCACTTCAATATTATGCTTCTTGTTCTTGTCTAATCTAATCTCCTCTTCCAGTCCGTAAATTTTCCCATCAACTCTTACCCTGACGTATCCTTCCTGGCGAACCCTCTGGAAGAGCTCTCTATAAACTCCCTTTCTTCCCCTTACCAGTGGCGCTAACACCTGAATCCTGGAACCTTCAGGCAAGTTCAAAACCTGTTCCACTATCTGTTGAGAAGTCTGGGGAAGGATTTCCCTTCCACATTTAGGACAATGCGGATGACCAACCCTGGCAAATAAAAGTCTCAGATAATCATAAATTTCAGTTAGCGTCCCCACGGTAGAGCGGGGGTTTCGACTGATACCTTTCTGCTGGATGGCTACAGCAGGAGAGAGACCTATGATCTGGTCAACATCTGGCTTCTGCATCTGACCCAGAAACTGGCGAGCATAAGCAGAAAGTGATTCCACGTATCTCCTCTGCCCTTCGGCATAGATGGTATCGAAAGCGAGAGAAGACTTTCCCGAACCGGACAGGCCAGTTATGACCACAAGTTTATTGCGGGGAATCTCCAGATTTATATTTTTTAAGTTGTGCTCTCTGGCACCTTTGATGGTGATTTTATCCTGTGTCATCATTCTTTACCTGTCCCGATGAATCGGGACCTACAAAATTTTCCCGATTGAAAATCGGGATGCATAATCTTAGAATTCTTAAAATTCCAAAAAGATTTTAGAGTGTAATCGCGTAGGGGCGACCTTTACGGTCGCCCAACTAGTTAAACTCTCGTTTGACACTCCTTTCCTTTGACACTCCAAAAAATTTTGCTTCCTTATTTAGGTGGCTTCTGGTGAATAATTGTATCCTTTTGCCAGTGGAGGTCATCCTTTGATGGGTAATCGAGGTTATAGTGGAGCCCACGACTCTCTCTGCGCTTAATAGCAGAGTTAATAATTAACTGTCCCACCATTGCAATATTGCGTAGCTCAATCAGGTCACTAGTAATAATAAAATCCCAATAATACTTCTGGATTTCCTTCTGCAGAAGTTCGATACGGCGCTTAGCACGCGCCAGGCGCTTGTTCGACCGAACTATCCCCACATAATTCCACATCATCCTTCTGATTTCATCCCAGTTATGGCTTACCATTACCGCTTCATGGCTATCCACAGCATGTCCTATATCCCAGGGAGAAACTGTGGGGAAAGAGATTTTTTCTTCGACCGCATCCTTCGCTTCCTGGGCAGCCCTGTCAGCAAAGACTAGTGCCTCCAAAAGCGAATTGGAAGCTAAGCGATTGGCACCATGCAAACCACTACAGGTGACTTCTCCCACAGCATAGAGTCTTTTGAGGCTAGTCTGACCATTACTATCAGTTAAAACCCCGCCACAAATGTAATGTGCTGCAGGAACTACGGGAAGCGGTTCTCTGGTCATATCGAAACCGAAAGAACGACATTTCTTGTAAATATTGGGGAACTTCTTCTTTATGAATTCCGGGCTTTTATGAGTTATATCCAAAAAGACATAATCATCTCCCCTCTGTTTCATTTCATGGTCGATTGCACGGGCAACTATATCCCGGGGAGCCAGTTCTTTCTGGGGGTGGTACTTGTGCATAAAAGGCTTGCCATCTTTCAATCTCAAAATGCCCCCTTCTCCCCTCACAACCTCTGAAATGAGGAAAGACTTCGCTTCCGGATGGTAGAGACAGGTAGGATGAAACTGCATAAATTCCATATTTGCAATCTTAGCTCCTGCCCTGTAGGCTATGGCTATGCCATCTCCTGTAGCCACATCTGAATTACTGGTGTATAGGTAGATCTTTCCCGCACCACCAGTGGCAAGAAGAGTAACCTTAGCCAGGAAAGTGTGCACTACCTTTTTCTTAACGTCCAGCACATAAGCTCCCCAGCATTCTCCTTCTCTCACAATAAGGTTTATTGCAATTAAGTTTTCGTATGTGGTTATGTTACTGTTTCTCTTAACTCGCTTAGCCAGGGTCTTTTCCACTTCTTCTCCAGTCAGGTCGGCAGCATGGATTATCCTTCTTTTGGAATGACCTCCTTCACGAGCGAGATCGTATTTTGTTTTATCTTTATCCCATAAAGTAAAATTTACTCCCCAACTAACTAAATCTCTAATTCTATCCGGGCCATTTTTGACCACCATCTCCACTACATCGGGATGGCAAAGTCCATCCCCGGCAACCAGAGTGTCCTGAATGTGTGCATCAAATGAGTCCTCTTGACTCCAGACTGAAGCTATTCCTCCTTGAGCATACTTTGTGTTCGACTCCTCAAATTCCCTTTTAGTTACCACTGCTACTTTTCCCCATGGGGAAACTTTAAGGGCAAAGCTCAAGCCGGCTACACCGCTTCCTATCACTAAAAAATCGGTTTTTACTTCCACAATTCTCCTCTAAAAGCCTACAAATGGTGCACAATTTGAAATTGTGCCTACAAATCTTTTCGTTAATCCACTCTTATTGTAGGCACAGATTCAATCTGTGCAGAATCTCTTCTTCAATCCTTATTGCCAACCTTCAGGTCTAACATCCTGTTTATGCTCTCGTAAGCCTCCACTCTAATTTCTTCAGTGACTTTAATAAGATGAACCATCTCCTTGAGGGAATCACGAACTTTCTGTAAAGTGTGATATTTCATATTAGGGCATACCATCTTCTCGCTGGCAGGATAGAATTTCTTATCCGGGTTCTCCTTTCTCAAACGGTATAACATACCGTTTTCCGTGCCGATTATTAATTCTCTGGCAGAAGTTTCCCGGGCAAAACTTAGTATTCCACTGGTAGAGGCAACCTGGTCAGCCAAATCTAATACTTCCTCCAGACACTCCGGATGAGCAACAAACTTTGCCTGTGGATGAGCCTTCTTTACTTTCAGAACATCTTCCTTTCTCAATACCTCATGGGTAGGACAAAACCCCTCCCATAAGATTAGCTCTTTATCAGTCGAGCGAGCTACCCAGTGCCCCAGATTTCTATCAGGGACAAAAATAATCTTTTCTTGAGGAAGAGAATTGACCACTTTAACTGCATTGGCTGAAGTGCAACAGATATCACTCTCTGCCTTAACTTCTGCTGAAGAGTTGACATAAGTGACCACCGGCGCTTGAGGATGGTCCTCTCTTAACATCTTCAGCGTTTCTCGGGAAATCATATCAGCGAGGGGACATCCCGCCTTCAAATCAGGGAGAAGAACATTCTTTTCTGGTGAAAGAATGGCTGCGGTTTCAACCATAAACAAAACACCACAAAAAACTATAGTGTCTGCGTCAGTGGCAGCTGCTTTCCGGCTTAGCTCCAGAGAATCGCCAACTAAATCAGCAATATCTTGAATCTCTCCTATCTGATAATTATGAGCGAGAATGATTGCGTTTCGTCTATTTTTTAACTCTTCGATTTCTCTTAAAATCTCTTTTCTATTTTCCACTTTTTTACCTTTTTGTAGCAGCAAAGCGTAAGCTTTGCCTTCTTTTAGCAGAGCTTCGCTCTGCAGCTACATTCTTCTAACAAGCATATTGTCTATCAATCTGGTGTTGCCAATCCATACGGCCAGAGCAACCAGAACCTTTTTTTCTGGCCTTATTGTCTTCACATCTTCTAAGGTTAGAGGGTCAACAATTTCTATATAGTCTATCTTAGCGTGGGATTCTCTCTGGATAATTTTTTCCATTTCAGAAACTACATCTGAAATGGAACTTCCCACCTTTATCAATGATTTCGCACACTTCAACGCTCTGTATAATGAGAGAGCCTCTTCCCTCTCTTGAGAAGAAAGGTAAGAATTGCGAGAACTTATGGCCAATCCGTCTGGCTCACGAACAATGGCACATTCTCTTATTTCGACTTCCATGTTTAAATCTTCGACCATTCTCTTTATGATTCTTAGCTGCTGATAATCCTTCTGTCCAAAATAAGCAACATGGGGTTTTACAATATTGAATAGTTTACAGACTACTGAGGCCACACCCCTGAAATGTCCTGGCCGGAACAACCCGCAAAGACTTTTCGAAAACTTCTCTACTTCCACATAAGTAGAATATCCTTTCCCATACATTTCGGAAACAGAAGGATAGAAAATTATATCCACACCTTCTCTCTGAGCAAGCGACTTATCTTTCTCGAAAGGACGGGGATACCTCTTGTAATCTTCTCCAGGGCCGAATTGGGTAGGATTAATAAATATACTTATAATCAGGATGTCATTTTCCCTTCTTGCCCTTTCCATTAGAGAAAGGTGTCCCTGATGAAGTGCTCCCAATGTGGGAACGAAACCAACCGACTTGCCTTCTTCTCTTAGTCTATCAGCAACTTTTTGCATTATAGAATTTTTCCTGATTACTCTCATTGTCTCAGCAGAAGTTCGACCTGTGAATTATCTTTTAAATCTCTCAATAACTCCGAAATCGTCTTATTGAGAACTGGGTGAACCAATTGGGGAGCGATCTCTTTAAGAGGAACCAGAACAAACTTTCTCTTATGTAATTCCGAATGGGGAATCTGTAACTGTTTATCATTTAAGATTTTATTTTCATAAAAGAGAATATCTAAATCGATTATTCTCGGTCCCCATTTTATCTCACTTTCCCTCCCCATCGACTTTTCTATCTTCTCCAATCTTTTCCAGAGTCTTTTAGGAGAGAGTTCTGTCCTTCCCTTCACTACGGAATTCAAGAACCAACCCTGCTCTCTATACCCTACGGGCTCTGTCTCGTATATGGAAGACTCGTCTATAATTTCTATCCTTTCTTCTTTCATTAATTCAATCGCTTTTCTTATGTTTGCTAAGCGGTCTCCAAGATTGGAACTAAGAGCAACATAAATCTCTTGTTTTACCATTTAATCCTTCTTAGCCTCTCCACCGCCTCTTTTATCTTCTTCTCATCCACTGTCAGAGAAAAGCGGACATAGCCCTCTCCAGAAGGACCAAGTGCATTGCCTGGAGTAGAAATGATACCTGCTTTCTCTAAGAGTTTCTCCACACTCTGCAGTGAGGAATAGCCTTTAGGAACTTTTGCCCAAATGTAGAATGTCGCCTCTGGCTTTTTGACTTTCCAGCCGGTTTTCCCTAATCCTTCAATTAGGAGGTCGCGGCGCTTTTGGTATATACGGCGCATTTCATCCACGCAGTCCTGGGGTCCATTCAATGCCTCAATCGATGCAACCTGAATAGCACCAAAAACACCAGAATCGATATTTTCCTTCACCATAGATAAACCTCTGAGTATATCCTGATTCCCGCAAGCCCAGCCAATCCGCCAGCCTGTCATATTGTAAGTTTTGGATAAAGAATGGAATTCAATTCCCACTTCCTTTGCACCGGGAAGTTCCAGGAAACTTAGGGGCTTCTTTCCCTCATAATATATCTCCGAATAGGCTGCGTCATTTACCACAATAATGTTATGTTTTCTGGCAAATTCAATTACTTTTCTGAAAAAATCTCTATGGGCACAGCCTGCAGTGGGATTGTTCGGATAATTGATAAAAATCATTTTGGTCTTCGTGGTTATCTCTTGGGGAATTGAATCCAAATCCGGCAGAAAATCGTTTTCTTCCAATAAAGGCATAAAGTAGGCCGTACCTCCGGCATAGATTGTCCCTATATTATAGACAGGATAAGCCGGTTCCGGGCAGAGAACCACATCACCCGCGTTAACAAATGCCAGGTGAATATGTCCAAGCCCTTCCTTGGAACCGATTAAAGCGTGTATTTCACTCTCACTATCCAATTCTACGCCAAAACGGACTTTGTACCAGCGTCCAATTGCCTGGCGAAACTCTAACAGTCCCGGGCCAAAAGGGTATTTATGGTATTTGGGCTCATCTATAGCCCTCTTCATAGCATCTCTGATATGTTGAGGTGTAGGTAAGTCTGGATCCCCTACACCGAAATCTATGATATCTACACCTTGCTGAATAGCCTTTTTCTTCTTTCGGTCAATCTCCACAAAAACATAGGGAGGTAACTGGGATAGCCTCTGGGAATAATCGAATTTCATTTCTTACTCCCTTTCAAACCCAGGAAGTCCTGCATATCATAAAATCCTGGTGGTTGCCTGATAATCCATTTTGCAGCCTCTACTGCTCCTCGGGCAAAGCAATCCCGGCTATGCGCCCGATGGGTCAACTCCAGCCTCTCACCCGTTCCAGCAAAAATAACCGTATGCTCACCCACAATATCCCCAGCCCTCACAGCATGCATTCCTATCTCCTGGGGCTTTCGTGGACCAACCATCCCCTTGCGGCCATAAACTCCTGTTTCCTTAAGATTCAAGTTTAGCGCTTGTGCAATAGTCTCTCCCAATTTCGCTGCTGTACCCGAAGGGGCGTCTTTCTTCCGATTATGGTGAGCTTCAATAATCTCTACATCATAACCCTTAAGTGACCTTGCCACACCATCAACCAATTTAAATAGAAGATTTACTCCCAGGCTCATGTTGGGAGCCATAAGCAGAGGAATGGTTTTTGCTTTCTCTATGACCAATTTCTTCTCTTGTTCTGTATGGCCGGTAGTGCCTATGACCATAGCTTTGTTAAACTTTGAGGCGACTTCTAAATTCTCTAAACTCACCTGTGGATTTGTAAAGTCAATGACCACCCCTGCTCTATCAATAATTTTTCCCAGATTATCAGTCACTTTAACTTTGGGTATGACTTCAGTTCCTAAAGCCTTGTGGGCTTTTGCCTCAATAGCTCCCACCAGTTCTGTCTCTTCATCCTGGCTGAGAATATCGATAATCCTTCGACCCATTCTTCCACAAGCACCGCAGACAATTACTTTAACCATAAGTTCCCCCTGAAATCCAAACTAACGTCTCCTTACGGAATTCCTTTTAGATAAGTTTATACTCTTTCAGTGTGGTTTTTAACTTTTTTAAATTTTCCTCAGACATCTTACATAGAGGCAACCTGATTTCTTCAGAAATCATCCCCATGAGGTTCATCGATGTCTTCACAGGAATAGGATTTGTTTCATAAAACATAGCCTCAAAGAGAGGGAGCATCTTCAAATGCATTTTTCTGGATTTATTAATATCGCCTTTATTAAAGGCTTCTACAAGTTCCGCCACCTCCGCAGGTGCAATATTGGCAGCTACGGAAATTACCCCCTTGCCACCAACAGCAAGTATAGGAAAAGTCATAGCATCGTCTCCGGAAAGGACATCGAATTCCTCTCCGCACTCCCTAACAATCTGACTTATCTGAGTAATATTGCCACTAGCTTCTTTCAACCCTATAATATTTTTGATCTTAGACAATTTCGCCGCAGTAGAGGGAATCATGTTAATGCCAGTTCGTCCTGGCACATTATACATAATGATAGGAATATCCACAGTTTCGGCAATTTTTTTGAAATGTAAATAGAGCCCATTCTGGGTTGGTTTATTATAATATGGTGTAATAACCAAACATCCATCGGCTCCCACTTTCTTAGCAAACCGGGTCAGTTCAATTGCCTCATTTGTATTATTGGAACCCGTGCCGGCAATAACTTTTATACGGCCATTAACTGCCTTAATCACAGTCTCAATGACTAGCCTGTGTTCCTCATGCGAAAGAGTCGGCGATTCCCCCGTGGTTCCACAGGGAACAATACCTGATGTTCCTTTCTTAATATGAAACTCTACTAGTTCTTTGAGTTTCTCCACATCAACTTGATTATTCTTGAACGGTGTTACCAGTGCCACAAAGGAACCTGAAAACATTATCGCACCTCCTCCATCCCAATTTTTACACTCTCATGCGAGCGGATTTGGTGAAGCGAGCATTTCTTGTAGCAGCAAAGCATAAGCTTTGCTTCCTCTGTAGGGGACGGACTCTGTGCCGTCCCTCCTTCGGGCGACCACGGAGTGTCGCCCCTACTGACGCAGAGCTGTCGCTCTGCAGCTACATAAATTTTTGGCGGTGCTCGAAGAAGATATTCCCTTCGGGAATACTTCCATAGGGGTTTCACCCCTCTGGCGTTCACCAAATGTCCACCGGACATTTGCTTCTCTGTCACCCCTTGGGGGAAATCAGATTATTTCCCCCAAACCCCCTAATCCGCATCCCGATGTTCATCGGAATGCTTACAAAAAATTCTCAGCGAGCGAAAGCCAAATCCCGAGCTATTTCCCCTTCATAAACTACTCTAACCTCACCCTCAAGCCAAACACCTTTGAACTTTTCTATTCCTTTCATATTTTTTTTTATTACATATTCTACTTTTAAGGTCTCCCCACCTCGAGTATGAACTTCCACAGGAGAAGATACTTTCCCCTGCAAGCCTGAAATCAAAGCCGAAGCAACAGCACCCGTGCCACAAGCAAGAGTCTCATCTTCTACTCCTCGCTCATATGTTCTGATATAAATGGAGTTTCTCCCTTGCAAGGTAACGAAATTTACATTCGCCCCAGAAGGGGTAAATCTTTGATGGTAACGAATTTCCCGTCCCAAATTCTTTACATCAATCTTCTCTAGAGCAGGAACAAATACTACCGCATGGGGAACGCCAGTGTTAATAAAGTTAACTTTTTGAGAACCGCGAGGCTTAAGTGAAATCTTAAAATTCAGATTCATATCCGAGGGATTGCTCAATTTCACCTTCACTTTTTTACCTTTAACCCATGCCTCCACATTCCCCGCTTTGGTTTCCATGACTGTGTTTGCCGAAGCAATTCCCTTAATAAATGCAAACTTGGCAAGGCACCGGGCACCATTACCACACATTTCCGGCTCACTGCCATCGGGATTGAAAATTCGCATTTTATAGTCGGCTTTCTCTGCTCTCTCCAGAAGAATTAACCCATCAGCGCCAATTGAAGAATGCTGCTGGCAGAGATTAACTGCAAGCCTGGAGAGCGCACGAGGGAGTACCTTCTTCCTATTATCAATAATTATAAAATCGTTGCCACCACTTTCCATCTTTGTAAAAGAGATCGAGCGTCTTCTCAATGTCATTCCTTCTTTCCAGCTTTTGTGTCTAGTTTGCACAGATTGAATCTGTGCCTACAACAGGAACATTTGTAGGCACGGTTTCAACCGTGCAGAAATTTTGTAGGCTCCGATGAATCGGAGCTGCTCCTTATTCTACATTCCTTTAATTAAATCCTTATAGGTCTCTCGCTTTCGTATAATATTATATTTTTCTTTTCTGACCAAAACCTCAGCTGGTCGACAACGAGAATTGTAATTAGAAGACATAGTGAACCCATAAGCACCAGCACAGAATACAGCTAAAAGGTCTCCCGCAAATACTTTAGGTAGAGTCCTGTCCTTAGCAAAAAAATCACCCGACTCACAAATGGGACCTACTATATCAGCTACCATTATCTTCCTGGTACCCGTAGGCCAAAAGGAAGGCCTTTCCAGTTGCCATCTCCCTTTTGCTACATCCTCTATTTTAACTGGCTTTATCTCATGGTAAGCATTATACAGAGTTGGCCTGATAAAATCGGACATTCCTGCATCAACCACAACAAATTTTTTGGAAAACATCTCCTTTATATAAAGAATTTTGGTTACCAGAATCCCTGCATTGCCCACTATAGCTCTTCCCGGTTCAAAGATTCCCCGGGAACTAATCTTTTTAATCAGAGGTATCAAGGCACGAGCATAACTGGCAGGTGTAGGTGGTCTCTCATTCCAATAAGTTATACCTAAACCTCCTCCCACATTCACATAATCAAGATTTATTCCAATCTTTTTCAGCTTATCGGAAACAGTAATGAGCTTTTTCAGTCCTCTAATAAAGGGCTCTATCGTTGTGATCTGAGAGCCGATGTGCATATGAATGCCACAGATTTCCAGACTTCCCAGCCTCTTTGCCAGTTTATAACCTTCAACTGCTCTGGCTAATTCGAAACCAAACTTGCCCTTCTTCACTCCGGTGACGATATAGGGATGTGTGTGGGGTTCGACATCAGGATTAATTCTCAGCGCAATTCTCGCTTTTCTCCCCAATCTCACAGCAACCCGGTTAAGTAGAGCCAATTCCTCGAATGAGTCTACATTAATCATTAGAATGTCCGACCTAATGGCTAACTCCATCTCTTCTATTGTCTTGCCGTTTCCATTGAGGATAATCTTCCGACCGGAAATTCCCAGTTCCAGAGCCTGCTTGAGTTCTCCTAATGAAGCCACATCAGCGCCACTACCGGCATCAGCCAAAATTTTACATAGAGTAGAGTTCGAGTTTGCCTTAAATGCACAACATACGAGGTGTCTTATCTTTCCCAGAGCACTGTGGAAACTTCGGTAATTCTCCAGAAGAGTCCTGTGACTGTAGAGGTAGAAAGGCGTCCTCACTTCACCAGCTATCTTCTCTACAGAAACTCCCTCACAGAAGAGATGCCCATTCCTGTAACTAAAATGTCTCATTCTTATTTTTCCTTAACTTTTGACTTCTTAATCTGGTTCTTTACTTTCTCAGGAGCAGTTCCTCCCTGAGACTTACGGGACTCTACACACCTTTTTATATTAATAACATCAAAAAAATCTTCAGAAAATAGGGGCGAAAAAACTTTCAATTCCTTAACACTCAGCTCTTCCAGAGACTTACCTCTCCCCATAGAGTAGAGGACAATATCTCTTATAAGCTGATAAGCCTTTCGGAAGGGAACTCCCTTTTTGACCAAATAATCGGCTGCATCAGTGGCATTCAAATATCCTTCTTTACTTAGCGAGAACATCCTTTCTCGATTCAATTTGAGCGATGATATAAGTGGCGATAAAACTTCCAGGACATTTTTCAGAGTATCCACAGTATCGAATAATCTTTCCTTATCTTCCTGCATATCCCGATTATAAGAAAGGGGAAGTCCCTTCATCACTGTAAGCAGGGACTGGAGATTCCCATAAATCCTGCCAGTCTTCCCCCGGATGAGTTCAGCAACATCGGGATTCTTCTTCTGGGGCATAATCGAAGAACCAGTACAGAAATCTTCATCCATTTCGATAAAAGAGAATTCTGGCGAGGACCAGATAACCAATTCTTCTGCCAACCTGGAAAAATGCATCATCAGCATTGCCCCGGCTGACAAAAACTCAATTACAAAATCACGATCGGAGACAGTATCTATGCTGTTCTCGCTAATTGAGGAGAATCCTAATTGCCTGGCAATAAACTCCCGATCAATGGAAAAACTCGTGCCTGCTAATGCTCCGGCACCCAAAGGCAACACATTCACTCTCTCCAGACAATCTGCAAACCTCTCCCTGTCTCGTTTCAGCATAAAGAAGTATGCCATTAGATGATGTGAAAAAAGGACTGGCTGAGCATGTTGCAGATGAGTAAATCCTGGCATTATTACTTCCATATTCTTCTCAGATAATTTGACTATAGAATCCTGCAGATTTTTTATAAGTCCAGAAATCCTCTCTATCTCATTTCTTAAATACATTCTCATATCAAGGGAAACCTGGTCGTTGCGGCTCCTGGCAGTGTGCAGCCTGCCTCCTGACTCTCCTGTTTTCTCAATCAATCTTCTCTCAACAGCCATATGGATATCTTCATCTTGAGGAAGAAATTTGAATTTTCCCTTAATAATTTCCTCTTTGACTTCCCGCAATCCTTTAAGGATATTTTCTCCTTCGCTTTTTGAGATAATTTTGCACTTTACCAGCATCTTACAATGGGCAATGCTTCCCGCAATATCGTAAGGTGCCAATCTTCTGTCGAAAGATATGGAAGATGTGAAACCAGAAGTATTAATCTTTTTCGATTTCTTATTTTTCATAAACCCTCCAATAATTGGAGTAGCACCGCTTGCGGTGCGTTTACTTGCTCTGCGTTAACTAATCGCGAAACAAGTTTCGCTACTCCTTTTTATCTATCAATGCTTTCACTTCCAAGGGCAACCCCAACAGGTCAATAAATCCCTTGGCAGAAGTGCGATCAAACTTATCTTCAGCTCCATAAGTAGCCAGTCTCTTCTGATAAAAGGAGTAAGGAGATTTTCTGCCCACAACCCAGAGATTCCCTTTGTACATTTTCACTCTAACAGTTCCTGTAACCTTCTCCTGAGTTGCACAAACAAAGGCATCTATTGTCTTCTTGAGCGCTGACTCCCAGAGCCCACAATAGACCAGTTCTGCATAGCGGGGAGCAATCAATTCCTTATAATGGAAAGTATCCCTATCGAGGGTTAAACTCTCCAATTCCCGATGCGCTAAATATAGAATTGTTGCTGCGGGAGCTTCATAAATTTCCCTGGATTTGATTCCCACCACTCTATTCTCCACCAGGTCGACGCGACCAATCCCATGAGCTCCACCTATTTTGTTCAGCCTTTTGATTAACTCTACCGGCGAGAATAACTTCCCATCTATCTTAGTGGGAATTCCCTGTTTAAAATATATATCTAAATAGACAGGCTTGGAAGGTGCCTTTTCCGGAGGAGTGGTTATCTGATATACATCCTCTGGAGGCTCCTTCCAGGGGTCCTCCAATGGTCCGCATTCAATACAGACTCCCCAGAGATTCCTGTCAATACTATAGAGTTTCTCTTTCCCCGTAGAGACGGGAATCTTATACCTCTTAGCATATTCCACCTCTTCTTGACGCGATACCATCTCCCATTCCCTCAAAGGAGCCAATATCTTCAGTTCAGGATCCAACGCTTTAAAAGTCAACTCAAACCTCACCTGGTCGTTTCCCTTTCCTGTGCATCCATGGGCCACTGCGTCTGCTTTCTCTCTTTTAGCTATTTCTACCAATTTTTTAGCAATCAGAGGCCGGGAAAGTGCTGCAGAGAGGAGATATTTACCTTCATAAACAGCATTGGCCTTGAGGGTGGGGAATATATAATCCCGGACAAATTCTCCTTTCAAATCCTGAACATAGACATTAGAAGCGCCAGCAGTTATTGCCTTCCGTTTCAAATCCGAAACTGTGTGCACAGCCTTTCCGGCAAGCTCAAACTGACCCACATCCGCAGCAAAGGCCACCACCTGGCAACCATAGTTTTGCCTCAGCCAGTGAATTATTATGGAAGTATCCAGCCCTCCCGAATAGGCTAAAACAACCTTGTTTACCTTTTCCATCACACCCCCTATTTAAGAACTTAGAATTTTATCTAAGGTGTTCACTAATTTATCTATATCGTTATTATTAATTATCAATGGAGGTAAAAATCTCAGAACCTTCTTCTGAGTGCAATTAATAAGGATTCCTTGTTCCAGACACTTCTTTACAATCTCCTCTCCCTCTTCTTTTAACTCCACTCCCACCATTAAGCCTAATCCCCGCACTTGTTTAATCCTCTTAGGATATTTAGATTTTAATTCATTCAGACGCTTCATGAAATAGTTGCCTGTCACTTTCACATTGTTCAACAACTTACCATTCAGTAGTTTAACTGCCGCCAGTCCTGCAGCGACGGAGACCGGATTGCCTCCAAAGGTTGAGCCATGGTTACCATATCCGAAAAGCTTAGCTATTCTATCCTTAGCGATAGTTGCCCCCAGGGGCAATCCACCACCCACTCCCTTAGCTAAAGTCAAGATATCAGGTTTTATCCCGTAGTGCTGATATGCAAACATTTTCTCTGTCCGACCCATCCCTGACTGTATCTCGTCAAAAATTAAAAGGAGTTTAAATTTATTACATAACCTGCGTAACCCTCTGAGGAACTCTCCAGTAGCCACCCGAACACCCCCCTCTCCCTGAACAGGCTCCACCATTATCGCACAAGTATTACTATCAATTGCTTTTTCCACTGTAGAAAGCTCATTAAACTTTGCCTGCTTAAACCCGGATAATAGAGGAGTAAAACCCTTGTGAAACTTTTTCTGCTTAGTAGCTGAGAGAGTAGCCAGCGTTCTCCCGTGGAAAGAGTTGTCAAAAACAATAATTTTGTATTTAGCCTTCCGCTTTCCTCCTCGCAGATGACCGTATTTCCTGACAAGTTTTATCGCACATTCATTGGCTTCTGCTCCACTATTAGAAAAAAAGACCTTGCCCGGAATAGATAATTTCACCAACTTCCGAGCCAGCTCAACCTGCAGGTGATCATAATATAGATTCGAAATATGCAGATGCTTTACCAGTTGTTCCTTTATTGCCTTCAGAATCTGGGGATGACAATGCCCTAAATTATTCACCGACAGACCGCTAAAAAAGTCAAGATATCTCTTGCCTTCTTTAGACCAGATATATTTCCCTTTAGCCCTGTTAACTGTTAGCGGGTAACGTTTATACGTCCCCATAATAAATTTTTTATCGGAAACCATCAAATCTCCCATTAGTTCTACCCAGAATAAAAATTACCCTGTAGTATACCAAAAAAAGAAAAAAATAGCAATAATGGGCGTGTAGTGTAGCCCTTTATGGGCGTAATTCTTACGGGCATAAAGCCCTACACTACCCTCATTGGGGCAGAGCTGTCGCTCTGCAGCTACTTCATTATTTTGGTCCCTCCCAATTTCATCTGTTTATCAATGAGAGGTGAAAGAGCATCTTTTTTTCGACCATCAAGGACATCTATCTCTTTTACGCCTTTCTGGAGAGCCTGCACGCAGGAATTTATCTTAGGAATCATCCCTGCAGTAATGGTTCCCTTTCTTATGAGTTCCTTAACTTCTTCTATTTTTATCTGTTCAATTACAGATTTCTCATCTTGAGGATTTTCCAGAATGCCTGGTACATCAGTTAAGAAGGCTAACCTTTCTGCTCCAATATTTGCTGAAAACTGGGAGGCAAAGATATCGGCATTGATGTTATAAGTGACTCCTTTTCTATCCATAGCCATGGGAGAGATAACCGGGATAAAACCATTATCCAAAAGGATGTGTAGAATTTCAGGATTTACTTTCTCTACTTCAGCTACATATCCCAGATCATGTTTTCCTTCCAGCTTCTTCGCTTCTACTAAAAAAGCATCCTTCCCTGAAATGCCCACAGCCCTCCCTCCCAAAAGATTAATCCTCCCCACTATCCTGCGATTTATACCTGCCAGAACCATTTCCACAATTTCCAGACTTTCACCATCTGTGTACCTTTGTCCTTTGACAAATCTCGTCTTCTTACCCAAACCACCCAGCTTTTCAGTAATTTCCAGCCCACCACCATGAACAATGACTGGATGTTTCCCTCCCTTTGCCAGCGAGATAACATTTTCCAGGTGACTATCCAACACTGCCTGTTTCAAAAGTTTCCCGCCAATCTTTATTACTAATAATTCTTTCAATATTCCCCCTCTCTCATTGGTTCTATCCGGAAAGACTTCCCGTCAGTTCTTATAACGATAGCGCTATTCTTAGAAGTAGAGAAAAATTTTATATTACTATACTTTTCTTCCAATTTTCTAACTTGAAATTTAGTTGATATTATACCATATTTAGGAGCCACTTTATATAAGAATTTTGGAGATACCAGCCCTCTACCATGATTAGGTATCTGCAGAATATCGCTTTCAATCTCTTCTCTGGTTAACTCTTCCTGGACCTCATAATCAATATCTCCTGTGAATAAAATTCCAAAATCTCTGTAGCTCAACTTCATAACCAAAGAATTACTATCAATATTCTCTCTCATAATTCTGGGATTCAGAATATGAAGTTTTACATCTTTATATTCAACTTTTTCGTCATAAGCTATATATTTCAGGGGAATTCTCTTCTCTTTGATAATCTGAAAGAACTCATCAACAAGGTCATCATTGTAATTTTGACCATTATAGTATACTTTTTTTACTTTAAATTTTTTCAAAACAGGAATTAAACCTCTTATATGGTTATAATGGGGGTGAGTCAAAAAGATAGCGTCTATCCTGGAGACGCCATTTTTCAATAAGTACGGGATTACCACTTTTTCTCCTATATCGAATTTTCCTATTACGCCACCACCGTCTATTAATATGTCTCTCCTGTCAGGCAGTCTAAGATGGATGGCATCTCCCTGTCCTACATCGAGAAAAGTAATCGATAGATTATGGGAAGGTAATAGTTTCTTTCCAGTTATTGAGAATAGAAAAATAAGGGGAAAAAACAGGAGAAGCCTGCGAGCAAAGCGGGAAGATTCTATTTTCGGCAAAAAGACAAAGAAAAGGTAGTAAGCTAACAAAAATATAAGAGAAGGACTCACTACGTATTTAAATGAGAATGGTAATGAAGCAAAAAATCCAACACATCTGAGTAGAATAATTATAAATAGCCTGTTAATTGTGTTAATGACCTGAGCAAGCCCCAGTGAGAAAAGACCAAATATTGATGCGGCAAATCCCAGGGCTATAATTATAGCAACCTGAGGAACAACCAGAATGTTGGAGATTAGAGCAATTAAGGAAATTTTATTAAAGTAGAAGGCAACTATGGGATAGACACCAACCAATGCTCCAGCAGAGACTCCCAGCGAAGTTAAAATGTAAGTAATGAACTTGTGAAGTTTACGGAAACGGAAATAACCCAGGAAATGGGGAGTAAGATAGAGGATTCCTAAGGTTGCCATAAAGGAGAGTTGAAACCCAACATCAAACAGAGTAAAAGGATTCAACAGTAGAATAATCAAAGCAGCGAGAGCCAAACTATTATATAGATGTTTATCCCGCTCCAGAAGAATTGCCACCAGCCCGCAGGTAGCCATTATTGATGCCCTTATAGCAGAGGGCCGACCACCAGCCACCTGAGCATATAGAATGACCACCAATATTGTCAAAAAATAGGTTGTCTTTTTGGGAATTCCCATTGCCCGAAAGAAGGCATAGAATATGAAAAGGACTAACCCAACGTGCAACCCGCTCACAGCCAATGTGTGGATTACTCCGGCATCAGTAAATATCCCTTGAATCTGTCTGGGTAAAGCAGTTCTCTCTCCCAGCATCACTCCCGCAAGAATTGAAGATTCCAATTGAGGGAGGGTGTTTTTGATAACAGAATCTATTCTTTGTCGAATTTTTAAAATAACCGATCGGAAGATGCCTATCTTTCCCCGCCCTGATATTTCAATATCTTCACTCCTGTATACGGAAAAAAGCGAATGGATATTCCGATAGCTTAGATATTTTCGATAGTCGAATACTCCCGGGTTAGTTGACGCAAAAGGAGAGGAAAGTCTACCATAAATGTTCAGTCTATCTCCATAACTTATCTGGATAGACTCAGAAGTATAGAGAAAGACCTGCGTTTTTCCTGTTACTTTTATTTCTTTCTTATCAGTGGTTAATCTTTCGCAAGCTAAAACAAAATTGATTTTTTCTGATGCCTTCTTAGGAATTGACACGACAACGCCAGTAAGGCGACTTCTCTTCAGAGTTTGCAAAGAAATACAGCGGCTTATCTCATCAGGAGGCAGAAGGCGAGCTCTTAGATGACGGGTAATTCCCAAAGCGAGGAAGGCTAAAACGGAAAAGATTAAAACAATAATTCCTGGTTTTCGCTGAAGGATAAAATAGAAAACTGAAGCCAGGCCGAAGAAAGATAAAAAGATTATTAGAAACCAGAAATATTTAGCTCCCGCGAAGAAATTGCCCAGGAGAATTCCTAAAATATAGCTGATAACAGTCAAGATGAGTGGCGTTAAACCAAATTTCCTCATTCAATGGTCCTTGTGTGAGGCCAACTCGGTTGATACGAATTTCTGAGACAGGAAAAATGTGGTGAGATTTACTATTAAGCAGGACTTCTTCTATCTAAGCTATTTCTCTAATATAACAGGATTCCTTAAATTAACTATTCCTTCAGCAATAGACTCAATCACATCGCCTGGCTGAAGCCCTTCTTCGGGACCTGCCGGAGGGCTGGCAGTTGTAAACACATCTCCCGGCTCTAAAGTCATAATATCGCTTAAGAATTCGAGAATTTCCGGTATCTTAAAAATTAAATTCTTCGTGCTCGACTCACACTCAACTTTGCCATTTCTTTTTCTAATCATTTTTACATTATGTGGGTCAGGAACTTCATCCTTAGTCACAATCCAGGGACCTATAGGGCAAAAAGAGTCGAATGCCTTGCACCTCTGCTGGTACAGTACATGCCCTGGCTGAATCATTTCTATATCGTGAGCCGTGACATCGACAAGCATTGTATACCCAAAAATATAATCATATGCTTTCTCTTTGGGAATGTGTTTACCCTTCTTCCCAATTACTACAGTGAATTCCCATTCCTGGAAAAGACATTTGGAAGTTGTCCCCGGCCATTTCCCCCCTTTGGGTATCACGATGGGTTCATCGGGACCTATCACCGTGGATTGGGCTCTGATAAAAAAGAGAGGAACCTCTGGCTTCGGATAACCTAATATCTGGCGATAATCTTCATAATTGATGCCAATACATACTATCTTGGGAGGCCTCGGTATAGGGGCTTTCAATTTCACTTTTTCCAGGGGAAAAACAGCACCCGGCACATTTAATTTTTCACCTTCAACATAATCAATTATCTCTTTGGCCGCTTTAAGCGCAGGTTCTCCAGCTGCAATAAATTCAACCATGGAAACGGGAACAGTCCGGCAGGCGGTCTCCTCGGGATTGGTAACCTTTTTAACCTTCGATAAATAGCTGATGCATGCTCCATTCAGGTCTATCACATTTTTTTCCAGGACCACACCAATTCTTAACCTTCCCCCTTCTTCAAAAGTTACAAATTTCATAATAACCTCCTCTTAAAATAAACTCAATCAATCTTAAATCTAGCACACCACCCTATAAAAAGTCAAGTACTCTTTTTGAACTTTTAGGGACTTTACTCCCGCTAAAGCAGAAGCTTAGATTATAGTCTGATTCCCCTATGGGCTAAAACGCATAGCTTCCTAATGTTGAACTCTTATGGCTACCAGTATCCTCATTACCGTCTCATCTATTCTCTGACGCT
>SDBT01004227.1_pt1 | contig 24470 bp, 13 predicted proteins | sample 2277101 | NCBI WGS metagenome assembly SDBT01 (sample SAMN10404973, study PRJNA504765) | marine sediment metagenome | isolation source: marine sediment core GS10_PC15, 103 cmbsf | place: Arctic Ocean: Southern Knipovich Ridge | collected 2010 | reverse complement strand
CCCGGAATTCCTGTCCCCGGAATTCCAAGTGTTATGATACGCATAATTCCATGAGTAGGTTTGCAGATTTCTACAATTGATCCTATCGCACCGAAGGAGACTTGCGATGAAAGCACGAACGGCCTTGATAATCGGACTTGCGACGATCATGACCCCTTTGGTCCTCAAGGGTCTGTCGGGTTCCCAAGCCCCCAAGGGAGGTAAGCAGGTCTTCGGCATCGAAGACAATCGGGCGAGAATCGTAAGGGCATGTGTGGAGCGGCTCCGCCGCATTCCAGAGGCGCGAAGCGCCCTGACAGAGGATGAACTCGTGGCGATCGGGGTTCTTCGTTCATACCGCAGCGATGCGCTACCGGAATTACAAAGCCTGCTCAGGGTGGTCCACATGCGCAGGAAGAAGTCCAAGTTCCCAAAGAGTAACTGGCCTACCTTTGCCTCTCGGGCGCCTCGTCCCAAACTGCTCAGCGAGTATCCCGCGGCGCGGGCGCTTATTAGTATTGGTCTGCCGAGCGTTCACGCCATTGTAGGAGAATTGGATACGTCAGAGAAGCCTCCTTCCAAAGAGCGAGTCAAGATCTACTCCGGAGTTCTTCTTGAGATCCTGGGAGCGAAACACGCCCGGCCATTCCTAGAGATCGAAAGGAAGGACATCCCTGCGAAGAAACAAAACTACGATGCCGTACTCCGTTTCATCGACAAGACCTGTGCGGAATGGCGATCGCGCGAATTAGAGCGCCAAGCAGAGATCAGAAAAGCGGCGCTCAGGTTGAAGGCGGACACTCAGCCGGCAACCAAGCCGGCTCGGCGCTAGTTGGCTTTGTCCTTTTGCGGGCCGCCTTTGGCCGCTGGCCATCACAGAGTTCTCATCATACTCGCTGTGAGCGGGCTCGTTTGGATGATGTCACTTGGCGGGAAGGGCAATCGGGGTCGCCGGCGGAGGCCGTTTGGTCGAGTGCTTGCGTTGAGTTGGTTGAGCGAACGATAATGCTGACGAATAACGGATGGCGAGGTGATCATTCTGCTGGCGGCCAGCCTTGCAGCGACATGCCTGACTGGGTTGTTGGAGCGCGATCATGAGAAGCGGCGTTCGTACATTGGGTGTTTTGCTGCTTGTTCACGGGATCTTGGCGGCCGAGCAGAGGCGGGAACCGCCACTGTTGATCGCCGGGAGTTGGTCCGGACACTTCAGCCAGCAACAAGTTGCCATCGCCTTTGAGAAGATAACGGGCGTGCCAACCGGCGTTGGCGGAAGGGACAATCGGCGGGGGTTTCGATCGTTGGCGGAGGGCAAGATGAATGTGCTCATCTATTCGCCCCAGCCGTCCAAGACGGCAGCGGAGGCAATGGCGGAGCACTTCCCGAAGGAAAAGCCCCAACCCACAAAGTACACCTTCGGACAGTTCGCAGTCTACGTCGTCGTAAACAAGGCCAATACGACGGCGGCCCTGACGTACAAGAAGTTGCGGGATATCTATTCCGGCAAGATTAAGGATTGGAAGGACGTCAGCGGGCAAGCTGGCAGAATTATCCTGATCGGGGAACTCGCACGCAGCAAGAGCCGCGAGATGTTCCGCAATGAGGTGCTCGGGGACAGCTCTTTCGCGCTAGGTGAGGCGCGTCTGCGAGACTACAATGCAGTGGTCACGCGGGTGAAAAAGGAGCGTCATGCCATCGGGTATTGCTTGTATCGCCAGGTGCCGATACAGGGGGTCCGGATCGTCGCAATAGCCAAGAGCGAGAAGGGATCTTTCCACTTGCCGACGGAAGAGAATATTTTCGAAGGTAAGTACCCGCTCGTGGAGGATCTGACGCTGTACCTCCCTCCCAAAGCCCGGCCGGTTGCGAAGGCATACTGCGAGTTCGCCATTGGGCCGGAAGGGGGTAAGATCGCGAAGAAGTGCAATCTGTATTCCGAATACGAACGGCAGCAGCACTTCGCAAGAAAACGCCTGGCCCTTATGAAGGCCGGCAAGGGGGTGGCGATTCGGGGGGTTGGCAGTATGGGCGGGTCGGCCGTGATGCGGGATCTGGCCGTCGAATACGTCAAGGCGGAGAAGGTCGTTCAGATGGCCTGCCGGCCGGCGGCGACCGAGCTGACGGCTGTGGGGTACTTCGTCAACGCCAAGGACCGCGAGCTGCTCGTCCTCGACGGGCCGATCAGCGAGCAAGCAAAGAAGCTCCACGGCAAAAAGTGGGACTTCCTCGAGCCGGAAACGCACGTGCTGGCAAGCGGCCGCGGAATCGCAATCTGCGTCAACTCCATGAACAAGCTGAGGTCGCTCACGCTGGAGCAGGTGCGGCATCTCTTCAGCAAGAAGACGACCACCTGGCGGGACGTCACCGGTGCGGAGGTGAAGATCAAGCGTTACGGCCTGGTGGGCACGGACCCGGCCGCGAGGGTGTTCTACAACCGCATCAACCCGCCGGCCGCCTGCGCGCGGGCTGAGACCAGGCAGGGCACGCAGGGTGTGCTGGCGGCTCTTTCGCGCGACCCGCACGGGATAGCGTTCGTGGATGCGGCGGCGGCGAACGATCTTCTGGCCGCGGCACCGGGCAAATCGGGGATCAAGGTTCTGTCGATTGGGGCGAAGGGCAAGGCTGCGGCCCCGACGGCGGCGAACGTCAAAGCCGGGAAGTATCCGATCGCTCAGCGGCTTACGCTTCACGTTTCGCCGCGTGCGAGCCAGACGACGCGGGATTTTGTGACGTTTATTCTTTCCGGCGCAGCCGATGAGGTTTTCACGAAGCACGGCCTGACGCCCGCCCCGCGCCCCAAACCCACCCCCCAAAAACCCGCCACCAAAAGCCCGGCCCCGCCAGTGGCCGGGAAAAAGGGCGCGAACACGGCTGGACGAGCCAGCCGTGCCACCCCCGCAAACCCCCGCAAACCCACCGCGAAAAACAAGCCCTAGCAGTCCGTGGTAGAAGTCGGTTTCCGGGTGTTTGTCAGGCCGCTACGTTCCGGCCGGACTATCACGACGCGGACTACCTGCACGACAAGAACACGGGCAAGGGCAGCAAGAGCATAACGTTCACGCCGACTCTGCCGCAGGACGGCCAGTATGAGGTGTATATATGGTGGCCGGACGCGCCGATCTGGGACTCGGCCGTGCCGGTGGACGTGGCGCATGACGGCAGCACGAGCACGGTCAGCGTGGATCAGTCCACAAACGGCGGGCAGTGGAATCTGATCGGGACGTACGACTTCACAGCCGGCACGGGCAGCGTGACTATCCGGACGGACGGCACCACGCTGCACGTAGCCGTCGACGCGGTGCGGTTCCTGCGCGTGGGGGACATCTAACCCGCCGCAGCCAGGTCGGTGATTTAATCAAGATCGAGAAGTGAGGGGGCTTTGCATTTAGGATTTGCCGCCCGCGGCGGCCCGCGATATGATCGGGTGGATCTCAGAAAGTCGGGGCTGGACGGAAAGATTTTCACGGAGATTTGGGATAGTCTCCTGGCGAGAAACAAATATGAGGAAGACCTTTGCAGCCCTGTTATTGTTCCTGCCGGCGATCGCGTTGGCCGGGCAGCTGCACGCTGCCACAGGGCCGATCAAGGCTGTGGGGGGCGTGAAGCCCAAGCGCAGCGCATTCAAGCCCGGCGGGTGGAGCAAGCCACTGGTCATCCGCTCCCAGAAGGCCGCTGCCGAGCACTTCGCCGGTGCTGCTGCGGCTGCGCTGAACAAACAGGTCGATTTCAAACAGCAGGTCGTGCTCGTCTTTGCCTGGCGCGGTTCGGGCCAGGATCGGTTGGCGTTTACGGTCGCCGAGTCGTATCCCGAGCAGGTCTTCTTCACCTACCGCCCGGGCCGCACCCGCGACCTTCGCCCGCACGTGCGCGTGTACGCACTGCGTTCGAATGTGATATGGCGCGGGCCGAAGGGGCGCGGCAAACCAGCCACGGGCGGTGGCGACGCGCCGGTCACCTCAGCGAAGCCCGGCCAGGTTGCCGAAGCTGCGCAAGTGCCGGTTACGAAGCTAATGAGTGTACCCGATGTCAGCGTAAACACGGTGGTGGGTCATCTGCCGCGTCTGCCTTACCATATTCCAGGTGTGTACCGTAATGGAATGAAGGGGCCTGCCCTCCGCGTGATCTGGCCGGCTCCGGCGGATAACAGTCAAGCGCGGCAGGCGGGATCCTACACAATAACCGGTAACGTGCCTGGTACGGCATTCAAACCCAAGGCTGTGGTGACCGTCAAAGCCCCGTCTAAAACGACCTCTGCCCCAAGACGCAGAATGGAGCCCTTCCCGTTGGGAGATGTTATCCTGAACAAGGACAGGAAGGGCCGTGACACACAGTTTATCAAGAACCGTGACAAGTTCATTCTTGCCTTGGCCCAGACGGAGCCCGACCGTTTTCTGTATAATTTCCGTGATGCCTTTGGACAGAAGCAGCCGGAAGGGGTCAAGCCTTTGGGGGGCTGGGACAGCCAGAAAACCCGTTTGCGCGGCCATGCCAGCGGTCACTACTTATCTGCCATAGCGCAGGCCTATGCCGGCACGACGTATGATAAGAAGCTGCGCAGGAATTTCATGCAGAAGATGGAGTATTCGATTGATACCCTCTATGCCCTGTCGCAATTATCGGGCACCCCTGCCAAGAAAGGCGGGCCCTGCAATGCCGACCCGACGGCCGTACCAAAGGGGCCGGACAAGAAGGACTACGATTCCGATCTGAGTAAAGAGGGTATTCGGACCGACTACTGGAACTGGGGCAGGGGCTTTATCAGCGGCTACCCACCGGACCAGTTCATCATGCTGGAAGAGGGCGCCACGTATGGCGGGAAGAACACGCAGATCTGGGCCCCCTATTATACCCTGCATAAGATTCTTGCCGGCCTGCTCGACTGCTACGAGGTTGGCGGCAATGAAAAGGCCCTGAAGATAGCTGAAGGCATGGGCACGTGGGTCTACCAACGGCTTAAGCTCGTGCCCGCGGACACGCGTATCAAGATGTGGAATCGGTACATCGCCGGCGAATATGGTGGCATGAATGAAGTGATGGCCCGCTTGCATACAATCACGGGCAAGAAGAAGTATCTGGAATGTGCCAAACTGTTTGACAATATCAGCTTCTTCTTTGGTGATGCCAAACATTCACACGGTCTGGCTAAGAATGTCGACACCGTGCGGGGCAAGCATGCCAATCAGCACATTCCACAGATTACCGGAGCACTGGAAACCTATAAGGGCACCGGGGATATTCAATATTACCGAGTCGCGGATAACTTCTGGGACATCTGCACCCACGGCTACATGTACAGTATCGGCGGCGTGGCGGGAGCCAAAAAACCCAATAATTCCGAGTGCTTCACGGCCCAGCCCAACACATTGTTCGCCAACGGCTTTCACAAAGGCGGACAAAATGAAACCTGCGCCACCTACAATCTGCTGAAACTGAGCCGCCAGCTCTTTATGTTCAACCCGGCCGGCAAGTTCATGGATTATTACGAACAGGCCCTGTACAACCATATTCTCGCATCTGTGGCCGAAGACAGTCCCGGCAATACGTATCATGTGCCGCTCAACCCCGGTTCACGCAAACACTTCGGCAATCCCAAGATGAACGGCTTCTCCTGCTGTAACGGCACGGCCCTGGAGAGCAGCACCAAGCTCCAGGATTCGATCTACTTCAAGAGTCTGGATAAATCGACCCTGTATGTAAATCTCTATGTGCCATCGACGGTGACATGGAAGGACCGGAACGTGGTTCTCACCCAGAGCACCAACTATCCCTATGGTGATACGACTAAACTGACCCTCACCGGCAGCGGCGCGTTTGCCATTAAGGTGCGCGTTCCGAAATGGGCGACGCGCGGCTTTTCGGTCAAGATAAACGGAAAGGACCAGCCCGTTGCGGCCAAGGGGGGTACGTATCTGGCGCTGAGGCGAACCTGGAAAAACAATGACACCATCGAACTCAAGATGCCGTTTCACTTCTATCTAAGTCCGGTTATGGATCAGCCGAACATCGCAAGCATCTTCTATGGCCCCGTCTTGCTGGCTGTGGAAGAACCCAAGGCCCTATCCACCTGGCGGCCTGTGACGCTGGATGCCGCTGACATCGGCAAATCCATTACCGGCGATCCCGGCACCCTGCGTTTCAAGACCAACGGTGTGAACTTGAAGCCGTTCTTTGAAATGTACGGCCGTCACTCGGTCTATGTGGATGTTACGCTGAAGTAGGTGCTGTTAATTCGCGGAGGGGGTCATCTATTCCTTTCGGTGCGCGGCACGGCCGTCGGCTTCCGCAAGGCGGACCTGACCGGCCCCAGCAAGATCGGTGATATGATCAAGATCGAGAAGTGAGCGGGAGAGCGGGATTACGCGGATTACGGGATAGAAGAAAGCTGCGATACCTGTGATAACCTTTTCCCTTCGGCCTGCTCACTTCAGTGAGGCAGGATATGGATGCCCCCCGCCTTGCTTGTCCTGCCTGTCCGCCATAGCCTTAGCGGAGGCGGGAGTTTATCGAACGCGGGTCTCACTGTCACTTCTTGGGCCGGCGGAACAGATTGGTCACCTTCACGCTAATGGTGTGCAGGGCTTCCTTTCCGCCTGAGTCGGTGATGCTGAGGATGATGGTGGCGGTATCCTGCTTGAAGTACCGGTCGACGGACCAGGTGACCAGGCCCTTGTCGCTCACGCCCACCCCGTCGGGGGCGGATTCAATCTTGTACTTCAGGCCGCCCTTGCTGGACTCGACGGTGATCTGATATTGGAGTGTTCCTCCGGCGGCGGCCGTCGACGGCGGGACGGACGTGACGTAAATGTAGCCCCCTCCCTTCTTCAGTTCGGCCACCATATCAAGCTTGCGGAAGATGATCTTGCGTTTGTCGTAGTGCGGAGCGACCAGCAGGCCGGGGCCCGGCAAGTAGTGGAACCACTGCATTCCGTCGAGGAGTCTGCCTTCGATGGAGCTGCGCGAGCGGGTGTTGCCGTACGGGGCCATCTCCTTCAGCCCGTTGAACGTGTGGACGACCTTGCGGTTGCCGGTCGTGCAGATGGCGATGCGGACAAGGGTCACGCCGGCGGCGTCAGGGGCGAACCGCACAGACAGGAAGTACTTCGGGTCGACCGTGGGGTAGCACTGCGACTTGTCGAGCCAACTGGCCGAGACGCGCCTCAGGGCGGCGTCGTATATCTCCGAGCCGCGCAGGAGCATGAGGCTGCCGTCGGCGCTGGGGTGGGCGAAGCGGATGGCGTAGCTCGTCCCGCCGAAGCGCCCCTTGGTTATCTTCGTCCCGTCGACGCGCATGAGCGTGTAGGCCTGCCCGCTAATCCCGCCGACGATGCCCGCAAACGACTTCCCCTCGGCGGAGACGTCCACGGCATAGCCGTATCGGCCACTGGCGCCGATGGGCTTCTCGGTGGTCTTGATCGGCTTGAGTGTGTCGATATCGATCAGCCGGGCGTCGGATCGCGACGTCAGCAGCAGGGGCCCGTCACCGCTGCAGCCCATCAGGGCCAGGCGGCACTCGTCCTCAATCGGCAGGGGGGCGATCTTCTCTCGCTTGAGCGTCTTGAGGTCCCATCGCTGGATCATTTTCTGGCCGGGCATGGCCAGCAGGATTTTCTTGGCCCCCGCGGCGAGGCGAACGTCCTCGGGCATGTTGGGCAGCTGCTTGACGATCTTGGCCGCCAGCAGGTCGACCACGGCCACCGTGCCGGCGTCCTTGAGGTGGAAGATCATGTAGCGGCCCCCGCCGGCCAGGACGTAGCAGTGCCAGGCCTCCGGCAGATCCAGCGTGGTCTTCTCGCCGTCGAATTGCGGTTTCATTCCGGCCAGCGGACCGGGCTTGTCGGACTTCACAGGGCGGGTCGTCGGCTTGGGCCCGCGATCCAGCGGCGCCAGCTTGACCGCAATGAGTTTGACCGAGTGGAGCTTGAGCGCCGTGGCCTTCCCGTCGGGGCCGGGCATGGTCACATCCAGCCGCATCTCCATGGACATGTCCCGGGTAAAGCACGGCAATGCCGGGTCGATCGGAAAGTACCCCCCCATCCGTGTGCTCACCTGCGAACGGATGACCTTCGCTCCTTCAGGCAGGGGCGCCGAAAAGCCCTTGATCATGCTCTGGGCCTTGATGTACAGGCACGGGGCGTCGTGTAGTGTCCTCTGGGAGAACAGCGTGACCGTGCCGCTAACGTTCGCCGGTTTGACCGCCATCTCGTCACTGTTCAGGGCCGCGGCGGCCTTGGCCGAGTTGACCGCCCAGGACTGGCGTAACGCCTGCTTCTTGTCCGTGCCGAAGATCGCGTCGTCACCGGGATCGGACGCCTGCGATATCGGTACGGCAACCTGCAGCACGCTTTGCTGGGCCTCGTCCAGCCTGCCGCCCTTGAGCTGGATCTGTGTCTGCTCCTTCCCCCGCGAGGCGAGCAGGACCGACCCCCGGGCGATCGCCCGGACAGGCTTGCCACCGGCCGTGCCGGTGAACCTCCGCACCGTCAGTTCCATCCGCGTGATGCGCCCGGCCTTGTCCACGGCCAGCACCTTCATGTCCGCCAGTAGCCGGGCGCTGTGGTGGTGCGATTCCTCCGCGACCACCCGCCCGCCGACTGTCATCCTCTGCATTTCGCTGCCCTTGGCGGTGAGTTGCATCTCGTCGCCCACCTGGAAGGGCCGATCCAGCTTGATGGTATAGGATTTGGCGCCTTCGGCCGCCTGCAGCACGGCCAGCGCGGCAGCGGTCGCAGGCCGCTGAGTCGTCGACGGTTGTTCAGCCAGCGCGAAACCTGCGAAAAACGCGATGACGAGAAGCCACGTGGCGAGATGTTTCATTGTCAGTCTCCTGATTGGGGATCTTCCCGCCCTCTTCAACCGGGAACCTCTATACGGTACGACGTGCAGCCTCTCAGCGCAATAACCCGCCGCACCTGCTCGCAGGCATGATACGCTCGCGACCGCTGCGAGGCCACAGCATTCCACGAGCAAACGGGAGAACAGGTCGGATGCGCCAGTATCAAATGGCGGCCGGTAGTGCACCTGCCGGCCCGGATCTCATCATACTCTGGCCCGGCTTGCCGCCTGCCACGCCGGAGTCCCCAGCGAACGAAGGCGGGTCCACGACCACAACGCCCTTCCCGCCCTTGATGGTCACATAAGCCAGACGCCAACCATCTTTGCTGAAACCGGCGACGGGTGACATGGCCGGGTCACAAAGGGGGCCCAGTTGTTGCTCCTGGATCTTATGGGCGCTTGGCGATGACGGGGGCGTGCTGGACGCACCGATGCCCGTGAAGACAGTTCCCGTTAACACAACCATCAACGCCGTGCTGACTGTCACCCGTCGCATATTCGTCTCCCCCTATGCTAGAATCGACGCCTGCCCCGGCTGTTGACCCAGATTTTTTACCCCCTGATTGTCCACGCCGGCCTAGCCCCCCCCTCGGGGCAGGGATTCCGGGATTACGGGGCATACCGCCGCAGAGACGCAGACCCGTCCCTTGGGGAGGACGCGGAGATGCTTCAAGAATAGGACCTGCCTGCCCTTCCCCCCCTCGGGGCCCATCGGGCCTGGGGATAGGCAGGAATTGAAAATGCTACTCTGCGAAGTCTCCAAGGGACGAAGCACGAGTTGGAATTTGGAAATGGTCTCCTTGCCCCCAGCAACGTCGGTGATATGATCAAGATCGAGAAGTGAGACCCCTTCACCGCCCGGACCCCTGGGACCCCCAGGGGGACGCCAAGAACGCAGCGATTACAGGAAGACACTCGATGAACAGGATGACCTTGTCTGCAAGTGTATGCTTGATGTGCGTGGCGTTGACCGTTTCGGGCCAAGCCGCGCCCGGAGCGCCCAGGGAACCGGTATCCGGCATTCCGTTTGAGGCGGCGCTGAAGGATGCCCGGGTAGCGCTGACGTCGTTGTCCTCACCGCAGCGCGACAGCCTGATCCTCGGCAACGGGGATCTCTACGGCATTGTGTGGGAAAAGGGCGGCGGCCTCTACATGCGGATCACCAAGAACGATATCTGGGACGCCCGGGTCGACACCTCAAAGGACCCCCCGCTGCCCAAGGTGGACATCCGCACGGGCAAGGTGTCGGGCGGCAAGGGCGCGCCGCCCAGCTACAAGCTTCCCTATCCGCAGCCTCGCTGTGCAGCGGCGATTCGCTTTGCTGCCGTCGGGCCCAAAGACGGTGCGCAATGGACCTGCATTCGTCGCGCGCCGAAACATCGGTTCCAGGCCGCCGCGGCGGGCGCCGGAGCCGCCATGCAGGTAAGCGGGGCCCGGGGGGCCTCCACCGGCTACCGCGCGACGTTGTCCAGTGCGGCCAGTGCGAAAAAGGCCTCGGCCTTGCTCATGAAGATCAAGGGGTCGGCCAACGCCTCCTGGTACGTCAATGTGTACGGCAAAGGCGGCGAGGCGATACTGGCTTCCGGGTGGAAACAGTCGCCGACCGCACTGAAGGAGGTCAAACTGACGTTCGCGCTGCAAGCTGTGGGACAGGTTGAAGTCTATACCAGGACCTCCGACGGCAAGTTGGCCGAGAACAAATTACATTCGCTTTCTCTGTCCCGCCCGGATGGGAAAACGGTTATCCCATTCACGATAGCCCGGCCGCTGCAGGCCGTTCTCGATTTGCGCCGCGCCGTCGCCTCCATCAAGCACACCGGGCGCCCCACGACGGTCCGTATCCTTGCGGACAGGAATGTGGTGCTGATTAACACTCCGGGGCCGGTAGCCCTGGAAGCCATCACGGCTCGCACCCTGCCCGCGGCGGTGACGGGAAAGACCGATGGCATTGCCTGGCTGCACATGAAGATGCCGGGCGACGTTGATTACAAGGGCATGGAATACGCCCTTGCACTTGCAAGCAAAGGAGACCTCAAGGCGATCTCGCTGGTTTCTTCATTCGACGGCAGGAAAGGTGACGTCCGCAGCTTGGCCATTGCGATGGCCAAGAAAACGCTCGCGGAAAATGAAGCCGATTTGATCGCCGGGCATGAGCGGGCGTGGCGTGACTTCTGGTCGCGCAGCGGGATTGCGCTGGCCGATCGCGATCTGCAACAATGGTGGTATCGCATGATGTATTTTGCGCGCACCATCTCCAGGCCCGGAGCAGCGCCCCCCGCCCTAATGCCCCCGCTGGCGACGGATGCCACCCCCTGGCACGCGGATTATCATTTCAACTACAACTCCTGGCAGCCTTTCTGGTCGGTGGTATCCTCCAATCATCCCGAGCTGGCCGACCCGTGGATTTCGTATGTTCACGGCATGCTGCCGCGAGCGAAGTGGCTGGCGAAGGAGACCTACGATTGCGACGGCGTGTTCTATTCGATCAGCCAGTTCCTCCACGAGCCGGACCCGGCCATCTGCAAGAGCAAGAACAAGCGACAACTCTCCATGAATCCCTGGGGGCTGACCATCGGCATGGTCGGAATGACGGCTCAGAGCTTGTGGCACAAGCATCTGTGCCAGCCCGATCGTGCCTATCTGGAGGCGAAGATATATCCCACCCTGCGTGAAGCGGCCCGCTTCTACCTCTCTTTCATGGAAAAATGCCGCAAGGACAGCAACGGGAAAGTGCTACTGGGCCCCTCGTACAGCCCCGAGCACGGGGCGATGGGGATCGCCAATTGTCCATTTGACATCGCATACGTGCATTACACGTTTGATGCCTTCAGCAAGGCGTCAGAAGAACTGGGCAAAGACAATGAACTGGCGGCAAGATGCAGGGCGATGAAGAACCTTCTGGCTGACTATCCGGTTGCTCTTGATGCCAAGGGCAAGGCGGTAGTGGTGGACTGGCAAGGATGCAAATACAAACAGGTAGGCGTGCACAACATCACCGTGCCGGCGTCGCCGGTCTTTCCGGCCGAACAGGTCACCTGGTTCTCTCCCGAGCCGACCAAGGCATTGTTCCGGCGCACCATAAGGGATACCCGGTTCAACGGAAACAATTCCCACGTCATTTTCAACATCGCCAAGGCACGCCTGTCCATGCCCGAGGCGGTCACAGATACCAAGAAATGGTTCAAATCCCGGGAGTTGCCCAATGGCCTGTTTGTTTGGCAAGGCCACGCGCACGGAACGTTCATGCCGGAGAGCATCGGCGTGGCGGCGATCGTCGTCGAGTTCCTGATGCAAAGCGTTGGCGACACGATCCGCGTCTTCCCCTGCTGGCCAACCGACAAGGATGCCAAGTTCAGCCGCCTGCGCGCACAGGGCGGCTTTCTGGTCTCGGCCGAATTCGCTGCGGGCCAGGTCAAGACCATCACTGTGACCAGCACTGTCGGCGGGCGGTTGCGGCTGCTGAGCCCGTGGAAGACCATTCGCGTCAATGGAAAGCTAACCGTGACAGGCGCTGATGGGATTGTTGAATTGCAGACCAAGGCCAAGGAGATCTTCCGTTTTGCGCCGGGAATATCCCACACAGGGACCGCGGGCTGACCCGCCGGCCGCGTGGGTAAGAACCTTGTCGCGATTGTCATGGCATTGCTTAAGTTGAGGCTTGACTTTTGCGTCCTGTTGCAATAAACTGGAAGCATGGAGTCCCCGGGCGGGGATCCGGGTTTTGCGATCATCATCCCATTCTCGCCGGGCCACCTGCTAATCTGACGGATGGGTAAACAATTCCTCATGGAGGCAACCATGAGCAGGACAATATCAAATGATATTGCGGATCATCCTTTCTTCGAGCAGCTCGAGCCGAGGCTGCTGCTAAGCGCGGGCGAACTGGACCCCACCTTCGGCATCGGCGGCCTGGTCACCACCGACTTCTCGGGCGAGTCCGACCTTGCCTGGAGCGTGGCCGTTCAGGCCGATGGCAAGATCGTCGCGGCGGGTTATTCGGACCAGGGGGGCGACCGGGACTTTGCCTTGGCCCGCTACAACACCGATGGCAGCCCGGACACGACCTTTGGTGGTGATGGGATGGTCACCACGGACTTCGTCGATGGCTCGCACGACCGCCCCCACAGCGTCGCCATCCAGGCCGACGGCAAGATCGTGGTGGTGGGTCTTACGCACCTGGGGAGCACCTATGACTTTGCCCTGGCCCGCTACAACACGGATGGCAGCCTGGATACGACCTTTGGTGGTGATGGGAAGGTCATCACGGCCCTCGGCGGCTGGCACGACATTGCCTGGAGCGTGGCCATCGACGGCGATGGCAAGATCGTAGTGGCGGGTTATTCGTTCCAGTGGGGCAACCGGGACCTTGCCCTGGCCCGCTACAACACCGATGGGAGCCTGGACACGACCTTTGGTGGTGATGGGATGGTCACCAGCAATATAGGGCCGGGGGACACCGCCCACACTGTCGCCATCCAGGCCGACGGCAAGATCGTGGTGGCGGGTTATGCGTACCAGGCGGACAACTGGGACTTCGCCCTGGCCCGCTATAACACCGATGGCAGCCTTGATGCGACGTTTGATGGTGATGGGCTGCTTACCACCGACTTCGCCGGCGCGCACGACGAGGCCCACAGCGTTGCCATCGACGGCGATGGCAGGATCGTGGTGACGGGTTGGTCGCGTCAGGGGGGCGACCGGGACTTTGCCCTGGCCCGCTATAACACCGATGGCAGCCTTGATGCGACGTTTAATGGTGATGGAAAGGTCACCACCGACTTCGCCGGCTCCGACGACGTTACCCAGGGCCTTGCCATCCAGGCCAATGGCAAGATCGTGGTGGCGGGTCATTCGAACCAGGGGGGCAACCGGAACTTTGCTCTTGCCCGCTACAACGCGAATGGCAGCCTGGACATCACCTTTGATGGTGATGGAAAAGTCACTACCGACTTCGCCGGCTCGAGCGACCATGCCTATAGCGTTGTCATCGACGGCGATGGCAAGATCGTGGTGGCGGGTCGTTCGTACCAGGGGGCCGGCACCGGCTATGACTTTGCCTTGGCCCGGTATGATTCTGTGACTGAACCTAACCCGGTGGAGGCCGGGCAGACCGCCACCATCGGCTTCTGGCAGAACAAGAACGGCCAGACGCTGATTCGCTCCCTCAACGGCGATGAGAACTCGACGCTGCTGGGCGACTGGCTGGCCGCGACCTTCCCGAACATGTACCGCGCCAACGCCGGCGACAACAACCTGGCCGGCAAGACCAACGTCGAGGTCGCCGATTTCTACAAGGCCATCTTCACCCGAAAGAAGAAAGACCGCGGCGTTGGGGGCCCGGCGAAAGTGGATGCCCACGTCATGGCCGTGGCCCTGGCAATATACGTGACCAATCAGACGCTGGTCGAGGTCCAGAGCAACCCGCCGGACCCCGAGAATCCCGAGGATCCGAGCCTTGTGGGCGTCGTGGAATCGTACGGCTTCACGGTTACGAAGTACGGCCTGGGGGCGGCCACGTTCAACGTCGGCGATAACGGCGATGCCTTTGGCGTGTCGGATGATACCGAGATGACCGTACTGGACCTGCTTCTGGCCACGGATGCGATGACCGTGGACGGCCTGCTGTACGACCTGGACGAAAGCGGATCGATCGATAGCCTGGAGCAGGACCTGCGGGCGATGGCCAATGCGGTTTACAGCGACATCAACGAGCAGGGCGACATCCCAGCCGCCGAGGCAGAGGCGGACATCGAGGGCACCGGATTGCTGTCAACATCGAAAAAGCATCGAAAAAGGGGACATTCTACTTTTTGGGCATAAAGACGGAATATCCTATTTTATAAGGGCAAACGCTGCGACGGACAAAAAAGTAGAATGTCCCCTTTTTTTACCTGTCCCCTTTTTTTACGTAGCTCTTTACTTGGCGTAAGCCATCACCTCCACCAGGTGACGGCCGGGGTTGGCGGAGCTGTGCGTCATGGTGATTCGCAGGTAACGCACCCGGCGCGGCTCGAAGCCGCAGGTGTAGCCCTTGGCTGTCGACGGGGCCTTGTTCCGGCGCATGTCGGCGGCCATATCCCATTTCCTGCCATCGACTGACGTCTCTACGGTGAAGCCGTAGTACCGCTTGTCGCCGTAATAGCCGATCACGACGACGCGACCGACCGTCGTCCCCTTGCCCAGATCGACCTGCCACCAGGCGGCCGGGTCCTTCTTCGCGTTCGTGGCCCAGCAGCGGCGGGTGTTGCCGGCTCGGCCGTCGTTGGCCAAGTGGGCCGGGTATGGCCGCAACGCAAACGAACAGGTAGCCGGCTTGCCGGTGGTCAGGCTGACAGAATCCGGCTTGGGGGGATCACCATCGGGAGTCAGGGTTCCCCGGATGCACATGGCGTGAATGGCCGGGTTAGCGTGGAGTTTCGGCTCTTTGCCGGGCAGGTGATGGCCGGTGACGGCGTTCCAGTAACGTCTGTCGATTTCGTGAGGATCGAGCGGATCTTTCTCTCGATCAAATGTTTCCGGGAGGATCCCGTGCCGCTTCATCTCCCGAATGTATTCAGGAGGCGCCTTCCAACCAGGCGTATCCCAGCGCGGGTCAGAGTCATGCAAAGCCTTCGCATCCTGAATGGCGGCCAGTAGTGTTTTGAAATCCGGATCGTCTTTTGACTTGAACACCACGGCAGCTTTCTCCGTAACCTTGATTCTCTTGCCCGCTTTCTCTATCTCGCGACAAGCCCCGTACCCGCCGGCATTCTTTGCCAGAGGTGCCAGAAGCTGCACGGACTGTTCGGGATGAGTCAGGTTGTAGAGAATGTGCTGCTGAAAACGCCAAACTGCGCGATAGTCCCTCTTCTTGATCATCCAGGCGCGCAGCGGCTGGATCAGCTTGGTGCCCTGTCCCCAGTCCGCGGGATGTTTGGGGATGTTGCGCACACCTACATGGCATTTACCGCACCGGCGATTGATGACCTCCGATGCGCGTTTGACTTTATCGCTTTTCAGGATGCGGGTATCAATGGCCGTGAAGTGAGATCTCTCATAGCCCGTACTGCCGATCATGCCCTGGATCAGGGCCGCATACGTGCCGATATACGGCGCGCCGCAATGAATCCAATGCCGAATCACCTCGACTTCACGTTTGCTCAACTGCACTTTGTGGTGTTCACCACGGAGCATTTTCATGATCGGGCTCGCTGCATCACCGAATCCGTAGGGCGGATAGTTGCTCTTGGGTATATTGCGGCCGTCGGAATATTGGTAAGTCGCGCTCAGGGTGTAGTAGCTGTGCGAATAGACCGGACCATGGTCGCCGGTGAGGAGAATGCCCCCATCCCGCTTCTTCGGGCTGTGGCATTTCACACAGTGCTTGTCGAGGATCGGCTGAATATCACGCGGATAATCAATGATATCCGGGATTCCCGGTACGGGAGAAATCCCACTCGGCTTACGCTTCATCGCCTGGGGCGCACCAGCGATGACGGAGCTTGGAGCCATGCGCCTGTCTTCATGACAGCCTATACAGCCGGTTACCTCGCCGGGCATTACCGAGAGAAAGCTCTGCATGCGTTTGACCGCTTTCCCCTCCTTGTCGAGCGCGATCAGGATGAGCGCCCTGTTGGCCGGCACGTCGAAGTGGGCGGAACCGTCTTCTTCGACTGGTACCGTGCCGAGGACGCGTTCCAGGGTGTAGGTCCCGCCATAGCTGATGGGTTCCATGCTGCCGGTGTAGTTGATCGGCTTCGGAAGCGATTCCAGAATCAGCAGCTTCTTGATCTGCCCTTTCTTGACCCCGCCCATGTTGCGCCCGACCGTTACATCGGTCAGCATCAGGGTCCCGGTAGTCTTAGACAGATCGATACGGTTGGGAACGATCCGCTCGCGCTTTCGCGGCATCAGCGGGCGCGGCTCGTTCAGCTCGAGGCCGTTATGGGTGTAGAGAACGGTCAACTTGCCTGATTCTGAAAGATGAACCAGGCGTTTGCCTTGGGCGGCCAGGAAATCCTCTTCCGACAACGCCCATGGATCGCGTAAATCCCTCGCTTTATGAATCACGCGGACTGATTTGGGATCATCGGGCCCGTTGCGGTCGGTCACCGTGCAGACGAGCCCCGCGTGCTCGTTCCTGCCGTGGCGTCCCGAGCTTATATAGACGATCCGATTCGAGTTGGGGACGGGTTGCGGGTCAATGAATACGCCGCCCGGCCGCATGTTGCCGAAATAGACCATCTGTCCTGTTCCGTCGGGATTGACGCTCCAGAGGTGGTGATAATCGACCTGGCTGCGATCAACGTATTCCCAGCGCTGAAAGACCACCCTCCCATCCGGGAGCACGCAGGGGGTGTTATCGTGTTCGACATTGGCCGAGATCTGGCGGATGTTCCCGCCGGTGCGATCGCACGTGTATAACGTGGCGACCTGTGTGACCCAGCAGTTCACGTAGCGTCTGGCCCGTCCGCTGACGAACATGATCGAATCGTTCGGCAGCCAGCATGGCTCAATGTCGTCATAGATGCCGAATGTAAGCTGCCGCAACCCGCTGCCGTCGGATTGGATCTCGTAAAGATGGAACTGAGCCGTGCCGCCCTTGCGATAACTGAAAAGGATGGTCTTGCCGTCATAATGCACTGCCGGATCACGAAACGTTCCCTTGCTATCCTCAATCAAGACCGTGCTCTTGGGGGTGCTCAGATCGAGTCTGCGGAGCGAACCGCCGGAGGTGTAGGCCTTCTTCTGCGGATACCGAGCGTAATAGCCGAGATTCGCGTACCAGTGTCCGTCACGGGTCTTCCCGCGACCGTTATGTGCCCGTTCGGCAAAGACAATATCCTTCACCCTGTACTGATTGGTTAATCGCCGACAGAGCAATTCACGGGGGCTTACAGGCTTGGTCGATGAACTGCCGCGGGTTGTCGCTCCACCAGGGGCAGCTTTCGCGTTTTGGCCGACCGACAAACCAATAGCGGTTAAGAAAAACAGAACAGCCGCAACACGCAACCTATTCATCGTGCTCCCATGTATTGCCATCCTATAGGATAGTAATTCAAGCCGGGACCTCCCAGATAACCTTCAGCCCGCGTCTGCGTCTGGTGGGGATAGCGCCCGGTGAAGATGGCGTTCCTCACCTCTGTCCTCAACATGCCGAATGCCGCATCCGAGATTTCGCTTCGCGGCGCCTTCGGCGTCCCAGATGAACTCTTCCCCAAGACCATCCTAGGGCATGCGACATGAGTGTCCTTTCATCTCGGTGGGTTGCCAACGACCTCCGTGCTGGCCGGAGTCCCTTGGGACTCCGGCTGTCCCTGTCTCTTTGTGGCCTCATTCAATATCGGGGCGTGCGCCCTTCCACCCGGCATTCATCTGGGCAATCAGCTTATCGAGCAATTTCCTGTTCTTCGGGTCAACTGCAATGTTCACATTGCCGGCAGGATCAGTTTTATAGTCGTACAGTTCATATCGCCCCGTGCTTGGCAGCTGATCCCTGCTGCCTTTCGCCATGGCCTTGTTGTACCTGGTCAAACGATACCTGCCGGTCCGCATGGAAACCGAACCCACCCAGATATTGAAGGCGGCCTTCTTCCATTTTCGTAAAGGGTCCCTGAGCACCGGCACCATGCTTGTCCCTTCCACATGTCCGGGGATGGCCAGGCCGCTCAGTTCGCAAACGGTCGGGTAGATATCCACCAGTTCACAGAGCGCATCGGTCTTGTCGCCCTTGGTTATGCCCGGCGCGGCAACCATAAACGGTACCCGGATAGCTTCCTCGTAGTTGCTGCACTTGGACCACAGCTTGTGTTCGCCGAGCTGCCAGCCGTGATCGCCGCAAAGCACCACGGTGGTATTATCGGCCATGCCCAACTCGTCCAGCGCGCGGAGTACTCGGCCGATCTGGGCATCGACAAAGCTGACACATGCCCAGTAGCCATGGATCAGCTCACGCTGCTTCTTCTCGGGAAGAACGGGGAAGTTGTCGGCAGTATAATCTCCGCGATGTGAGGCCGCCCCATTCACAACCTTATCACCGTAATGACGGAGATCACCCCAGGAATTTCGAGTGATTGCGCCCTTCGGGAAATACTGGTTCTCCGCGAGGTCTATATCCTCGCGGCGATACAGGTCCCAGTATTTCTTTGGTGCGGCCCACGGGAGGTGCGGACGATAGAACCCGGCGGCGAGGAAGAGCGGCTTCTTTGACTTGCTGTATTTCTTCAGCTCTGCAATCGCCTTGTCCGCGGTAACCCCGTCGGGATACGCACTGTCCGGCGCGTCGACACATTCTGTGAGTGGTGAACGATTCCTACCCGTCTTGGCATAGGTCAATCCTTTCCGGTTTTCCTCCAACTGATACCCCGAACAATAGCCGTCACATACCAGTTTTTGTTCATGAAAGGTGTGCGTATAACGCTTGGTCCATGATTTCGGATCGTCGTTATTGAAATGATATACCTTCCCTATCGAAACTGTGTCATATCCGTTTGCTTTGAAGTGACCCGGCAGCGATGCCTTTCCCTTGGGAAGAAGCAGTCGCAGTCTGCCCTGTCCCCTGTGCCGGGCATACATGCCGCTAAGCGTGCTTACACGGGAAGGCATGCAGATCGGGATCTGGCAGTAGGCCTTGTTGCAGACGGTTGACCGGGCGGCGAGCTTGTCTATGTTCGGGCTGATGATCTTGCTCTCGCCGTAGCATTTCAGTTCAGGCCGCAGATCATCTACATAGATCAACAGCACATTCTTCTTTTGCGAACCAGCCTTGTCCTTCGCATAGACAACCCCTGCGCTCAAGGCTGCAAGGCCCATACTGCACGTTCGAAGAAATGTCCTGCGCGTAAGAGTGTCACGTGTGAACAGGTTCATGCCTCTACTCCTGAATAATCTCGACTCTCCTCAATCCACTGCCATTCTCACCGAAGTTTGGCATCTTTGACATCCAGTATCTGGATTGCCGCCGATATGATGTTCGGCGATTCTATCACGCCCCGCCAGAGGAACAAGCGCTTTGCCGGCCGCAGTAACGTCGGCGATATGATCAAGATCGAGCAGTGAGGGAAGTCATCGCTATTTGCCTGCCGGAATGTACTTCATGCGGTGCAGGGTTCTGCGGTTGCCGACAAGCTTGACGGCCAGATACTCCAAAACGCCGTCCGCCCGGAAGATTGGCCCGCCCCAGAAGCGCTTATACTCGGGCAGCGGCTTTCCGTCGAGAACCACAAACCGCTTTCCTCCCCACCTGATCCCCTTTTGGACGGCGTACGCAAATCGCTTGCCGTCCGGGCTGAACACGAGGGTTCCCTTGCCGATCTTGTGATACTCCGGGCTCGCCTTGCCGTCCACGACCACAAGCCACTTGGCGAGATCTCCGCTCCCCTTTCTGGCCACGTACGCCAATCGCTTACTGTCCGGGCTGAAGATGACGTGCCCGACCAGGTCATATTCCGGCCCGGCCTTCCCGTCCACGACCACAACCCACTTGCCGCCCTTTTCAGCCATGTACGCCAATCGCTTGCTGTCCGGGCTGAAGTGCAAGCTCCATGCCCAGATGCGGTCATACGCCGGCCCGGCCTTCTCGTCGACGACCACAAACGACTCCCACCCGCCCGCTGCTGTTCGGCATACAGCCGCATACGCGATGCGCTTCCCATCCGGGCTGAAGTGCAAGGTGTCCGGGACGATCGTGTCAAACTCAGGCCCCGTCTGGCCGTCGACGACCACAAACCACTTACCTGCCCAGCTGTTTCCTTTTCGGGCCGCGTAGGCCAATCGCTTCCAATCCGGGCTGAAGCGCAAGCTCGACGGCCAGATGCGGTCATACTCGAGCCCCGGCTTTCCGTCGAGGACCACAAACCACTTCCCGCCCTCTTTGGCCACGTACGCCACGCGCTTCCCATCCGGGCTGAAGCGCAAGCTCAATGGCCCGATGGCGTCATGCTCCGGCCCGGCTTGACCGTCCACGACCACAACCCACCTCCTGGGCGGCCGCGTCGTGCTGCGCCTTCGCGTGGTAGTGGACGGCCGGGTTGTAGCAGGCATCGACCGGTTTGGCATCGATCTCGACGGCCTTGTCGCAGTCTTTGATGGCCGCGTCGTGCTGCTTCTTGGCCAGCCCTTTTGGGCCACGTAGGCCACGCGCTTCCCATCCGGGCTGAAGATCGGGCTTCCCTTGCCGATCTGGTCATAGTCGGGCCCGGGCTTCCCGTCCACGATCACAACACACTTCCAGGGTGCCCCTGTCGCAGTCATTGATGTCGGCCTCGAACTGATTCTTGCCCAGCCCTTCACGGCCACGTAGGCCACGCGCTTGCCATCCGGGCTGAAGCGGAGGCTTCTGATCTGGCCATACTCCGGCCCCCCCTTGCCGTCCACGACCACAAGCCACATGGGGTTATTCTTGGCCATGTACGCCACGCGCTTCCCGTCCGGACTGAGGATGGGGCTTCCCTGGCCGATTGCGTTATACTTAGGGCTAAGCTTCCCGTCGACGTCCACCATGACCATCACGGGCGACCCGCTCAAGCTTGTCACATAGACGACATGCCAACCATCTTTGCCCAACCTGGCCAGCGGTGCCCCGACCACGTTATTAACGCGCCACATTGGTTGCTCTTCGATCTTATAGGCGCTCTGCGATGACGGGGCCGTCTGGGATTGACCGGCCGCTGCCAAAACCGTTCCCGCTGACACAACCATGAGCGCCATGCTGACTGTCACACGTCGCATACGCGTTTCCCCTTATGCAGGAGCCAGTAGCCCGTAGCCAGCAATCCGATTTTCGATTGCGGACCTGCCTGATCCCGCCCTGGCGAGCCGGGGCTGGGAAGGCAGGGATTACCACCCCCATATTCTACATCCTTCTGCCCATGGTTTCCACGAAGGTGAAAGAGGGATCAGAACTCCCATTGTGAAGAAGAAGGCCCCGGGCAAGCCCGGTGCACCGATACTGTCAATGCGGCAGCGCAAGGGTCACTCGTGTGGCTGTTGTTGAAAGGAAGAGACGCACCCGCCTTCTGGGGCTGGAACTCGGCAGTGCATTACGTTACATTGCGAGATGGATAACAGCACCGAAATCCGACAGACAAGATGAAAGGCCAGGATCATGCAAGAACGAACTGTAAGTAGACGCGATCTTATCAAGGGCGGGATTGCGGCGGGAGCGGCGCTCGGATTTCCAACCATCGTTCCCAGCACGGTTTTCGGAGCTGAGGCGCCAAGCGGGCGCGTACACGTGGGCCAGATCGGATGCGGCGGCATCTCCAACTACCACTCAAACTACCTGACCAGAATGAAGGACGTTCGCGTTGTAGCCGTCAGCGACGCTTACAAGAGCCGTCGCGACCGAAAGGCTGCACTCTACAACAAGCATTACGGCGGAGGTGATACTACCAAGGTGCATGCTGATTTTCGTGAGATACTGGCCCGTTCGGATGTTGATGCCGTTATCGTTGCCGCCCATGACAACTGGCATACGCCGATGTCCATTGCCGCGGCAAAGGCGGGCAAGGATGTGTACTGTCAGAAACCGCTGTCGTTGGACCTGGGCCGTACCGCCCTCTTGAGGAAAGTGGTCAACGAGAACAAGCGGGTCTTTCAATTCGGAACACAGTACCGATCGCAGGGTCGGTATCGGCTGATGGTTGAACTGGTCCGAAACGGATACATCGGGAAGCTGAAACGGATTGACGTGTGGTCTCGTGATGTATCATTCAATGCACGCAGCTATCACGTCAAACCCTACGGGTCGACCAAGGAAGTGCCGGTCCCCAAGGACCTCAACTTTGACGCCTGGCAGGGCCCTTCTCCCATGGTGCCTTACACCGTGGACAGAACCACGAACTGGGGCGGATACCATTGTCCCGAGACGTCTCTCGGCTTCCTGGCCGGATGCGCCATCCACCCCCTGGGGATAGCCCAGTGGGGCAACAAGACCGATCATACCAGTCCGATACGCTATGAAGGGACCGGCAGCGTGCCCAAGGAAGGCATCTACCGGACGCTGGAGCGTTGGGACATGATGTGTGATTATGAAAACGGGGTGAAACTCCACTTCATGGACTCCCGGACGGCCAAGTCTGCGCTATCAAGCTATCTTCCGAACTGGCGTCACGGCGACGGTGTATTCTTCCACGGAACGGAAGGGTGGATTGGCAACCACGGGGGATTTGCCGCAAGCAACAACAAGCTCTGGAAAGTCAAATTCAAAGCGAACGACCAGAGGCTCATGGTCTCCCCGGAACATAACCGGAACTTCATTGACTGCGTGAAATCAAGGAAGGAAACCATCTGCCCGGTGGAGATGGGAATTCGCTGCGATACGATCTGTCATTTGACGGATGTCGCCGCCCGGACCGGCCGGGTGATGAAATGGGATGCGAAAAAGGAACAGATCATCGGCGACAAGGAAGCCTCAAAAATGATCACTCGCCCATACCGTAAAGAATGGAAGGTTTGGTAGTCTGTTCGACAATTGAAAGAAGCAGAATGTCTGCGGGCCCCGTGCCCTATGGCCCCCAGGGGGGGTGGGACGAGCTGGTGGACTTTGCCGCCACAGCAGCATCCGGAAACCATGCATTCCAAACCAACTTGATTATGCGAAGCTTTGTAGTGATCCTGGGCGTCGCATTGCTGTGCGCTTCGCCGACACAATCCCAGACGACGCTTGATGGGAATTCGTTGGCCTACCGCTCAACGGGAGCCTCCCGCAAGGATAGCGCGTGGTGCCTCAACGAAAATGGGTTCGTCGGCACATATATCCGGGTTGCTGCCGCCAGCAAAGTTTCGTTTACCATTCGCGCCTCGAAAAGCAGCCCGCAGACGACAGCGCCCACGCTGAAACTCCGCGTCGGGGATTTCGCAGCAAGCTGGCCCGTAACCGCTGCGGGAAGCAACTACAGTTCGCACACCCAGGTATGGACACTGCCCGCCGGCACATATTGCGTTCGTGTGGAAAACGTCAATAACAGACCATCCGGCGGGCCGTCGGCGATCAATGTCCGGGACCTGGCAATCGCAGGGGCTACCGTCTTGAACAAGGCGACCAATGTCAATGCCCTCGCTGCGGCTGACACTTACATAGATCACTTCCGTAAAGGCCCGGCTACCCTGACGCTCATGGCCGACACGCAGCCACTTGCCAACGCGCCTCTGCGCATCCGCCTCAAGCGCCATGCGTTCAACTTTGGGACCGCTATCTCGGGCGTCAGGCTTGGCCGTCGCGGGTCTTCATGGATGACCGGAGCAGACGCCAACGATATCAAGTACCGGAACTTCATTATCAACAACTTCAACACGGTTGTGCCTGAGAACGCGGGCAAGTGGTCTCACAACGAGCGTACGCGAGACAGGGTTACACTCGATTACCTCGATAGCCTCCTGAAGTTCGCCGAACTCAACGGCAAACGCGTACGCATGCACGGCGTGTTGTGGGATGCTGACGAGCCCCGCTGGGTGAATGCTCTTCAAGACACAGCCATTAACGGAACCACCCAGGCGCAACGTGATGCCGCCAAAACCGATCTGCGCGCCCAGATCAGTGAACGCATCCAATACTTCGTCAGGAATCGCGCCCGGCGCTATTACGAATTGGACGTTATCAACGAGGGCCTGCACAAGCCGATGTATTATCAGATTTACGGCCGCAAAGGCGTCGCAGGCATCTACAACGAGGTCAAAGCCGC